>Ga0193751_1000903_pt1 | contig 20266 bp, 14 predicted proteins | sample L1c2metaG_FD_143050 | JGI IMG/M metagenome (GOLD analysis project Ga0193751, IMG submission 143050) | Soil microbial communities from a riparian zone of the East river system, Colorado, United States - L1c2 | ecosystem: Environmental > Terrestrial > Soil > Riparian zone | place: USA: East River... | reverse complement strand
GACTCCCCTCTTGAGCTTCATCGTCTTGCTTTGGCAGGTGCTTTCTCACCTACACGCCTGCTGACCTCGAACACCATCTTGCCGGCTTTCTTGTCAGCATCGACGATTACGTGATCGCCGTGGAGAACCTCGCCGTCGAGAATCTTCAGCGCCAGCGGATCCTGTATCAGCTTTTGGATTGCCCTCTTCAACGGACGCGCTCCAAAGTTCGGGTCGTAACCCTGCGTGAATAGAAGATCCTTGGCCGCATCGGCCAGCTCCAGCGAGATCTTGCGATCGGCCAGCAGGCGGCGAACGTCCTCCAGGCGCAGCTCGATGATCCGCACCAACTGCTCTTTACCCAGCGGCCGGAACACGATGATGTCGTCTACACGGTTTAGAAACTCCGGCTTGAAGTGCGTATGCAGCAAGTTCTGCACCTGCTCGCTGGCCTTCTCAAATTCTTCGGGCGTGCGCACGTTCTCAGCCTGCAAATAACTGGACCCGATGTTCGAGGTCATGATGATGATCGTGTTCTTGAAATCCACGACGCGGCCTTTGCCGTCGGTCAGGCGGCCGTCGTCCATCACCTGCAGCAATACGTTGAAGACATCGGGATGCGCTTTCTCAATCTCATCGAAGAGCACGACCGCGTAAGGACGCCGGCGCACCTGCTCAGTCAGTTGCCCGCCTTCGTCATAACCAACATAGCCCGGTGGCGCGCCAATCAGACGCGCTACCGAATGCTTTTCCATGTACTCCGACATGTCGATGCGCAACAGCGCATGTTCATCGTCGAACAGAAATTCGGCGAGTGCGCGCGCCAGTTCTGTCTTGCCGACTCCGGTGGGTCCGAGGAAGATGAACGAACCAATGGGGCGCTTAGGATCGCTCAGGCCGGCGCGGGAACGGCGAATGGCATTGGCCACCCGCTCCAACGCGGGATCCTGGCCGACGACGCGCTGGCGCAGACGGTCTTCCATCGTGACCAGCTTTTTCACTTCGCCTTCGAGCATCTTCGAAACCGGAATCCCGGTCCACTTGGAGACGATGCGCGCCACGTCTTCTTCGTCAACTTCTTCCTTGAGCATGCGCTTGCCATCCTGGCTCTCCATCTGCTTGCTCAGTTTGGCCAGCTCGTCTTCAGCCTGGCGAATCAGGCTATAGCGGATTTCGGCGACGCGCTGCAGGTTGCCCTTGCGCTCTTCCGCCTGCTCTTCGACCTTCAGTTTTTCGATCTGCTCCTTCAGGGCACGAACGCGCGCGATAAGATCCTTCTCCTTTTTCCAGTTCGCCTTAAGGGTGTTGGACTTCTCGCGGATTTCAGCCAGTTCTTTTTCGATGACCGCCAGGCGCTCGCGAGAATTCGGGTCGTCTTCTTTCTTGAGCGCCTGCTTTTCAATCTCCAGCTGCATGGCTTTGCGTTCCAGCTGATCGATATCGGTAGGCAGCGAATCAATCTGGATGCGCAGTGACGCCGCGGCTTCATCGATCAGATCGATGGCCTTGTCTGGCAAGAAACGGTCCGTGATGTAACGGTGCGAAAGGGTCGCGGCAGCCACGATGGCGGAGTCTTTAATGCGGACTCCGTGATGCACTTCGTATTTTTCCTTCAAGCCGCGCAGGATCGAGATCGTATCTTCAACATTGGGTTCGCCAACAAAAACAATCTGGAATCGGCGCTCCAGCGCTGCATCCTTCTCGATGTACTTGCGATATTCGTTGAGCGTGGTGGCGCCGATAGCCCGCAGTTCACCCCGAGCCAGCGCAGGCTTCAACATGTTGGACGCGTCGATGGCGCCTTCAGCTGCTCCGGCGCCGACCAGCGTGTGCAGTTCGTCGATGAAAAGAATGATCTGCCCTTGCGAGTCTTCAATTTCCTTGAGTACAGCTTTGAGCCGGTCTTCGAACTCCCCGCGATACTTCGCGCCGGCCAGCATCGCTCCGAGGTCGAGCGCAACCACGCGCTTGTTCTTCAGAACCTCGGGCACGTCTCCCGAGATGATTCTCTGGGCCAGACCTTCCACAATCGCGGTTTTGCCGACGCCAGGCTCGCCAATGAGCACGGGATTATTTTTGGTGCGGCGCGAGAGAACCTGAACCACACGCCGGATTTCTTCGTCGCGTCCAATAACAGGATCGAGCTTGCCGCGCCTCGCCTGTTCGGTCAGGTCGCGGGCGTACCGCTCCAGCGCCTGATATTTGGCTTCGGGATTCTGGTCGGTAACTTTTTGCGATCCCCGGACGACAGTCAGCGCTTTCAGGATCGCGTCGTAAGTCGCTCCGTGGCGGGCCAGGATTTGCTGCGCAACGTCGCGCTTCAGGTGCGTGATCGCCAGCAAAAGATGTTCGGTGGAAACGTATTCGTCCTTGAAGTTCGACGCTTCTTTGAAGGCCTGGTCGAGCAACTTGTTGACTTCATTCGAAAGCGTGGCCTGTGCGGCACTCCCGGAAACTTTGGGCAGCTTTTCGAGTTCGCGATAGACCTCGCTGAGCACGGCCTGCGGTCCAATGCCTATCTTTTCCAGTACCGGCGGAACAATGCCTTCCTTGTCTTCCAGCAGCGCCGCCAGTAGGTGCAGCGGTTGCAGTTCGGGGTTGCCATGCTCGGAGGCGAGCTCGTTCGCGCGCTGGACGGCTTCCTGCGCTTTTACTGTGAATTTATCCCAACGGATAGGCATGGTAATCTCTACTTTCTTTTGTCATTCTGAGCGAAGCGAAGAATCCCTGCACGTGCTGGAGGTCAGAGAGTCGCGGTTCGCATAGAACTGACTATCGATTCGGAAAACAAACGGGAGGCAGGCATTTCTGCCGCCTCCCGCCAAGAGCAATCTGGCTGCGCTCAATCACAGGCTCCAGCCCTGTCCGACACGAACAGCTTATGCGGCCTTGCTCGGCCCCTTGCTCTCCGTGGACTTGGCTTCGATGGACTTTTCGCTGCCCACGTTCACTTTGATCTGCTTGGGCTTCGCTTCGGCCTTCTTCGGCAGATTGATCTTCAACACGCCCTTCTCGTAGTTCGCCGAAACGTTCTCGGAATCCACGCTGGAGGGCAGAGTGAAGGTGCGGGTGAAGCTGCCATACTGGCGCTCCACGCGGCGGTAGTTCTCTTCTTTCTCTTCTTTTTCTATCTTGCGTTCGCCATGCACGGTCAAAGTGTTGTTCTCGACGCGGATGTCGATGTCTTTCTCATCGATTCCTGGCACTTCGATCTTCAACGTGACCTTGTGCTCGTCCTCGTAGACGTCGACGGCGGGGGCGAAGCTCGATGTGGTCAAGGACTCGTCCCGGCCTTCTCCCGCGTAAGATTCGCGGAACAGGCGGTTCATGCGGTCCTGCAGAGTGGAAAACTCACGGAACGGCTCCCAACGGGTTAATACGGTCATGGCTAAAATCCTCCTTCAGAGATTGGTGATTCCAGAATTTGTTCGAGACCGGCTTGCGAATAAAGGCTTCGTAGCAGCGGTCACTTCATTCGACGCTTGGTTAGCGTAAAAGAAGCATAAAAGTTGAGTGTGTTATTGTCAACATATTTTTGAGCTGTATTTTCATTAACTTACCATCGCTATCACGCATTTTAAATAGGCTGTTTCCCGTATATTCAACAGCACCGGGTGATCCTTTGCCTGTCCTCGCACTTCGATTAGGCGAAGGGTTCGGTGGGCGTCAAGGGCAGCATCGGCGAGCATTTCCAGGAAATTGGATTGGCTTACATGGTAGGAACACGAGCAGGTCACCAGGATCCCGCCGGGCCGGAGCATCTTCAAGGCGCGAAGATTGAGCTCCTTGTAGCCGCGCAGGGCGGCATCGAGATCGCGCTTGCTCTTGGCAAAGGCGGGCGGGTCGAGAACGATGGTGTCGTAGTGCCGATCCGAAGACGAATAGTCCTTGAGCAGGTCGAAGGCGTTGCCCTCGATCCATTCGATTTCAGGCTGATTCACGTCGCGACGGTTGAGCGCGGCGTTCTGCTCCGCAACTTCGAGCGCGGCCCGCGAGCTGTCGACGCCGGTCACTCCCGAGCAATGCGGAGCAAGATGGAGGGCAAACCCCCCCTGATAGCAAAAGATGTCGAGCGCCTCTCCTCTGGCATATTGCGCGGCCGCAACATAGTTCTCGCGCTGGTCCAGAAAAGCTCCAGTCTTCTGACCTTCAATCGCGTCGTAGTGAAACCGGATCGAGTTCATGCTGAAAATGGTGGAAGACTTTTCGCCCTGCAGCAGACCGGAGGCGCGAGGGGCAAGACTTTCGAGTTCGCGCACGCGAGGGTCGACACGCTCGACTATTGATGCTGGATGGAAACGTTCCGTCAATTCCGCAAGGATCGCCTGGCGCACTGGATCAGCGTTCATGGCCTGGGTGAGAATTTGCAGGGAGAGAATGTCCCCGTAACGGTCCACGATAAGCCCGGGCAGGAAATCGCCTTCGCTGAAAATCACTCGATAAGCTTCGCTGTCGCGGACCAGAGGCTTGCGGTAAGCAATTGCGTCGGCAATGTGCTGGCGCAGCAGAGGCAGAAAATCCTCCACCCGGTCGGAGGAGATCATGCGAATCGCGATCTGCGACGAACTCGAGTAGAGCGCAGTTCCCAGGGGCTTGCCCCGATGATCGGTTACATAGACCAGCGAACCGGGAAGAACGGAGTCGGCGGAAATGATGTCGGAACGGTACACCCAAACATGGCCGCTTTTCAGGCGTTCGGCGCCGCGAGGCGAAACCTTCACGGTTGGAATACCTGAGGAAACGGGCGCGTTCGGCATGCAGCCATCTTAAATGGTTGCTTGCGGGGAGTTGCAGCCAGGTCAACCGTCCTTGCTGGGATTAGACTCCGGCTGAAACCACTACGCCGGGTGCGCCAGCCGTCATGTCGCGCTCCGCTAGCTGACGACGGTAGCGTACATGCCGCCAGCGAGTCATTTCCACCAGCGGCTTCCATACGGGATTCACGAGGTCATGCTTGATCAGAAGGTGCCAGAAGCGGTTGGAGCGTTTGTACAGGTATGACATGGCTAGATAAAGGGGGATGGCTTGCCAGTCTTGTGGTCGTCGCCGCCAGATCGAGGCGTGCGAGAACAGACGCTGATAGATCCAGGCATATCCCTGCTCGAGTTCTTCCGGAGTCATGTGCTTCGGCTGGAAGACCGCGTGACCCGTGTCATATAGATTCCAGTCGCGATGCAGGATGCGGCCTTGCCCCTCCATCTGGCGAAAGAGCGGCGTGGCGGGGTAGGGCGTAAGAATGTGAAACGTGGCGCACTCCAGGCGATTCTCTTCGATCCAGTCGGCAGTGCAGGCGAATACATCTTTTCGGTCGTGATCGAAGCCGAGCACGAACGATCCATTTACCTGAATGCCGTAGTCATGAAGAATGCGCACGCGACGCGCGTAGTCGCTGGTCTTCGGCGTTTTCTTATGAGAGTCGGCGAGATTGTCATCGGAGAGCGATTCGAAACCGATGAAGACGCCGGTGCATCCGGCCAGCGCCATATTGCGGATCAGGCTTGGATCGTCGGTGACATCAATCGTGACGGCGGCACTCCAGATCTTGTTGAGCGGGCGCAGCGCCGAACACAGCGAGTGCAGATAATCGCGCCGTGATCCGAGATTGTTATCGATGAACACAGCATACGGCTGATTGTCGGCTTTGAACTCATCGACCACCTGTTGCGGATCCCGCATTCGATACGGCATTCTCAGCCCATCAGTGGCGAGAAAGCAGAAACCGCAGCGGTTATGGCATCCCCGCGTGGCGATCAAACTGGTAGTCGTGAGAAAACTGCGGCGCGGAAGGAGGGCTCGCCTCGGCGACGGGTCTTCGCAGTAGTCATTTTCGTAGGTCGCGACGTATCGAGGTTGCAGGTTGTTCGACTCGATGTCGCGCAGAATTCGCGGCCAGAGCTGCACGCCGTCGCCGAGCGCGAGCGCGTCTGCATGCGGCGCGCATTCGTCGGGACAAGACAGAACGTGGAGTCCTCCAAAGATCACCTTCGCGCCCCGAGCACGATACCAGTCCGCGAGTTCATAGGCGCGCCGCGCAAAAGTCAGATGCACTGTGATGCCAACTACCTGCGGCAAGGGACGAAACGGAGGACGTCCATCGAGCAGGTTCTCGTCCCAGTAGTCCACGCGCCAATGATCCGGAGTAGTAGCGGCGAAGCTGGTCAGCGCGAGCGTCGGCGTGAGGACATGCTTGCCGAAGCTGGCATTCGCGTCCTTGGGATAAAACGGATTGATCAGGAGTGCATATCGGAGTTCGACCGGGCCGCTAGGCTGGTTGTCATCAAGCGCAGGTGCCGTCATCATCTCACGAGGATTCCAGCGTCTGCGGACGCGGCGAAGGAAGGGCTCATCGATCGCGATCATGAAGTAACTTTATATAACAAAGTACTTCATGTCAATAGAGTCCGCGAAATCGGCGGAATTCTTGATTGAGAGTGATTAGAAGCCTTGAAACGAACTGAGGGACGGGATTAGGAAAACTTCAATGGGATCGAGTTACGTAAAGGAATCAAGGGCCGGAAGGATAACCCTCCGGCCCCAATCCCGAACTCAGGCCAAGTCGAAACGATCGAGGTTCATCACCTTGTTCCACGCAGCCCCGAAGTCCTTCACAAACTTCTGCTCCGAGTCGGCGCACGCATAGACTTCCGTGAGAGCACGGAGCTGGGAGTGCGAACCGAAGATCAGGTCGACGCGGGTCGCGGTCCACTTGACTTGGTTCGTCTTGCGGTCACGCCCCTCGTATACGACTCCATCGCCATTGGACGGCTGCCATTGCGTGCTCATGTCGAGAAGGTTGACAAAAAAGTCGTTCGTCAGCGTCTCTGGCCGTTTTGTGAATACGCCATGTTTGGAGTTCCCGGCATTCGCACCCAACACGCGCAAACCACCGACGAGAACGGTCATCTCTGGCGCCGTCAGCTTTAGCAGTTGTGCCCGATCCACCAAAAACTCCTCAGCCGACAGGCGCTGGGGCTTGCCGTTGAGATAGTTGCGAAACCCATCCGCAGTGGGTTCGAGCGGAGCGAACGACTCGACGTCGGTCTGTTCTTGAGACGCGTCCATGCGCCCCGGCGTGAAGGGAACTTTCACCTCGTGCCCTGCGGCCTTGGCGGCTTTTTCGACTGCCGCGCAGCCGCCGAGAACGATCAGGTCCGCCAGCGAAACCTTCTTCCCCTTACGGCCATTGGTCTGCGCGCCGTTGAACTCCCTTTGGATCCCTTCCAGAGTCTGCAGCACCTTCGCCAGTTGAGCTGGCTGGTTGACCGCCCAGTCCCTTTGCGGGGCGAGGCGAATACGCGCGCCACTCGCTCCACCGCGCTTATCCGAGCCACGGAACGTGGACGCCGATGCCCACGCCGTCGACACCAGCTGGGAAACAGACAGCCCTGACGCGAGTATTTTCGCCTTCAGAGCTGCGATGTCCTGGTCCCCGATCAGCGAATGGTCCACAGCGGGGATGGGGTCTTGCCAGGGCAGCGTTTCCTTGGGAACGAGCGGGCCGAGATAACGTACGATCGGGCCCATGTCACGGTGCGTCAGCTTGAACCACGCCCGGGCAAACGCGTCCGCAAACTGATCTGGATGCTCGAAAAAGCGCCGCGAGATCTTTTCGTAAGCGGGATCGAACCGCAAGGCCAAGTCTGTGGTCAGCATGGTAGGGGCATGACGCTTGGAAGGATCGTGAGCATCCGGAACCGTACCGTTGCCTGCACCATTTTTCGGTGTCCACTGATGCGCGCCAGCCGGACTCTTGGTCAGTTCCCAATCGAAGCTGAACAGGTTGGTGAAGAAGTTGTTGCTCCACTTCGTCGGCGTCGTGGTCCAGGTAACTTCCAAGCCGCTGCCGATAGTGTCCCCACCATGACCTTTGCCAAGTTTATTCTTCCATCCCAACCCTTGATCTTCAATGTTGGCACCTTCTGGTTCGTTGCCCACATATTGAGCGGGAACGCCGGCGCCGTGGGTCTTGCCGAAGGTGTGACCGCCGGCGATGAGCGCAACGGTCTCTTCGTCATTCATCGCCATGCGGGCGAAGGTCTCCCGGATATCGCGTGCCGCGGCAATCGGATCTGGCTTTCCATTCGGTCCTTCCGGGTTCACGTAGATCAGGCCCATTTGCACGGCCGCGAGCGGATTCTGAAGATCACGGTCGCCGCTGTAGCGCTCGTCCGCCAGCCACGTGCCCTCAGGTCCCCAGAAAATTTCCTCTTCGGGCTCCCAGACATCCGCGCGCCCGCCGCCAAAACCGAATGTCTTGAAGCCCATCGACTCCAATGCGACGTTGCCGGCGAGAATCATGAGGTCGGCCCAGGAGATTTTCCGGCCATACTTCTGCTTGATCGGCCAGAGCAGTCGACGTGCCTTGTCCAGGTTCACATTGTCCGGCCAGCTATTGAGGGGCGCGAAGCGCTGCTGCCCGGCTCCGGCACCGCCGCGGCCGTCGCCGATGCGGTACGTACCCGCGCTGTGCCACGCCATACGAATGAACAGTGGCCCATAGTGGCCAAAGTCAGCCGGCCACCACTCCTGCGAGTCCGTCATCAAGGCATGCAGGTCTTTGATCACGGCATTCAGGTCGAGCGTCTTGAACTCTTCCGCGTAATTGAACTCCTTGCCCATCGGATCGGACTTTGGAGAATGCTGGTGCAGGACGTTCACGTTTACCTGATTCGGCCACCAATCAACATTTGTATGGGATTTGCGAGCGCCGTGCGCTACTGGGCACTTCGCTTCGGGCGTGGTGCTTTTGTCTTTTGCTTCCGGGGAAACGCTCCCCGATGAAGTCGCGAGTGTATTTTCCATATATTTATTTTCCTTTGAATTAGTCAAAAAGTGCGACGAACTCTGCGCACATTTGGTCCTGAAATGCTGCATCACGTGCTGGTGGCTACTCCAGCGAGAGCGACCAGAACGCAAGTCATAAGAATCTCCAGTTTTACGTACAGCCTTGAAACTACTTGTTGGCGCAGCGCCGACAAAGACCAAAGACCTCGACCAGAGGTTGCGTCAAGTCAAAGCCATCCGGGAGCTGCCTTGATAGACGTTTGAAATCGATGAACTCGCCTTCGATGTCCTGCACCGACTTGCAGCGCGAACACACCAGGTGATGATGAGGTTCGAGATTGCCATCCACGAGCAGGGTCGAGGCATGGGGCGAGACTTCTCGCAGCAGACCGCGCTCCACGAAAAGCCTTAGATTGTTGTAAACCGTGGCTAACGAGATGGAAGGAATCTTCCGCCGAACCGCGGCATAGATCTTTTCCGGGGAATGGTGTCCATGAGAGGCCACGACAGCTTCATAGACGACCCGGCGCTGGTGCGTGGCGGCCAAGCCGCACTTCCATGCCAGCTCGCGAAACTGCTCGTGGGTAAGACGCATTCTGAGAAACTACTGATTATCGAACAAGAATTATTATAAAACAGAAGTACACGTTTCAACAGCTCCATGAAGAACAAATTCCCGCGAGCAGAAGTACCGCTCAAAATGTTATAGATTCACCAGGACCAGTGTGGATTACAAAATTAGGAAAAATCGCGGGTTGCCCTTCTACGCTATCTTCCGAATCGCCTGCTCGATCCGCGCCAGCGTCGTCTCCTGTCCCAGCACGTCCAGAGTCTCGAACAGGGGCGGCGCGTTCTTCCGTCCACAGACCGCGACACGAATCGGCTGAAACATTTGTCCCGCCTTGATGCCAAGTTCCTGCGCAGCGGCCCTGAGACTTTGATCCAGCGGGTCGTGTTTGAATTCGACATTCGCCAGTACTTCCTTCGCGCGTTGTAGAACTTTCCGCGCCATGGCCGCGTCGCCCTTTTGCGGAATGAGTTCGCTTGGATCGTAGGGCGGCAACGGGTCGACGAAGAAAAAGTCAGCAGCGGTCAGCACGTCGCGCAGCAGCTTGATGCGCTCCCGGATGAGCGGCGTGATGCGAAGCATTTTTTCGAGCGTGATGCTGAATCCGGCCTCGCACACGATCGGCAGCAGGCGCTGAGCCAGGTCCTCGATAGCAAGGCCGCGAATGTGTTCGGCATTGAGCCACAGCGCTTTGGGATCGAAGGTGTCTTCGTGGTAAGCAACACCCAGGTCCCTCGCTTCGCTCGGGATGACAGCGCTTGAGGATGGATTCTCTTTGAAGTTCACCACGGCATTCGCGCGATTGATTCCTTCAAGCGAGAATGCGTCGATCAGTTCTTGGCGGCTCATCTGCTCTCGATCGTTTTTCGGCGACCAGCCTAGCAGGCACAGAAAGTTGATAAATGCCTCGGGCAGGAATCCTGCGTCGCGGTAAGTGGTCACGCTCACCACCGGACCGTGGCGGCGCTTCGAGAGTTTGGTGCCGTCGGGCGCCACGAGCAGCGGAAGATGCGCGAACTGCGGCGGCGTGCAGCCGGCGGCCTCGAAGATCAATATGTGCTTGTATGTATTCGAAAGATGGTCCTGGCCGCGAATGATGTGGCTGATGCGCAGGTCGGCGTCGTCGGCGCACGAGGCAAGGTGATAGGTCGGCATGCCATCGGAGCGCAACAGGGCAAAGTCCTCGATGTCAGCGCCAGCCTTCACCTGCTCGCCATACACTGCGTCGGGGAAGCGCACAACTTCTCCAGCCTCGCGCGGCACTCGAAAGCGCAACGCAAACGGTTCTCCCGCCGCGGCGCGCCGATCGCTTTCCTCGGGTGAGAGTTCGCGCATCCCGGGATTGAACAACCATGTTCCCTGCGCACTCGATCTATCGCTCTGTCCGGTGTGCGCCGGCGTGAAATCGCGATATGCCAGGCCTTTCTGAAAGATGGTGTCAGCCATTTGCCGGTGGAGCTCTCCGCGCTCGGACTGCTTGTATTCTTCATCCCAACCTAGCCCTAGCCATTTCAGCCCCTCAAAAATGGAATTGACCGAGGCATCGGTGTTGCGTTCCACATCGGTATCGTCCAGCCGCAATATCATGGCTCCGCCATTCCGGCGGGCATACAGCCAGTTAAAAATGAAGGTGCGGGCACTGCCGACGTGCAGGAATCCGGTGGGCGACGGTGCAAAACGCACTCTGGGCTTGTCTTGCGAAGGTGAATTCAATGTTTCGGGCATAGTTAGGTCGATTACGGAACAATCTGCATTCGTGGGAAAGATTCTGTCGCCGGTATCTTGATGTCGAGTGCCTGAACTTCGATGGTACGGGCAAGTGAAAAAGATCGTCAAGCGCGGCGCGAAAACGATTTTGCACGCAACCCTTTGATTTCAAAAGATATCGAAGACGGGTACTGTACTTAAATCTTATTGTGTTCCCGGGCGCGATGTGAAAACATTAATACACTGTTTCCCCCCTAAACTGAGCCAGCGGGTTTGGCCAGAGGTGTCTTCAACGGCCCTATGAACAGTGTTGTCATCACGACGGTTTTAATCCCAGGCTTTGTCTCGGTCCTGCTCTTTCTGGTATTTACTTATCTCCACGAGCAGAGTCGTCAGCCCTACTTCCGCGCGTGGCAACTGGCCTGGGCCGCTTACTCCCTGCACTACATTCTCGATACGTTTCCGAAGTCTCCTGCCGCTTTTTTTATCAGCGAACTTTTTCTGGTCGCGATGGCGCTATGCATTTTTGTTTCGACTCGGCTAATGCGCGGCTCTTATCGTTTCCAGTGGTACGACGCCGCGGTCGGAACGGTCGGCGTCGCACTCGCCTGCCTGACGCTGCGAGGTCACATTGTTAACGGGGTGTTCCACCCTGACGCCCAACCGGCGGTGCGTCTGGGTCTAGGCTTAGCTGCGATCTTGCTCTACTGTTCTGCCGTCTTTTATCTGAACAGCCATCGCCGCAAATCGCTCGCTTTCTGGGTGCTGGCGGTTTCCCTCGCGTTTTGGGCCGTCCTGATGGGAGTGGGACAGCTGCAAAATCCCTGGACAGAAATGTTTGGCAATGCTAGTCGTTTGTTTGGCCCGGTGCCGCAGATGCTGCTGGGCATTGCCATGGTGATGGTCCTGTTTGAAAACCAGCGCAACGCCGTACAGGAGAATACCCTCGCTCTGTCGACCCTGGGAGTAGATCCGCGCCGTCTGCTCTTCGCGGAGGACCTGGTTCCCAGCATGCAAGCGGCGCTGGAGCGCTTGCGAAGCGCGCTGCCGATGCAACGCGCGGCCATCTTCATCACCGAACGTTGGCGTGGCCTCCTGCCTTCGGTGCAACAAGGTTTTGAACCGGGATTCTTGGCGGCTCTCGAAAGCAGCGGAGCCGGAGATTACATCTGTGACTTGGCATACCGGCGCAATGGGGTCTTCACCGTCCAGCACCTGGCAGACATGGCCGAACCGCTCCCAGTAGCATCGGTGGGAGCCTTCGCTGAACTGAAGAAGATTCTTACCGAAGCGGGGATTCGCCATCTCACCGCAGTCAGTCTGCAGACTCGCGAGCATAATTTCGGCGTGATCCTGTTCCCTCACGCCGAACGCCGAGCCTTCGGTTCGTCGGGGCCGCGCCTGATGGTGGGACTCGCCTTGCAGTTGGGATTAACCCTCGAGAACTACGTCGTTAGTCACGACGCGCATCGCCGCACAAAAGAGTACGAACTATTAACCGAGATTGGAAAAGCGATCAGTTCGCGCCTCGATCAGGACGAAATCCTTCGCACCATCCAAGTCGAACTAGGCCAGATTTTCGATACCAGTCACTTCTACATCGCCTTCCAGGAGGGAGAGGATCTCCGGTTCGAGCTTGAGGTCAGAGATAATCGCGTCCTCGCTAAACGCACTCGTGAATTGAGAAACGCTTTTAGCGAGTACGTCATTCGCACCGGCGAACCTCTGCTGATCCGCTCCGATCTGGAAACGGCTCGGCAGAATTTAGGGATAGGTTATATTCCGGGACGCCCTGCCAAATGCTTAATTGCCGTCCCGATTTTCATGGGCAAGAAAGCCGCCGGAGTCATGGTCGCGATGAATCCCGACCGGGAATTCGTCTTCGAGCAGCGCGACCTCGACGTCCTGGCAACGGCGGCCGGACAAGTATCGGTCGCGGTAGAGAACGCCCGCTTGTTTGCCGATGAGCAGCGCCGCTCCCGGCAACTTGCGTTCCTCAACAACGTTTCCCGTACCGCCATTTCCAGCGATGATCCCGTACACATGCTGGCTCAAATCGTCGGAGAGATTCAGAAGAATTTCAGTTTCGACCACATTGGCATCGGCTTGCTCGATTACGGAACCAAAGAAATCGAAATCAAGGCCGAAGCTGGAGCAACGGCTCACGCCGTGGGCAAGCGCATCCCGCTGGGAGCCGGCATTCTCGGCCGCGTGGCCCGTACCGGCGAACGCGCCCTGGTACAGCACGCGCTGCCCGGCAATCTGACTGGAATCCTTCCCGATTCTCGCGCGATTCTTTGCATTCCCATCACCTACGGCGAATCGCTGCTCGGTGTGCTGAACATCGAGAGTCGCAACGAGAACGCGTTCTCGCCGCAGGATGTTCTGATTCTCAACACGCTGGCCGACTTGCTGGCCACAGCGCTGCACAATGCGTTTGTTTTCCAAAAGTTGCAGCAGCAATCCATCACTGACGGCCTGACCGGAATCAAGACTCGCCGTTTCTTCTGGGAAGCTCTATCGGCAGAGTGGAAGCGGGCCTCACGTTCCGGCCGGCCATTCTCGGTGGTGCTCATCGATCTCGACAAATTCAAAGAGGTCAACGACACCATGGGCCATTTCGAGGGCGACTTAGTGCTGGCTCGCGTGGGCCGCCTGCTCGAGCAAAAGTCCCGAACCTCAAACGTGGTGGCGCGCTACGGCGGCGATGAGTTCATTGTCCTGATGCCGGAGACCGGCGCCGAACAGGCCCAGGTGCTGGCCGAACGCCTGCGTCAATGGCTGGCCAGTGATCCCATGTTGGCGGAACACCACATTACCGGCAGCTTCGGTGTTGCCAGTTTCCCCATGCACGGATTCTCCATTGAAGACATCATTCGCGTGGCCGACGCCGGCATGTACGTTTCCAAGCGCTCGGGTGGAAATTCCGTTTCTACCGCACAGGAATATGTCGAAGGTCAGGATTTCGCCCGGCAGCGGCAGCAGATTTCGGCATATATCGAAGGCTTTCTGCAGCGCGAACAAACTGGACCGGAACATCTCGAGGAGTTGACTTCAACTCTCTATAAGCTGTGTGGCGGGGATGAAGACTGCAACGTACCGGTGCTGAAGGAAGCGATCGAGTCTCTGAGCCGGGCTGCCGAGTCGCACGAATTGCAAACCGCCGGCCACGGCGACCTCGTGGCGCGCTATACCGAAGTGATTGCGCGGGCTCTGGGCCTTTCCTCGGAGGAAACGGCGGATTTGGTTTACGCCGCCAGGGTGCACGACGTCGGCAAGATTTTCATTCCCGAGCGCATCCTCAACAAACCGGGACCATTGAGCGACGATGAATTTCTTCAGGTGAAAATGCATGCCCACGTGGGCGCGGAGATTGTCGGAACCATCCCTCACAGCGATCTGATGCGGCAGGCCATCGAACATCACCACCAGCGCTTCGATGGTAGCGGCTATCCCGACGGCCTGCGGGGCGAAGAAATTCCGCTATGGGCGCGCATCATCGGCCTGACCGACGCGTACTCCAACATGGTCACCGAGCAACCGTTCGCCGCCGCTAGAACCCCGGATCAGGCCCTCGAAGAATTGTCCAAGATGAGCGGGACGCGGTTCGACGGCATGCTGGTGCGCCTGCTTCTTCGTGGCCTGAAATCGGAGCGCATGTCTTCCGGCACGGGAGACTGATCCCTTGCACTTGCAACGGCAGACAGGAACCTCGAAACTAGTCTGCTATGTCTATCCCTCTTTCTCTTTCCGGTAGAGTTGCCCTTATTTCTGGCGGTTCGCGCGGCATTGGCGCTGCCACGGTGCGCATGTTCACTGCCGCCGGGGCGAAGGTCGCTTTCAGTTATCGCAGCGCCCGCTCGCAGGCGGAGGCACTGGCCAAAGAATGTGGCGCGGCCGTTTGCCATCCCATCGCTTCCGATCTTAAAAATCCTGAGGCGGCCCGTGCGCTTGTGGCCGAGACCGTGCGCCATTTCGGTCAACTCGACATTCTCGTCGCCAACCACGGCGTCTGGCCGCCCGAAGACGTGCAAATCGAGCGCATGTCAGACGAGCAATGGCGCTCCACGTTATCCATTAATCTCGACGGAGTCTTCGGCCTGGTCAAATACGCGGTGGCGCAGATGAAAGCGCAATCGCGCACCAACGCCCCAGCCGGACACATCGTGCTCATCAGTTCCACCAGCGGCCAGCGGGGCGAAGCCTTCCACTGCGATTACTCCGCCACCAAAGGCGCGCTCATCAGCATGACCAAGGGATTGTCGACCGAACTTGCTTCCGCGGGCATCTACGTGAACAGTGTTGCCCCCGGCTGGGTCGACACGGACATGAGCGCGGCCACCCTCGAGGATACAAAAAGCGGAGACGAAATTCGTAATACCATCCCTCTCGGCCGCGTGGGCAGGCCCGAGGAGATTGCCGCTCCCATTCTGTTTTTGTGTACCGAGCACGCCAGTTTCATCACCGGAGAGGTCTTCAACGTAAACGGTGGGGCAGTCCTTACGGGATAGGCCAAACGGGATAGGTCAAATAAGACAAGCGCCTCGCGAGCCAGCTTGCATTCGGACCGTTTCCTGCATCCAAGTAATGAGGAGATCTTGCTGCCGCGGGCGGAAAGTCCACTCGAAACGCTACAATTCTGATTACGCGTGATCCACTCCTCAATTGAAATGAAACGGTTTCTGCCGATTTTGGTTCTGGTGTGTTCGGCCTGCTGCCAGGCTTGGGGACAGTCTCAAAGTACTGCGCCACAGTCCTCGTCTCCCCCCGACGCTGCCAAGTCCGCTCCGGCAATCGCTCCCGACCAGGAGAATGCTCGCAAGGCCAAGGCGATCATCGATCAGGGGATTCAGGCGCTGGGAGGACAGGCGTACCTCACCATTCGCGATCGCGAGCAGCAGGGACGCGGCTACAGCTTTCATCATGGCCGCCCCAACGGCAGCGGCGGCGTGTTCTGGAGTTTCACAGAGTTCCCTGACAAAGAGCGGGTCGAACTTACCAAAGAGCGGGACATCGCGGAACTCTATGTCGGCAACAAGGCGTGGGAGATTACTTATAAGGGTCCGCATCCAATAGAACAAAAAGATCTCGACGACTATCTCCGCCGCCGCCGGTTTTCGCTCGACACAATGCTGCGAACCTGGGTGAACGATCCCACCGTCGTGCTTCTGTTCGAGGGCCCAGCCGTCGCCGCCCAACATTCCGCACAACAGGTCACGTTGATCAACGCTCACGATGAAAGCGTCACCTTATACTTTGACACCGATACTCACCTCCCGGTCAAGAAGTCGTTCTCCTGGCGCGACCCCGTCGACCGGCAAAAGAATCTTGAGGATGAAGTCTACGAAAATTACCGGACAGTCTCCGGTGTGATGGTGCCTTACAATGTCACCCGCTATTTCAACGGCGATATGACCAGCCAACGCTTCCTCAACTCGGCCACCATTAATCAGGGCCTCGACGAAGCCATGTTCGATCCTAATTCTCACTACAACCCCAACAAGCCGAGCAAGCAAAACAGCAAGAGGTAAAGAGAATCTTGCCGACGTATTGACTTCATAGTTTCCTCACTGCCTGCAGCAATTTCATCCTTTGATTCCTAACTTATTCATCTCATTGGGGTTAATTAACCGCTCCGGCATTTCTCCGGTCCTGAAAGGGCGGGCCTTCCGCCACGTACCGTGGCTGTTTTGCCACAGCCAACTTTCCGGGGCTAGGGCGTAATCTAGTCCATTCATTGTTGAGAACTCATCTTTCTTGACCCCAGAGCAAACAATCCGCTCCGCAGTGGGGTGCGGCGGCATCGGCCTTCACAGCGGCGCCCCGGTCTCCATGCGAATCCTTCCCGCACCTTCCGGAACGGGCATCGTTTTTCGCCGTACGGACCTCGACGGTTTCGAAATCGAGGCCATCAGCCGCAATGTGGCCCGCGTCAGTTACGCCACCAGCCTTATGAAAAAAGGCGTGCTTATTTCCACCACCGAGCACGTGCTTTCCGCCTTCATCGGGATGGGTATTGATAACGCCATCGTCGAACTGGACAATCTGGAATTGCCCATTCTTGACGGCAGCGCGCGTCCCTTCGTCGAGATGATTCAGAAGGCAGGCACGCGCAAGCAGCGCCGTCCGCGAAAGTATTTGAGGATTCGCCGCGAGCTTGAGATGCGCGAGGGAAATAAGTTCATCGCGGTTTATCCGGCAGAGACCTATTCTGTTTCCTATTCGATCAATTTCCCGCATCCGCTCATCGGAAAAGAGACTTTCCAGGTGGAGCTCACCAATGGCAGTTTTCTGCGCCACATTGCCGCGGCCCGCACCTTCGGTTCCCGGCAAGACGAACAGGCGATGCGCGATATGGGCCTGATTCGCGGCGCTTCCAGTGAGAATTGCATCGTGCTCACCCGCGACGGCATCGAGAACGGCCCCCTCCGCTTCCCAGACGAATTCGTACGCCACAAAGTGCTGGATCTGGTGGGCGATCTTGCGCTCTTAGGAAAACAGATTCTCGGCAACGTGGTTGCGGACCGGGCCGGCCACGCCATGCATACCGCGCTGGTTTCGCGCATCCTGCGTGACAAGACGCTTTGGGAGGAAGTCACCTTCCCCAGCGAAGACCGAGGCAGCGCGTCAGCCCATAGCGCCGAGGCCGCGGCAGGATCTTCTTTGTAATTATCGGAGAGAAACTTATCGGAAAGAACTGTCATCGACCGAAGCGTCATCAGCAAGTAACCGGAGCATCATTTCCAGTAAGACTGTCATTCTGACCGGAGCCGGAGCGCTAGCGACGGCGCAGTGGAGGAACCTGCTTTTCTTTCCCCGCTACGGCATAGCCTAGTCTGCCGGTTCGCATGGCGAACCAATGGAATCGTGCATCTCGTGCGGCCGCTCTAGCAGCAATCGTTCCAGCTCCGCCCGTGTTTGATCAATCACCGCCACCGCAAACCGGCGTGCGGATTCTTGCCGTTCCTTTGACAGCTCCTTTACGCGCATATTCAGCAGCGGAATATCGTCCTCGAACCAGCGCAGCGTTCTCTTTACTTTAGCAATGCGGAAGTCATGGTTCATGATTCTGTCTCTCCCCTGGAATGTATCTCCCAGAGTGCCACGCATACGATCATGCGCAAGTCCAAAGAAAGATACCCCGGCAAGAATACTTTGGCGGAACTCTGCTAAAGAAGTTGGGAGGTGAGAGAAACGGTGTCTCAGGTCGGCGTACTCGAGGGCTGCTCGCGATCTTTGCAGTTAGAAGCTTGCAGTTAGAAGCTTGCGGTTCAAAGCCTCGCCGCCCGAAGCTTCCTGGCTAGTGCGAGCCTGCTTCCGCGGCCGCCATTCGTTCTTTGGCTCCGGGAAATTCCTTTTCCATTTGCTCGTCCAGCCAGAGTTCCAGCTGTTCCTGTGATTCTTTCGCTACGTTCTGGAACCGAAAGCCAGCAAGCCCTTTGACATCGACCCAAGCGACTTCGGCTTCCACTTCAAGATGAATGTTCTTGCCTGGCAAAGAGAACTTCAGATGCGGCGCAGATCCTTTGGGCAATGCCTCCCGCAACATCAGTGCAATGCCTCCCTCGCTGAGATTGGTGCTAGTCGCGTTCAAGGTTTTTCCTTCGAGTACAACTTTGACCAGCATCTTCACCGGCTGGCGGAAGTAGCGCCGGCGTTCCTTCACCATGAAATTCAAAGCCGCATGAAAGCAGCGCGCTGCATTCACTGCGCTGATGGGTTTCTGTAGCACGAAGTTTGCGCCCATGCCAAAGGCTTGCTGCGTAGTCGTTTTCTTTCCGTTGAGAATGGCGAAGGCAACCGAATTCTTGTTACTCGGCGTATTTTTCACTCCCTGCAGCACCGCCAGTCCACCACTCAAGTCGTCGCAATCCACAATAATGGCGTCGAATTTATCGGAAATCAGAATGTTGGCCCCTGCCTTCGCCTCATGGCAGACCTCCACTTCAATCGATAATTGTTCGAGCGTCGGCCGGATGACGCGTAAGACCTCCGGGTCCTTGCTCAGCAGAAGTGAGTCCAACGTCATGCTCGGATTTTAGGGGGCTAAGGAGACATGCGATAGTAACCAAGGTCATTGCCCCTCCGCCCGCGACCAACTTGTTACGAAATCCGAACAGGCGCATGATGGTCGCGCGGAACCTTGCAGAGTTCAAACAAACAACGGGGATCGAAATGCCTAATCTCGCCTATCTTTCGTTAGGGTCCAAGGTGGGCGATCGCGAGGCTCATCTTCGCGATGCAATCGCCAGGCTGCAAAGCCAGGGGCGGGTCACGGCAGTCTCTTCGCTCTATGAAACTGAGCCAGTCGAGGTTACGGAACAAGCTTGGTTTTTAAATTGCGCTGCGGCTCTTGAAACAACACAGCCCCCGGAAGAACTGATGGCGGCTCTCCTCAACATCGAGCGCGAGATGGGCCGGCAGCGCACTCAAAAAAAGGGTCCCCGCATCATCGACATCGACATTCTCCTGTTCTCCGATAAGATTATCGACTCGCCAGATTTAACTGTTCCCCATCCTTCGATGCACCAGCGCCGTTTTGTGCTCCAACCTCTCGCGGAAATTGCACCAGATGCACGGCATCCGAAGCTGAAGAAAACCATTCGAGAACTGCTTGACGCTCTGCCGTCGGGGCAAACCGTTCGCCACTTCAAAGGGAATCGACAGCGCTAGCGGCAAAGCCAACGACCAACGACCCAGGACTAACGATCCAAGACCAACGATCCAAGACCAACGACCGTACTACGGCAGAATGAGCCGGCTCCCGGTTTCCTGGGCGACCATCGCCGATTCCTTCTCGGGAAATTGTCCGAACAAAAATTCCACAAAGGCTCGCGACTTCGGACGTCCCGAGGTCCGTCCGTGCGCCAGCCGCACCAGGAAGACCAGCGCCTTGAGGACATCGAAATCCCGCAGCGTGGAGTAGCCAGTGTGCTTCTGCTCCGCCTCGCGATAGTCCTTCACCATGTTCTCGACCTCCGCGGCGGCCCGGCGCTGAGATTCGCTGGTCAAGGGCTGCTCGTAGTGCAGTCCTGAATTCACCCGCCGCTCGTAGCTTTTTGACAAGACTGAGAGTGCGGCAATCAAATCCTGATCGTGCAGGCTGTGGTCGGCGCGCGCTGCTTTAGCCAGCGCATAGGTGAGGCCCATGAGCAAATGTTCCTTTTCGTACATGAACTGATCCGTCACTTCGATCTGCAAAAATAACCCGGCCGGATCGATCTGGTC
>Ga0193751_1000902_pt1 | contig 20266 bp, 12 predicted proteins | sample L1c2metaG_FD_143050 | JGI IMG/M metagenome (GOLD analysis project Ga0193751, IMG submission 143050) | Soil microbial communities from a riparian zone of the East river system, Colorado, United States - L1c2 | ecosystem: Environmental > Terrestrial > Soil > Riparian zone | place: USA: East River... | reverse complement strand
CCGAAGCGCGAATGAGCAAATTCCGGACGATCCATGATTTTCTTGATGCGCTGTTCCAGGGTGTCGCTTGATTGCGCAAATAGATGGCGCCCACAGAAAGCAGTGGTCAGCGCCAGTAAGCCCAGGAAAAAGTTACCAACCAGATTTCTTGATTTCATGCAGTGCCTGCCTCCGGAGAAATACTTATTACCCGCGCGCTGTTCCTATTTCAGGGAAACGGTTTTCGCTTCCTCATCCAAAACTGTCGGCACGTTCTTAGTCGCCGAAGTTGATGTGAGCTGTTCAAACGTTAAGTTCAATATTGGATATTTCCGCCAATCGCCGTAATCGAAATGCCACCATTCGAACTCATAGACGTTGAATCCCTCATTCTCCATAGCCGTGCGAAGTAGTTCGCGATGCCACCGTTGCAATGAGGTCCCGCCGGGATAGCCAGGGTAGGAGCGCTCGGACATTTCGTCGTATACGCCTACCATCTCGACGGGTTTCCCGGTGGCAAGGTCGTAAAAACTCAGATCCACGGCGCACCCGCGATTGTGGCGCGAGCCCTGGGTGGGGTCGGCGACAAAAATTTTCTTGTCGTCCGGGGTGACGTCCCAAAAAATTTTGGTTACATACCACGGACGGTAGGCGTCATGAATGAGCAGACCGTAGCCCATCTGCATCAGTTTTTTATGAGCACGCAACAACGCTTCGGCGGCGGGCCGCTGCATGAAAGCGCGCGGTTGCGAATACACCGGAATGCTCAGGAAATTGTTGTTCGTGGCATAGCGAATATCCAGTTTTATTTTGGGATCGAGTTTTGCGAGTTCGACAAGATCGGGCTTGCGAAACTCGCCGGTTTCTACCGGAGGTTGCGCCGCGAGCGCGCGGCTTCGGAGATCGGCGAAATTTGCGACCGGAGCGATCCGGAACACACCGCCGGACACGCCCCCGGTGGGACGGCGTTTGAAAACAACGCCACTGACCTTGACTTGCGTTGCATTCCCGGAACCGTCGCGCGTGAAGACTGCTTTCTCGCCGACGTAAAGACCTCGTGACGGGAAATTAAATATGTCGTCATTTACCCGCGTGAGCGCGTCGAATTCCAGCCACTCGATCAGAACATTTAAACGTCCGTCTTGCTCGAAAACATAAAGAATGTCGTGATCCCAGCCGTATTCGCCAATCAGTCCGCGCCACCGAACATCTGCCGGCACCGCCGTAGGCGGCGCCTTCGACAGAGTATTCGAGCCGATGCGGATTCCGTCTGCGACAGGCGTAATCTTGAGGCCATAGCCGGCCGCGCCGTCAACGATGAGGTCGTCGCCAAGCGTGCGCAGTTCCAACTGCTCACCGCCTGCGACCTTGCGCATCGATAGATGCCCGCTGAGATATTTCAGCTCAACAGCATCGTCTCCCGTTCCATAGCGGCCAGCGAACTTGCGCCCGAGTTCCACCGAAACATCGCCCGTGGCAGGAGGCAGAGTGAGTGGCTTACCCGCGCGATGTGCGAGCACCAGCCGCAAAGCTTCTTCTCCAATTCGCTCGGTGACGGCGTTGACGGCATCCTTGGTTGCAAACACCACCACTCCAACTTTGTCTTCCGGCAGAAGGTCGAGCGTGGTTGCAAATCCGTAAATTGCGCCGCCATGCCCTACCAGGCGATGACCGTCGAGCGAACGAACCATGAAACCCAGTCCAAAAACAGATCCGCCGGGATTCGGAAACTGCGGTGACCACATTTCTTCCAGAGTCGCCGGCTTTAGCAGCGAACCGTTCTCCGTTTTTCCCTTGGCCAGCAACACACTTACGAAATGCCCGAGATCATTCACGGTGGAATACATGCTTCCGGCCGGGGCCATGCCAAGTTGAAAAGTGGGAGCGTCGAAGGTAAGGCCGTCGTAGGTCCACATTTGAGCTTTAGCCAGGTTCGTGGTAATTGCCGGAGCCGGTTGAAATGAACTGCTGCGCAAATCCATGGGATCCAGAACCGAGGATTTTAAATACTCCGCGAAAGGTTTGCGGCTGTGCGTCTCCAGGAGGTAACCAACGACAGCAATGGCCGCGTTCGAATATTTGATGTGTGTGTTTGGTGCGAAAACAAGATCGGTGTCATTCAAGCTTTGTACGGTGGCGGCCAGCGAGGGTTGCGAGGTCTCGAAGTAGTTTCCCACCGGAGGCTCGCGCAACAAACCGGAACGATGCGACATCAATTGCCGAAGCGTGATGGGCGTGACAAAAGGATTTTTGGGATGAAAATCCGGGAGGTAATTGGTGATTGGATCATCCAGCTTCAACTCTCCGCGTTCCACCAACTGCATGATGGCGATGTCCGTAAATAATTTGGAAACTGAGCCGATGCGATAAACGGTATTCGCCGTGGCCGGGATTTTTTTCTGGGGATCGGCCATGCCGAATCCCTGAGCCCAGACGATTTGCTGATCGTCGATAATGGCGATGGAGAGTGCCGGCAATCCCTTTTCAGCCATTTGTTGCTGGATGAAAGGCCGCAGGGCGCCCACCACTTCGCTATAGTCTTTGCGTGCGGAGCCATCGTTGGTGTCCTGCGCAGCGGCCACCGCGCATGAGATGGACAAAGCACTAATGAGACACAGTAAGACTGCGGTGTTTCGCGCCACAGCTCTGATTCTTTTCGCGTCCTTCAGCATCAATCCTCTTTCACTTTGCTCTCAATGTGTGACTGGATTCGCACACCCTTGGATTGGTCATCCCGTCGCTATATTTCGAGTGAGCTCATTTCGTCTGGACCAAAAATAAATTCCAAATCCCAAAGCAACCAGCGGCAAAATCGCGCCAAATTCGTCGATGAACCACGCTGTCTTACCCGTATCACGCGTCAGTGGAGTGAAAATCCCTTGAACATAGAGATTGTGGCTGGCGTGCAGAATTGCTCCAGCCCACAAGCTTCCAGACTTCAGCCTCATCCAGGCGAAGACGAAAGAGATGGAAATTACCATAACCGTGAAACACGTGAGGCCGTACCACGTGGGCGTTCCGCTGTTGTAATCGCCCCAGATCAGCAAAGGATAGTGCCAGCAACTCCACACCACTCCACTGATCAAAGCCGTGCCAGTGAATCCGGTGCTTTTGAAAAGTTCCGGCACCAGGAACCCGCGCCAGCCAATCTCTTCTCCGAGCGCGGATGCGGTGCTCTTGACCAAGCCAAAGCTTCCGGCCAGCAGCACGTATAAAGCGGTGGATGCTGTGGGCGAAACGCGCAAGCCCATGCGCGAAACAAGTTGATTCATGAATTCGTGATTCGGGAAACCACCTAGCCTCAGCGACCACACGATCACATACGCGATGGTCGCGTACAGCAGCGGCACAAACCAACTCTGCACGGCGTACTTGGTCTGCGGCCATTGCCAACCGAGATCGGATAAATTGCGGCCGTTGAGTTTGAGCGTAGTGATCGCTGCGAGCGCTGGACACCACATGATGCCGAATACGTAGAGGCCGCCGCCGGCCCCCAAGGTATGCGCCCTGAGCATCAGGAAATAAAAAACTGCACTAAACGCAAAAACGATAAGCAGGTAAATCCCTACCTGCTGCCGCGAGCTTCTCTGTTCCGACATCTGCACCTCTCGCTCGTGAATCGATCGACGCAGCACGCGCAACTCATGCCGGGTTGCTCTTGGACGGAGAAATCACGCGTGTCTTCAATTCATGGCAATTCATGGCATGACGGGCAGAACTATGTGCGACTCCATGCCGGGCGTCGAATAAATCCGCTGAGTGGCTGCGGTAAAATCGCTCGCTTGCGCTTTGTAAATGCTGGGAACAAACTTCTGCGGATTTCGGTCGATCACCGGGAACCAAGTGGATTGCACTTGAACCATGATGCGGTGCCCTTTCAGAAAAACGTGGTCGTGATCGCGTAACGGCACATTCCACTCGGTCGGTTGATTCGGCGCCAGCGCGTGAGGCTGTTCAAAGTTTTTCAGGTAGCGTCCTCGGCGTACTTCCATGGCCACCGGCAATTCGTAGCCATTCAGCGATTGAGCGTACTGGCCGGGCTTTGGGCCCTCCTCGGGATTCCATGCCGGTTTCTGCGCGTCCTGCGGATACACATCGATCAACTTCACGACGAAATCGGAATCGGTGCCAGAGGTGGATGCAAACAGTTCCGCGGAAAGCGGGCCTGTTACAACCAGGTCGTGGTCGAGCGGCGCACTGACGTAGCTCAGCACATCCGGACGGTGGTCGACAAAACGCTGATCCGCGACTTCCCAGGTGCGCCAGTCGCCGGCCGGATACGTGGGAGAGATGGGACGCAAACGATACGGAACAGGATTCGCCGGATCGGAAACGTACTCGCGAAATTTGCCGCTATCTGTGTTTTTCGGCGGCTCGAATGAAAGCGTGCCATCGGCATGGAAGTAGAGGTTTGTGGATTTTGCTTCTTTCGGAGGCCAAGCCGCATACGTATGCCAATTGTTCGAACCGCTCTGGAAAGTCGTAGCCTGCCAGGCAGGCTTTTCTCCCACGCCGTGCAGATAATAACGAAAAAATGGAGCTTCGATATTTTCCCGAAACTCGCGCGCGGTTTCGTGTCCGCCGAAAGGAACTAAGCCAATGGAGTCGCCCTTCGCCGTCTGCCACTGGCCATGAAACCACGGGCCCGCGACGATAAAATTAGTGTGATCCGGGTCGTGTTCTTCCGCGTGGCGGAGAATCTGCCATGGCCCCCAGGGATCTTCCTGATCCCAGAAGCCGGCTACGTTGAGGTTGGGCACCGTCGAAGCATGCAGCTGACTGACCCACGCCTCCTTTTTCCAGAAGTCGTCGTAATCTGGATGCGCGACGGTATCATTCCAGTACGGAATTTTGCCGTGCAGATATTTTTCATTGATATTCGAAAGCGGGCCAAGCGCCAGGTACCACTCAAAGGTGTCGTAAGTTTCGAACGTAAAATAAGTATTTTTATTTTTGTCGGCTTGTTCCAGCACGGCATATTCGAAATCATAACTTTCGCGCAACGCCCCGTACCGGTGGTCGTCGTCATTCATCCACTGGTCTACTGGCGAAGCTTGTTCACTGATGGCTTTCAATGCCGGGTGCGGATGAAGAAGAGTGAGCGCGGTGGTCAGCCCATCGTAAGAAACGCCAAACATGCCTACCTTACCGTTATTGTTGGCAACGTTTTTGACCAGCCATTCGATCGAGTCGTAGGCGTCAGTAGTTTCATTGGTGGCCTTGGGATCATTCAAATCCACGTGAGACGAAAGTTCGAAGTAGCCTTCCGACTTGAAGCGTCCGCGCAAATTCTGAATGACAAAGATGTATCCGTCCTGCGCGAGTTCTTTGAGAGGAGGCGGCATCTGTTCTGGTGCCTTCTCCGGGACGCCGTAAGGAGTTCGGCGAAATAAGATTGGCAGCGCCTTGGTTTGGTTCAGCGGAGCCATAATGACCGTTTGCAAGTGCACGCCATCGCGGACCGGAACCATCACTTCCTGAAATTTGAACAGCGGCTGCGCGGCCGCAGGCGGCGTTTCTTGACCAGAGACTAAAGGAGCTGTGACCAGAACGAGAACGAACAAGAGTCTAGCGATGCGCATTCGAAGCTCCATTTAGTGGATAGCCGCCAACAAATGATAGTGAGTAGCTGGGCAACGGATCGTGGATTGCACAAGTTTCAATTAATACCGCAAATTAAAATTGAACATGTGCCAATAGTACGCAAACCAGAAAAATCCCACGCAGGCGAAGGCCAGCAACACGTTCCACACTCGATACCACACCCATTGCTGCTTGTCGCTCGAGGTTTCCACCGCAGCGAGAATTGCAAAAAGCGTGCCAATCGCGCCCAGCACGCCGACCACTTGTATCAGATGCAGCCACAAATCCCCGTGCGGACCAAGCCCGCCGAGCTTTTCCAACGACGAAAACGCAATCGCGAACGCGATAACGAACACAAGATCTAAAGCACAAATCACGCGAAGAATCAGCCTCCTACGCCTGCCGCGCGGGTCAAGAGTCAACGGCTTGCCATAATGCCGGCGTAAAATCGCGGCCACCGGCCAGAACAGCAGCGTCAATGCGATCACCCCGAGACTGAAGCCCAGGATCACATAGTTGAGGATGGTCTGGTTCAAGGGGTTGTCGATCTTTTGAAACACCATGAAGGGGTAATCGATGTAACAGATGAACCGGCCTTTGGCGTCCTTGACGAACGCCAGTTTGTCCTGACCATCTACATCACGGAACAACATCGGACCAATTTCGCGAAAATGTTTTGGGACGCCGTTGGGATTCTTGAAGCTGTCATCGATAAAAATGGTGTTGTCCTTCTTATCCACCACGATCTTGGCCTCACCGAGAAGTGTAAGCACCGACAAAATGTTGGTGCGGAAGCCGCGGCTGACATTGTACAAACCCGCCACCTGCTTGGCGTCCCCTGCGGCGGTAGACATCTCCGGATCATTAGGGGCCGAAAAAGGGAAGTAGCGATCGAGGAATTTCTGAAACAAGACTTCGCGTGGACTCACGTCATCTCGGCCCGCACTGTTGTAGGAAACAAAGAATCCGACATTCGCATCGAGAATCAAGTGCAAATCGCTATGGAACAATTCCGTATCGCCGCCATGCCCGATGATGCGGTGGCCATTGCGGGATTCTTCATAAAAGCCCAGAGCCTGCGCGTTCATGGTGGCAGGGCAGCCATCCTGTCTAGAGTGCATTTGTATAGCGGTTTCCGGTTTTAAAATCTGAGCGTCGCCATAATGCCCATTCTGCAGGTGGGCAATCATGAAGTGCGACATAGATTCAGCGGATGCGGACAATGAACCTGCTGGCGCGACCTCTATATGTTCGAATGGTTTTGCTCCCTGAGAAGCCCGGGTGTAGCCGTTGGACACCAACGCCTTCAGGTTATCGGGCAACGGCTGGCGAAAAGTCGCGTGATTCATGTTCAACGGTTGAAAAATGTGCTGCTCCACATATTCTTCGAAGGGCTGGCCAGACACGCGCTGGACAATATAGGCGGCCACCGTCGTGGCATAGTTGGAATACGCCGGTATGGTTCCCGGCGGGAAAATCTGGTGCGGCAAATGCGCCGGCAAGTACTCGCCCAAGGGACGCAAATCTTTCTCTGAGGCCACGAAAAGATCCTTGATGGTTTCTTCCAGGCCGGGGCGGTGCGTCATAATGTCGCGCAGCGTGGTGGGCTTGCCAAATCTTGCCGGCATTTTAAAATCTAGATAGTCATTGACGTCGCGATCCAGTTGCAGCTTGCCTTGCTCGACGAGCTGCATCACGGAAGTCCAGGTGAAGAGCTTGGAGATTGAGCCCGGCCGGAAAAGGGTATTCTCCGCCGACACCGGAACTTTTTTCTCATAATCCGAATAGCCGTAGCCTCTCGAGAAAAGCAGCTGTCCGTCCTTCACGACGGCCACCACCGCTCCGGCTATATCCGCTTGCTCGATCTGCTGCGGCATGAAGCCATCTAAAAAAACAGAAATGTCTTCCTGCGTCAACGCTGGTGTCACTGGGGTGTTACTCGCCTTGGTAGCAAGGCCAGGCGCCGCAGCGGGCGCGTGCTTGGCGGAAGGAGGCGGTTTCACGGCGGGGCCCTGGCCCCACACCGGAGCGCAGACCAGCCAAACACTGGCCACCATTGCAAGAGCTCGCTTCGCAGGCCGTGAGATTTCTGAACGCATGATTCGCCTTCTCCTGAGCGCACATCGAGTGCGTGCGATGAATCAGTTACGAATTATCTTGCTTCCAGACTCGCACTGCGAGCTCCGCAGTGTCGTGATTCCCGTCCGGCGATCAGACGCCGCATGCGGGACAGAGTCACGGTTCGTTGTTTGTTGCGCACAAATAGTGAACGGGCAATTTGTTTTACTTTTTCTTCTCCACCACGCGCGTAAACACAATATCGTCGGGCAGCGTTGGTTCCAGCGGCATCGCCAATCGATCTATGTCGCCATCCGGATTCATGTAAAACTGCCCTTTGGTGCCCGCGAACAGCACATCCGATTTTTCAGGAACTTCAAAAATGTCGTAGTGCACTCTGCTGAAGGGGTATGGCCCGATTTGGTTTAGCGCGATAGTCAGATCGTTTCCCTGCTGAGCAACTTTGACCGTTCCGTAAGCGGGATTTGTATACTCGCCGGCAAACTCCGCGAGCGAATGAGACGGCTGTGTCCCCGATTTTGCGGTGCTGTGCTCCTTTTTCTTTGTCTCTTCGTCTTCTTTCTTCATCTTTTCCCTTGCCACCTTATAGCGGTCTATCCAGGGATCTTGCGTCAGTCCGAGTAATCGGTCGAAGGCAGAATAGGCGATCGCTTCCAGCGAAACGTTGCTGCTGATATTCGACAAAATCACCACCCCGATTTTGTCCTCCGGCAACATCGTTAACAGCGAATGAAAGCCGTCGATGCCGCCGTTGTGCCAGACCATGTGATGTCCACGGAAAGTCGTATCCACCCAACCCATAGCGTAGGCCATAGGTCCAAGGCCGTTTTGCGTGGAAAATTCCGGAAGACCCGTCATCGCCGTCTGGCCGGTGTGCACCAGTTTGAGATTTGCCGGCGATACAATTTTTTTCCCGTTGTAGGTGCCATCGCCCAGTTGAAAGACGAGATAGTGAGACATGTCGTTAATGCTGGAGTTGATTGAGCCCGCGGGACCAATGGCGTCTATATTCTTGAACGGCACTTTAACGACCGCGTCGTTTTTCACGCTGTAAGGCTGGGAAAAGTTGACGGCTTTTTGGCTGTCGGTGACGGAGAAGTTCGAATTTTGCATATCTAGTGGCTGAAAAATCCGCGTAAGTACTAATTGCTCCCAACTGCTGTTAGCTACGCGGCCTTCGAGGTAGCCCACGGTCATCACCATGAGGTTGCAATATTCATAACCCTGGCGAAATTCTCTGTCGGACTTCAAATACTTCATGCGATTGAAAAGATCTTCCCTGCTGAAGTTGGAGGAGTACCAAATTAGATCATGCCCGGCCATGCCGGTGCGATGAGACAACAAGTCGCGGGCCGTAGCGTGGTCCGTGGCCACTGGATCTAAAATCTGAAACGTTGGCAGGTAGGTGCGAACCGGCTGATCCCAGTCCACCTTGCCTTCATCGTTCAGGACACCAAAAACCAGCGACGTAAAAGATTTGGAGACGGAGCCGATGGCAAACACAGTATCCGTGGTCACCGGAAGTTTCTTCTCCACGTCGCGGTAGCCAAAACCCTTGGCATAAATCACTTGTCCGTTTTTCACCACCGCGACGGAAAGGCCGGGAACCTTCCACTCCGCGATCACCTTTGCCACGACATCGTCCAGATCGCCCAGTGCTTTCGAATCTGCGGCTGGCGTTTGCGCATTACTGGCGCTGGTCCAAAGCAGCAAAGTAACCAGCGCGGCTATTACGATTTTGCGAAAGATATAAGTTTCTCCTTAACCAGTTCCACACGAATTTCTGTTTTACAAGTCGTCTCAATGCGCGGCAAATTTGTGTTCGTAAAAGCGAGCTGCTTTCGTCATAAATCTCCCCGACGCCCAAACAAAAAAGATCAGCGTGCGCCGCACCGCATACTTAGAACGTAATTCGTAGACCGATCTGGCCTTCCCTGCCTGGCAGGGTCTGCGAAACCGTGCCCAGCGTCGCAGCCTGGCTCTCCTGGATTTGGATCGCCGCGGGATTCGCGTTGTTGAACAGATTGAAGAACTCGAACATCGCTTGTACCTGGAAACGATCGTGAATGGTCCATGTTTTGGCAATGCGCAGATCCATGTTCACAAACGGCGGCGCCGCGAAGGCGTTGCGGGCGGTTTTTAAATCGCGCCCGTTGTAGGTCCCATTGCCATCTTGATCGATAGGCTGGGCCGCGGAGTTGGTGTACCGAAACCCGCTCTGCGCCCGAAACAGACTGCTGAACTGGATTTTCCACGGTAGCTGCACAAGTCCGTGGAGTTCAAAGGTGTGACGTAGCGCGAAATCGGATGGTCCGCTGTCGAGTTTGGCGCCATCGTAAAAAACGCCCGCCTTGGGCACGTAGTTGCCGTTGCAGGCGAAAAACGAAGCAGTAGCATTGGTGCCACTAGGACAGGTGCTGCTTCCCGGGTCGGTCACGACTGGCGGCACTCCCCGGAAGCTATCAGTGGGAAAGCCGCTATTGCCGCCGCTACTTGTACCAAGTGCACCGGTGCCGAGTTGTGAGTTGAGCGCATCATCATTCTCGGAGACGTAAGCGTAGCTCCCCCCTAAGGTGAAATGCCTGCTCATCCGCTTTTCAAAGGAAATGATTCCCGCGTTGTAGAGACCGGAGTACCACGGTCCGTAGCCATTCACTGGTGTGACTGATCCGCCGCTGTTGTCGATGCGTGCTGCAAAGGGAAGATTGGTTTCTCGAACGCCGAGGATATTCTCAATTGCTTTATGGTAGTAATCGACGGAGATCATCCAGTCATTGCCGAGCTGACGCTGGACGCCGAGAGTGTAACTGCGGGTGTACGGGGTGGCAAAACTGGGGTCAATCGTTACTGGGAAATTGTTTGGCTGAGAAACCTCAAACGAGAGCGCCCCGAATGGACCCCAGAGCCAGAAACCCGAGGGCATGCCGATAGCCGTGTCCGCAGCGGTCAGATAATCGGTGGGGCTCAGCCCGGAGAGTTGCTGGATGTTGGATTGGTTTACGACGGAATTGATCGGAATGGGAGCGTGACCGGGAGCGATGACGTTATTGAGATGGTCGATGCCGAACTGGGCGGGAATGCCGGCTGACCCTGGGCCAAGAGCGCCGGATGGTATGCAAAAATCGGGTTGAGTGGCCAACTGCGCGTCGGTTTCCGTTTGCGAAAGGCACAGACCAAAGAGCGCCGGAGCGATGGTCGGAACGCCGGAAAAAAGCCGAGGAAACGAAAGCGGTTGATCCTGACGAATGTCAGCGCCGCCAAAACCCGGGATGTCGCGAACCAGGCCGAGGCGGAAATGATCATAGAAAATACCGAAGCTGCCGCGGACGACTGTTTTTGGAGTAACGGACCAGGCGAAGCCAAGTCGCGGAGAAATATTGTCCGTTTTTTGAAATGCAGAATCATAGTCCCAGCGGAGACCGGCATTCAGTGTTAAGGTGCGCGTGACTTTCCAATCGTCTTGAAGCCATAGCCCGTTGTAGTTGTTACGAAGTTTAATTTCATTGGCTTGCGGTGTGAGTCCGCCGCTGGTGAACAGAAGAAAGAATCCGGCATCAATTGGACCAAATTGCTCGTAGTCGGCTTGCGTGGCAAAGAGTTGATCCTGCTGGAGGTTGGCTTCGACGCCGTCCACCTGCGTTCGCTCAAAATCCCAGCCAAATTTGATGGTGTGACGTCCGATGGTCTTGGCCAGGCTGGCGCCAACGGTGGCGTACTTTTGATCTAGACTTGAAGGCGTAAACGTAGCGCCGTAGGTCGGTGTTCCGACATCTCCGAAAATGCCGCCAGTGTTGAAGCCGCTGAAGATATTGAAAATCGTGTTGGGACCAGCCTCAGGATGCGCTGCGCTGGTCAAGGTGGGCTCGCGGCGATACTGTCCGCGCAGGCTAAGGATAAACGGGCTGGCAGAATTTCCGAAGGTTCCTGTGTCGCTGAATCCCAGGAGAAGATTGCGATCACCAAGATTGGTGCGTGTGGAAGGCAAGGACGTAGAGAGAGACAGAGGATTGGTGCTGTTGACATGAACGTTGGTGTAGTTCATTTGCTCGGTGAGATGGTGCTTGCCGAGGACTTCGTCGAGCTTGGCGAATAGGCGAGTTTCACGATCGGTGGTGGGCTCGTTAAAGCGCTTTTCATTGTCGATAAGAAATTGAGGAGTATTGGCGGGAGTAACAAAGTTGAGCTGGCGATTTTCGTGGATTTCTTCGGCGGAGCCAAACCAGAATACTTTGTCTTTGATGATTGCGCCTCCCGCGGCGGCGTCATAGTCCCAGCGCAAGAGGTAGGGTGCGCTCTGTCCGGGGATATCCGAACTGTCGAGCACGTTATTCCTGAAGTACGCAGACGCAAGGCCGTGCAGGTCATTTCCGCCAGACTTGGTAATGACGTTGATAATCCCGCCTGATGCATGCCCGAACTCCGCTTTGTATCCGGTGGTGATCACTTGGAATTCAGCAATGGTGTCCTGATTAAATTGCGCGGCGGGACCGCCGTTTAGTTCATTTTGGTTCGGCAAACCGTCGATGAGAAAACCGGCGTTGTTGGCGCGCTCACCCAGAATTGGCGTGGCGTTGTCGCTGTTGGCGTCCGCCTGGCGGTTGATAGCTACGCCGGGCACAAGTTGCAAAAGGTCGAGATAGTTGCGCCCGTTCAACGGCATGTTCTCGATTTCCTGCGGAACGATGGTCGCGCCCGTGGACGAAGACATAGTGTCCAGCAGCGGAATTTCCGCCGTGATTTCCACGCGATCTTGCGCGCTGCCCACTTGCAGTTGCACGTCAAAGTTCAGCGTACGATTTAGAGTGACTTCCAGATCGTTAAACGTTTCAGTGCGAAATCCATCGCGCGTCACGGAATTTGATAGGTGCCATTGGCTTCCGTTGTGACGCTGCGGCTCACCGCCGCCGTCGAACCTTCCACGCGGACTTCTGCCCCGGAAACCGCCAGCCCTTGTTTGTCGGTCACCGTGCCCGTAATTGTCGAGGTGGTCTGTGCCGCTAATTGCGATGCGAAGAACAGCAGCACCAAAACAATATTGAAGACCCTGGCGCGGCGCATTCTCGACTGAAGGAATCGCTGACATTGCATGGTTAAAACTCCTTTGACCTTGAAAGCCTCGCTGAGTAAATAAAACTCATTCAAGGTTGCCCAGCTCTTCTCCGTCGAGCGATGCGCCGAACCAGCGATGATCAGCGCGATCTTCTTCTTCGCTTCTGCGCAACAATTGAAGTGAACGGGAGGTTTGCGTCTGCGCGCAGGCCACCAGGATCGCTTCTATCAACGCGCTGGCGGCCACGTACGAGCCCATGAACGACGAACTCGCCACCGAAACAATGAAGGATTCGTCGCATACCCGCGCAATGGGCGTCGATTCGCTGTCGGTGATGCCAACCGTTGGCGTGCCCTGATTCTTGGCGCGCTGCGCGGCTTCCACGGTGTCCCGCAGGCACTGGCCAAAACTGATGGCGATAACCAAATCCTTGCGCGTGAGGGCGCGGACGCGCCGTTGCACATTGCCGGTGCTTCCCACCGGCGCCTCGGCGGCAAATCCCAGCGACATCAAACCGTACGAGAAATACCAGCTGAGCGCCGCTGCCAAATCGATTCCGATGACCAGGATTCGTTGTGAGCTTTTGACTAATTTCGAAAAAGCCTGGATCCGTTCCGTGTCGATCGAGGTTTGCAGCGCCTGAAGGTTGCGAATATCAATTTCCAGGCCATGGCGAATCCGGTCGCTGACGGTTTTCTTTTCCTGGGAAGCAGCTTTCAAGACGGTGTACGGGGTAATCCGGGCCACGAAATGAGAACGCAGGTCGGAAATAAATTCCGCAAATTTCCGGTAACCGAGCACCTGGATGGTTCTAACCACTGTTGCTGCGTCTACTTCATAGCGCGTGGCCATTTCGCGCGAGGAGAGAAAATAAGTGTCCTCGGGATTTTCCAGGATCATGCGCAGCAACTTCCGGCGGCTGGGGCTTAATTTATCCTGGGAGCTTGCGTACCGCTGTTCAAGCGCGGTCGGACCCGGCGATCCAGTTGCGGATCCCGCAACGCGTTTATCCTTTTTCGGAGAAACGTTCATTTAGTTCCTTGCAGTTAAGGCCCGCTGATGGGTGGGCCAGCAGGCATTTGAGCAAGCGGAATACAACGATTGTTGCACTTTGTCAAGAGCTTTCATTAACTGTTGCACGCTATCAACTTTTCAAATGCGTCGATTAAGGCTCCTGATCGCAGGTCAAATATGCACATTTGTGCAGGCCGGTGTGCACAAATCGAGCATTTCCCGTGATGAAATTCCGCTCACAGCCCATCTTTCTGCTGACTATCGAGCAACCGCGGTTCGCCTCAGGTATTGCAACAGTTGTTGACACAGCGCAACACTTGTTGTATCCCCGAAGTGCAAAAGCGGAGCCCTATGAAGATCGAGGCCATTAGACTGCGCGAAATTCATATGCACTTGAAGTCGCCCTTTGAGACTAGCTTTGGAACGGTGCAGAATCGGCGGGTGTTGCTGGTGGAAGTAGTTGCGGATGGCGCGAGCGGGTGGGGCGAGGTCACCACGCTCGAAACACCAAGCTACAATTCGGAGACTACCGACACGGCCTGGTACATGATTTCTGATTTCATCGCACCCGCGCTTATCAATCAGAACTTAAATGAAGCGTCCGAATTTCCAGCTCTGATGAGCGCCATTCGTGGACACGAGATGGCCAAGAGTGGTGTCGAGAATGCTATTTGGGACGCCGAGGCGCAACTCAAAGGTATTTCGCTATCCAAACATCTTGGCGGCACATTAGAAGAAATTGCCAGCGGCGTTTCCTTAGGAATTCGAGAAAATTCGCGGTCACTGATCAAGAAAGTGGCGGAGGAGCTCCGCGACGGATACCAACGCATTAAGTTAAAGGTCAAGCCTGGCAAGGACTATGAATTTGTCGCCGCGGTTCGCGGCGAATTTCCCGACATCCTGTTGTCCGTGGACGCCAACTCCGCGTATGGCTTGGAGGATGCCGCGCATTTAAAGAGGCTCGATGAGTTTGGGTTACTGATGATGGAACAGCCGCTAAGCTGGGACGATATTTACGGCCATTCGAAACTTCAGGCGCAAATTGAAACAGCAATTTGCCTGGATGAGTGTATTCACAACACCAGCCACGCTGTTTCGGCCATCGAGCTGAAGGCCTGCCGGATTATTAATATTAAACTTGGCCGTGTCAGTGGACATACGGAAGCACGGCGTATGCAGAACGAATGCCGCAAACGCAATGTTCCAGTCTGGTGCGGCGGAATGTTGGAATCAGGCATCGGCCGAGCTCATAACATTGCCATGTCCTCTCTTGCGGGATTTTCCTTGCCCGGCGATGTTTCCGCCAGCCAGCGTTATTGGGCTGAGGACATTATTGAGCCGGAGGTCGAAGTAAATGGGAGGGGAACCATCCAGGTTCCGAAGAGTGCAGGAATAGGTTATTCGGTAAAGCGCGACCGCGTGGACCAGCTAACCGTGAGACGTACCGAATGGCCGCTCAACTAATAAGATCGCTTCTTGGCGCAAATTCTTATTCCCACCATTGCCATGTACTTCCGTCAAACGGAATAGGCTGTAAACCTTCGGCGAACAGATTGACCTCTCGCGGGCCTAGCACAAACGGAGTAATAGAAGCGCTATCGAATCGAGGTTCAAAAATCGATCAATGGAGAGATGGTATGAATGAAACTGAACCGCTACTGAAAGACGTTCTGCACCGGAATGTTTAAGCGGCGAGGCTCGCGTTAACGATCTTCACGAAATCAAGAATCATGTCAACGACCGCCTGGTTGCCGATCGTGCTGTTGATCATGGTGTGGTAAATGCCACGATCCGGCCATTCGACGCCGAAATATTTTTGGATGAAATCCCCGCGCTCGCGGTCAACCGTATCTACCAATTGTTCCGCTTCGATTTGAGTCTTGCCGCGATCTAATAAGCGTCGCACCTTGTCTTCTCTGGGAGCGTACAGAAATACGCGAAAGGTATCCTGGCGATTCTTGAGAAACTGCTGCGATCCTCGCCCGACGATCACGGAATTGCCTTCTTTGGCGACTTGTTGAACAACACGTTCGGTAATCCTCAAGATGCTTTCACTGTCTACGACATTGAGTTTGTGCGCATTGAGGCTGCCTTCGTAGCTGCCTCGCAAAAACGACTTGAACAGCCGGTAGTACAGCGGATCGGAGCGCTCCTCCCGCACTTCGACCACCGCTTTGGGACAGTTCGCGAGCTTGGCGATCTCCTCGGTCAATAACTGATCCCAAAGCTTCCATCCCAATTGCTGCGCAACAACCTGGGCGATTTCGCCGCCGCCGCTGCCGTACTCGCGTTCAATCGTTATTATCTTAATCACGTTGGCCCTCGAGGCGTGCGGCCACCGGAAGCCGCATGCTGATTATAATTCCACTTTGCTCAGCCCGCCGCCATTTCTGCGCCACCGCCGCCTGGATCGTTGCGTTTCAATACAAAAGCCAGAAAAAACATAATCGCAGCGCCCACCGACAGAACCATGAAGGTATCGATGTACGCAAGACTCGCGGCGTGCGCCTGCACCTCCCGGTAGATTCTGGCGTAGGCCTGCGCACGCGCCTCATGGAGACCCAATCCGGAGTGCGCCAATTGCTGGCTCAAGCCATTAACGGTATTTTGGAAATTAGGATTGTCGGGCCTAGCGAAGCCGCCAAGAATCTCCTGGTGGAATTGCGAGCGCCGGGCAATCAGCGTGGTCACCAGCGAGGTTCCTACGCTGCTGCCCATATTGCGCATGAAATTAACGATGCCCGCCACGGAATTGTTTTTTTCTGGCGCGATTCCGATGTAGGCCACCAAAGTAATGGGCACAAACAAAAATCCCAAACCAATAACCTGCACGATGCGCAGCCACACCGCGGCGCTGAAGCTGATCGCCAAGTCGATGCGTTTAGTGGAGTAAAACATCGCGATGGATAATGCCAGCCAGCCACAGGCGATCAAATAGCGCGCCTGTATTTTCGTCGTAAGTTTACCCATGACCGGCATCTCAAACAGTAGCACCAGGCCGCCGGCGGAAAGCGCGAAGCCGGCGAGTTGCGAGGTGTAGCCCACGAGGGTTTGCAGAAACTGTGGCATGAGCACCAGGGCGCTGAATAGCAGGATCCCGAGAGTGAACATCATCAAGTTCGCGCTGGCAAAATTGAAGCTCTTGAACATGCGCACATCGATGATGGGCGCCTTTTGATACCATTCCCAGATCACCAGAGCGATCAGTGAGAGTGCCGAGACGATAACCAACGTGGTGATGAACCGTGAGCCAAACCAATCATCTTCCTGGCCTTTGTCGAGCAAAATCTGCAACGCGCCCACGCCCAGAGTGAGAAGAGCTATACCGATATAGTCGAGCTTTACGCCGGCGGCTTTAATTTTGCTTAAATACGGGGGATCTTCGACAAAGCGGCGCACCAAAAACCAGGTGGCCACGCCGACCGGAAGATTAATAAAAAATATCCATCGCCAGGAGTAGTTGAAGGTGATCCAGCCGCCCAGCGTTGGCCCGATGGTGGGCGCCATGATGGCGGTGATGCCGTACAGTGCGAACGCCAAACCGCGCTGCTGAGGCGGGAAAGTGTCGGCCAGAATTGCTTGCGCCATGGGCTGCAGCCCGCCGCCGCCCGCGCCCTGCAAAACGCGGAACAGCAGGAGAAAACCAAGACTCGGGGCTATTCCGCATAGCAGGGAACTCACCGTAAACACACCCAAACACGCCATGAAAAAACGCTTCCGTCCGATTGCGCCAGCAAGCCAACCACTGATGGGCAGAATGATGGCGTTCGAAACCAGATAAGAAGTGAGCACCCAGGTGCTTTGATCGTTGCTGGCGCCCAGGTTCCCGGCCATATACGGCAGCGCCACGTTGGCGATGCTGGTGTCCAAAACCTCCATAAACGCAGCCAGCGCCACAACCACCGCAATCAGCCAGGGATTGTACCTGGGCCGCCAAACATCCTGATCGATGGCGAGCGTAGCACTGCTCATTGGAGATACACGTCCGGCACCACATTCATCCCTGGGCGCAGAAGATGATCGCGATTTTCTCCCTGCTCGAGAATTATTTTGACAGGAATTCTTTGCACGATTTTCACGTAATTGCCGGTGGCATTTTCCGGCGGAAGCAAACTGAACGTCGGCCCGGTCGCGCCCGCGATGCTGTCTACATGCCCGTTCAGGCTTCGCCCAGAGGAATCAACATGAATTTTGGCCTTCTGCCCAACGCGCATGCGCCGCAGCTGCGTCTCTTTGAAATTGGCGGTGATCCAGATCTCATCCAGAGGTACGACGGTGAGGAGTTGCTGTCCGGCCTGAACATTCATTCCCACCACCACGGACTTATTCACTTCACCGCTAACCGGCGCAACAATCTTGGTGTATTGCAGGTTTAGCATCGCTTGCTCGAGCAGGGCTCGTTTTTGTTCCACATCGGCGATGGCCGCGCGGACGCGAGCCCGGGTTGACGATACCTGCTGCGGGCCGGTCTCGGCGGATTGACGGTTGGCTTGCGCTTCCACCAAGCGGCTTTGCGCTTGCTGTACGAATTGTTGAGTAGCGGACTCATTGGCGCGAGCTGCCGCCACCGCTGCGGTACTTGCTCTGGCCGAAGCGACCGCCTGATCGTAAACCTGCTGCGCAATTTCACGCTTGTCCACCAGTAGTTTGTAGCGTCGTAAATCTTCCTGCGCGCGTACGTCGTTAGCCTCAGCCTCTTCTACTTGCGCGTGCGCGGCGCTCAGTTGCCGCTCCGCCGCGATGATCCCCGCCCGGCTATTTTCAACACCCGACGCCGTGGATTGCAGTTGACTGGTGGTGGTCGTGGAGGTGATCGGCACAGTGATATTCAATGATTGCGCGGTGGCCTCCGCATTGGCGAGGTTGGCTTGCGCTTGGGCAACGGCAACCTCAAAATCCTTGGGGTCAATCTCTACGAGCACCGTCCCCTGCTGTACCCACTCGTTGTCACCTACGTTGACTTTCACTACGTAGCCGGAGACGCGGGCGCTTACGGGATAGAGGTGAACGTCCACCTGCGCGTCGTCGGTGGATTCATAGGTGCGCAAGTAGCGCCATAGAAAAATGCTGCCAACCAGGACGAGCAGGATCACCACAGCGAGGATCAAAGTTTTGTTGCGTCTTTTCGGAGGCGTGTATGGGCGAGAGGCGCTCTTTCTCTCTGCCAAAGGCGGCGGATTAACGGTTGACCCTGCTTCCGTTTGCGGCACCGAACGAGATGAATTCTCTTCCGCCATATTCATTTTCCTCTGAAATATTCTTTTACGCCTGCTTCAGCCATACCGATCGCGCGCGCCAGAGAAATTTTTGCGTAATTGTAGCTATACAGACTGGAGATGTATTGTTCGTGCGCTGCCGCCACAGCCTGCTGCGATTGCACTACTTCTACGGTATCGGTGACACCCGCGGTAAAGCGATCGCGCGACTGGACCAGCGTCTCTTCCGATAAATCAACGTTGCTGCGCGCGACGTTGACCAGTTCTGCCGATGACTGCAGGTTCAGCAACGCGGTGCGAACATCGGAGTCGATCTGTGCGCGAAGGTTTTCCAGGCGGTCCCGGCTTTGCTCGAGTCTGGCATCGGCTTGTAAAACGTCGCCGTGCACCGAGCCGCCCTGAAAAATCGGAATGGTCAGCGTTCCACGCACGTCGAACACTTGCGTGGCTGTCGAGGGATGTGCTCCGGCCGCGCCATAATCAGCATTGAAGGAGAGCGATGGGAGATACCCCGCCGTGGCAGCTCTGCGGGAAAATTGCGCCGCTCGGACGTCAGCCGTAGCCGCTTTATAATCGGAGCGCGAATCGTAAGCGCGTTTCACAGCTTCGTCAACGCTGATGCCCTCGATCGGCTGGTAAGGCGACTTATCCGTCAGTTCGAATTCCTGTCCTGGAGCGAGCCCAATCACTCGAGCGATAGTGAGCTTCTGGATGGCGAAGTCGTTCCTGGCTTGAATGAGTTGCTGTTGCCGAATCTGCAGTTCTACTTTGGCTCGTAGGGCGTCGATGGCTGGCGAAGTGCCTGAATTGACTTGATCGGTTGCTTGATCGAACAGCGCTTGAGCGGTCTTGACCTGCGCTTCCGAGGTTTCAATGCGCGCCTCATCCGCGATGGCTTGCAGATATACGAATCCCACAGAGAGCACCACCAGATCTCGAGCATCTTTGTAGGAGTATTCCGCGGACTTGACGCTCTGGCTGGCTGCGCGCGTGGCGTTGATCGACTTCCAGTCGAACAGCGACTGCGTCACCTCGGCACGCGAATCAAAATAGGAAAACGGGCCTACTGATGCCGGGATGCTGATAGCGCCGGGCAGAGTCGTAAGACCCAATTCTCCGAGATTGATTTTTGACGCTGCCACGTACGGCGACAATGTTGCGTGGGGTAACAGGGTGCTTAATTGTTCCCAGCGCTGTCCGCGAGCAGCGCGAATGTCGGTATTCGAGAGCAGCGCTCCGAGGTTCTGCTTCAGTCCGCGATCGATAGCTTCCTGCAAGGAGAGCGGAATAACGCCTGGAACGGCCTTTCCAGGCACCGACCCTGAAAACGAACTGCCCCCAAGCG
>Ga0193751_1000901_pt1 | contig 20284 bp, 21 predicted proteins | sample L1c2metaG_FD_143050 | JGI IMG/M metagenome (GOLD analysis project Ga0193751, IMG submission 143050) | Soil microbial communities from a riparian zone of the East river system, Colorado, United States - L1c2 | ecosystem: Environmental > Terrestrial > Soil > Riparian zone | place: USA: East River... | reverse complement strand
GCCTCGGCGGCCGCGAGCCGGGCCCCGAGCGTCGGGTGGACGTACCGGCCACCCGCCGCGACCTCCCGCACGGCGGCGACGAGCTCGTTGTCGGCCGCCTCCTTCAGGAGGTAGCCGGTCGCGCCCACCGAGAACGCCTCGCGCACGTAGCTCGGGTCGTCCTGCATGGAGAGCACGAGGACCGCGGCCTTCGGAGCCGCCTCGAGGATCTCGCGAACGGCCTCCAGGCCGCTGCGGCCGGGCATGACGACGTCGAGGAGCACCACATCCGGCTTGTGCAGCCGCGCGAGGCGGACCGCCTCGTCCGCATTGCCGCCCTCATCCTCGACGGTGATGTCGTCCTCCGCCTCGAGCAGCATGCGCAGGCCCGAGCGCACGAGCGCGTGGTCGTCGATGATCACCACCCGAGTCACGGAACCGGCACCTCCGCCACGAACGTCGTGCCGGCGCCCGGACGCGACTCGATGGTGAGCCGGCCGCCGACGAGAGCAACCCTCTCACGCATACCTATCAGGCCTAGACCCTCTTCGCGCGTCTTGGCAGGCTCGAAGCCAACGCCGTCGTCCTCGACGACGGCCGTCACAGCGTCGCGCTTCCGCCCGAGGACAATGCTGACGCTGCCGGCGCGGGCGTGCTTGACGATGTTCGTGAGGCACTCCTGCACGATCCGGTAGAGCGCCGTCTCGATCTCCGGCGCGAGCCGGTCTGGGGGCAACGTCGACTCGAAGCCGACGGCGATGCCGGTCTGCTCGGAGAAGCTCTCGGTCAGCCGCTCGAGGGCGGCTACGAGCCCGAAGTCGTCGAGCGCCTTCGGGCGGAGTTCAACGGCGAGCTGGCGCACGTCCCGCAGCGTGGAGCGGACGAGGTCGCGTACCTCGGCGACGGCAGCGCGCATCTCGGTCTCCCCTCCGGCCTCCTCGACCGTGCGCAGCCCGAGCAGGATGGACGTGAGCGCCTGACCGGTCTCGTCGTGTAGCTCGCGCGCGAGGCGGCGGCGCTCCTGCTCCTGCGCGGCGACGACACGGCGCAGCGCGTCGCTCGCCACGCGACGCGACAGGTCCACCGCAACGGAGGCGCGCTGCGCGAACACCTCCGCGAGCCGGACGTCCTCGGCGGTGAAGCGCGGGTCGGCTCCCTGTTTGTCCTGTGCGGTGATGACGCCGATCGCTTCCCCGCGCAGAACGAGCGGCACGTACACGGCCGTGCGCATCTTCAAGCGGCGCGCCGACTCCTGGTCGATCTCCGGGTCGTCGAGGACAGAGTCGACCCGCTCGCTGCGCTTGCGCTCGAGCACTCGCATCGACTTCGACCGGGCCGGGATCGACAGGCCGAGCACGCTCTCGGCGCCCGGCCCGGCCGCCGCCTCGATGCGCAGCCCGTCGCCGTGCGGGAGCGCAATGGTTACGGCATCGGCGGCGAGCAGCGCATGGAGCCGGCTGGCGACGATGTCGAGCAGCGGCCCGAGCTCGAGCTCGGACACGAGCGCGGCGGCGACCTCGTTCAGCGACTCGAGCTGCGTCGACCAGCGCGTCGCGGACTCGTACAGCCGCGCGTTCTCGATCGCCACAGCCGCCTGCGACGCGAGCAGCGTGACGGTCTCCTCGTCCTCCTCCGTGAAGTCGCCGCCGTCCTTCTCGGTCAAGTAGAGGTTGCCGTAGGCGATGCCGCGCAGCGCGACCGGGACGCCGAGGAAGGACCGCATGGGGGGATGCCCGGGCGGAAAGCCGACGGAGCGGGGATCGTCGGAGAGGTCGTGCAGGCGCAGCGGGGAGGCGTCGCGGATGAGGACGCCGAGAATCCCGCGCCCCGTGGGCAGGTCGCCGATGGCCGCGTGCGTCTCCGGGTCGATGCCGGCGGTGAGGAAGCGCTCCAGCCGCGAGCCGGTCGGGTCGAGGACGCCGAGCGCCGCGTACTTCGCCCCGGTCAGCGACGAGGCCGTCTCGACGAGCTTCTGGAGGACGGCGTCGAGCGACAGCTCCGAGCTGAGCGCGATGCCGGCCTCGAGCAGGGCCCGCATCCTCACCTTGGCGGCCGTGGCCACCATCGCGTCAGAGGTTGGCACGAAGATCAGCGGGTCTCAAGGTCCCGGTGCCGAGCTCCGCGCTCGCCGGGACGAGCTCGCGAACGACGCGGAGCACGAGCTCCGGCTCGTCGCTCAGCGGGCTGAGGAGCTTGTTGCCCTTGAGCAGGGCGCGCCCGCGCGGTGCGGCGTGCACGGCCAGGTCGCGCTCGGCGTAGCCGCGCTCGCGCAGGAGCGCGTTCGCAGCCTCGATCGCGTCGGTTGTCACAAGACCAAGCTAACGGAACAAATCGCGCTCCGGCGGGACCGGGATGTCGGTGGCCCGGCCGTCGCCGCGGACGTCGAGTCCCCGGACGATCGTCACCGGAACGCGGGCGAGCTTGCCGGAGACGAGATGCGCCGCCGACGCGATCTCGTCCGCGACCGCGATGACCGTGTTCTGCAGCTCGTAGCCGATCGGGTCGCGCTTGCCCGCGAGGTCCTGAAGCGCCACGACGCCGGCGGCGCCGATGGCGACGTCGACCGTGCCCTGCCGCCACGGACGCCCGAACGAGTCGGTGACGATCACGCCGACCTCGCGGCCCGTCCGTTCGCGCAGCTCCTCGCGGAGACGCGCCGCAGTTCGGTCCGGATCCAATGGAAGCAGGACGAGCGTTCCCGGCTCCGGAGCATTGGATGCGTCGACGCCGGCAGACGCGCAGATGAAACCGTGACTCGTCTCGCAGATGACGAGTGGCGGGCGGACGCGGATGATGCTCTTCGCCTCGCGCAGGATGACCTCGATCCGGCGCGCGGCGTCGCCCTCCTCGCCCGCGATCTCGACTGCGCGCGGCGAGGGCTCGATGCCGTCCAGGTGCACGATCCGCCCTTCGATCTTCGAGATCACCTTTTGCGCGACGACGACGACGTCGCCGTCCTCGAGCTCCACACGCTCGAGGATGAGCGTGACGAGGTCGTCGCCCTCCTCGAGCTCGGGGATACCGGCGACCGGGAGGATCGAGACGCCGATCACAGGCCGACGACGCGGATGCCGGCGTGACCCTTGTAGCGGCGATTGAGGTTGACGATCACCGCGGTCATGCCTTCGAGCGCGCGGGCGCTCGTGAGCGGCCCCGCATCGAGGGCGCGGCCCGAGACGACCTTCGACGCGAGCTCGAGTGCGAGATCCTTGGCCAGTGGATCGTCGCCGCAGACGAGCGCGTCGCCATCGGCCTTGCCGCCGGCGAGCGACACCGCCGCGAGCGAGTGCAGTCCGGCGGCGACGGGCGCGCGCAGCACGTCCTGCGTGCGCTCCGCGATCGAGCGATCGTCCTCCGTCGGATGAACGCCGGACTTCGTGAAGCGCAGCTCGCTCGCGACGCTGAGGACGGGCGTCTCCCCGATCGCGTCCGCAAGCTCGGCAGCAGTCGGAATCGCGGCGTCCGCCTTCACCGCGAGCACGACGACGTCGACGCCGCGGACCGCATCGGCGTTCGTCGCGCCGCCGGCGGCACCGGCCTCCGACGCATTCGCGCGCGCGCGTTCCGCGTCGCGCGAGCCGATGACGACGTGGTCTCCCGCTTCTGCCAGGCGTCGCGCAAGCGCGAGGCCGAATTCGCCCGTTCCCCCGACGACGGCGACTCTCACGCCGGCACCGCACCGAGCGCGGCCTCGGCGAGGCGCCGCCGCGCGTCGCCGTCCACCATGAGCGTGCGCGCGACGATCGGCCGGACGTCGCCGAGCCCGTCCAGGTCGCCGGCATCCGCCTCGTCGACGACGAGCGCGTCGATCAGCCCCGTGTAACAACGTGCAACGTGCGCGGGCGACGTTCCGCCCGCGAGATGCACGAGCATACGGTCGGCCGGGCCCTTCACCGCACGCCCCGCGATGAGCGGGCTCACCGCGACGCACGGGACGGTGCGGGCGGCGACGGCGGTGCGAATCTCGCCCACGGAGAGGATCGGCGCGATCGAGACGTACGGGTTGCTCGGGGCAAGGAGCAGCAGGTCTGCATGCGCCAGCGCCTCGAGGACGCCCGGAGCCGGCGCCGCAGTCTCCGCACCCTCGAAGCGGAGGGCGTCAACCTCGTCGCGGTGGCCGCGCGACACGAACCATTCCTGGAAGGGGAACTCCCCCGCCGCCGTCCCGATCCACGTGCGCAGGCGATCGTCGGTCGCAGGCAGCAACCTCGTGCCGACGCCGAGCTCATCCGCGATCCGCGCAGTGACACGCGAGAGCGGCTCACCCGCACGCAGCGCCTGCGTTCGCACGAGATGGACTCCCAGGTCGAGATCGCCGAGCCGGAACCAGGTCTCGCCGTGCAACGCGGCGACGCTCTCGAGGACGCGCCACGTCTCGCCCGCGCGTCCCCAGCCACGCTCCTCGTCGTTCAGGCCGGCGAGCGCGTACAGGATCGAGTCGAGGTCGGGCGACACGTGCAGACCGAGCACCTCGACGTCGTCGCCCACGTTGCCGACGACCGTGACGTCGGCGGCCGGAACCGCGCCCACGACTCCCTGGACGAAGCGCGCGCCGCCGACGCCGCCGGAGAGGACGACGACTCTCACTGCGCCGTCCCGGCGGAGAGCGCGGCGAGAGCGGCCTGGGTCCGCGGGCCGCAGCGGAGCTGCAACCGCTCCAGATCTGCGAGCGTGTCGACGTCCTCGGCGAGGTTCGGCACCGCAACGGCGACCGACTCGACCGGCAGCGCGCGGAAACGGCTCGCGCTGTCCGGCCCGTAGAGCGGCGCGAAGACCTCCGGCGCCGACAAGCCGAGCGCATTCGTCGTGCCGTCGAGCGCCTCGACGAGGGCAAGCCCGTGCGAAGGAATTGCGGCCAAGAGAGCGCGCAGGTCGACCGGCACCACGCACGGAAGGTCGGCGTTGACGACGAGCACCTCCCCGTCGGCGGCGAGCCCCAGCGCTGCCGCCACCGCCGCCCCCTGCCCGCCGCCCGGGTCTGCGACCGCCTCCGCTCCCGCGTCTGCGGCGACGGCGGCGGCGGCCGCGTCCATGGTGACGACGAGCGTGCGGCCGACGACGATCGCAGCCGCGACGACGTCGGCGAGCATCGCCAGGGACAGCTCGCGGCGCGTGCTCCAAGGCGCGTCCAAGCGCGTCTTCCCACTCGAGCCCGCGAACGGCACAACCACTGTCGTCATGGAGAGAGCGTAGTAGCGTGGCTCAGGTGAACGCACGAGCGACCCGCAAGCTGCCCGGCCCGGCGTGGGCCGAGCTCGGCGACATCGAGATCGCCCCGGGCGACTCGCCGGGGCCGGACGTCGACGTCCTCGTCGTCGTCAACGAGCCCGTCGACCTGACGCTCTACCCCTCGCTGCGGCTGATCGCGAACTACAGCGTCGGGTACGACCGCATCGACGTCTCGGCGGCAACCGCCCGCGGAGTCGCGGTGTCGAACACGCCCGGCGTGCTCGATGCCGCCACCGCCGACCTGGCGATGGCGCTCATGCTCGCGGCTCGCCGCGGCCTCGTCGCGGGCGACCGGATCGTCCGCGCAGGCGGCTGGGCCGGGCTCAAAGACGGGCGCGAGGTGAGCGGCGCGACGCTCGGGATCGTCGGCCTCGGCCGCATCGGATCGGCCGTCGCGCGCCGCGCTGCGGGATTCGACATGCGCATCCTCCCCGTCCGCCGCAGCGAGGGCGACCTCGAGGCGGTCCTGCGCGACTCCGACATCGTCACCTTGCACGTGCCACTCATGGCCGAGACGAGAGGACTGATCTCGCGCGAGCGGCTGGCGTTGCTCAAGGACGGCGCCACGCTCGTGAACACCGCCCGTGGCCCCGTGGTCGACGAGGAGGCGCTCGTCGCCGAGCTCGTGTCCGGACGGATCACCGCAGGCCTCGACGTCTTCGCGCACGAGCCGCACGTGCCGCACGAGCTCTTCGATCTTCCGAACGTCGTCCTCACGCCGCACATCGCGAGCGACACCATCGAGACGCGCGCCGCGATGACCCGCGTCGTCGTCGACAACGTCCTCGCCTTCGGACGCGGCGAGCCGCTCCCGAATCCCGTCGTCTAATACGCCTGGCCCGGGCGGCCGGCGCTGATCCACTCGCGCACTTCGAACCAGTGGCTCGAGCGCAGCGCATCGGCCACGCGCTCGTCGGTGTGGGCCGCGTAGAAGACGTTGTGCTCGAGGTCGCAGCAAACGGCCACGTCGGCGAGCGAGACGTCCGTGATCTGCATGAGCGCGTCGGCAGGAAGCTGCGCCTCGGCGACGGTGTAGTGCTTGAACTGGAGCTCGGGCGCGATCTCCATCAGGTCGGGCCAGTCCGGGCAAGTGCGGCTGCTCACGTCCACCGTCCTTCGAGACGCACGAGGCCACGTCCTTCATCTGCCGGATAGACGACGAACACGAGCGCGTCGTCGAGCGAGTGGTACTGCCGCTCGCCGCGCTCGTCGACGAGGTCGACGCGCAGATGCAGCCGACCGTCGGCAAAGGGCGGCCGCTCCGACTCGAAGCGGAGCGGCAGGCGGCGCGTGTCGTCGTTCCAGCCGTGCTTGCCCGTCGACACCGCGCCCGCGGCGACGAGGACGCCGGCGTCGTCGCGCAGCTCCCAGCCGAGCCGCGGCGGGGCGATCGCCGCGTCTGCGGCCACGTCGAGCGCGATCGCGAGCGGCTCGCCGGCGAGGAGCTGGTTGCGCTCGTCGTCCCCGGCCCCGAACAGCCGCACGTGCTCGACGCGCGCAACCTCGCCGCCCCACTCCTTCAGGCCGGCTGCGCGCTCCTCGGGATTGCGCTCGCCGGCGAGCATGCGCCGGTAGGCGACCACGGCCTCGTGTGTCGAGCCGTCGAACGCGACGCGCCCGTCGCTGAGCAGCACCGCCCGGTCGCAGAGGCGCTCGACGGCGCCAGCGTCGTGCGAGACGAAGACGATCGTGCCGCCGCGCTGCTTGAACTCGAAGATCTTGCCGAAGCACTTGCGCTGGAAGGCCTCGTCGCCGACGGCGAACACCTCGTCGAGCAGCAGAACGTCCGCTTCGATGTGCGACGCGATCGCGAAGCCGAGCCGCATGTACATCCCCGAGGAATACGTGCGGACCGGCAGGTCGATGAAGTCCTCGAGGCCCGCGAACGCAACGATCTCGTCGAGCTTCTCGCGAATCACGGCGCGCCGCAGGCCGTGGATCGACCCGTTGAGGTACACGTTCTCGCGGCCCGTCATGTCAGGATGGAATCCCGCGCCGAGCTCGAGCAGCGAGCCGATGCGACCGCCCACGGCGACGCTCCCGGACGTCGGCTTGACGATCCCGGAAAGGAGACGCAGGAGCGTCGTCTTGCCGGAGCCGTTCCGCCCGACGAGGCCGATCGCGCTGCCCGGCTCGACCGCGAACGAGATGTCGCGCAGCGCCCACACGTCCGTGCCACGCGTCCGTCCGCGCGCAACGACGAGATCCTTCAGCGCGCGGCTCTCGCGTGGATAGACGCGGAAGCGGCGCGCCGCATGCTCGACGGCGATCTCACCCGGTTTCACAGGGCTCTCTTCACGATCGTGGCAAGTGTGCGCACGAACGCCGGGTCGGCGTTCAGCATCTCGATGCGCTCGAGCCGCATTCCGAGCAGCGCCGCCCTCTCCTGCGCCTCGACGTCCAGGTCCCAGCGGATCTCCAGATGGTCCGAGACGAAGCCGACCGGGCAGACGAGCACGTGATCGACGCCGTCGGCGTGCAGGGCGTCGAGATGGTCGAGGATGTCCGGCCCGAGCCACGGCTCACCGGTGGGCGATTCGCTCTGGAACGAGAACGACCACTCGTGCACGCCGGCGGCGTCGGCGACTGCGCGCGAGGTCTCGAGCAGCTGGTCCTTGTACGGGTCGCCCATCTCGAGAATGCGAACGGGGAGTGAATGCGCCGTGAAGACGACATGTGCGTCAGTGCCGCGGATGCGCGCGGCAAGCACGTCGATGAAGCCGGGCTCGAGATGCCAGCTGTCGACGAACGCGACCTCCGCGCGACCGTTCAGCGCGTGCTCGAGCTGCTCGCGGTAGCCCTCGATCGAGAGCGCCGAGTAGTGCGGTGCAAGGACGAGGCCGGCGACGCGGTCGGCTCCGGCTGCGACCGCCGCGTCCGCCGCGTCGGCGATGTGCGGCGTCCAGTGCTTCATGCCGGTGAGCACCGGAAAACCGAGCTCGTCCTCGAGCGCCACGCGCGTCTGCTCGGTGATCGCGTTCAGCGGCGACGACTCCTCGATCCCGAGCCTGCGGTAGCGCTCGACGAGATCCTCGAGATGCTCGGGCGCGACCGGCCGCCCGCCGCGGATGTCCGCGTAGTAGGCAGGCACGTCGGCGAGGCGCTCGGGCGACCCGTACGCCATGAGGACGACTGCGTCAGGCACGCACGAGCTCCTGCACGAGCGCCGTCAGGCGCGTGAGCACGTCGGGATCCGTCTGCGGCAGCACGCCGTGACCGAGGTTGAAGACATGCGACCGGCCCTCGCCCTGGGCGAGCACGGCGAGCGCTTCGCGCTCGACCAGGCCCCACGGACCCAGGAGAACTGCAGGATCCAAGTTGCCCTGCACTGCCCGATCGTCTGGCACGGTGCTGAGCGGCAGGCGCCAGTCGACGCCGATGACGTCGCCGCCCGCGCGGATGAGCGCATCGAGCAGCGGCTCCGTCGCGCCGGTCCCGAAGTGGATTGTCGGCACGTTCGCCGCGGCGAGGATGCGTGCGGAGTACGGCTCGACGTACTCGGCGTAGTCAGCCGCGGAGAGCGCGCCGACCCAGGAGTCGAAGAGCTGGATCACGTCTGCGCCGGCGTGGACCTGCGCGGCGACGTAGCGCGCGAACTGATCCGTGAGCCGCTCCATGAGCGCGTGCCAGACGGCGGGCTCGCGATACATCAGCGCTTTCGTGCGCGCGAAGTCGCGGCTCGGCTTCCCCTCGATCAGGTAGCCGGCGACAGTGAAGGGGGCGCCGCAGAAGCCGACGACTGCGCGGTCCGGCTCGAGCTCGCGGCGCACGATGCGGATCGCCGCGAGGACGTTCTCGTCCGGCTCCGTGCCGGACAGGCGCTCGACATCGGCCATGCGCTCGATCGGCCGGTCGACGACGGGGCCGACGCCCTCGACCAGCTCAACGCCGATCCCCATGCCGAGGAGCGGAGTCGTGATGTCCGCGAACAGGACTGCCGCATCGACATGGTGCCGGCGCACTGGCTGCAGCGTCACCTCTGCGCACAGCTCGGGCGTCCCTGCGAGCTCGAAGAAGGCGTAGCGCTCGCGCAACGCCCGGTACTCGGGCAGCGAGCGGCCCGCTTGCCGCATGAACCAGACCGGTGTGCGTTCGACCGGCTCGCGACGCGCGACCCGCACGAGGAGAGGCTCGGCCATACATCTACAGTAGCCCGGTGCCTGGGTCTGGCCCGCTGGTCGTGCGGTGGCTTGCGCTCGAGCTCGCGCCGGTCGAGGCAGGCGCGCGGCAGCTCGCCACGGTCGAAGCCGAGAACGCCGGCAGCGCACCGTGGCGCTCACGCGGACCGCAGGACGGGCTCTTCCTGGCGTACCACTGGCTCGACGAGCGCGGCAACGCGATCGTGTGGGACGGCGAGCGCACGGCGCTCGAGACGACGGTGCTCCCGGGCGCGACGCTGCGCCAGACGGTCGCGGTCCGGGGGTCGATTCCACCCGGGCGGTACCGACTCGCCGTCGACCTCGTCGAGGAGAACCGGTTCTGGCTGACGGAGCTCGGCAACGACGCCCTCGAGCGAGACGTCGTGGTCGGCCCGCGCGACGCGGCCGGCGCGCGCGCGTTCCTGGCGAACGGGCTGGAGCCACCGGCGGAATGGCTCGAGCAGGCGCGCGCCCTGCATGAGGAGGGCTACGCCGCGGTCGGCGGCGCGATCGAGACCGAGGGCGGCCTCTTGCGCCGTCAGCCGCCCGCGCTCGCGCCGTATGCGCCCGGCGGCGGCCGTCACCCGCGCTTCCCGCATCCGCTCGTCTGTCCGTCGCTGCTCCCGCCGCTCGAGCCGAACACCGAGGTGGCGGGCTTGCCCGCCTACCGGCCCGACGGCGACGAGCCCTGGATGTACGACGGGCGGATGGTCCTCAGACTTCGATAGCGATCTGGTCGTCTACTCGCGTGAAGACGTAGGCGCCGAGCGCGAGCGCAACGGCGCACGAGACAACGAGGTAAAGCGCGTCGCCCCAGTACGGCATCTTGCCGAGGAAGAGCGGCGCACGAATCGCTTCGACCGCCGGCGACAGCGGATTCACCCAGTGGATGACCGCGATCACGTGCTTGTGCTGCGCAAGCGTTCCCGACGTGAGCGGATAGATGATCGGCGTCAGGAAGAACCACGGCACGAGCAAAGCCGCGACGATGAACTCGACATCGCGGAAGAGCACGTTGAGCGACGCCGCGGCGAGCGCGAGACCGGCCACGAGGCCGACGATCAGCAGCGCCAGCGGAATCGCGAGCAGCTCCGTCGCACGCACGCGCGGCAGGACGGCCCCATTGAGGATCAGCAGCAACACGAGCATCGCCGCGAAGCTGACGAGATGCGCGCCGACCACCGAGAGTGGAACGAGCTGTCGCGGAAAGCGGATCTTCCGGATGAGGTTCGCGTTGTCGAGCATCGACCGCGTCGCCGACTGGAGCGCGGCGGCGAAGAATGTCCAGACCGCGAGCCCCGAGAGCAGGAAGAGCGGGTAGTGCGGCACGTTGGCGAAGCGCGCCTTCAGCACGACGCTGAACACGAGCAGGTAGACGCCCATGAGCATGATCGGGTTGACGATCGTCCAGAGCACGCCGAGCGCGGATCCGCGGTACTTCGCCTGCAGGTCGCGGCGGAAGAGGTTGCCGAACAGCTCGCGGTAGCGGACGACGTCCGCGTACACGTTCATGCCGGCTTGCGCGCGTAGACCGAGACGCCGCAGTAGTGCACGGCGCTCAGGTGCGTGAGGGTCCCGAGCGAAAGGCCGATCTTCGGGATCTTCGATAGCAGGCGACCATACGGAGACGGCGCCCAACCGTCGGGCCGCTCGAGTCGGCGCACGCGCAAGCCCGCGCCGATGAACGCGGCGACGTACGCCCAGACCGTGTGCACGTGCTCGTTGATCCCGACCTCCTTCTCGGACGCCTGATCGGGGTTCTCCGGACTTCGCCCGAGGCCGCGCGTTCCCTCGTTCAGCCCGGCGACGACGGCGCCGGGGCGTGCGACACGCGCCATCTCCCGCAGCATCTGCCGGAGGTCGAGTGCGTGATGCAGTGTCGCCAGGCAGTAGACGACATCGAATGTCTCGTCCGCGAACGGCAGGTGCTCGCCGTCCGCCTGCACGCGGCCGAACTCGCCGTAGAACGCGCCGCGGCCCAGGCCGATCTTCGGGTCGACGAGAATGTCGGTGGCGACGTACTCGCAGTCGCGCTCGAGCCAGAAGCGGGCCGCCCACGCCTTCGCCGCGCCGACCTCGAGCACGCGCAGTCCGCGCAGGTCTCCGACGTAGCGATCGAGGAGCACCTGGAACGAGTGGCCGTTCGCGAGCCAGACGAGGTCATCCCACCCGAGCTCGCGATTGACGAACGGGAGCACGGAGTCGACCTCGTCGTCGGGCTCGTACCAGCCTTCGGCCTTGGCCTTCTCCACCCAGCCGGCCGTCTCCCCGAGCTTCTCCCGGGCCCCGGGCAGATCCTCGTGGAGCATGAGTGGGATCCCGTTCTCGACGCGAAAGCTGCGGCCGCAGCCCGTGCACGTGAGCGGGTCCTCCCCGCCCGCGAGCGAGGCGTGGCAGAGCGGGCAGCGCGCAGCAGCTCGAGGAGGGACGTTTCCATGTCCTATCCGGCGGCCAAACTAGCGGACAGTTGTGCCCAAACAACCGCTTAACAGCCCTTGAATAGCCTTCTCCCGTGACGGTCGCCGCCGCCGCCCTGGCTGCGCTGCCCGCGAGCATGCTCGCGATCTGGGCGCTCCGGCACACGCCGGCGGCGCGCCATGCCGTCGCGGCGCCGCGCGCAGACCGGTGGCACACGCAATCGACGCCGCTTCTGGGCGGGAGCGGCATCTTCGCGGGAATGCTCGTCGCCGCGGGAATTGCGGTCGCGACCGGCGTCGTGCCGGCGAGCCGTGAGCTCGGCGGCATCCTCGGCGGCTGCGCCATCCTCTTCGTCGCCGGCCTCGTCGACGATGTCTACCGGCTTCCTCCGCTCGCGAAGCTCGCCGCACAGGGCGGAGCAGCGGCGCTCGTGATCGAATCGGGCGTCCGCGTCCAGATCATCTCGAACAACGTCGCCGCCACGACGCTCGCGGTCGTGTGGCTGCTCGGGATGACGAATGCGTTCAACCTGCTCGACAACATGGACGGGCTCGCGGCGTCGCTCGCCACGGTCGCGTGCGCCTTCTTCGCCATCGACGCGTTCACGATCCACCCGAACCACATGATCGCGCTGCTCGCGCTCAGCGTCTCGTTCGCCTGCCTCGGCTTCCTGCCGTACAATCTGCGACTCCGACGAGCCGCGTCCGTCTTCATGGGAGACAGCGGCAGCCAGGTGCTCGGATTCGCGCTCGGCGCGCTCGGCCTCGCATCGAGCTGGAACGTCGCCGGCTCGACCGTGGCGACGCTGCTCCTGCCGCTGCTCGTGTTGGCGGTACCGATCCTCGATACGACGCTCGTGACGGTGGTGCGCCTTCTGGAAGGGCGCCCCGTCACGCAGGGCGGGCGCGACCACACCTCGCATCGACTCGTGTACGAAGGCCTCTCCGACAAGCGCGCGGTCGTCCTCCTCACCGGCGTGTCCGCGGCGCTCGGACTCACGAGCCTGGCATACAAGGTGCTCGACGACACCCGGATCACGCTCCTGGGCGTGCTCATCACCTTCGCGTTCCTGCTCCAGTTCGGCAGCTACCTCGCCGATGTGAACCGCCCTCCGGCCGCCGATCGCGCCCCGAGCTTCATCGGCTCGTTGCTCGTGCACCGCCGGCGGCTGGTCGAGGTCGTCGTCGACTTCCTGCTCATCTCGGCATCGTTCACGGCGGCCTTCATCATCCGGCTGCAGGGCACCGGCGTCATGTGGGAGCGACACGTGTTCGACCTCTCCCTGCCGGCGCTCCTCGTCGCCCGGTACATCTTTTTCATCATCTTCGGCCTCTACCGCGGCGTGTGGCGCTACGCGGGCGCCCGCGACGCGGCGGCCGTTCTCGCCGCCTGCGTCCTCTCCGAGGCGGTGGCATTCCTCTTCACGTGGGCGACCGTCCCCTTCAACGGCTTCCCGCGCAGCGTGTACCTCATCGACGTGCTCCTCTGCACGTTCCTCATCGGGCTCTCGCGCTTCTGGGAACGGGGGCTCGCGCGCGGTCTCGCGGCGCTCGTCGGCCGCGGGGACCAGCGGCGGGTGCTGATCGTCGGTGCCGGCCGCAGCGGGCGCAGTCTGCTCCGCGAGCTGCGGGAGACCTCCGGCGAGCGCGTCGTCGGCTTCGTCGACGACGACCCGGCCATCCGGCGGCGACGGATCCAGGGCGTCGCCATCGTCGGCGGCCTGGACGACATCGGCTGGGCCGTCGGACGCCTGGCGCCGGACGCCGTCCTCGTCACGATCCCGGACGCTCCGCGCGAGCGGCTCGCCGGTGTGCTGGAGGCGTGCAGGCGTGCTGAGATACCGTGCAGCTTCGTGCGCCGCGAGATCGAAGTCACGCAGGCGGTTCCGCTCGGTATCGCTGTCGAGTGAGCGCGCTCGCGACGCCGCGTAGCGCGCTGCGCTCCACAACGCTCACGGACCGGCTCCTCTCCGCCGCACCGCTCGCGAGCATCTACTTATGGCTTTCGGGCATCTACATGGTCGAGGCCTGGCGGCGCTCGACACCGTGGTTGTTCGGGGATGAGCTCGAGTTCACCCAGCTCTCACGCTCGATCGCTGCGACCGGCCATCCGGCCGAGCGCGGGCAGCCGCATTCCGCAGACTCCATCTACACGTATCTGATCGCACCGTTTTGGCGCATCCACGACGTCGCAACGGCGTATTCGACGATCAAGTACTTCGACGTCCTGCTGATGGCCGCGGTCGTCTTCCCGACGTACCTTCTGGCGCGCATGATCGTCGGGAAGACGGCGTCGCTCTTCGCCGCCGCAGGCGCCGGCGCGATCCCGTCGCTCGCCTACTCGTCGTACCTCGTCGAGGAGCCGATCGCGTACCCGTATGCGGCGTTCTGCTTCTTCGTGATCGCGAAGGCGCTCTTCACCCGGAGCCGCCGGTGGATCGGGGGCGCGATCCTCGCGTCAGCCTTCGCCCCTATCGTCCGCACCGAGCTCGTCGTCATACCGGCGGCTCTCGTGCTCGCACTTCTCTTCGCGGCATGGTCAAGCGATGCGGGTCGCCGTTGGCGCGCCGGCTTCTCCACGGGCGACTGGATCGGATTCGTCGCCCTCCTGTTCGGCGCGATCTTCCTTCTCGGCGCGATCGGCAGCAACCACTCGGACGAGATCCGGATCGCGACGGTGGGCTACAAACACCGCCAGATCGTGGAGGGGAACTGGGCCGCCGGATCGCTCGCGATCGGGATGGGCGTGCTCCCCTTCCTTGCGGGTTTGGCCGCGCTTTTCCCGGCACGAGGCGAACCGCGGAGCCGCGAGGTGCGCATCTTCCGCTCGGTCGCGATCGCGGGGATCGTCATGTTCGGGATGTACACCGCGATCAAGGCGGCATACCTGTCGACCCAGTTCGCCACGCGCGTCGAGGAACGGAACCTCATCTACATCGCGCCGCTCCTGTTCGTCGGCACGGCGCTCGTGTTCTCACGTCGGCGAGTGAGCTGGATCGGCCTGGCGACTGCCGGCGCGTACACGCTCTACCTCGTCGGCTACGCGCTCTATCACGTCACGCAGTACCCGTACCAGATGGGAATCCAGCTGTACTCCGACGCACTCGGCTTCGCGATCCTCCAGCAGGGCAACCGCGATCTCTCGTGGACGCCGCACTTCGTCCGCATCCTCTTGATCGTCATGTTCTTCATCGCGGTGGCCGCGCTCGTAGCGCTCTGCCTCCTGCGCGCCCGCACGCGGATCGCCGTGCCGTTGGTCGTGGCCGCCGCCGTCGGCGTAGTCGGCTGGAATCTCACCGGCGAGCTGGCGGCCGCATCCGGGACGAGCTCGATCGCGCGCCAGGCAGCGGCGACCCTCAAGCATCCCTTCGGATGGGTGGACGATGCGACGGGCGGCGCCGCGCCGACGCTCTACATCGGTCAGCAGGAGAACGATCAGAACCCGGAGTGGCTCCTCGAGTTCTGGAACCGTTCCATCACGGGCGTCTCGAGCCTCGACGGGACGCTCGGCGGCCCAGGGCCGGCCGGCGGCCCCAACTTCCTGCGGAACGGCACGCTGTATTCGGGCGACGATGCGCAGCTTGGCGCGTGGAGATACGCGTACGCGGTCGAAGACCTCCCGTGCATCCAGCTCGTGGGTCAGCCCGTTGGCTCGCACCCCTATCGCGCCGGCGGCGGGACACTCGAATGGCGACTCGTCCGGCTCACCGAGCCGAACCGCATGCAGAGCGACTGCATCGGGATCTATCCCGACGGTTGGAGCGGGGCGAACGACAGCGTCTACTACCGCTACTCCGGCCCCGCCGGTTGGCTGCGCGTCGCGTACTCCCGCCCTGAGAACTACCCCATCCCGCCCACGCCGATACGGATCACGGTCGGGGCGATGAAGGCGGTCGACAAGCAGCCCGTGCTCGCGCACGTGACGAAGACGATCGACTCCACCATCGGCAACCTCCAGAGCAAGGTCGCGTGGATCCGCGTGCCGGCCGGCGGCTTCGCAGCGCACGTCGCGGTCGCGAAGAAGTTCGTCCCGGACGACTACGACCACCGCGGCGACAAGCGCCAGCTCGGGGCCGAAGTCACGTACGACTTCTTCCTGACCAAGCCGCACAGATGAGCGTGAAGCGGAAGCGCAGGATCGCCCGCGCGACCGGCCCGCTGCGCTCGAGCAGCTGAAGTCCGGGGAGAGGCGCCCGCGTTTGCGGGACAAAGAACGGATGGGCGGCGAGGCGGTCGAAGCCGGCGGCCTCGAGGTCGGCGCGCACGTCCGCGAGGCGGTACTGCCGCGGGTTGAGATCGAAGACGAGCTTGCGCGTGGTGTAGCCGGCGACCTGCGCGAGCAGTTCACGGCGATCAGCCGCGTAGTAGATCGCGCGGAAGATCGTCGTCGCTTCGACCGGAGCAGCCGGAACGTACGCGTTGAGGTCGGCCTCCACGATCTCGCGACCGTGTGCGTGTCCGGCAGCGACCATCTCGGCGTTCGCATCGACGCCGACGTACCGCTGGTCGGGCAAGAAGTCGGCGAGACCGCCGTCGCCGCACGCGAGATCGAGCACCAGGTCGCCGGGCCGAAGCTCAGGCCCGAGCGTCCGCACGAGCTCCGCGCGGCGCGCGAGATACGCGTTCGCGTCGGCGTACGCCGTCTCCGTCCAGCGCTCCGCTTTGCGGCCGTACTTCTCCCAGGTCATCGCAGCGCGAGCAGCCGCTCGGGGTGCTTGCGGAGGAAGCGGAGCATCGAGCGCGCGTGCCACAGCGTGTGCCGCGTGAGAAAGCGCTTGTCGATTACGGCCGCATACTCGTGCCGGACGACCGCCGCCGGGACGTACCAGCGCTCCCAGCCGGCCCGCGCAGCGCGATAGTTGAGGTCGATGTCCTCGCAGTACAGCCTGTAGCCCGGGTCCCAGCCGCCGATCTCGTCGAGCATGGTCCGGCGCATGAGCAGAAAGGCGCCGAGCATCGTGTCCGCCGGCGCCGGCTCGTCGGGGCGCTCGTCGAGGAGGTAGTGGCGCCGCTGCCACCGCAGCGGCGGGAAGACCAGGCGCAGCGGCGTGCGGCGCACGAGCGTGGCGCCGACCGTCGGAAAGCCGCGCCGCGATGCCTGCCAGCTCCCGTCGCTGTACAGCATCTTCGGTCCCGCGACGCCGCAGCGTGGATGCGCCTCGACGAACTCGCGCAGGATGCCGACGGCGCCCGGGGCCGGAATCGCATCGGGGTTCGCGATGAGCACGAGCTCGTGCTGCGTGTTCGCCGTGCCGACGTTGGCATTCGCGGCAAACGAGAGCGGCCGCTCGTTCTCCAGCACCCGGACGCCGTCGGGGAGATCGCGCGGGACGCTTCCCGGGATGTTCGCGATGAGGAGCAGCTCGTCGACCTGCGGCGCGAGCGCGGGCAGCGAATGCTGGAGCTCGTCGGCGTGGCCGTGCGAGATGACGACGGCGGAGACCTTCATGCGAGCTTCCGGTAGACCTCGGCCGTGCGGCGCGCCGTCTCGTCCCAGGTGTACAACCGAGCACGTTCGAGGCCGGCGGCGCGCAGTCGGTCGCGCTCGGCGAGCGCGAGCTCGATCCCGGCGGCGAGGTCGTCGGTGAGCACGCCCGCATCGCCGACGAGCTCCCGGACGGCGGCGTCCGGGCGCGCGACGACGGGCGTGCCGCACGCCATCGCCTCGGCGCACGTGAGCGCGAAGCCCTCGTACAGCGTCGGGTGGACGAGGCAGGCGGCGCGCTGGTAGAGCCGAACGAGCTCGTCCTCAGAGACGTAGCCGCGCAGGTCGGCTCCGCCGTCGCGCATGGCGCGGACGAGCGCTGCATCCTTGTGCGGGCCGACGACGACGAGCGGCATCCCGACCGCGCGTGCAGCGGCCAGAGCGGCGAGCGGATCCTTGCGCGGCTCGACGCTGCTGACGAAGAGCAGATAGGCGTCGTGCTCGCCGCTCTCGGACGGGCGGAACTCGGGTGCGGGCGCGAGCGGCGTGACGCTGATCTTCGCCTCCGGAATGCGGTACAGCTCGACGAGGTCGACGCGTGTGCGCTCGGAGATCGCGAACACGTGCGCGGCGCGTCGCGCCGACCAGGGCACGACGGTCTTGAAGATCGCGCGTTCGCGCGCGCCCATGACCGTCGGGTCGCGCTCGAACGAGAGGTCTTGCACCGTGAGCACGGCAGGGCAGGGCAGACCAGGCGGGATCGCGTGCACGAAGTGCGCCAGCGACGGCTGCAGCCTGCGCAGGAGACGCGGCAGCGTCCACAGCATGCGCAGCTCCTGCACCCGCGAGTGCAGCTCGATCGCGCGCACACCGTCAGGCACGAGGTCGGGGCGGCGGGTGACTGCGGCCAGGTCGAGGTCGCGGGGTAGCGCACGCAAGAGCTCGCGGACGTACGTCTCGTCCCCGGTGCGGCGGCGGCCGAGCGTGTCGGCATCGACGACGATCACGCCGCGTCCTCGTATGCCTGCACCAGCAGCCGCGCGGATGCGTCCCACGAGTACGCGCTCGTACGGCGGAGACCGGCAGCGCGCAGCTCGTCGCGACGCGCGATCGCCTCTTCGATCCCTGCGGCGATCGACGACACATCATGCGGATCGACCAGCACGGCGGCGCCTCCCGCGACCTCTTCCGTCGCGCCGCCGCGCGAGGTCACGACAGGCGCGCCACAGGCCATCGCCTCGAGCACCGGGATCCCGAAACCCTCATACAGGGACGGATACACGACACAGAGCGCGCCCCGGTAGAGCCGCGCGAGTTGCTCGTCCCCGACCTCGCCCTCCCAGCGAACACCGTCCCCACGGGCCTCGACGCCGCCCCACCCGCGCGCGCCCGCCACGCGGAGCTCCACGCCGAGGCGCTGCGCCGCCGCGATCGTGCGCGCGAGGTTCTTGCGCGGCTCGAGCGTCCCGACGGCGAGCACGTAGTCGCCCTCCTCGCGCGGCCCGGCCTCCGTGAAGGTGGCGTCGGCGGCGTTCGGCACGACGCGGATGCGCTCGCGCGGGACGCGCAGCACCGTCTCGAGCTCGCCGGCGGTGAACTCGGACACGGCAGCGACGATGCGTGCGGCGCGGAGGACGCTCGGCACGACCACGCGGCTATACGTGCGCGTCCACGGCGGGAACGCCTCGGGATGACGGAAGACGGCGAGATCGTGCACCGTGACGACGACCGGGACGCGGCTGCGGACAGGCCCGCGATAGGTGGGGCAGTGCAGCACGTCGGCACCGTGCGCGCGGTGGGGAAGCACGTGCGGGTACCAGGCGAGGTCGAGCCACAGCGTTCCGGCCTTCCCGGCCGCGAACCCTCGCAGCCGCTCGACCGTCACCTCACGCTCGACGCGTGGCAGCAGCGAGCCGAGATAGCGCGCCGTGCCGGCGCGCGTCAGCTCGAGCGGCGTGACGTCCACGGCGACCTTCATCGCGCCGTCTCCCATGCGGCCAGATGGGCGCGGCCGTTCTCGAGCCAGGTGAACTGGCGCGCATGTTCGAGCCCGAGCGGGACGACCCGGTCGCGTTCGTCGCGTGCGCGCTCGATCGCCGCCGCGGTCGCGTCGACGTCGTCGGGGTCCGCACGCACCGCGGCCTCGCCCGCGGCCTCGTCGAGCGACGGATGCGAGGAGACGACGCACGGTGTGCCGCACGCCATGGCCTCGAGCACCGGAATGCCGAAGCCCTCGAAGCGAGACGGGTATACGAACGCTGCCGCGCCGCGGTAGAGAGCCGGGAGCTCGTGGTCGGCGGGATAGCCGAGCCAGGTCACGCCTCTGCCCCGCGCCTCGACGCCGCCCCAGCCCCGTGCGCCGACGACGCGCAGCTCGATGCCGAGCCGCTGCGCCACCTCGATCGCGCTGACGAGGTTCTTCCGCGGCTCGAGCGTCCCGACCGCGAGCAGGTACTCGCCCTCCGCTCTCGCGCCGTCGGGCGCGAACGCCGGATCGACACCCGGGTAGGCGACGTGGACGCGGTCGCGGTCGATGCCGAGCGTCTCGACGACGTCGGCGGCGGTAAATCTCGAGTTGACGATGACGACGTCGCACGCCTGTGCCGCGTGCCGGTACTTGGCGCCGTGCATGCGCACGGTCCGGCGGTGGACCCAGTCGGGGAAGTGGAGCGGGACGAGATCGTGGATCATGGTCGAGCGGACACCGGCTCGCTGCGGCGGATACATCCAGTCGCTGAAGTGGAAGACGTCGAAGGAGCCGAGGACGCTCTCCAGCGGCGGTGTGCCGAGGCGGGACCACGCCGTGCGCAGCGCGTGCGCCGCAGGCAGGACCGGCAGGCGCCGCTCTGCGTCGACACCGTCGAGCGATTCCTCGATCGCTCTCCGGCCGGCGCGCGAAGAGGGTGCGAACGCGACGACGTCGCGTGCGCCGGCCTGCGCGAGCCCGCGCAGTGATCCACGGATGTAGTTGCCGACGCCCGTCCGCGGATGGGACAAGGGCGCGACGTCGATCACGATCCTCACGGCGTGTAGACGGGCTGTGTGAAATGCAGTCCGAGATGGCGCGTGTCGGCGTTCCCGGTCTCGACCTTCGC
>Ga0193751_1000900_pt1 | contig 20311 bp, 21 predicted proteins | sample L1c2metaG_FD_143050 | JGI IMG/M metagenome (GOLD analysis project Ga0193751, IMG submission 143050) | Soil microbial communities from a riparian zone of the East river system, Colorado, United States - L1c2 | ecosystem: Environmental > Terrestrial > Soil > Riparian zone | place: USA: East River... | reverse complement strand
GGCCCGGCCGACAATGACACCGCCGATCGAGGTGGAGATCGCAGCCACCGCGCTGCCGATACCGAACAAAGCAAGCCCGGCGACAATCATGACTTTGCGTCCGAGCCGGTCGGACAACAGACCGAATGGAATCTGCAGCAGCCCCTGAGTGAGGCCGTAGATGCCGAGCGCCTCGCCGATCAAGTAGGGATTGGCGCCGGCAAGGGTGCCGGCATAGGCCGCAAAGACCGGGTAGATCATGAACAGGCCGAGCAGCCTGACGGAAAAGACTGCGGCAAGCGCGGCGGCGGCGCGGAATTCTTGTCGTTGCATTCCTACGGCTCGGGGCGATGACAAAAGAGCTTCAGGAGACAATTGCGGCGTAAGACCCTAATGCCCCTGCACGGCATTGCCGGTCAATTGGGCGGTAAATCGCGTCGACTTGTCCGGGCGCGCGCGCCGCGTTATATAGCCGCCAAATCCCTGAAAAACAGCCGTTGAATTAAGGCCATGAAAACGGAAACTCATCCCAATTACCACACGATCAAGGTCGTCATGACCGACGGCACCGAGTTCACCACGCGCTCGACCTGGGGCAAGCCCGGCGACACGCTGCATCTGGACATCGATCCGAAGTCGCACCCTGCCTGGACCGGCGGCCAGCAGCATCTGGTCGATCGCGGCGGACGGCTGTCGCGCTTCCAGAAGAAATTCTCGGGCTTCTTGAAGAAATAATCGGCCGTTTAGGTCCGGCTTTTACGTGGCGGAGCGCCGCGCATTCACTTCGAACGCGGCCTTGAGCAATCCCAATTGCCGCGAGACCGGATTATCGGCCGCGATTTTCGCCGCCGCCACAGCGTGCATGGTGGCGTCGAGCCGGCGCACTTCGGTCTGCAGCTTGGCCGAGCGGGCGATCAGTTCTTGCAGTTTGGCCGGCAACAGCGCGAGCGATTTGGCGTCACCCGGTTCGCAGGCCGCCAGGCTGACCTTGGTCTTTTCCTTGTTGGCTTGCGCCAGCGTGATCTCGCCTTCCTTGACCGCCCGGTGCAGTAACAGCCAGGAGGCCAGATGCATCAGCCGGTTGGTCAACCGCAGGCTTTCGGTTGCGTAGACCAGTGCGGCGCCGCGCTCGAGTTTCTTGGATTCCAGACGGCCCGAACCATCAAGATAGGTCGCCGTCTCGTCGACTAGCGCCATGCCATCGCGAAACAGACCGGCAAATAGCGGGGAACTCGCCAGCCGCTCGCTAAACGACACCGCGCCCGGATCTACGCTACGCTTCTCGGACATTTACGCTACGCCTCACACCCGAAGGCCGAGCATCGCCCGACGATCGGATGCTGGCCAGCATCCGAACCGGGAAGTTTCCGACATAGTTGCCGGCCGCCAAGTCACTGAAAACAATGGGAAATAAAAAAGGAGCCGCCGTTGCCGGCGGCTCAAGGCGATAACAGGGAGGCGTCAAACAGAGTGGACAGGAGCCACTCGATGTCCAGAAGATGGACGTATTCTGTAATGAACGAGAAAGCTTAACGAGAGATTAAGAAATCATAAAAAGTTGGCCGATGTTTTTACAATGCGGCTTAAGCCGCCGCGGTAATCCTCTGAAGCCCTAGAAGGCTTCACTTCTTGAAAAAAGAATCGGCCGCCGATTTGACCGCGCGCTTGCGCGCCATGTCGGCTTCGAGCCGCGCAATCTCCTCTTTCAAAAGCGCGATGCGCTCGCTGAGCTCAGGCGCCGAAAGCAGCGTGAGATCCTGGCCGATCTCATGGGAGATTTTCTTTTTCGGCCGGTCGTCGTCATCGGGAGCGGGCATGCGTTTACTCGTGGACAGAGACTCCTGGACGGCGGATTCTTAAAGCATGATCCCGAAAAGTGGCAACCGGTTTTCGGGAAAGATCATGCTCAAACAAACAGCATGATCCCGAAAAGTGGCAACCGGTTTCCCGCCTGCGCGAAGCCCTTAACAACTGTTCGCGCCTTCGTTTACTGCTTCGGCGGGCGAAGGCAGGTCGGAAAAGATCATGCTCAAAAAAGCTAGAGCGAGATGACCATTCAACGAAATCTCATCTCGCTAGAGCGGCGTCGATGCCGGTTGTCACATCGTGCGGCGACGGATAAGTCGGCCGTCGGGGGTTCATAGAGGCTTGCTCAAGAAGGGGTATTCATGCCGAAAAGCCATTTGCCAAAGTCGATGACCTGCATTGCCATCCGCGAGCCGGGCGGACCGGACGTGCTCGTCGCCAGCGAGCAGCCATTGCCATCCCCTGGCGACGGCGAGATCCTGGTGAAAGTCATTGCCGCGGGCGTTAACCGGCCCGACGTCATGCAACGGCAGGGCCATTACCCGCCGCCGAAAGGCGCGACCGAAATTCCCGGTTTGGAAATAGCCGGCGAAGTCGTGGAACTTGGGCGCGGCACGAAGCGCTGGAAGCAAGGCGACAAGGTGATGGCGCTCGTCGTGGGCGGCGGCTATGCCGAATACTGCCTGGCTTTCGAAGGCCATGCGCTGCCGGTGCCGGCGAATCTATCGATGATCGAGGCGGCGGCGATCCCCGAGACCTTCTTCACCGTCTGGCACAACGTATTCGAGCGCGGCAAGCTTACCGCCGGCGAAACGCTGCTCGTGCATGGCGGTTCATCCGGCATCGGCACCACCGCTATTGCGCTCGGCAAAGCGTTCGGCGCGCGCGTCCTTACCACCGCCGGTACGCCGGAGAAGTGCGAAGCGTGCCGCAAGCTCGGCGCCGACCTGGCGATTGATTACAAGACCGAAGACTTCGTCGCCTTGACTAAGCAAGCGACCCAAGGCCGCGGCGCCGACCTGATCCTCGACATGGTCGGCGGCGATTATGTCGGCCGCAATTACGAGGCCGCCGCCGTCGAAGGCCGCATCGTGCAGATCGCATTTCTTGCTTCGTCGCGGGTCACTGTCGATCTGATGCGGCTGATGCTGAAGCGGCTCACCCACACTGGCTCGACGCTGCGCGCGCGGGCGGTTGCCGATAAGGCCGCGATCGCCCGCGCCGTGGAAAACAACGTGCTGCCGCTCATCGCTTCCGGGCGCGTAAAACCGCTCATCGATTCCACCTTCCCGCTCGCGCAAGCGAGCGCCGCGCATGCCCATATGGAGAGCGGTCAGCACATCGGCAAGATTGTGCTGACCCTTTGAAACTAAAAGACAATATTCTTGCTCCGGGAGGCCCTAGGGGCTACTAAGACGCTACGTTGCACGGATCTGGGCAGGCCGTAGCTCAATTCGGCTCAAATTCGGCGCGACCGTGGTATTTGCAGGCCGGTGGTCGCGAATTCGGCGCAAAGCCCGGCGTTAGTCATTCCGGGGACAAGTTATCGCCGTGGCGCCATTGCGCCGGTTACCGGCACGGAGGGGTTTTTTGGGAGCTTCGCGCGCGGCGAACCGGGACGGTGGGAACGTGCGCGGGCCAATTTATAGCGCGCTATTGGCCGCCGTCTTGGCGGCTTTGCCGGTTCTTTTCGCCGGTTCCGCCGCGCAGGCTCTCGAGGCGGTCAATGTCCATAGCGATACGCCGGCGATCGATCTGACCGATGCGGTCGAGTTCCAGCATACCGAGGGCGATCGCATCCAAGTTTCAACCGCGCCGGCGGCGGACGGCATTATCCGGCGCATCGAGGTGCGCGCACGCACCGGCGGCAACAACTGGGCGGTCTTTGCGCTCGCCAATAACGGCGATGAGCAGATCGACCGGCTGGTCGTGGCGCCGCATTATCGCATGGTCGGCTCCGGACTTTTGTGGCCCGATCTCGGTCTCTCCCGCATCGTCTACATCACGCCGTCATCCGGCGATCCGCCGGAGCGCCAGGACAATGCCAGTGCCGACGTGTTCCGCATCACGCTCGATCCCGGCACGGTGATCACATTCGTCGCCGAGCTGCGTACCGAGCATGTGCCGCAGCTCTATCTCTGGGAACCCGACGCCTACAAGGACAAGCTCAATTCGCTCACCCTGTACCAGGGCATCGTTATTGGCATTGCCGGGTTGCTGGCGCTGTTCCTCACGATTCTATTCGTCGTCAAAGGCAGCGTGATGTTTCCCGCCGCGGCTGCGCTTGGCTGGGCGGTGCTGGTCTATATCGGCATCGATTTCGGTTTCTGGCCGAAAGTGTTCGATCTGTCCTCCAGCGCCGAACGCGTCTGGCGCGCTTCGGGGGAAGCAATGCTCGCCGCGACGCTGCTCGTGTTCCTGTTCGCCTATCTCAATCTCAATCGCTGGCATGTACGCTACGCTCACATCACCGTCGGCTGGCTCGCTTTCCTCGGCGCTTTGGTCGCGGTGGCGCTGTTCTCGCCGGCGGTCGCTTCCGGCATCGCGCGGATGTCGCTTTTTCTCGTCGCCGTGCTCGGCTTTGCGCTGGTCATATACCTTGCCAGCCACGACTACGATCGCGCGGTGATGCTGATCCCGACTTGGCTTCTTCTTGTGGTTTGGGTGATCGGTGCGGCGCTCACCGTGCTTGGTCTGGTGACCAACGACATCGTCGGCCCGGCGCTGCTTGGCGGGCTGGTGCTGATCGTCATGCTGATCGGCTTCACGGTAATGCAACACGCGTTCGCCGGCGGCATGGCGAGCAGCATCGTTTCGGACGTCGAGCGCCGGGCGCTGGCGCTGACCGGCGCCGGCGACATGATCTGGGATTGGGACGTTTCCGCCGACAAGGTGTTCACCAGTCCCGAGACCGAGACCGCGCTGGGGCTCAAACATGGGGCGCTCGAAGGTCCCGCCGCCAAATGGCTCGACGTTTTGCATCAGGCAGACCGCGATCGCTTCCGCGCCACGCTCGATGGCGTGCTCGAGCAGCGGCGCGGCCGGGTGGTGCAGGATTTCCGCATGCGCACCGCCGACGGCCATTATCTCTGGTTCGCCTTGCGGGCCCGACCGGTTGTCGGCTCCGACGGCGAGGTAGTCCGTCTGGTCGGCACCATCACCGATGTCACCGAGCTCAAGACCGCCCAGGAGCGGCTCCTGCACGACGCTGTGCATGACAATCTTACAGGTTTGCCCAACCGCGAATTGTTTCTCGACCGGCTGAAAGCGGTGCTCGGGCTCGCCAAATCGGACGCCGCGCTGCGGCCGAGCGTGTTGGTCATCGATCTCGACCGTTTCAAACAGGTCAACGATTCGGTGGGGATCGCGGTCGGCGACTCGATCTTGCTGACCTTGGCGCGGCGGCTCGGCCGCCTGATCAAGCCGCAGGATACGCTGGCGCGCCTTGCCGGCGATCAGTTCGGCATGATCCTGCTTTCGGAACGCGACTCCGCCCGTATTCCCGCGTTTGCTGAGACCATTCGCAAGGCGCTGCGCGCACCGATTACATTCCGTGACCGCGAGATATTCATAACCGCTTCGATCGGACTCGCACTCGGCGGCGGCGAACCGCAGCACGCCGAAGACGTGCTCAAGGATGCCGAACTCGCGATGTACCACGCCAAGCGCACCGGCGGCGACCGTATCGACGTGTTCAAGGACGCGATGCGGGCGCGAAAATCCGATCGGCTGTCGGTGGAATCCGATCTGCGCCGCGCGCTTGAACGCGATGAAATCACCATTCTTTATCAGCCGATCGTCCGCCTCGAAGATCGCGCGGTCGCAGGTTTCGAGGCGCTCGCCCGCTGGAACCATCCAAGAATGGGCCGGCTATCGCCTTCCGAATTCATCAACATCGCCGAGGAAACCGGACTGATCATCGAGCTTGGTCTATTGGTTCTCGATCGCACCGCGCGGCAGCTCAGCGCTTGGCAGCGCACGCTACGTCACCGCGAGCCGTTGTTTGCCAGCGTCAATGTCTCGTCGCGGCAATTGTTGCGTCACGATCTCATTCAGGATCTGCGTACGGTGCTTGCCCGCGCGCCTTTGACTCGCGGGTCGCTCAAACTGGAACTCACTGAATCGGTGGTGATGGAAAACCCCGAACACGCCGCGCAGCTACTGCATCGGATCCGCGAACTTGGTGCCGGGCTCGCGCTCGACGATTTCGGCACCGGCTATTCGTCGTTGGCCTATTTGCAGCGTTTTCCGTTCGATACAATCAAGATCGATCAGTCATTCGTGCGCATGTCAGCGAAAGGCACGCGCCCGGTAATCCTGCGCTCGATGATCGCGCTTGCCCATGATCTCGGAATGGATGTGGTCGCCGAGGGCGCCGAAACCGATTCCGATGCCGTCGAACTGTTCCAGCTAGGCTGCGAATATGCTCAAGGCTTCGTGTTCGGCGAACCGATGAGTGCCGAGCGGGCGCGGGCGCTGCTCGAAACGGAATCCTCAGGCGTCAAGCATCAGGAAACCGGGATCAGGACGAAGGTGTTCTGATCAGGGGTCAGTTATCAGTAATCAGAACAAATCTTCTGATTACTGATTACTGATTCCTGTTAAGCGTGCCCGGCTTCGCTCGACAGCATGCCGAGATCGATCCCGAGTTTTCTCAAAGCTTTGTCGTATTTGCGACCGGTATCCGATCCAAAAATAAGCTCGGGATCGGCCGCGCAGTGCAGCCAGCCGTTGCCCTGGATTTCGGTCTCAAGCTGGCCGGGCGCCCAGCCGGCATAGCCGAGCGCAAGAATTGCGCTCGCCGGCCCGTCGCCACGCGCGATCGCCTTAAGAATATCGATGGTCGCAGTGAGACAAATGCCGTCGTCGATCGGCAGCGTCGAATTTTCAATGAAGAAATCGGCCGAATGTAGAACAAAGCCGCGCTCGGTTTCAACCGGTCCACCGCGCACCACTTTGACACCACCGGCGCTCGTCGGCAGCCTAATGACATCGGCCGCCGGAATAACATTCAGCTTCACCAGAAGGTCGGAGAAATTAATATTCGCCGCTGGGTGATTGACGACAATGCCCATCGCGCCTTCGGACGAATGCGCGCAAACGTAGATGAGCGAGCGGGAAAAACGATCATCCATCATCGCCGGCATGGCGATAAGCATTTGGCCGTCGAGATAACCTCGGCGTCTGCTCTTGGCCGATGTACCGCTCTTGCCCGATGTACCGCGCGGCGTCTTCATAATGGAAGGTTAGCCCATCGATCCGCAATTGCAAACGAATGGCGGCGCAAAAAGTTCACCATATTCCCGCTCGCCATAATTTAAGTTCATTCAAGTTCCTCGCGAATGTCGGCGAGAAAAAGCGCCTTCCCGGCAGCGCATCGGCGCGCAACAGCAATGCGACAGCCCGCACCCGGTCGCGTGCACCGGTTGCGCTACATCGGTCACGATCATGTCAGTGGCGCTTGTACATACTTCGCCGTAGAGAACGGCAATGAAATCGGGCTGCAAATTACCGCTGGCGCCCCGGGGCATGCGCGCACCCATCGCGTGCTCGATACTGCGGCTTATCGCTCCTCTTACGCTCCCTGTTCTGATTTGGCTGCCCGGCATTACAACTGCGCCGGCCCAGGATGCTTCAAATTGGGACACCCAGGCTCATACCGCGTCGCGGCTCATCGCCGGCGCCGCGAGCAAAAACCACGAAAGCAAAAATCACGAAAGCAATGCTCCTGACGGCAAAAGCCGCGATGGCGCTTTTTTGCGCGCCGGAATCGAGATCAGGCTCGAGCCAGGATGGCAAACATATTGGCGCGATCCGGGCGATTCTGGGGCACCGCCAAAATTCGATTTTTCTGCTTCTGAGAACGTGAAATCGGTGAGCGTGCTGTGGCCCGCTCCGCAGCGGTTTCCCGACGGCGCTGGCGGCAATTCGATCGGCTACGTCAATCACGTCATCCTGCCGCTGCATGTCGTGCCGACGGACGATACCAAACAGACGGCGCTGCGGCTCAAGCTCGACTACGACATCTGCTCCAATATCTGCATACCGGTCGAGGCCAATCTTGCGCTTCGGCTCAGCGGCGACGGCGCCGAAGACACAGCGATCGAGCGAGCCGAGATTCGGGTGCCGCGCCATGTTGCACTCGGCCAGGAGCACCGTGCCGAACTGAGCCAATTGGGCCAGGCACGCGCACAAGGGACACAAGGTATCGGCGGCGAAAGCGCCAAAAGCGATGCACTCGCGATCCTTGCCGTGCATCGGCAGCCGGGCGGTGCGCACGACCGCGTTCTTGTCGAGCTCGCCGCGCCCGCGGCCGCGCCGGTCGATCTTTTCGTCGAAGGGCCGACGCCCGATTGGTCGCTGCCGCTGCCGCAACAAACGGCTGCCGATGGGGCGATCCGCCAGTTCGCATTCGATCTCGATGGCCTGCCGCCCGGAGCCAAGCCCGATGGCGCGGCGCTGACGTTTACCGCCGTGTCCGGCGAGGAGGCCATCGAAGTGACCGCCCATCTCGACTAATTCGCGCCAGTGTCCCGATTCCGAAGTTCGCACGCTTTATCGGCACGCTCTCATGCGAACTTCGGAATCAAAGAGGACACTGGCAAATATCAAGTTCTAGTGCGGTTTTTGGATTTGAAGTTCCTATGAGAGCTGCCGACCGATTATGGAACTTCAAATCCACCGCACTAGACGCTAGTTTATGCCCGCCGCGACAGCGGACGAGATTTATTGCGAAAACAAGAGGACAGGATCATGGCGATTAAGGTTGGCGACCGCGTACCCAGCGGCACTTTTATGGTGATGACAGGCGACGGGCCGAAGCCAATGACAAGCGACGAATTGTTCAAGGGCAAGAAAGTGGTGCTGTTCGCAGTGCCGGGCGCCTTCACGCCGACCTGTCACCGCAATCATCTGCCCGGCTTTGTGAAGAACGCGGCGGCGATCAAGGCCAAAGGCGTCGACACGATTGCCGTGACCGGCGTCAACGATGTGTTCGTCATGGATGCCTGGAAGAAGGCGTCAGGTGGCGATGCGATCGAGTTTCTTGCTGACGGCAGCGGCAATTGGGCCAAGGCGACCGGGCTGACCGCTGATCTGAGCGAGCGCGGCCTCGGCATACGCTCGCAGCGCTACGCCATGGTGGTCGACGACGGCGTGGTGAAGACGCTCAATATCGAAGACGCGCCGGGCAAGGCGGATATTTCGGGCGCCGACAATCTGATGAAGTCGCTGTAACCATTCTGACCTCCCCCTAAAAGGGGGAGGTGGTGAGCGGAGCTCGCCGGTGGGGGTCGGTGTTGGCTAACTACGACATCGAATGACCCCCACCCTGCCCTCCCCCTTTCAGGGGGAGGGTTTTTGATCTGGCGCGCGAACCTCGGCGATCGCCTGCCGCGCCAGCACGTCGGCGCGCTCGTTCATAACATGACCGGAATGGCCGCGCAGCCAGTGCCATCGGATCTGATGCGCGTGCATGGCGGCATCGAGCCGCTGCCACAGATCGATATTCTTGACCGGCTTTTTGTCGGCCGTACGCCAGCCATTCTGTTTCCACCTCGCCAGATAGGTCATCACGCCATCGCGGAGGTATTGACTATCGGTGTGCAAATCGACCCGGCACGGCCGCTTGAGCGCTTCAAGCGCGGAAATGGCGGCCATCAATTCCATGCGATTGTTGGTGGTGTTCGCCTCACCGCCTTTGAGCTCTTTCTCGTGATCGCCGAAGGCGAGAATCGCGCCCCAGCCGCCCGGGCCGGGATTGCCGGAACAAGCGCCATCAGTGTGAATGACAACATGCGGCAGACGCGGCGGCGCTTCCTCGCTCACGGCTCCATGACTCACGGTTCCATGACCCCATAATCACGCGAACTCTTGACCCTCTGGTGGAAGCGCAGTTTGCGGGCGAATTCGCGCGGGTCCTTCGGCCGCACCAATGCGCCGGCCGGCACGTCCAGCCAATCGACCAAGCGCGTCAGCAGAAAGCGCAAAGCGGCGCCGCGCGCGAACACGGGCAGTTTGTCCCACTCGTCATGCGACAGCGGTCGAGCTTTGGCGTAATTGGCCAACAGCGCGCGTCCTTTGGTGACGTTGAAGGAATGATCGGTTTCGAAGCACCACGCATTGAGACAAATCGCAACGTCGTAAACCAGCGTGTCGGCGCAGGCGAAATAGAAATCGATCAAACCGGAGAGCTTATCGCCAAGGAAAAACACATTGTCCGGGAAAAGGTCGGCATGAATGACGCCTTGCGGCAGGCCGCGCGGCCAATCGCGTTCCAGCACGGCAAGTTCGGCGCCGACGAGCGCTTCCAGATTGCGATCGACCTTATGGGCGCGTTCGCGGCAGCCCTCGTAGAGTTGCCGCCATGCGGTGACCGAAAGCGCATTGTCGCGGCGCATCGCAAAATCCGCGCCGGCAAGGTGCAGCCGCGCCAGCGCCTCGCCAAGCGCCCCGCAATGCGCCGCGCTCGGCCGGCGAATCCACATGCCATCGAGGAATGTAACGATCGCCGCCGGGCGGCCGGCTAGCTTGCCGAGTACCTTGCCGGCGCGGTTTTTCACCGGTTGCGGGCAATTGATGCCGCGGCTTGCCAGATGTTCCATCAGCGCGAGGAAGAACGGCAGATCGCGCTCAGCGACGCGCCGCTCATACAGCGTGAGAATGTAATGGCCCTGCGCGGTGTGGACGAGGAAGTTTGAATTTTCGACACCTTCGGCAATGCCTTTGTAGGACAACAGCGCGCCGATGTCGTAGCCGGCAAGAAAGCGGCTCAAATCCTCCGCCGCGACATCGGTGTAGACTGCCATGGAGATCCCCGCAAAAGCCGGCCTGCCGCTTAAGCTGCGCCGCCACTGAGCCATCTTGAATAGCGCGCGTAAAGATCGGCCGTTTCCGGGCCGCCGTCGCGATAGACGACCGCCGCGAGCGAGCGGCCCTCCGCATGGGCAAGCCGGAAAGCCATGTAACGATATTGCTCGGGAAAATGGGCGGTGTCGGCGGCCGCGAACAGCGCATCGAAGGCTGGTGTCGGCTCGACCGGGTCGAGCCGGTCGCGCTCGTAGATTGCGGCGCGCTCCGTGATGAGCCAGCCGTCAGCGTGGCGCTCGACGCGGTCGAGAAAACGGGAAAACGAGGTCAGGTCGGCCTCCACGGCGCCGAATTTCTGGCGCACGCGGATGATGACGGGGGTCTCGGCTATGGCGCGATCCTTGGCAAGCTTGATGGTCGGGGTGAACAGATGATGGCGCGACCAAGTGCGGCTCGCCGCAAAACCTGAGCGGCAGCGCTCGACGAATTGTTCGAACGGGCCGCGAAACCACGACACCGAAATATGTCCATCCGGCGTGAAAGTGCCGCGCAGCTCTTTCCATTTGCCCTGATCGCGATAGACGCCCCAGGCATGGATAAGCTCGGCAATGGTGGATTTGTCGGCAAATTCCATGCGCAATTGCCTCACCTGGCGCACCATAGGATAGCGCGGCGACGCCACGCAATTGTTCCGCTCAAGAATCGTCCACCGGCGTCGTCGCCTGCAGCGAGCGCCGCGCGGCGAAGGTCGCATGCCAAGCGGCAAGAGATGGATGACGTTGGCGCCAATCCTGATCGGCAAAGCGGAAATCGAGATAGCAAAGCGCACAGCCGATCGCGATATGGCCGATGCTCAACGCGCTCGCCGCGAGCGCTTCTGCTTCGCGCTCCAGATTGTCCAGAACTGCCGCAGTTCGTAGCGCCGCACTCGCCAAATAAACGTCCGAAGGCTCCGCGCGCAGGCGCTCGTTGCGCGTGAGTACCAGCATATCCAAAAAGCCGTCGCCCAGTGCCTGGCGGCGCAGCGCAAGCATCCGCGCCGAACGCTCCAGCGGAAACAGTTGCGGTTGGCCGTCGAGCGCGTCGAGATATTCGCAGATCACCGGAGAATCGTAGAGCACTGTGCCGTCGTCGAGCACCAGCGTCGGTATTTTCGATAGCGGATTGTCTTTCATCAGTTCTGCATGCGGCTTGGTCATTGCGGCGACCGTGCGCACGCAGTCCAGTCGATCGACCAATCCGCGCTCATGGGCAACGATCATGACCTTGCGCACGAAAGGCGAGCGCGGCGACCAGTGCAGCTTCATGGAGGATCCTCCGGCGCGCCGATGCGGCCCGGCCGCCACGCCGGCGCGCCGGTCGCGATCAGAAAAGCGCCGGCGCGCTCACGTCAAACAAAAAGCCAGAGCGGGATGACGATTCGACAAAATCTCATCCAGCTCTAGTGTCCCGATTCCGAAGTTCACACGCTTTGTCGGCGTGCTCTCATGCAAACTTCGGAATCAAAGGGACACTAGCAAATATTAATTCTAGTGCGCGTTTTGGATTTTAAGTTCCTATGAGAGCTTCCGACTGAGCTGTAGGAACTTCAAATCCACCGCACTAACGCGCCCCTGCCCGCATCGCATAGAAGGCGGCATAGAATTTCCTACACGCCGCGGCGAGACCGTACCCGGCACGCTTGCCAGGACCGGACAGATCAAAACTGTACCCGCAGTCGTCCCCCGAACAAGCGTAAAAACGCATTCCGCGCAGGGTCTCGGCGAACTCCGAATTTTCCTGGCCGCAATTGGGACAAATCATGACGATGCGTGCAGTCGATTGTATTTGCGTGATGCCATAGTTGCGCATGGCGGTCGCCCCGTTGTTTCGCGCGCGAAGCTCGTTGGCGCGGCGAATCGGATGCATTCTATCAGACCATCCTTTCACGCCGGTTTACGCCGCGATCAGCCTTCATTCTGCCGCTTGTCCGACCCGGAGCGGCGCGGCAGTATGTAAGGGTCGCCAAAGGGAACAACTGACCATCGGCTAGGCCGCAAACGTGGGGGCGCGCAGGCGCATGAAGACTATTCTCGTTCCGACCGAGCAAAGTCCGACCATGGTATCGGCGTTGGACACCGCTTTGCTGCTGGCGCGGAAATTCGACGGCTGTATCGAGGGCTTCCCGCTGCGGCCCGCCGTGGCCGATCTTGTGGCCATGGATCCCGACAGCGGCCTGACCATGGTTGCGGTCAAGGAAAACGATGCCGAGATGGTCCGCCAGGCGGAAATGCTGTTTCGCTCCTTCGTGGACAACGCCCGCCTGCCGGAAAGTAGCGGCAAGGGGCCGGCGTCGTTGTCGTGGTTGTGGCTGAGCGACGCGCCGAGCGGCCACGATTTTGTCGGCAGCTACGGCCGGGTGTTCGACATTATTGTCCTGGCGCGACCGGGCGACGAGTGGCAAAGCCCGTCGATGATAACCCTGGAATCGGCGCTGTTCGAAAGCGGCCGCCCGGTGCTAATCGCGCCGCCGACCTCGCCGCGCTCGCTCGCTACCAATATTCTCGTCGCGTGGAACCAAAGTACCGAGCAGGCACGCACCATGGCGGACGCCATGCCGCTGCTTCGTACTGCCGAACGGATCACCATCTTGACAGTGGAGGGGGCGACGGTCGCGGGCCCGAGCGGTGAGCAAATGGCGCGTTCGCTGATGATGAACGGCCTCAAGGCCGAGACGATGACGCTCAAGCCGACCGGCAAGCGCAGCGCCGGCGAAACGATTCTCGCCAAGGCCGATGAGCTCGGCTGCGATCTCATCGTCAAGGGCGCCTATACGCAAAGCCGCCTGCGGCAAATGATTTTCGGCGGCACCACCCGCCACATCCTCGCCAATGCGAAAGTGCCGGTGCTAATGGCGCACTGATTTTCCAAACAGCAATCTCGCACGCCATCATTTTACACGTAACCAAGTTCATAGGCCTTGTCAGGTTTTTACCAGACGCTGTTGCCATTCGCCGATGCGCTGCTGCGCGTCGCGGTCGGACTTGCCTTGGTGCCGCATGGGCTGCGCAATACGTTTGGCTTCTTTCCCAATACCGGAGTGCGCGCGCTTAGCCTCTCCGCTCTGGCACAGCAGCTCGACCAGACCGGTTATCGACCGGGAAAATTGTGGGCGCCGACGATTTCGCTCACTCAACTCATCGGCGGGCCGCTGCTTGCGCTCGGTCTGTTTACCCGGCCGGTCGCGGCCGTGGTTCTGGCGTTTCTGTTGGTTACGAATGTCGAACGCTGGCGGGTCGGCCGATATTTTTGGAACCAGCTCGGCATGGAATATACGCTGATGTGGACGATCGCGACGTTTTACATCTTCATCCGCGGTGGCGGGCCTTATTCCCTCGATCGCATCCTCGGTTTGTAATGCAAATGCATATGCCATCCACTGCGGGCTTCGTGGACGCCAACGGCGTAAGCCTGCATTACGAACTCGCGGGTAGCCGCGGCCACTCCGTTGTGCTCATCCACGAGCTCGGCGGCACACTGCATTCGTGGGATGCCGTGGTGCCGCGGCTGGCTGAGCACTTTAGCGTGCTGCGCTACGACCAGCGTGGCGCCGGCGCATCGGAGAAAGTGCGCCACGAATTCACCAATGACGTGCTGGTCGATGATTTCGAGGCGCTCGCTGCCGCCGTCGGCCTGCCGCCGCCTTATCATTTCGTCACCGTCGCGGCCGCCGCGACCCAGGCGCTGCGCTTTCTGGAGAAATATCCCGATCGGGTCGGCGCACTCGTTCTGTGCAATCCGGCGCCCGGCGTCGACGCGAGCCGCGCCGCGGTGCTCGACGAACGCGCGGCATTCGCAGCACGCGAGGGCATGCGCGCTTCGCTGCCAACGACGCTCGCTTTGTCCTATCCGCCGCATCTCGGCGAGCGCGCCGCTTATGAAGCCTATCTCGGGCGCTATCTCGCCAACGATCCGGTCTGTTTCGGTTTTGCCTTTCGCGCTTTGGCGCGCACCAACATGCTGCATATGCTGCCGCTGATCCGCCGTCCCGTCATGGTCGTAGCCGGTCGCCATGACACAGTGCGGCCGCATTCCGCCTCGGCCGAGCTTACCAAGAAAATTCCCGGCGCGCGCTTCGAACTCATCGACGAGGGCGGGCACTTCCTGCCGACCCAGGCGCCGCAGGCGCTGCTCGCGCTGCTGCAAGACTTTCTGCCGCGATGAGGCATTCCATTCAGCAAACCATTTGCGCGAGAGGACGAAATGAAAGTTAAAGCGAACGGCATCGCCATCAATTACCGGGTCGACGGTCTCGAGCGCGCGCCGTGGCTCATTTTCTCAAATTCGTTGGCCACCTCGCTGGCAATGTGGGACGAGCAGGCGGCGGCGTTGGCCGATTCGTTTCGCGTGCTGCGCTACGATCAGCGCGGCCACGGCGGCAGCGATGCGCCGGCGGGGCGCTATCCGTTCGACACGCTGCTCGACGATGCGCTGGCGCTGATGGACGCGGTTGAAATCAACAAAGCGCATTTTGCCGGCCTGTCGATGGGCGGCGCCACCGCGCTCGGTCTGGCCGAGCGCCGCCCCGACCGCTTCGAGCGCATCGTCGTCGCCGATTCACCCTGCCAATCGACGCCGCAAAGCAGCCAGCAATGGGAAGAACGGATCGCGGTGGCGCAGCAGCAAGGCATCGTGGCCTTGGTCGAGCCGACCATCGCGCGCTGGTTTCCGGCGGAAACGGTCGCCAGCAATCCGCCGCATCTCGACAAAATTCGCGCGATGATCCGCGCCACTCCGGTCAACGGCTTCATCGGCTGCGCCGCGGCGCTTGCCGCCCATGACTACGCGTCGGCGGTCGCGAACGTGAAGTGCCCAACGCTGTTCATTGTCGGCGAGAAGGACGGCGCGACGCCCACTGCCATGGCCAAGCTCCATGAAAAGCTTCCCGGATCGCGCTTTGTTGCGCTTCCCGGTGCCGGGCATATTTCCAACATGGATCGCCCCGCGGAATTCAGCCGGGCGCTGCGCGAATTTCTGACGGCGGGCTAGCGCATGATCCCGAAAAGTGGAAACCGGTTTTCGGACAAGATCATGCGCAAACAAAATGTTAGGGGATGTAAGTAATTCAACATAATCCGATCGCGCTGTAACGCACGTTATGCCTTTTCGGTGGGGCATGCTGCGCGTCGTGCAGGCGAGCGCGCTTTCCAACAAACCGCGGAGCCACTATACCTGCGGCAAAGGCTAGTTCTGGCCGATGTGCCGGATTTGCCGTTCAATTAACGTCAGGGATGCGATCGCCCCGTTAGGAGACGACCTCATGGCTACCGTGACAATGAAAGCTCCTGCCCCGGGCGGGCTTTCGAACAAGGCGCGCGAGTTGATGGAGGCCATCAACAGCGAAGCCGGCAAACACAATATCTGGGTGCGTACGCAAGCCAATGCGCCGGCGCAGCGGCCGTGGTTCAGCGAAACCAGCGGCGAAGGTTCGGGCCAGCTCGGCACCGGCCGCGTCGCCGTCAACCAGATGAAGACCCTTCCGCATATGTGGAAGTGGAACGAATATAGCGGCTACCTGAAGCAAATCTCCGAAATCGCCCGCAAAGCCGACGTGTCGCCGATTGAATTCGCCGACCGGCAGAGCATCCTTTTGCTCAATCCCGGATTGAACGGCCGCTTGCAGGTGACCAACACGATCCGCTGCGCAATCTCGATCTACAATCCGGGCGATGTCGCGCCGGTTCATCTGCATTCGCCCAATGCGAGCCGGACTATTTTATCGGACAAGGGCGGCTACACCGTCATCGAAGGCGAGCGCTGCACCGCCAACCGCGGCGATCTCATCCTGACCCCGAATGGGACCTGGCACGATCACGGCAACAATGCCGACGAGCCGGTGATCTGGATCGATACGCTGGACTGGCCGCTGATGGAATTCCTCGATGCCGCTTGGGTCGAACACAATATGCCCGGCGCGCAGGGCAATATGAACGTGCAGCCGGTCACGCATAGCGAGGGCTATTCGCGCAAGCTTTACAGCCACGGCGGCATCAAGCCGGCTTTCGTCGACCATCAACGCGGGGTCGGCCGCGCGCCGGCGCCGCTGTTTCACTATCGCGGCGAGGACGTGCTGGAAATGCTGCATAGCCTGCGCGGCGAAAAGGGCGACCCGCACGAAGGCATCAAGGTGGATTTCGTCAATCCAGTTACCGGCGAGCCGGTCTTCAAGACACTCAATTATTCGGCGCAGCTGTTGCGGCCCGGCGAGGAAACCGAGTTCAAGCGCGAAACCGCCGGCACCTACTACGTCGCGATCGAAGGCTCAGGCGTCACCGAGGTCGGCGGCAAGCACTTCGAATGGGGCCGCAACGATCTATTCGTGGTGCCGAATTTCGTGTGGCGCCGCCACATCAATACCGGCAAATCCGACGCCGTGATCTATTCGGTCTCGGATGCCGCGCTGATGCGCAATATCGGGCAGTACTACGCGCAAGGCCGCGCCGCGAACGGCAAGGTCGCCGAGCTGACAGTGCACTGAGGCGCAACTTCTCTTTGCGGCATGTCCCGGGCGCAGCGCAGCATGCAATGGTGCGCTGCTGAACCGGGACCTTTGCAAGCGCTGAATGTGGGACGATCCCGGATCTGCGGTGCACCGTTACACGCTGCACCGCGTCCGGGAAACGTTTTTGGTTTGCTCGGGAGGCGTTCTGCTTACGCCGCGCTCTTCAGCTTCTTGACGCATTGGCTGTAATAGCCGCCGCCCTTTTGCAGCCATTTCAAGCCGCCATTGGCGTCGCTGGCTTTATTGGCCTTGTACTGATCGAGACAGGTTTTTCGCCGCGCCCGTCCCGGCTTTTCCTTGGAATATTTGGCATCCACAGCGCTTGGGAAAACCGCATTCGCGGCGACTGCCGTCCCAGCCGGCGCGCTTTTAGCGCTCGAGCGCTTGCTTGGCCCCAGGTCGCATTGCGATTTGCGGAAATCATTCCACTTCATTCCATTGAGACTGTTGGCGGTTTTCGCCTCTTTGTATTTGACGCCGCATTCGGTCATCGTCAGCGCTTGCGCCGAGCCAGCCTGCATTCCAAGAACGGCAACAACTGCCGCAGCAACAAACAAAGCGTAACGCGTGGTCATGGTAGTTTTCACGGCAGTTTTCACGGCAGTTTTCACGGCAGTTTTCACGGCAGTTTCCATGGCGGTTTCCTCTTTCGCGCGATCGATCAAAGTTGTTTGCAAAGTTGTTTGGAAGTTAAGCGGCCTAAAACGAACCGCGATTCGACGAGCGGGTTACCCGCACACCGTGCCACACGTTATGATTGAAATAAAGCGTAAGCGCACGCGACGTCAGCTATGTGCCAGATGAAAAAATTTCATTTCTTCGGCGCGTGCTTTGGGGCGTGGTCATGCGGTTCGCCGATCATGTCAGCGCAGCCGGCGCGGTTCGCCCAATACTGCCAGGCGCGCCAGGTCTCGGGCGAACGCGGCTTATAGCCGGCCACGCGCGCGGCGATTTCGCCTTTCGATAGTGGCTTCGGCTTACCGCCCATGCGCATCGCATTCATCTGCACGCGCGCATTGCGCGGCAGATAGACCGAAAGCCGCACCACTTCGATGATCGAGCGCGCTGCCGAGGCAAAGCCGTGGCCGCGCATCAGCGCGACATTGCCGGCGCCGAGGCATTTCGCCAGATCGCGGCCTTGCGCCATGTTGGTGACCAGCAAATTGGTGTCGCCGAACTTATTGCGAATATCCCACACCGGCACCTTGCCGCCGATGAAGCTGCCGGAATGGATCACCGGTTGCAGCGGCTCCTTGACGAGCCCGAATGGCAGCGTGTCCTCGGCATGCGCATGCACCACCGCCATAACATCGGGACGCGCTTCGAGGATGGCGGCATGAATGAAGCGTTCGAGATAGGGCTGGCGCTTGTCGTTGACCGGTTCGCCTTCCCGGTCGAACTCGATCAGATCGTGGCGTTCGACCAGTTCCGGCGCCAGCGACCGCGCCATGAAAAAGCGCTTCGGATTGTCGGGGTGCCGCACGCTGATATGGCCGTAAGCGTCGACAATGTCTTCGTTGGCGAGAATGCGGTTCGCAACCACAAGGTCGCGTAACAGATCTTCAACTTGGCTCATGGCGATTCCATTAATTGACGTGCGAATGACACGTTTGGAAGCGAAGACGTCAGCCGTAAGTCGGCACGAACAGATCGTCGATTTTCACCGGCGTGTCGATCAGCCCCAAATCCTGCTGATAGTGCACCAGCGCCTCCAACGTCTGCCGGTTCGGTTCGACGCCGTAGGGCCAGGGATCGCCGTTGAACACCTCCCAGATGTCGTCGATCTCGCGCATCAGGAAGGGTGTCATGTAGCGCACCGCGCGTAGATTGAACAATTTGTCCAACGCGATCTTTTTCGATTTGACGAATGCGTCGTAGAGGCTCGTCGCGACGAACGGATAACGCTCGTAAATGCTCTTCTTGATCGCGACCAGATGCATGATCGGATAGATTTTCTTGCGCTTGTAAAGGCCCTTGTCGAGCTCGACGTAATTCGGGAACAGCCGCACCACGTCCGGATTGCTGCGGATCTCGTTGGGCAGGCTGGTGCCGAGCGTCGCATCGATTGCGCCCTCGGCAAGAAGCTGACCCAGCGTTTTCTTCGTCGTGTTGTTCTCGACCGATATTTTTTTCAAAAGTGGCAGCACGGTCGGCTGGCCGTGCGAGCCAGACGCGTTCATCGCGCTCTGCACCCAATGGACTTTGGATAGATCGACCCCGAACTCGTTTTTGAGAATGCCGTTGATGAAGATCGCCGCCGTCATCGTGTACAGCGGCACGCCGATGCGCTTGCCGGCGAGGTCCTTCGGGCTCTTGATTCCCGATTTGCGATTAATCGCGATGAAGCCGAGCCGAAATGCGATCGACGGGAAGACCGGAATAGCCACGAACGGGCATTCGCGGTTGGCGAAGCGTTGGATGAATTCGGAACTGGAATATTCGGCGACATCGAACTCTTGACCGCCCGACATGCGATCGAAGATCGGCCGCGGCTCATCGATGGGGATGAAGTTAAGATCGATGCCGTCGGGCTTCACCTCGCCGGTATAAAGCGCCAGCATCCGGTCATAGAGCGCGCAGGCAAATGAAAGCTGCAGCTTGGACATCGCTGTGCCGTCCTCCCTCTTCTGTTGTGTCATCAGGTCTAGCACGCAGCCGGAAAAGCCGCGCACGTAAAATAAATCGCCTCAATGCAAGCCTTTGCGCAAAATCTTGCCGATATTGCTTTTCGGCAGCGAGTCGGCAAATTCGATGATCGTCGGCACCTTATAGCCCGCCAGCCTGGCGCGCATGAATTTTGTCAGCTCGACTTTGTCGAGCGCCGGATCGCTCCGCACGATAAAGAGCTTCACCGTCTGGCCGCTGCGCGCATCCGGCACGCCAATCGCCGCCGCTTCGCGGACGCCGGGATATTGCATGGCGATGTCTTCTACCTCACTGGGAAAAGCCTTGAAGCCCGACACGTTGATCATGTCTTTCTTGCGGTCGAGCAGCTGCAGGAATCCTTCGGAATCGAAGGCGCCGATGTCGCCGGTATGCAGCCAGCCGTCGGCGGTCAGGACTTGTTTGGTTTGTTCGGGGCGCTGCCAATAACCCAACATCACCTGCGGACCGCGCACGCAAATCTCGCCCGCTTGGCCGATCGGCAGCACATTTCCGTGAGCGTCGCGGATCGTC
>Ga0193751_1000899_pt1 | contig 20313 bp, 20 predicted proteins | sample L1c2metaG_FD_143050 | JGI IMG/M metagenome (GOLD analysis project Ga0193751, IMG submission 143050) | Soil microbial communities from a riparian zone of the East river system, Colorado, United States - L1c2 | ecosystem: Environmental > Terrestrial > Soil > Riparian zone | place: USA: East River... | reverse complement strand
CGACCACCAGCCGCGTCCCGAACCGGCTTGCCGCAAACTCAACGCTACCGACTTGCGACGGCGCGACGATGTTGCCGGCGACACGAATGACGAAGAGGTCGCCAAGGCCCTGGTCGAACACCAATTCCGCCGGGACACGAGAGTCCGAACATCCGAGTACGATCGCGAACGGCTCCTGTCCCGCAACTAGAGTAGCCCGGCGCGATGGACTCAAAGCCGCCGATGCAACGCACTGGTTGTCGACGAAGCGTCGGTTCCCCTCGCGTAGGCGTGCGAGCGCTTCAATGGCGGAGATCATGGTGGGCAGCCCGTGCCTGTGGTCCGGCTAACGAGAGCACGATCAGCCGCGGCTACTGGCAGCGAGCGCCAATCGAAGTGGAGATGTTTTAATCATCGGAAATGAAATCGTAAAACGCGTAGCCGTTGGCTGGATGGTCTGGTTAGATGATTCACTAGTATTCGGGTTCAAGAAGCGAGCTAGTTAAGCTGCGCAGATTCTTCAAGCATAAGCCTTAGCGCGCTTGCGACTCTTTGAAGTGACCAGCTTTGTGTCTTGATCGGCGATCCCGGATAAAATAACCGGCTCGTGATCAGGAAACTCTGCGATGAGCGAAAGCCGCCCGCCTAATGCTGCGATGTAGCTTCGCAAGGTCGAAAGCAGGATATCGGTTCGTTGTTCGAGTCGCGAAACGCCATCCTGCGTGATGCCCAGCTTTTTAGCGACCTCTACCTGAGTGCGCTCAAGAGCCCGACGTAATTCTTGTCTCGTCATCTCCTCGGCAATCAATTGCGCCGCTCTCTTCTCGACTCTCTTGCGCCGCGCGGGGCTTAAGCGCCTGATGATCTCATTTACGTTTCTCGGCATAATCATTTCCTCTCTTTTTTTGCTAATCGGGAGAGATGAGCGTGGTAACGCTCATCAGCCTTCTTGATCAACCCACGATAGAATCTCTTTTCGCTGTGACCTGATTTGTCTCCTGCCACGAGCAAAACCGCCTTGCGCTGTGGATCGAACGCAAAGGCAACGCGCCAGATCCCATCCGCCGCGTGGAAGCGCAGTTCCTTCATGTTAGCGTGCCGGGAGCCATTCATCGTGTCTGCGTGTGGTCGTTTTAACTGCGGCCCGAAGCGCTGAAGCAGGCGAGTCATCGCCAGAAGCGCGTCCTGCGCTTCATTCGGCAGGTTCTCATATTCCGGCTCAAATTCGTCGGCCAGCTCAACGGTCCAACTCACGAGCAGATTATGCGCCATAAGACATATGTTGTCAAGGCCATATTTGCTGGCCGGTCAGTTGTGCGAACGGAGAGTTCGCGAGGAAGCAACTTGCTCCGCAATGAGAGCGGAGTCGGATCGGCGTCCGGTATTCTGGTCGCTGGAACTCATGGAAACACCTAACTCTCTGCCGCAAACACAACCTGCCGAGCGCGAACAAGAACGACTTTCCTATTCCATTCATGAAGCAGCAGCCCTTCTCGGGGTCAATTATTTCAGCGTGTACCGCCTCATACAGCGTGGGAAGCTGCGCGCTTGTCGTGCTCTTCGCGGGAAGCTGCTCGTGCCGCGCACGGAGTTGCTGCGACTGCTTAAGAGTTGATGTTTCTAGACTAGACACCGAGGCCAAAGCTCACGCGTTGTGCCTGCGCCAAGCTGTGATCCTGGCGCAAGTGGCCGTAGGTTTTCATGCAAAGTGCGCCGCCGTCTTTGTGCCCAAGCCAGCGCGAAACAGTAGGAATATCTACGCCGCTCTCGATGCAAATGGTCGCGAATAGATGGCGGAGATCGTGATGCGTAATGCGTTTTATCCCGATTTTCGCTGCCGCATGCGTCATACTATTTTGGCATTCGAAAACGCGCATCACCGTCGCGCTTGAAGATTCGTTCGATCGTTCCTTTCTCAGCTCGACCAACATCTGTTCCAACTCAGGAATCATCGGCACAAAACGCGTTTCACCGTTCTTTGTCGCTGTTACCGGATCGCCACGGACGTGAAGCTGATGGCGATCAAAATTCGCGTCTGACCAAGTCACGAATTTCGCTTCACCGATTCGCAAGCCGCTATAGGCGAGAAACCGGACAAGATTCGCACAATCTTTCGACTGCCTCGCGCCAGCTGTCCGAATTTCGTCAACAAATCTTAGGAACTCCTCGCGTGAAGGTAACTCCAGCCGCTTGGCGCGAATGCGCATTCGCGACAGATTTTCTGCGGGGTTTCCGAATCGTGCTCCGCTGTCCACCGCCTCGTTAAATACGCTGCGCAACGTTCCGATCGCGTTGTTCACTACAGAAGGCGCGTATAGTTTTTGAAACCGCAACAGCCACTCTTGGCAATCGTGTTCACTCACCTTGCGAACGTCCGTTCCAAAAAGCGTCGGCCACGAACGATTGATGAAATCGATCAACTCTTCGCGATAGTCCTTCGATCTTGGTTTGAGCGAAACGTTCGCCCGGACTTTCTCAAGATAGACGTGCATAGCGTCGGCAACGGTCATTTTGCCAATCGCTACTGCGGCGACAGATTCCAGCTTCGCGCGATGGTTTCGGATCATGTCGGGAAGCCGCTGCTTCGCGACCGAAAAGACCGTCGTCTCCAAGCTTTTCCAAAACAGCTTTCCACCGATTTTGAAACGGGCGAAGTACGTTCCCGCGGGTCGATAACGAACCAAGTTTTGCACGCTCGTTCTTTCCCAGAGTGGTTTAGCTTCTCGGCTCACAACAACCGAGCTTGACTTTGATGCGCCTCGATTAAGCTCCGTCAACGGAGCGAGAAATCTTCAAGACGCTTAATCCATTCCAGAATGCAGCGAAACGGAGTTGGAATCAGAGAGGACTTTTTGGCCCACGGTATAGAAAAGCGGTATAGAACGGACTTTCGTGAGCGGTTTTTTGAGCATAATCTACGAGGGTAAATGCCGGCATAGCTCAGTTGGTAGAGCAGCTGATTTGTAATCAGCAGGTCGTCGGTTCGAATCCGACTGCCGGCTCCATTACAAGCCCTTTTCCATCAGCGGATTGCTGAGCAAAAGCGCTCGGCATCACGAAAATCGTCGGTAGGTTCACTGCCATTTACTGCCATTAAACGGATGTCGGCACTCCGCTCCCGATCGAGCGCAGAGTCGTTCTTCACGTCTGCTTCAATCGACGACGGAAAGGAGGTGCAGCATGTCTAGGCGCGCCGCTCTGAAAGTCGTCAGGACGAATTACACACCAAGTGCTCCTTGGATGGTGCGCGTGCCGCCACATCTGCACCGCATCGAAGGTGCGCGGAAAAAGTTCTTCGCGAAAGAGTCGATTGCAAAAGCGTACATTGAGCGGCTCGCGAAACAGCTTGGCGACTACCACAGCCAGGCGCTCGGGCTCTCGGACCGACAAAAACTCGAGGCGTCAGAGTGCTATCGGCTGCTTGAGGGACGGAACGCGAGCTTGTTTGATGCGGTGCATCATTACGTCACGTACCTCGACGAGACCAAGAGGTCGATTCCCCTGGGTGAGCTGTTCGACGAATTCCTGTCGATCAAGCACCAGGACAACGTGAGTCCGAAGTATCTCGCCGATCTGCGCAGTAAACTCGGCCGCTTCGTCAATTCATTTCATGATACGCTCGTGTGCAACCTGACTGTTGCTCAAATCGAGGCTTGGATTCGCAGCCTCAACATCGGGACTGTGTCTCGCGAGTCGTACCGGCGGAATGTGAGCGTGTTGCTCGAATTCGGCCGCCGCCGTGGATATCTCCGCGCCAATCCTACGGCGGATATCAAAATTCGGCGGCGTCCCGAAGGCGAGGTGTCGATTCTTACGCCGGACGAATTGCGCAATCTATTGAGCAAATGCGCACCGGAGATTGTGCCCTACGTTGCAATCTGCGCGTTCGCCGGTTTGCGCCCATCTGAGGCCGCGAGTCTTCTTTGGTCGGACGTTCGCCTCGACACAATGCAAATCGAAGTGAGGGCGCGACATTCGAAGACGCGCCGGTACCGACTCGTTCCAATCCAGCCAAACCTCAGCGAATGGTTGATGCGATATCGCAGCGACGATGGCACGGTTTATTACTCGCGTCGCAAGTTTCGCGAAGCCTACAAGGCCGCTGGAATGGATGAGTGGAAAATGGACATCCTGCGTCATTCGTATGGCACGTATCGTCTGCCGCTTCTGAAATCGGCCGATGCACTTGCGCTGGAGATGGGCAACTCCCCCGACGTTATCTTCCGGCACTACCGTCGGCCAATGAACGAATTGAGCGCGTCTGCTTACTTCGATCTACGGCCCGAAGTCCAATACCCAGCATCGAATAGTACGGCATCAGACACGAGGGATGAGTCGCTCCCGAAGAAACTCATCGAGCGCCGCCAGCGGAATGCGCCAGCAGCGCTGAACGCGGATCGCAGTCAAGCGGCGTGAGAAGCACAGTTTGCGAACTGTCTTTGGAGCGAGCTTCAACCGCTCTGCCGCTTCCTCGACCGTCAAAAGATCACGCAAAAATAAAACGCTAGCGGACGGCTCTTCAATTTTCTCCGCGATGATCGGCATGTCACACATACTGCCCGCATCAAGGTTGGCCCGAGCACCAAATCGGGAGCAAACGTTTCGGCAGAAGAAGCGCAAGAACAACGTTCGCCGTGAAATTGCAGCAGCCGAGCAATCACATTGCTCCAGTGCCAAACGTGCGACGAATGGTGCATGAAAAAATGTCGATCGCGCGAAGGATCGCTAATGCATCTTGATTTAGGGGACGCCCTACCCCTTAGCACCGCTAAGGAATTTCTGACTTGCCGCTAACCCGCTCCCGATCTGATGAGCAACGCATCCGACATCGCAGCGCACACGCAACGTTTCAATGACGTTTGTCCGCGCATTCATGCCGCCGGCACCGAGCCATCACGCCAAGTTGATGTTGCTGACCGATGGCATTTTCGAGCTGCGGCAAAAGGGTGCATCACTGCGGTTCATTCGTACGTTACTCGCCACAGTGGGCGTTGCGGTTGGCACCGTCACCATCGCGCAGTTTCTCGCCGCGGTGAATGGCGGGTCGGAACCGCAGCCAACTTCTAAGCGACCAGCTCGTCCACGTCACGTCAGAGACAGAGCGACCCACGCGCGATCTGCGGTCACCCGAGCATCCACCATTGCAACAGCAGCCGTTTCAACCTCATCGCAGGCACGATTCCTCCAATCCAACTAAAATCCCGGATACCGACGCGCCATCCGACCGACCACGCACTTGCGGTCGGCGCGTCACAGGCCCTCGCAATCTATCACTCAGCGCAGTTATCAATGAGTAAGCAAATCAACCGCGATGGAGTGAAAACTGCTTTCGCTAGATGGCAAGTGGGGGCTTGCTCCCACCCGATTTTATGTGATTGCATCAAACCGACTCGTTACGACCGTCAGGCATTTCATCGTTCGTATTATCGAGACATCGGAAACCAAGCTATGACCGTAGCGCGCAGGACGTTGATCTCTGCAAGACATTCTGCAGCCGACTATCTGTGTAAAGTGAAAGACACGACCCCATTTCTTCACTCAAAGTTCAGACTGAGATCATTATACTCAGCGAGGGGATGGCGGCGGCATGGCTTACGCTCTATTTTGTAAGCGTGCCATTCACATTTTGGGCAATCGGTTTGACCGTTACGATTTTTCTCTCGTTGATCGCGTGGCGGGAAATAAGGGTTCGCGCTGTCGTTGAGAGATATGTGTCTGCATATCGAGGATCGCCAAAAGAGGCACGAACTAACGACATGCTGCAACTGTTATTGGATGCCGGCGCTTTAGATACCTGGAACAACTCAGAGCTAAAGGCGGTGCGTCGGAAGATACAAAATCAAAATTTGCCTGACCCGGCATCAATTTCACCATTTTTGATAGAACATAATCTGCGCGAGTTCTTTAAGTTTGTGTGCAAACATAACCTTCGACTAGACGGCGCGGGCCAGCTAATGGCCGCGATAGGAAGGTACCAGGGACCTTTTGTTAATTAGTTTGCCAGTGAAAGCCAAAACTCGGACAACCCCGTGAAACATATTTTTACACTCGACGGGTTGCTGGGGTTTCTCGCAGTGGTTTTTTGCGGCTGGATGTTTTGTGCCGGCCTCCTTGGCTATTATGAAACGAATCGGTGGCCGACGACTGGACGATCTCCTGAAAACAACCGGGCCATCCGAAGATATATCAATAGATGCGCTTTGGGCGGCGGCATTGTCGTTGGAATTATATGGTTCACCTATTTCATCAATTCCTAATTACTATAATGAACCGACCGTAACACCGCTCGATTTTATATGATTGCATCAAACCGACTCGCTACGAACGCAGGCACGCTCTCGGCTTCGCAGACGCGAACCGGAAACCGCAAGCGGATTAGACCGCACTATTCCGCCTTTAATTGCCGAATAATTCGGCCCACTTCGCGTTAGGTGTGGGAACAGATGTAGCAAAGATGATCGGCCCAAATGATGTTAAACTTCCCTTCTTCGCGTACGGCGTTTTTCGGAAGGGAGAGCTTGGATTTCTCAGCATTTCCGATTTGGTTGCTAGCGTGATAGAGCCAGCTTCTGTCAGAGGGAGTCTATTGCTTCGTGATGGCCTGCCGATCATCGATCCACAAGGTAAGGCGAGTGTCTCCGGCAGTCTGCTCTACTTCCGGGAGAGCCGGCACAGTGAGGCGTATGAGAGGATTAACCGCCTTGAGCCCGATCGACAGTACTCATGGGACGAAACAAACATTCAAAGTATACGGTGCAATTATCTTGTCGGACGCTCACCACGTAAGGGGAGTGTTTCTGCAGATGAAGGGTGGGATGGACAAAACGATCCGCTTTTCACTACTGCTCTCCAAGTCGTACAGGAGGCTTTGGAGACCAACACGGATTTTGCGTGGGATCTGAAGCCTATGTTCAGACTGCAGATGGCTTATCTTCTGCTTTGGTCATCGATCGAACGCTATGCTTCATTGCGCTATCACCTCGGTGATTGGGCTGTCGATAAGGTAATGCAAATTGCAGATGACCCTCACTTCGCGCGATTTCTGAGACAGCGAGTCAGCCGAAAACGCCGTGTACAACGTGCCGATCGGCCACAAGACCATTACGAGCTGAATCCAGATAATGCGAGAAAGTCTTTGAGCTACTACTACCAGGTCCGGTCGAATATCACACATCGAGGTAAGGGGGTAGTTCGTGATCACGAACTAGTCAGGGATGCACTGCAAGAGCTACTCGAAATTTTCACGAATCTTCTGCGAAATGCGTTCGAGCTTTCTCCAAAGGAGCACCTAACAATGGCTTGCAGGCGACGGTAGACAGCCTACGCTCCTGCGTCACTTCGGCTACCCACCGCGCGTGAAGCCTAGTGTTAGGCGGAAAAGAGTGACGCTTCACCGATCAGCGAAACCGCGAAACGCCGGACGCATGACGTATGATGTTGGACACTGAAATGGTCCAAAGAATAGAATGCAAATGCAACTTGGGGTCTGCGGCAGTGCTCGTGGGAGACCAAAAACTCTTGTTCATCTTTGTTGATGATGACGGTGCTGGTCCATGGACGGTTGAACTAAGACAACCTGTTCAAATCAAGATTGAACGGAGTCTTCGGTGGCTCGAAGACAAAGCACAGGCATTCGGAATTCGACTACGTTTTCAGCATGTGTGCATCCCTTTCGGATTATCTGTTGCCTGCCACGCCGGCGGGTGTATCGATGAAGCTGACTATTGCGCGGGCCCTGGACATTTGATCTGGCAGAATCGGGTCGTGACCGGATTGACAAGTTCGGGCACTGTGGCTAGCCGTTGGGACGATCTATTCAGGGCCGGTGGGCTTCCGTTGAATGGCACAGAAGGTTCGGCAGTAGTCTTCTGTGTCAGAAGATGGGTTCCGTCGGTGGCGTTCGCTTTTTTTGAGGGCGAAAATGTCGAGTTCGAGCGGGAACGCGCAATAATCTATGACAACGGAGGTGAGGCAGGACAGTTATTCCTCGATTCTCTGATTGCCCACGAACTCCTCCATCTGTACGGTGCGGTGGATCTTGCACCAGGCAAAACTCCTGAACCTCTGAAGGAGTTCGCCAGCCAGTATTCTGACGATGTGATGCACACTCCCACTCAGCGGTCCATCGAATGTTACTGCATAGGGGACATCACTGCGTATTTAGTGGGGTGGCTCAAGACGAAACCTGCGTGTCTGGCACAGACTCCAATTTAACCGAATGACCGAATGTCGAATAGCTGTACCGTTCAGAGGACTGGCGAAAATGTGACCGAGCCATTCTCGGCCTTAGCAATCAATTGTTGACCTGGATTAATGCGTTCCTCGAGCATCGCTCTCGCTAAGGGTTGAGCGATAAGCTGCTCGATTGTCCGTTCCATCGGGCGCGCGCCAAACTCGTCGCTGAAACCTTTTTCCATCAAGAGCGAATATACGGGTTCGTCGAGAGCGAGCCGCAGATTCTGTTCGCTGAGACGAGCGTTCAGTTGGCCGATAAACTTGTCGATTATTTCTCGAACGTTCTCGCGGTCGAGAGGATTGAAAACAACAACACGCGAAAATCGATTGACGAGCTCCGGGCGAAGGCCGCGCTTTATCCCTTCCATGACGCGCTCCTGCAAATCTCCGATTTGATTTTCGCCGACGATCGATTCCGCTCCAAAACCCAGATGCTTTTTCTTTTCAGCCAAGGCACTGCCTAGATTGCTCGTGCAGATGATCACCGTCTCTCGAAAGTCTGCCTTGCGTCCGCGAGAATCTGTAAGCACACCTTCATCGAAGACCTGCAGAAACAGATCGAGTACGCGGGGATGTGCTTTTTCAATTTCATCGAAAAGAATGACGCTGTATCGCTTCGAGCGAACGGCGTTCGTTAGGTTTCCGCCTTCGTCGCAACCTTTGTAACCGGGAGGCGATCCGATCAGTTTCGATACCGAGTATTCTTCTATGTACTCGCTCATATCGAATCGCAGTAGACTGGAGTCAGAGCCAAAGAGAAATTCCGCCAAGCCTTTGGCTAATTCCGTCTTGCCTGTTCCAGTCGGACCCGCAAACAGGAATACGGCGATCGGTCCCTGAGGATCTTTCATTCCAGAACGCGCCACGCGAACCGCGTCAGCAACCGCTTGGATCGCTTGCGACTGTCCTTTGACACGCTCCGCGAGAGCCTCCTCGATGTGCAATAAACGGTTCCGTTCATCGTTGCCAATTTGCGCGACAGGAATCTTGCATCGTTCGGCCACCGCATTGGCAATTTCGTTCCGCCCAATAGTTTGGGTGGGATTAGCTCCTTTTGGCGCGGAAATCGAGCGGAGCATTGCCATCGCACACGCTTGATCGATTAGATCGAGCGCCTTGTCGGGCAAACGGAAATCCGGAATGTAGCGGATCGAAAGATCGACAGCTGCGACCAGTGCCGAATCATCAATCTTTACCGAATGATGTTCCTCGATGCGCTCCCGCAACCCGCGCAGAGTTTCCAAGGCTTGGTCCCGACTTGGTTCCTCCACCCAAACGACTTGGAATCGCCGTTCGAGCGCACGATCTTTTTCGATATCGCGGTGGTATTCTTCGGTCGTTGTTGCGCCAATCACTCGAATGCTGCCGCGCGCCAGCGCGGGCTTGAAAATATTTGCCGCGTCCATGCGCGATCCGCCGATGGCACCCGTACCGACCAAGGTGTGAATCTCGTCGATGAAAAGAATCAGATTCGGGTTTGCTTCGGATTCTTTGATCACTGCCTGGAGGCGCCCCTCGAATTCGCCGCGATAACTAGTCCCAGCCACAAGCGCAGCCATCGCAAGCTCGACGATCCGTGCCTCGCGCAGAAAATCTGGGCAATTGCCGGCCGCGATTCGTTGCGCCAAGCCCTCGACTATGCCCGTCTTGCCGACGCCAGGTTCACCAACCAGGATCGGACTATTCTTCCGTTCCTGAGACAGAATACGGGCGACGCGCAGGATTTCATCGTGCCTGCCGATGACTGGATCAAGTTTTCCATCGTGAGCCAACTGCGTAAGGTCGCGACCGAACTGCGAGAGAGCAGACCGTTCCTTCTTTTCCTTATCAGCCTTCTTGATTGGCTGAAACACCGCCGCAACCATTCGATTGCTCACCTTTGCGGCGACCTGCTGGACAAACTCGCGGAGGGCGCCGTCAGCATGATACGTGGTCATTTCGAAGAAGACCGCCTCCATCAGATCGAGTGGGCGAACTTTGTCGCCGCGAAACTCCGCGCGCGATGCTGCTTTAGCGAAAACATTGCGGGCTTCCGATGTTCGATGGAGTGGCGGTTTAACGTCTTTACCGTTGCCTCTGCCAAGAGCTTGCCGCAGTTTGCGACGCAAAGCCGCCGGCTCGCCTAAATCGCGTTGCACCGCGTTGCTGATGCCAGCAAAATCTTCTTCTATTTCCTTTTGCTGCCCTTGCATTTTCTCGGGTGCGTTGGCCAAAAATTTGGCTACATCGAGATCACACGCCTTCCAGCAACCGATGAGCAAATGCCACGGAACGATTTCGGAGAAACCTGCCCCTGCGGCCTCGGCCTCAGCGAGAAGCCAAACGAGAGTAGAACTGGGAGATAGCCTCGACATGACTGATTGCGACCGTTTTCTCTGCAACCAAGCAAGTTGCGTACGCCACACGCATGCGAGTGGTAACCGGCGAACTGTTTTTGGCCCTGCTCCTGCTCAGAAGGCCTTAAGTGTCCGATCAATCTCAACCTTAACCCGGTCCACCGCGCAATCGACCGGGAAACACTTGCGGCCAGCGTAAATTAGCCGCGATGGAGTGAAAACTGCTTTCGGTAGATGGCCGGTGTGGGCTCGGTCCCGCTCGATCTTATATGATTGCATCAAACCGACTCGTCACGACCGCACGCATGCTGTTGGCTTCACGAGCGCAAATCCGAAATCGCAAGCAGATTAGATCGACGAGACCGGACTAGGCCAATGAAGCGAGAAAACCACTTTCGAGCGCGGTTGAGCACGCGACGGCAGAATCAACTGCATGCTAAATCGATCGAAGTCATCGAATCCGACCGCCACGCAGTCGGCCATAAGGGATCAATTCAGGTCCACTTGTTCGAAGGTAGCAGCCTCGTCGAGATAACTGTCGTTTGTCCGTTGCCATATCGTCGTGGCGACACTGCTCTTAGGGAAAATGTATATCGCCTAGCCCCAGCAGCGATCGCTCGTATTCGCAAGCACCCTGATCCGTCTGTGGCTCATTTCCGCGTACAATTATGACAAATGATTTCGACGAGAGGATTAGCTCCGCGATAGTGAATTACACGACAATCTCTGCGAGTTAATGCCATGAACGGTGTTTGCCGGCTTGCGGCATCATGAATGATCGAATCTTCAAGGACGTAGACACTGCATTGGCCGCGCTCGCAGTTAGATAATCTGACATAATGGTTGCGTGTTCCTGTTTTCTGAGACACATGGATTCCACGGCGGTTAATTCCTGGATTACATTGATTGGCTGCGCTGTCACGGTCGGCAGTGTATGGGCAGCGCTTTTCATCAGCATCCGCTCTGGCCGAGAGCGCCGCATTCAAGACGTGTTGTCTAAAACAATCGAACTGCGCATCGCATCAGAGGGTCCTGCAATCGGCGACAGCCCTCTCAAACGATTTATTGCTGCCGGGGCGCTCACACTATCCCAGAAGGAGTTAGAAGACTGCGCTGCGCGTTTAGCAAAAGCCGGAGAGCCAAATCCATTGCAACACCCCCACCTAGTTCAACGCGACGTTCTCAAACGTGCGAAAGATAAAGGCATCGATCTGGACGACTGGGTGAGTCGAACCAGCTTTCTTATTGGTGAAGCCATAAATAGCGCAAAAACCCCTGAGTAGGAAATTGCCCGTTATGCAAACGGAAGAATGGCTCTTGAACACATTAGGTAACTGGAAGAAGTGCTTAGGGGTCTAAGTTCCGAGCATGATCGTTATCGCACCGGCTTGTGTGGAACATGGGCGTTGATCAGCGTAGTGATTACTCTTGTCGGCATCGCGCAGGCTAGTGCGCGAGATGCATGGTGCATTCTCCATTATGGCGATTAGCGTCGCGATTGCGTGACGCCATCGTCAATCCACTCTGGACGAAGAGTGAGGATGTGTTCCCTAACGCAGTTTGCTAATCCGCTTAGCCCAAAGAAAACATCTTTGGCGCGCGTGGATTCGTACGGGTACCGAAATAGTTCAAACACATCTTTCCCCTTTTCCAGAAGTGAGTCTAAATCGGTTTTCACGCCGTGTTTCCTGAGCACTGCGAGATTCGAGTCGTTATTAACCGCGTTTGCGTGTTTCTTCTTTAAGAGGTGGCGAGTCTCGCGTCTTAGTTGTTCAAAAAGTACTTTAAGACTGTGTTTCCTTGGGCACTGGTTGCATTCAATTACTAAGAGGCACTTCAGGTACAGTTCCGTGGCTAGCGCCGCATTCACCCCGAATGCGAAATTCAGATGCGGTTTTACTTCGCTCCAAGCTTTTTGCAGGACAGTAGTTGCTGCTTCCGCAAACACGTCCGCAGTTTTAAATATCAACTGCTCCTGCGGCGCTGCGACGCCGCTATTTAGGCTGTTTCTTTTTGCGCCCATTCGTGGCTTTGGTCAGTGTTTCGTCCGCAAAGGTGGCGCATTCAAGCTCGCCCTCTAGAATGGAACATTCCTCTGGATCCTCGGGCGAAGCATTGGACAGTGCACGCGCGATGGCTTGCTTCGCTTGATCCTGCGCAGCGTCCAGAGTTTTGCAGAAATGAACGATCGCATTCCAATGAACATTCAAGTGGCTAAGAGGCCCGTGTTCATCAAACCCCAGGCAATAATCCGTGACATCGAACTCGCCCACTACGTCGGGAGTCTCAATCCACTTTGGTTTGATGTGCATGGTTACATCTAAGGCCGTTATCGAACTCGCCAATCTCTGCCATCTTTTCCAGTTCACGCCGAATACCATTGGAACGAAGCCAGCCGTAGCCGGAACAAGCAATCGTATGCAGCAGTCCGCGGAAATCTTCGTCCGTCCAGTTAGGTTTTCCAACGCGTGTCAGCGCACGGGTAATCTCTTCGTCGGTCGGCTCCCGATCTTTTGGCAACGAGGCAGCATAGGGGGTATGCAGAGTAAGGAAGTTCGCCAGTAAGAATCGTGCTCCTTCATCCCAGTCTGCGGCGTCTCGGGGTTCAAATTCCCAATCCAGTTCCCACAGACGTAAGGTATTGTCTGAACTTCCCGACAACGCCCAGCGGCTGTCCAAACTCAAGCAAACCGAATACACATGTGATGAGTGGCCCTCGAAGACGCGCAGGCATTGCCCTGTGGTCACATCCCACAGACGCATGGTATTGTCCCGGTGCCCCAACAGCGCCCAGCGATTGTCCGAAGTCAGGCAGACCGCAGTCACGGCGCCGATGTCGCCCTCGAAGGTGCGCAGGCATTGCCCGGTAGCCACGTCCCACACGCGCAATGTTCCGTCATGACTTCCTGACAGTGCCCAGCGATTGTCGGAACTCAGGCAGCCGGAAATTATAAAGGTGGTACACCCCTCGAAACGACAATCTCCCGGCGCTTCAAAGATGCGCTGGCAGCTGCCGGTGGCGATGTCCCATACGCGGAGTGTGTTGTCATGACTTCCCGATAACGCCCAGCGGTTGTCTGAACTCAGGCAAACGGAATTCACGCGGTTGTCATGTCCCTCGAAAACGCGTAGGCATCGACCGGTAGCGACATCCCACAGACGTAGGGTCCTGTCCATACTTGCCGACAACGCCCAACGGTTGTCAGTACTCAAGCACACGCAAGACACACAGGACTTGTGACCCTCGAAGATGCGCAGACATTTGCCGGTGGCGACGTCCCATAAGCGCAGTGTTTTGTCATAGCTTCCCGACAGCGCCCAGCGACCATCCGAACTCAGACGGACGGAAGCCACCGAATCACCATGCCCCGCGAAGATCCGCAGGTGTTGACCGGTGGCCACATCCCACAGATGCAAGGTGTTATCCTCCCCGCCAGAAAGCGCCCGACTGTTATCGGAGCTGAATTGAACGGAAGACACCCACGTGTCGCTCTCATCAAAGATGCGATGATGCCAACCGGTCCGGAAACGCCGCCTAAACGTGTGAAGTCCTGCAGCGTTGCACAAGCGCAAGGCACCTGGAGCAGCTTCGTAACCGCGAACAGACCGCGCCTCTTTGGAGTACACCAGCGCCTCAGCCCATTGTCCCTCAGATAGCGCAGCCATACCTTTAGCTATGAATTGACCGAAGCGTGATTCCGCATCCGCCGCGGCATTGGCGGTAACAACATAACATAACAGAAAGGCGGGCTTCCGCCGCTGGCCGGCACACGTCAAGCCGCCCAGATCCCACAGACACAGGGTTTGGTCCGTTTGGTCCGAACGCGAACCTCCCGACAACGCCAAGCGGCTGTCCGAACCGAAGCCAACGGAATTCACACCGCCAACATTCGCATCGAAGGTGCGCAGGCATTGGCCGGTGGCCACATCCCAAAGCCGCAGGGCCTCTCCACCGGACAGCGCCCAGCGGCCGTCGGCACTAAGGCAAACGGACCGAACCGGGTCAGTGTGCCCCTGGAAAATGCGGAAACATCGGCCCGTGGCCACATCCCAGAGCCGCAATGTTTCGTCGCGACTTCCCGACAACGCCCAGCGATTATCCGAACTCAGGCAAACGGAAGTTACCGAGTCAGCGTGCCCCTCGAAGATGCGCAAACACTGGCCTGTGGCCACATCCCACAGACGGAGCGTTTGGTCGGAACTTCCCGATAGCGCGAAACGTTTCTCGGAACTCAGGCAAACGGAATCCACGTCGTCGGAATGCCCCTCGAAGGTGCACAGGCACTGAGCGGTGGTCACATCCCACAGGCGCAGAGTGTTGTCAGAACTTGCTGATAACGCCCAGCGGCTGTCCGAACTTAGGCAAACCGAATTTACCGAGTCAGCGTGCCCCTCGAAGATGCGCAAACATTTCCCTGTGGCCACATCCCACAAACGCAGAGTGTTGTCAGAACTTGCTGATAACGCCCAGCGGCTGTCCGAACTCAAGCAAACCGAATACACATGTGATGAGTGGCCCTCGAAGACGCGCAGGCATTGGCCTGTGGCCACATCCCACAGACGCAGGGTATCGTCCAGCCCGCCTGCTAACGCCCAGCGACTGTCCGAACTCATGCAGACGGACGCCACCGAGTCGTAGTCAGTGGGCCACTCGAAGGTGCGAAGGCACCGCGACCATTCCGTGGGCGTCAATGAGCGCGCCTTGTCGAGAGCAGCCAACGCATCCTGCCCTCCTCCCAGCTTCACCGCTCGCTCAAACGCTTGCACCGCTTGTTCGCCGTCAGCTCGCGCCAGATGAACAAGCCCCAAGACGTATAGCGGCTTCCAGTCATCCGGAACGGCCCGTCGTATCTCCTCGAGATGGGTGATCACTTCCTTGTCAGTACACTGACACTTGCCCCACAGAACGATCCATCGGTTGTAAGTTGCCTCAGGATGCCTAGGATCAATCTGCAGTGCCTTCTGGAATTCTTGGAGCGCCTGCTCTTCTCGATCCAAGTCTAACAAGCTCGCGGCACGATTATTTAAGCCGTCCGCTAGCAAATTGGCTGGCTTAGGTTCAGGGCGGCCGTACTCCGCACCTCTCGATTTTCGCCAAATCCCCCTAAGGATCGAAACCACCTCAGCGAAGTCTCTAGGTCTCTCTTCTTGCTTGTGCTGGAAGCATTGTCGCAATAGGTCCAGCAAACCTTCCGGCATTTTCGGCAGTGTCGGCTCCAATTCATATTGAAGTTCCCGATAGCTTTCCAATACCGCTGCTGCGGTCTGGCCGCCTTGCATGCACGGCGGTTCGCCGCAGAACATTTCCATTACGCTGACACCCCACGACCAGATATCTGTGCGCCGAGAAAGGGCTGACGAGTTCTGTGCAATTGGCTCCCGTCCGCCACGTGCTGCTATCTCTGCCTGCTCGGGTGAACAATATGCCGGCGTTCTCCCACCATAGGTTGCTAATATGCTTTGCCTCGGAAGAAGCACGCTTTGTTCGCCTGAGATACAACGCGCCTTCGCCAAGCCGAAATCTGTCACCTTCACCGTTCCATCAGCACTGAGCAGCGCGTTGGCGGGTTTAACGTCTTGATGAATTAAGCCCTGCTCATGAGCGTAACCTAATCCCCAGGCAAATTGGATCGCGATATCAAGAATGCGCTCCAGAGCTTTTTCTGGCCCGCTTTCGTAGAGCCGCCGCGATCGCACGCAATCCGCCAGGCTCCCACCTTCGAGAAATTCTATAAAAACCCGAGGAATGCCTCCGAGCCGACGAATATAATAGCAACTTACAGTGTGCGGATGCAGTCCGAGGTTCACCCACGTCTCCGCTTCTCGCTCGAAATTTTCGATCTGCTGGCGCGACTGGAAGAATTCTGGTCGCGGGGATTTGACCGCCAAATCCATATTCCAATCAAGGTGACGAACGCGATAGACCAATCCCATCCCGCCGCCAGTGAACACTTGCTTAACCTCGTAGCGGTCAAGGATCACGTCTCCAACCTTCCAGACGGAAGGCACGCTTTCAGGATCGCTGTATTTCATCGCGCCAACTTTCGAAGCGTGGCAGCACGCATTAACGAACGGCCGATCCGATTGCGGCCAGAAATTCGGAGGCGTTTTGAAACCGATCTTTTGCTTTCTTGGCTAACGCCCGATCGAGAATGCCAGCGAGCGATTTCGGAACCGATTTGTCCCGCTTTCGGATTGGCACGACTTCCTCGTTAAGAATCACGTCAATTGGGTCGCGTTCCTTGCTAAATGGATAAGGGAATGTGCCAGTGAGCATATTGTAAATGGTCGCTCCCATGCCCCAAACATCCGATGCGGGTTTTGCGTACTTGAAATTTGTGATCTGCTCCCGCGGCATAAAATAGGGAGTACCGGCAAAGCTTCCGGTCATGCTCAGCCCGCTAAGCCCTGCCTGTTGAAAGCTCTTCGAGAGCCCGAAGTCCGATAGCCGTGCCTCACCTTCCGAGAGTAGGATGTTCTGCGGTTTCAGATCGCGATGGACGACGCCCTTATCATGAGCATATGCAAGACCGCTCAAAGCACCGAGGATGATCGGCTTCGCCTGCGACAGTGACAGGCGGCCGCCGTTCTTGAGCATGAGATCCCACGCGCTGCCGCCGTCGCAAAACTCCATGACGAAGTAGAACACTGCTCCCGAAGCGCCGCTCTCCTGGACACGAACGATATTCGGGTGCTGGAGCTTGGCCGTGACCGCGACTTCGCGCTTGAACTTCTCGATGGCCGCGTCGTCCGCATCCACACGCGAGAGCATCACTTTGACCGCGATGATCTTTCCATCGTCCGTTCGCCGTGCGCGATACACGGCACCGAATCCGCCACGACCGATTTCCACCTCGATCTTCCAGTCAGGGATTTGGAGCTTCGGTGCTTGATCCGGTGAGCCGAAGATGAGCCGGGCCAGCTGCTCAGGCGAAAGCAAGGAAATGTCACCAGCCTCGGGGTCAACACGGTGTCGAGGTGGTTCCTTGGGCTGCTCGACGGAGACTTCCAATTCCGTCTGTCCCACTGTGATTCGGTCGCCGTGTTTGAGGGCGACTTCGGGGTAGCGTCGTTTGGCTCCTTTCTCGGGGGTCTCGCCTTTTTCTCGCGCTCCGAATTTCTTTCCGTTGACCCATGTGCCGTTCAAGCTGCCGAGGTCGCGCAGGCACGCTTGCGGCGGGTTTGCTTCCAAGATGAAATGATGTCGAGAAACCTGGCTGTCGTCTGGAATGCAAGCGTGGCAGTCGGGCATACGGCCGAACACAAAAGTGTCGTGCTCGATAAACGGGAATATCTTGCCGGCGTCTTTGCCCTGCTTGATTTGAAGTTGAACCTTTGAACTCATGAACTCTGGAAGGCAATACGGGGCGAGCCGTAGCAGGCATTAGTCCGTGCTTCGGGGAGTATGCCCGCAGTTTTTGGGCCATGTGGAAGGCCCGAGGCGCTTGCGTTCGATAGCTCGGGACGTTGACGCCTCGGGCCGCGAACCGTATCGGGATTCATGTCCGAATCCGCCCTCGCCGTGTTCAGCGACATCCATTCAAACTTGGAAGCGCTGGAAGCAGTTCTGGCGGATATGGAGGCGCAGGGCATTCAACGTCGTGTGTGTTTGGGCGACATCGTCGGTTACGCAGTGAATCCTACGAAATGTTTGAAGTTGGTGCGGTCGCTTGGATGCCCAGCGTTGAAAGGCAACCACGACGCGCTCGCAGCTAGTGACGAAGCTATCCATGACATGCGCGACGTGGCCGAGATCGGAATTAAATTCGCGCGTGAGAAGTTGACTGCCAAGGAACGTGAATACTTGGCTGGCCTGCCACTCACGATGGTCGACGGCGATTGTGAATTTGTGCATGCTTCACTGAACCGGCCGGAGGATTGGACCTACCTCGTGTCTCGCGAGGAGGTTCAAGCGCACTTTAAGGCGCAGACGCGACGGGTCTGTTTCGCTGGACACACGCACGTGCCGTGTGTTTGGCATCTTGCCGCGAGCGGCGAATTGCGCTCTCTGGGAAAGCAGGACCGGATTGAGTTGCCAATCGACGGAAAAATTCTGATCAACGTCGGATCAGTCGGACAGCCTCGCGATCTATGCCCCGATGCGTGTTACGCGATTTACGATCCAAGCTCCACTACAGTCGAGTTCCGACGAGTTGCTTACGACGTGCGCAAAACAAAACGAAAAATTTTGCGCGCAAAGCTTCCAGCCTTTGCGGCGCAACGCCTGTCGTTAGGCAGATAAATTCGGCCCATCGCCGTCGCAAAGACATTGACTTCCTTCGTTCGGCGTCCGTGCTGCGGCTCCTCACTTCGGAGATCAAAGCCTTTGCTCTCCGCTTTTCAGAGATGCAGTCATCGCGCGTTCCCTTCGCCTCCGCTTCGCAAGCTCCGCTGCACATTATCCCTCGTTCCGACAACGCGCGATCACTGCGGTGTGCTCAGAATTTTCTGCGCGTAATTCCATTCAGTTAATCACTTATGAGCCTTAAGCGATTTGCCTAACGAGTGTTGGATTTGTGCGAATCGCTTCTCCATTGTACCGCTCGCTGCGCGCCGTAAAGGTATTGCTCGCTGCGCTGCGCTCCACCTTGACTGTGCTCGCTTCGCGAATGGGAGGTCTCTATCGGTTCGCGTTGGAAAAGCAGTCGCTGATTCCTCAACAGCATTGCATTTAGCCGCTTCGCTCAGCCTCGTCATCGAGTCGTATATCTTCGACTGGAGAGCGGCGAATTCGATCGCACGTTGGCTGCCTTACATTACGGTTGACGCGTAAGGCGACATCATGCAGGTTCCTTATATGACCACGATCAAGATTACTGCGAAGCGTCAGGCGACGTTTCCATCCGAGGTGTGTGATGCCCTTGGGGTCAAGCCCGGTGATCGGATCGCATTGGAAGAGCAGAGGCGAAAGGGCGAGCGGGTCTGGGTGCTAAAACCAGTCCGGTCTCCGAAGAGGCCCTGGCTTTTTTCGCTGGCGAAGTATGCCAAAAACGCTTCGCATCCGTGGACACGCGAACGTGACGGTGATGCAACCGCACGGGCGTGGGCGGAGGAGTCCGGCAAGTGACCCACGGGCTGGATACCTCAGTCGTGATGCGTTTGTTAACCGGAGATCCGCCAGACCAGGCGGAAGTCGCCGCCACGTTTCTGGCTGAGTCTAAAGCCGCCGGTGACCGCTTGCTGGTAACCGATCTCGTCATTGCTGAGGTGTATTTTGCCCTGTATTCGAAATACAAAGTTCCGAAAGCGGAAGCTCTGCAAAGGCTGCGCGAGTTCGTGGAGAGCGGAGAAGTCGAAGCCGGCGCCGCCGCGCAGGTATTGCGGACGCCGAATCTGGCGTCGGCGAAACCTGGATTCGTCGATCGTTTGATTCACGCCACATATTCGAACGATCAAGCGCGTTTGATAAGTTTCGAAAAATCCGTCAGCAAACTCGCGGGCGCGAAGGTACTTTCTTGATCATCGCATTGTCGGTGTGAAACCGATTGGGAATTTCTACGCCGCGAAAATAACGAATCGCTTACTGCCAAATACTGCCATTATCGCCGAATTTTGGGGAATATCGAGGGTTGCGAAGGGCCACCGAACGCCCTATTCTCCTGGGAAACTATGATACAGCCCCGATTCCTCGCGGGGTTTGTAATCAGCAGGTCGTCGGTTCGAATCCGACTGCCGGCTCATCATTTTCTCACAAGGATCGCGCCAAGAAATCGCTCCGGCGCGGGCGAATCCGGTTCGGCTCGCACAAGTTGCGCAACAGTTG
>Ga0193751_1000898_pt1 | contig 20340 bp, 15 predicted proteins | sample L1c2metaG_FD_143050 | JGI IMG/M metagenome (GOLD analysis project Ga0193751, IMG submission 143050) | Soil microbial communities from a riparian zone of the East river system, Colorado, United States - L1c2 | ecosystem: Environmental > Terrestrial > Soil > Riparian zone | place: USA: East River... | reverse complement strand
AAAATTGTTTTCGTAGTGCAGATCCTTCAAATGTGCTAGCACGCCGTATCCGTGATTATTGCGTTCCACGGCCACCAGCGCATTTCCATACTCGTGACCGAGCGCCACCACCCGCCGCGCCAGTTCAAACGGAGGAAAATGCCCACGCAACTCCGCACATTGCAGCCCTATCATTCGATCAATCACCTGCACGCACCCGTAATCGCCCTCCGACCCGCCGCCCGACGTGTCCACTCCAATGATGTACTGTCTCTGTGCCCCCAGACTCGGCGGCAGCCACACCAACATCCTTCCATTATCCTTGGACTCGAACGGCGCCGCCGCTCGCCCTGCGGCCGCGTCAACTGCCTCCATATCAAAAACGCACTCCCCCGATGCCAAAAAGCAAGACACCGCATCTTCCGCATACTCCTGGCCCGCCAGCCCCCGCAGCACTTGCCATCGCGCCCGCCGCCACGCAATTTGCTCCTCGCTCAACCCGTGCCGCTTCATCAGATCTTTTTCTTCATCGCTGAACGGAAGCCCGGTCTTTTTCGGAACATCCTCTTTATAAGTCGGTTCGTACCACCAGGGAAAAAAGTGTTGCGTGTATCCCGTCTCCGCCGCCTTTTGCCATTCCTCGTAAAACAATCCCGCCGCCCCGTTCGCCGTCGACTCCAGCACAATCTCTCCGTCTGGCACCACCGCCGCCCGCAACGACGCTAGCGTTTCCCCGCCACCACGCGGCCAGCGGGAGACCTCCGAGCAATGTAAATTGTGGATGGTCATCCCGCGGCCCGCATTGTCATCCGCCGTTTCCACCCGGTACTCGCTGTCGAGTTTTGGAAACACAATCTGGCGGACGTTCGAGCGCGACTTCACCAGCGCTCCTCGATGCACTCGATTGTTGGGCAGTTTTTCCCAAAACCGGTGCACGATATTAAAAATCGCCTGTGCCGATTCCTCACTATGCGCCACCTGCACTGTCAACGTCCCCGGCCTCGTAATGGTCTGCATGAAATACCGCGCCGCAATATAAGTCGTGATCCCCACCTGCCGCGCCTTCAGCACAATGTTCCGCTTGCTGCACCGCCGCGAATATTCCCGCTGCGCCCGGTTCAACTTCAGATACCTCAATCCGCCCTTCTTGATGCGAATCTTCAGCATCTTCCGGATCAGCAGATCCCGTATCGTCAGCTCCTTCGACCAGTGATCCAAAAACGGCCCGAATTGTTCCACCAGCTGAAGATCAGTCCACACAATGCATCCCTCGATATTCAAAACTGTGAAACGTGGCGGGATTTTGATTTCCTCGTGCGTTCAACACCTGAGGGGTGACCCCAGGCAGCGGGGTACCCGAGGCCTCGCCGCTTTTGCGAGACCTGGGAATTTCGAATATCCGCCCGCCGTTCTTATCCTGGAATTCAATACGGCCCGGATTTATTCCTACCGCAACACGCCCGCTGTAGCCCACCGAGCAACCTTCCCGTGCATATGGATCTCCAACCCCGCCGCAGCCCGATCCAATTCCGCATTCCCCGTCTTCGCCGTCAACGTCGCATTAAAGGAAGAAACAAATTCCCTCGCCGTCAACGGCAGTTGAGCGTGCCCCATCCTGGCCGCGTTCTTAGCGGCCAGCGTGGGAGCCTCGCTCTTCGCACTTACCAGCGGCACAATCGCCGCCAGCGATTGCACCTCCGCAAGCACGATTCCCACCACGGCCGTGATCTTACTCTGCGTCGTCGCATCCTGAATGTGCAGCGCAGGCAACAATCCTTGGAGACTAGCGTCTACCGCTCCAATCGCCGTCTGAATCTGATTGAGAATTCCTGGTTGCGCCGTCGCATCTGCTTTTTGATACGCCGCGATCAGCGACTGCACCAACTGCAGATCCGCTCCCGCCTGCGTTCCCGCTTTCTGAATCGTCTGCATATCCGCGGCTGAAACACTCTTTCCCTGCAGCGCCGCCACCAGAGTAACGATGTTTGCCACTGCTGGAATCAGCGCCGCCACAACCTGCTCTGCCTCTCCGATCCACGCCGTCGAACATCCTGCCAGCAGGATCGTCATGCATAGCACCAGCGCCAACCCGACTCTCACAAAGGTATGGTTATTCTTCATATCGATTTCTCCATGTTTTTTTCTGATCATCCTCTTCAACCCCGCAAACACACTCCAGCGCCGTGACCGAAGCTCAGTCACCTCTCCACCCCCGAATCATTTTGGGAACGCCCGCCGCCAATAACCGCAGCTCCAGAGGTTGCGGGCGTATTGTTCTGAAAGGGCTCGGCTTCTAGCCGTGCCATAAGTCGCGAACAAAAATGACGGCTTTTTAGCCGCTGCGGCTAACATCGCCCGCGAAAGACTTCCCGGCCGCTTTCTAGGGCGCCAATCTCACAATGAACACATCTCCCCGCCCGTTCCCCGTACCCTGGCAGGTATAAACAACGCCATTAGAATCCGTAACCGTGTTTCCCGCTGTCCCGGTATTGCACACAAACCAGGCCGGCGCCGTCGCGGCGCTTGTGCCCCCAGTCGTGATTTTGTACACACCATAATTCGTCCCACTCCCGCCGGTAGCGCTGAACGGATTCACATACTGCCCTGCGCTGTAGACCGCGCCTCCAACCCACGGAGCCCCGCAAAGAGAAGCGTTTCCGCCCGCGGTGTTGCCCAACGTGCAGTTCCAATCCGACGTGAAGGCGAGAAACTTCCCATCGGTCGATTCCTGGCTGATGGCAAACTGCACATCGAAGAACGAGTTGCTCCCAGTGTTTAACTCGTGAGTGAAACGCCAGGGAGCGTTTTGTCCCACCGGGCTGGCGCCCATTGCCCATGTCGGGAAAATTGGGATACAGATCGCCTCGCCCTGCCACGGGGCCACCGGGGGCGGGGCCAACGTCGCGTAGTTGAAGATGCTTCCGCACACAGGTGATGTGTCCGCGCCCCCAGGATTAAAAGGTCCCGACATGTGCGAGTCGTAGGCCAGACCGAATTCGCAGGGTGGAAGTAAGGCGTTCGGAGTCCACGAAGTCGTACAGGTCGGCTGCCAACTCACCATAATGTCGCCGAGGATTCCGGGGTTGGCGGTTGGGTAGAGTTCCGAATAGATTCCCGTGGTAAAGCCTGTCGTGTTGACGGCCTGGCCAACCTGCACCAAGTGGGTGTTGAGCATTGCCCAGTGGTTTAGTACCCCAAGGTACTCATTCTCCCCGGTACTCGCGCTGAACGCAGCGAACGGAGCCCATGCGGATGAGTTGCCAGTGATGCCGTTGACGCATCCCGAAGACCCAACCAGGTTTGCTCCCTGCATGGAGATCGTCGGGATACTCATCGTCAAATCGGCTTTCATGTTGTGGATGAAATACCCGCACCCGCCGGTGGTGATCGCCGTGTAAGACCCCGCCGGAGCCATCGCAAACGTCCCACCCGCGCAGTTGTATCCCGTTCCCCCAACGCAAGTCGTTACCGACTGCCATCCCGTCGCCGTATTGAGCGTGACGTATTCGTTCAGAATAGAGCTGTAGCAAACAGCCCAAATGCTCGTCCCTTGGCTGCCACCGTTTGCTGTGTAATTCGCGTTGTAGCCGTAGGTATTGGTGGAAGTGTCTTCGCAGAACCGCGTGCCATCGTAAGATACTCCGGCCAAATCGCGATAACTGGGAGCGGTCAAGACTCCTGTGTTCGTCCAGGTCAGCGATCCGTCCGTCACTGTCGTCATTAAGTCTGGATGGCCGGTGCTGGGAACAAACGCCGGAGTCGAAGAGCCGGAAGTCCCGCTCGCGCTGGTCAACTGATACGTGAACGTCGGGCCGCTGCCCAGATATCTCCAAGCTGTAGTGCCATCGCTCACCGTTCCCCAGGAAGCAAAATGGCAGGTGGTGATCCCGCCCGCATTCCAGTTCGGTTCAGTCGAGCCCGTAGTGCCGGTAGTCACTAACTTAAAGGCGCATCCCAAGGCATTATTGACAGTTGGCTGAATGATGTCGCCTGGGGCGTAGTGGGCATAGCTCGGCGTCCAATCGGTCGCCTGCGTGTGCGTCAAGGTTTTTTCGTCAACGTACTCAATGGCCGTCGTGCTCGCGTTCAAGTCGAGTTGGTTTTGCGAACCAATTACATGCGTCCAACCCCCCGGTGCCGCGCTCGAACAGTAAGCCAGATTCAACAGATAGAACGTGCCATTCAGCGTGATGCTGTCGAAATACTGCGCTGGCGACCCGGAGCAACTGGTGTCCCCCGGCACCCGATGAACGTGCAGGATGTAGTGATTCCACTGAACCGCTGGCCAAGTCACGCTTGTGCAGGGAACCGAAGCGTTCGTGTTCCACGTCCCGTTGCCTTGATTCCAGAACTGCCACTTGCCCGCGGTGTAATTGCACTGGCTGCCCCACATAAACTCCTGCAGGGTCCCGCTGATGCTGACCGCCTCAAAGGTATCGGCTTCGGCATTGCCGATGCCGGTCAGCGACGGGAAATACACATATTCGTCAGTCGTGAACTCCGTCGCCATGTCGTCGAATCCCGGCTTGACCCAGAACAGGCAGTTGTCGCCGCTGGCCGTCCCGCAACTGAGTTCGACCGCCTGATTGTCCAGCGATGGGTTGGTGATTCCCCAAGTTTGGCTGGGAGTTCCTATCCCGCCCCCACCCGCGCAAGCGATAGAGCCGCAGTCTCCCCAGTTGGCCGAAGTCGCGTTGAGGTTCGTGTAGGACTGGATTAGGTTGTAAGAAACGTACTGCCCTAGGCTGTAGGCGTGGCTCGGCTGCCACGCCGCCACCAGCGATCCCATCGGAAGTCCGTACTGGAAGTCTGCTTCCGGCGTGCCTGTAACCCCGACTCCGCCGCCCACTCCGACCGTAAACGTGCCAGTCGATGGGTTGATGGTGTAGGGGATGAGTTGGGTGTTGTTGCCCGCGACAGCGTTACCGTGGTAGACATTCGCGTTCTGCCAATCGAAGTATCCCACGCCGAAGTTGAAAGAAGTGCTGCTCGCGATCCTGCTTGATTGATTCAGATTCGCAGTGATCGCGGGACTGCAAACCAGAGTACCGGGGTTGAAGGGGACAATGAAGCTATCGCCCCCACTATCGTTAACGTGCAGAAGGGTGTCGCTCGCGTTAAACAGCGGCGCGGCATCGCCCGAACCCTGCAATCCAGCGGACTTACTCAAAGACGAGTTAGTCGGATCCGTGGCCGTATCCGTGCAACGCACTACCGGACTTGGAGTTCCGCTCGGAAAAGACGTGTCATAGAACACCGTCGCATTCTTCGTCAGTCCTCCCATATTCGGTACGCTAGGCCAATTCACAATGCCCGTTCCGGTATACGCACAGTAATTCGGAGGCTGACAAGGGGTTGCCACTCCACTCACTGTAAAGTGCGAACTCCCCGCCGAAGGCGATCCGTAAATCGAGTAGCCCGCAAACACATGCGCTCCAATCTCCCACCCACTCCCGTAGCTGTTCTGATTCATCCCATTGATGTCGATCTGATACGCCGTGCCCAGGTTCTGTCCCGCATCCACCACAGGTGACTTCGCAGTCGGCCGCATATCAACCACCATGCTCGAAGCCGCAGACTTGTAATAAAAATTCCCGTCCGTTCCCGCCTCGAGAGTTCCGCTAGTCAACCAGTTCACCAATCCCGTGTTCGTCTGGACCGTTGCTCCGCTGTTCTGCAGATCTTGGATTAGATTCGTGATCTCCGTCCCACCCACCGGATCGTTATTCACCAGTTCATTCAAGTGCCAGAAAATTCCCCACGGCACTCCCCATAACTTCTGCTTCCACACTAGCGCCTGCACCTTCTGATTCAACGCCGCCGGCGCGATCCCCATCCAAGTCGGATTCACTCCAAAGCTAATCACATTCTGTACATCGAACCCGCTTGCATACGTGTCCTTCACACCCAGATCTTCCTTCAGCCCCCCGCGCGCCCCGCTATAAGGCACGCTTGCCGTGATCCCCTGCATCGTCGGCGTCTCATATCCGCCGGGATACACATACACCGGAGTCGCCGGCAGTCCAGTCAGGTTCGTCGTCATCCATTGCCGTGACAATGTGATCTCATCTGTCGTCAGCCGCGTCACATCCAGCTGCATGTGATACACCGCGCTCTTCACGTCCTGCGAACTCACATCCGCCAAATCCTGCGCCAGCAGCGCCGACTCCGTGTTGAACGAACATCCCGTCCCATACGGCCCCTGGCACACCGTAATCTCCGTAGCCGTAAACTTTCCCGTAGCCAGCAGCGCCAACCGCACCGCTTTGATCGTGCCCTGCGCCTGTCCCTGCGCCAGGTTGTAACTCACGCTGTCCGCCGCTCCCGTCACGGTGATGGTCAGCACCTTACCGCTGATGTTCATCGTCGCCGCCGACCCGGCCCCCGTATATTGAATGTCCAAGGCGTCGGTGTTGGTGTAATACGTGTGCGACATCGAATGCGACGTCACATCCCGTCCCGCATTCACCCATCCCTGAAATTCCGAGACCAGCGTCTGGGCCAACGGATATCCCACGGTAATCGCCGCTCCCACCGGAACTCCCAATGCATCCGCGATCGGCAGCACTGTGTTCGCGTAGTAACTGTCCGCTCCCGCCGTCATTCCCGCATCATCCACCGTCAACGTCACCTGCGCGGGATACCTCTGCCATGCCTGCACCGCGGGCGCGGTGTCCTGCGCAACATTCCCCGCTCCCGCCGTCGGACCCGTCCCGCTCGTCCACTCCACATCCGTCGATCCTGCCACCGCCAGGCTCGATGCATAAAAATGACAGTACGAATAATTTACCGCTCCGGTATTGTCGACCAGCGCCCCGTCGCGGTTCCCATACGCCTTGTCATTCACCATCGTGATCGTAGTCGCCGCCCCATCAAACCTGAAAGCGTCATAATTCATATGAGCTTCCGAGTTATAGATCTCGATATCCCCCGGCCCCGGCGTGCTCTCGTTCACATAAAATCCCAGCGGTTGCGTCCCTTGCGGGATCATGGAGTCGACTTCCATATTCGCGAACAGCAGGTGATCGCTCGCTCCCTGCACGTACACCCCGTATTGATCGAACCAGCTCACCAGCAAATGCTGGAACGTCAGCCACGACTTTCCATTGATGTTGATCACCGGCACATTGCTCAACGCCATGGGCACAATCGCCCCGCTATAGTAGTTAGCCGGACTGCCCACTGAAAAAACATAAATAAATCCATTTGCCAGATAAAAATTCCACTGCGCCGTAAGGTTCGACGTCGATACCGCCACCTTCTGTCCCCACACCGATCCAAACAAACAAAAATTAACCGTAGAAAAAGTCGCTGGCACCGCCGCCTTCCATGCATTCCCCGTCACCAGCACCCACGCCGACGAAGGCACCGCGTAGTATCCGGTCAAATTCGGTGGCGCCCCCATCCCATAGGCGTCAAACGTAATCGGATTTCCCGCAGTCCCCGAAACCGCCGGCGCCAGACCCTCATTCCAAACGTCTCCCCGGCGAAACAGAATCGAATCTCCCGGCAAAAACACCTGCGCATTCACCTTCCCCATCGTTTGCCAGGCAGCACCCAGCGAAGTCCCCGCATTCGAATCACTTCCTTCGCTCGAACTCACGTAGTAAGTAGTCGCCGACGCCGAACTAAGAAAACACGCGAAGACAAAAATAATGTTCCACAGCCCTGTCATCCTGAGCGAAGCGGGACGATTCGCAAAGCGAATCGCCCCGCGCAGTCGAAGGACCTCGCGCCTCTTCGACTGACCACTGTCTCCGATACGAATTTCCACCACGTCATCTCCTGACTCGATACAGTCCGCCAACAAAAAAGCCACCAGCATCGCCGATGGCCTCTGCGAACCTCTGTGTCCTCTGTGGTTAAAGCTTTTAAAACCCGCCCGACGGCACCACGATCCGCTCGCATCCCTTCCGGTACTTCACCCGCGCACTCTCGCACTTCGGCGGATTGATCCGCGCATCGCAATTCAACAAAGTAATCTCCGACGCGCAATCCACCGGAATGGCCAGACTCGGCAGCGGCGCTCGCACCGCTCTCCGCCCACATCCCAACCCGCAAAGCAAAACCGCCAGCACGAAGACGAATCTATGCCCACCCATAATTCCTCTCCAAAATCCCAGGATGCGGGTTGCTCCATTTCTCGCAGCCTTTGCGAGAAATGGGAGCCTCCGCACTCCACCCAATAAAAAAGCCACCAGCTCTAGCCAGTGGCCACCAGCAACCCAGACACATATCTCATGTGGGGACAGCCGCCCTCGGCTGTCCATCGAGCGCAGCTCGATCTTTAGCCCGCAAAGTAAGCCTCATCACTGCAACTGCCTCACCGCAATCCGCACCGCATAAGTCCCCGTCCCCGTCGTGCAACCCGTATACGAACTCGAATAAGTAATATTGGCGCTCCCCGCTGACCAAAGCGTCAATGTCCCACTCCCGAAATTCGAAGTGTTCCCCAAGGTCAACGAATTACCACCCGAAACCCCCGCTCCACTCAACGGTACTTGCAGAGTCTTCGCACCCACCTCATCCGTCCACCCAATTGTCAACGAAGCCGCGGCGCTTCCCACCGTAGTACAAGTCACAGTCGAGTCGAGATAATAATTCACTACGTACTGCCCTGCCCCGCACGTCGCGCTGACGCACAATGCCGTCGACGTAACCGCCGCCGTCAACCCACTCGACGACGCCGTCCCATACACGGGTGCCAATCCTGTTCCAGCCGTGGTCTTCCCGTTGTAAGTCGTGGCCGTCCCGCTCATGACCAAATTTCGCCCGAGGTAAAAATCTCTGACACGCAGCGAAGACGTCCCAATATCCCGGGTATTGTCGTTGAACGGTTTGAACGCCGTATTCGTATCCACCGCCCACTTGCAGGAATTATTCACGCCAAAGCAAAGCCCCCGCTGCGATCCCCCACCGGATCCCTGTTGCGTCTGGAGTTCGTAATACGTATCCCCCGAAACGTACGCCAGCGATGCTCGTTCATAATTCGTCGCACTCGTATACGTCCCATACACATTGAATGTCTGTACGTTCGTTCCGTTGTACTGCTCCACCGTGTTTGCATTCGTCACATAAACCGGCGCTGCTCCCAGCCCGTTCGTGTTGGTCCAATATGCAAATTGTGAAACCGCGCCGCTCCCGCCAATGGTCCCCGTCCCCGGCGGACACCCCACCGTCGTAATCGTCAGATTTCCCGTGCCATCGGTACACAGCGGTTGTCCCGTCCCGCTCACCGTGCCGGCAGTCATCAAGTTCGCCGACGGCGTCCCAATCGCGCTCGAAAGCGCCGTCCCATTCAAAGTCAAACTCGGCGTGACCACTCCCGTCCCGAAATATCCGTTCCTCACCCGAAACGTGCTCGAACCAAAGTCATACGAGTTGTCGACGAAAGGCTTGAGCACATCGACCTGGTCAATTCCCCACCGTCCCGCTCCATTCACCCAGAACGCCAATCCGCGTTTCGTCCCGGTCCCCAATCCCTGCGCATCGATCTTGAAATAATTCGTGTTGACCGTGTCATAACCCAGGAACATCCTTTCGTAGTTGCTCCCGTCAGTGCGCGTGCCATACACGTTCAAGCCCTGCGGAGTCGTTCCGTTGTACTCTCCCAAATCGTTGGCATCCTCTTGAATCAAATTCGAGAAATAGGAACTCGTCGCGCTTGTTGCCACCTTCACTGGCGACCCGCCATTCGCCGAGACGTAGAAATTACCGTCATTCGAAATCCCCAACGCCGAAGTTCCCGCAGCTGCCGCTGCCATCGCCGTCCCGGGAATCGGCGAACTCACCATCCACGGCCCTGCCACCTGCAGCTGTCCATTCACTGTCAAGTTCCCGTTAGCCACCACCGAACTTCCGCTTCCCGGATTCAAAGTGACATTCGTCGCGGCTGAGATGTCTGTCGTGCCTCCGTGCGCCGTGGCAAACGGAATAATCCCACCCGCGGCTTCATCTCGAATCCAAAGCGATTGGTCCCGCTCGATCCTACTGCATAAATTTGCCATCGATTGGTGCTGCTGTAGTCAGCGATCGACAGACCGCAATCCTCATAGGCCGTCGAACCGCACTGTATCTGAAAAAAACCGCTGTTATTGACCGGATCAACCAGAGACATATATTGCGATATCAGTTGGTCGTTGATCGTCCACCATCGCGGCACGCCCCAGGTGTAATCAAAACTCATGTCGCCGCCGGTGACAAAGTTAGCCGAAGTCATCTTCGAGGGTGGCTGATCGGCTTCCCAGTAAGGTGTAATCCACGTATTCGCAACCGCAGTCGAGCTACTAAAGAAAGGCCCGTGGGAGATTCCGCCGCCATAACTGGCCAACGCATTCGTAACCGCAGTCACGCAGTTTGCTGCGAGTTGCACAGTATATTCGTTAGTCACCGAAGAAATCGTCGTAGTCAATACCCCGGCCGAACTCCCCGCTCCCGCGACGTTAATGACCGCGCCTGCCTGCGTATCCTTGCCAAACTGCGCCGACTGCGCAATGAGCATCGTTTGGCCTGCCGGACAGCCCGCGTCTCCCACCGTGCGCGTGGCATTGGCAAACATATGGGTGGAACCATCCACCCCAACCGTGCCGGAGCTTTCTCCAGCCACACTCGCCGCCACCCGAAGAAACGAGAAATGAGTGGTGTCGCTAAATCCCGTGACGTAATAAACGCCGTTGTAGTTCGTAGTTCCCGCAATCACAATCCAGATACGGTCCTGAATTCCAGCCAGGGCACTAGCCGCCACAACATTGCACGTGAAAGTTGAAGACGAGCAACTGATGCTCGAGATGTTCGACGTCGCCTTGGCCGCAATTCCCGCATCTCGCCCGTTCGCCGTCGTGAATGAGCTGATATGCGTATTCCCCAGGTTGGCGTCATCCTCAATTCCCCAGCCTCCCGCGTTGTAAGCCATGAACCGGGTTTCCACACCCGCGCTCGAATCGCCGCCGTGAATATAAAGGTTGTTGTGCCAGTTGCCGTCGCCCTGTCCGCCCTTCACTTCCCACGAATCTGGCTGACCGGTAAATCCGTTGATGATGACATTCGTCCCGTCAATATGAATTCCATCTCGCGGATTGCAGTTGGCCTCCACGTGCTCAATCGTCGGCTCGCCGCCATACACCAGCACCCCGTCCGCGTTGCCCGTGAACGGATAAACCAGCGCATTACCCGAGTTGTAGCAAGCCGCTCCCCCGTTCGGCCAAGGCTTCCCTCCGCCGATTTCTTCGATGTCGCGCAGCGCGCAACCCATACACGATGGATCGATCTGAAATCCCGTCACGCCGGCAGCAAAAAGAAATACCGGAGCGCCCTGCCACATTTCATTGGCGTTGCCTTCGATGACTGTGCCGTTGTATTTCAGGTGAAACGTGCAACTCGAGTAATAATCAACCGTGGAGTAACTCCCTCCGCCTTGCGTAGCTGCGGCCACTTTTCGCACGAGAAGACGCTTGCCGGGATTCGCATCGATGAACGCCTGAAAGCTCGTGCAGTTGTCCGTCGTGCCATCCGGTATCACTAAAGGATAGTCGGCAACATCGGCAACCGCTTTCAGCTGATACACGCCCGGCGCCGACACTCCGTTCGAAACCAGCGCCGACCCGTTGGCCACGCCAGTTGCGCCCACACACGCTCCCCAGGTTCCGTTTCCCAACAGGCAGGTTCCAGCAGCCGCCGTCCCCGTTCCTAATTCGCTCGCCGGGACCAGTCCGGAAATCAAATCCGCTTTCCCCGCAACTCCCTGGTCCACGTATTGCTTGGTCGTTGCCTGTAAAGCCGCCGCGGGATTCGCTGGCAGAGTGATTGGCCCCGTCATCGTTCCCCCCGCAGTCGGTAAGAAATTTCCCCCGCCCACATTCGACACCGACTGGTCCACGTACGCCTTATTCGCAACCTGCCCCGTGCTCGTAGGCGCCGGAACGCTCGGCGCAGCGGCGAATGTCTTTGCTCCGCTGATCGTCTCCGTTCCGCTCAAGTGCACCACGGCACTGTCATTCGCCTTCGTCGCTAACGCGGAATTCACATACTGTGCCGATACCGGCTGAGCCGCCACGCCCGATCCCGGCGCGGTTCGCACTGCTGCCAGGTTTGCCGGCGATGTCGCCGGTACCATCCAATACTCGGTTCTTACTTCGGCTGGGCCAAGCTGATACACCACCGTGTAATACATTCCCGCCGGAGTTGCTCCCGCGTTCGGCACTAGCGCCACGCTCAGCGCCCCGTTCGCGCCCAGCGTCGTAGTCGTCGCGCCACCCGCCACCGCGCTCCCTCCCGATGTCAGAAACGCCGGCCAGGTGATAATCAGGCTTCCCTCCGCCGTGCTCCCATCCGCCAGATAAACCGTATCCGCGATCGTGGTCGTCGCCGGTCCACTCTGTGGAACAGGCGCTCCAAGAGCTGTCACCCCGGAGCCGGCAATCAGCGCCAGCGTCACGCACCAATAGAAAAGCCGCCCACTGGGGCGGCCGCCCGCGTCAAACATCGTCTCCTCCATCCACGTAGGCCCGGACGCTTTCGTCCGGGCGGCAACGCGCTTCCAGAACTCAATTAGAACTTCTCCGCCCTCTTGTCATCCCGACCGAAGCTTGCGCTTCCCGAAGGGAAGAACAAGCGCAGTGGAGGGACCTGGCGTTCTCGGGAGTCGAGCACCCTCCAGCTCATCTCGCCACGTCCAACGTCCTCACTGTCCCAGAAAATCCTCCACGCTTCGCACATACACGTCCGCAAAGTCCGCCACCGGACGCTCTCTTTCAATCACTTCCATCGCGTCGTGCAGACTCCATCCTATCGAGCCTAAGAGAGCCAGCGCCATCATTGGCGCTCGGTGCACCCCAGCCGCGCAATGGATCAGCACTTTCGCGTTCGATCCTGCCAGCGCCGCTTGGGCAAAATTCACTCCCCGCTCAAACAATGCCGACGGCTTCGGCTCGAAATCGTCGTCCGTCGGATTCCATAGAACCTCGATGCCGTGCGCCACTCCCAGCGGCGTGTCATCAAATTCGATCTGCATGTCGATGATGTGCGTAATGCCCGCCGCCGCCACCTTCGCCATGTTATCCGCCGTCCAAATCCCGCCTCCGACCGCGATCCGGTCGGTCAACCATGTGATATCCATCCCCGTCCTATATCGTCTCTCGCGTGGAACAGTATGACGGAAGATCTCTTGGGTGCCCCAGGTCTCGCCATTTTTGCGAGACCCGGGAATTTTCGACGTAGGCCCAACCCAGATCGCCACCGCTAATTCTCGTCGCACTGTTCCGCCCTCATTCTACGGTATTGTCGATGCCCGCCAGAGAAACGTTAGTACGATCTCCGCTACCCGTCTCACGCTCCGGCTCCAAACCCTTCTGCTCTGCGCTTTGCTTGTTCGATTTCTCGCCCACGTCTTTTCCCGAGGCCACGCCTGGCTTCGCATTTTTTACCGGTTCATCCTCTTCGTCGCGTCCCACCGGTTCAGTCGGAAGGTCCAATCGATTCAGTAGAGTCCTCGCCAAACAATCTTCGTCCTCAGTCGCATGGCTTCCATCCGTTGACGCCGGATAAATCTCCGCCATCTCGAACAAATACTTTACTGTGGCCAGTTGCCCCTTCTCGCCCTCATCAATGACTGCTTTCGTCATCTTGTTGGCGTGGGATTCCACCATTCGAGAGATACCCTTCCGTACCTCCGCGGGATTCAACTCTTTCTTGCGTCTTTTCCCACTGCTCTGCTTCGCTTTCGTCGTTTTCGACGTCTTGCTTTTTGCTTTTTTCTTGGTCATTGCCCCATACCCACATCTCCTTGAACCAAATCTTTGTCAAAAGCAAAAGGCGCGCTTCGCAGCGCGCCCTTCTGCGGGAAAGTTTCTTTTCCAACTCTCTATTTCAAGAATATCAAATTGCTAGGGGGTATCCGGCAAAATTTGAAACTTTATATTTCCCACCGTCGCAATCACTTGCGTCGATTCAATCACTTTTACCCCCTTGACAACATTTTTCTCAAGTCGGCGGGCCAACCGGTTTATGTGGGAACAGCCGCCCTCGGCTGTCCCTCGAGCGCAGCTCGAGAACCTCCCTATAGCCCGCCGCCGCCAAACACTCCCGCAGTCAATCCTCGAAATCCAAAAAAGAAGGCGCGCCTGAACGACACGCCTTGCACCAGAAATATTTTTTTCTAACTCTCTATTTCCAGAATATCAAATCACCAAGGGGTCTCCGGCAAAATTTCAAACTTTATATTTGCCGTCCTCACAATCACTTGAAGGGATTTGATCGTTTTCCCCCTCTTGACAAGAATTTCGTCGCGCCGAATCGATCCGCTTCATCAATCCCACTTCGATCAGAATTTCAGTCAACACATCCAATACCACCGGCATATAGTTCCGCACCGTCCTCTCCGCGCAATGCAGCAGCTTGCCGGTCGCCGCCTGGTCATGCTCCTGCAAAATGTGCCGCGCGATCAATTGCCGGGAAAATTCATCCAGCCGGTCCAGGCACTTCTCCATGTCATGCACGAAGATAACGCGATCTTCGAAAGTAACCACGGTGTACGAAGTCACCTTCGCCCGAAAGAACTCGCGTCCCAGCAGCGAAGGCAAACGCCCGGTTTCGATCGAGTAACGCATGTATCGCCGCAACATCGCGACCGTCCTCCCTCGGTAGGTCCGCCGTTCCCGCTCGCGATCCTCCTCCGCCCGCAACCTCTGCTGAAACGAATCCAGTTCCACTATGTCCTGGGGCACGGGCACGGGAATCGGGTGTGGCTGATGGTGTGCGGGAATCTGGTGGTCAGCTAAGTGTTGCCTTGTTGTTTTTTCCTCCGAGTATCGCGTTCTCCGCGGGAAGCCAGGGCCCGCCCCAATTTCCGGCCGCTCCGCCTCGGCCGCCATCCATGCAATCACGTGGCTCATGCCAGCCCTCCCGCTGCTTCAAAATTGGTCAAATCATCCATTTCGATTTCGAACTCATAGTCTTCGACCGCAGTGTGCGGCCGCACGGGAAGTACAATCCTCCCCCGTTGTTTCTTCGCGGCCGGCAAGTCCGCCACTTTGTTCTGACAGCTGTTGCAATAAACTCCGGCTCCACGCTCCCGCACCCACAAGCCTCCGCAGTGTTCGCAGTACTTCAATTCCACCCCGACTTCGTCCCTCTCATCGCTTTTCATTACTCCTCCAGATATTGACTTTGGAATTCCTGTTCTGCCTTCCAACTTCCTGCCTCAAGCTCATCCTGAAAAATAGAGCCCTGCGCCGATCCCACTGGTTGCGGGATCGAACGCAGGGCTCGTTTCTCTTACGATGACCTGCTTGAGCTATTTAGTTTGCTTCGGTTCTACGACAAACGCTGCATCTTTGCCTGATAACTGACTCCTATCTGCTGATTCTTCGTAACTGCCTCCGCTCTATAGTTTGTGCGCGCTCTCGTCGTCTACATTTCCTCCCTGACGCTGATGGAAGTAACCTTCCTCGTACCCTGACTTCAGCACGCGCCCGTTTTGCATCACTACGCTCACTCGTCCCGTGAAGTGGAGCGACATCAGCAAGTGCTCCATGGACGCTGACAATACTTCGGCCGACTTCACCTTGCGCCGAAATTCGCCAAAGTTCTTTTCTTCGTTTGGATTTCCTAGATGACTCGTCATGGCTTTCCACCGCGGAGCATAGTGGCCTCTAAGATTTTGCGATCCTATAGCTGTGAATTTTCTCAGTCAAGGTTGGATACACCAAGGTTGCCTGTGGAAATCTTCCGCACTTAGCTCCCCGGGTTATAAGCCGGTGCTTTACTCCGGCCCATGAAGTTCAAAGTCCTGCAAGATAATCTTCGCAAGATCCTTTGGGATCGAATCGATGCAGGCGAACTCATCGGACATCTCCAATTTCCTCAATCGAAAGCGCAACTTAAGCTTCGAAGGCATGGACAAAGTACTTGCCGTCCAACATCTCTCCGTCCTTGACCTGCTCAGCACTGTTTCGTCCTCATCCAGATCGATACCACGGAAGCCATGTGTATATTTCCACTGCTCACGCCCGGGGCAGCTCTGTTGATCGACCGCCATTACAACTCACTTAGGCCATATCGCAAAGGTGAGTTCAATATGTACGCTGTTCTGAAAAACGATACTTGCGCGCTGCGATACGTTGAAGTCGACGGAAATCATTTAATTTTGCTTCCCCATAAACAGTCCTCGCCCCTCGGAGTTAGTCATGGAAGACGGAAAATCCGCCGCCGATTGCCTCGCCCCCCGCATTTGTTAACTGGGATTGGAAGCGTAAAGGATTTTGGTTTCAAGGCTCTTACTTCTGCCCCGCAAGCATCCCTTGTGAGCCGTAGGAGTAGACAACCTGCTCCCCATACAGCTCCTCCGTCGACCACCATCCGAGGGCGATAGCGATAGTCAGAATTGCGGAAAATACAGTCCAACGTGCCCAGTGTTTCGTTTGCCACCCGCACGTTTCTGATTTTCCGCCGTCTCTGCTTTTCAGCGCTTCCTCTGGATCGTTTTTAGCGGCTGGCGGCGGCGACGGACGCCTCCAGACTAACCAAAAACCCTTCACTCCCAGCAACAACAGCGCAAATTCCACGCAGGGCGGATCGGAAGGCAGGCGTTCTCCTCCAAAGTGGTGAACCGTTGCGATCAGACCCAGCGCTAGATAGACCGCAGGCAGCGGCGCCAGCGCAGAGCCCACCCACGAATTGTGTTTTTCGCGTCTGAGAGCAGCGCCCCACAGGAACAAGCACAGCGAGAATCCCACTGCGGCGTTAAAACCGGCGCCGCGCAGTACCATGATCTGGTCGTGAAGCTGCCGAAGCCGCAGGGTAGCGTCCTCGCCCTTGAGCAGAAGAGCGTTTTCCTGCAGGCCGAAGACGTCTTTGGCAGTAACGATTAAGTCGTCGTCCGCTTTGGTGTACCTGTGGCGTTCGGACCACTTCAAGGTTCGCGGACACCCTCCGGTTGAGGTTTGCATCTGAAAGGCGCTGATTTTTGCTGCCACCGCAGAATTTCCCGCCTCGGCAGATAGAAGATTGTTGTCATTGCTGTCGCAATACACCCTGGCGATGATTCGATCTTCAGTGATGGGTATGCGCAGCAGTCGTCCATCGATCTGCACGTAAAGGTCATCGTCGTTGAAGCAGTCCCGCGAAATTCGGGACACAACAGAACCCAGTGTGTATGTCATGGCGAATAAAAGGACGCCCGCGACTGCCTGCTGTTCTTGTTCTTTCACCCACTGCAGAAGACGCCACAGACGATTCTCGCCTTGGAAAGAAAGCACATGAATCACGAGGAGCACCCAGGGCAGAGCCAAAGCTCCTACAATAGTGGTATCGAATGCGATGGTGAGTGCGCCCACGACTGCCTCTTTCTTTCATATGAACCGTCGGGCAGACTGCCTTCTGGTTCGGCATCGGCATCATGAGACCTTACTTCAAATCCGCCAGATCGGCCTGCAACTGCAGCATACTGAAGCCTTGCGGAGCCTGCTGTTTTCCATTCAAATAATCCGTGCTGAGGACGGCATAGGCTTCATCGCAGTACGCTTCCCAGAAAGACCAGGTCATGACCTGCAGCGCTCCCCAAGTCACCACCGTGACGCCGCGAACGTCGTAAGCTACTACAGGGACAGCGTGTCCTCCCCAAGACCCCGGCTTCCCGTCTCCCGTCGGCCCTCCCGGAGGCACTGACCAGGGCTGATGATTCTGCACCTGGGCTTGCGCGCTAATGGGCAGCTGCACTCCGATGTAGCAGCCTTCGAAGATATAGACCGAATCCATGATGTGATTATGGTTGGCTGGTTCGAGCGCCACGTAGGCGCCCATCTTGTGTCCGGCAATCCCCGTTTGGCGCCAGTAATTCAGAACGTCAATCTCCTGGGCGCCATTGTCGTTGGCTCCGGTCACGGGATTGTAGCCAGTGATGGCGGAATACGCGGCCACAATCTGCTCGTCGGTCGGCGTGACCGTTTTCTTGCCAGCGTTCGCCGTCCATTCCATGATCAGGTGGCCTGCGGCCGCGCAGGTGCAATCGCCGATCTGATCGTTATCCATCATGCCCCACGAGGCGCCGACCTTCGATGAGAGATCGAGTTTCGCCGGCGGAACCGGCAGACCCGGAGTCACGTAGGACGCAAGCAACAGCGTGCGCGGGTCGTGTCGAGCCAAACCCTTGCCCAGCTTTAGTTTGCGGGGATCGATCCGCGTCGGATCCTGTCGCATGGCGACACCGGTCCGAGAGTCGGGTACTGAACGGTCCAGTTTTCTCACAGCCATAAGAGTCTCCCTTCGGCGAGATTGGAATTGCTGAAAACTTGTGCAACGCAAGGAGGGGGAAGAAGGTGGGGATGTTAATCCTGAATCCGGTGCCATTCTGGGCAGCAAGGAAATTGTTACGAAAAACGAACAAGCGAGCCGGTGGGGTCTTATGGCGAATGCGCTCTGGCATCCCCATACATGAGACTGATTAAAGATTTCAGCGAGTCAGGCCGCGTAACTAAGTGAGGCCAAAGGTTGGTAACTCCGTCGTACCATTACCCCGGTAACTTTGGACGTTGTTACTTCTTCCCTATCATTATCATAGCCATGAATTTAACGTCACTGTTAATCTGCTCGGACGACCGCGCCCTGCGCGTGCTGCGCAGCGTCCTGGGCGAATTAGAGATTGACGTGGAGCATTGCGCCGACGATGTGAGCGCCGCCAAGGAGTTGGCCCAGCGCAGCTATGGAGCCGTAATTATCGACTGCAAAGACGAGCGCAGCTTCGGCCTGCTGAGCAGCCTGCGTTCCGGAAAACACAACAATAAATCGATGGCGATTGCGATCATCGAAGCGCGGACAAATTTACAGGCTGCATTCAAGCTGGGCGCGAACTTTGTGGTCTTTAAGCCCATCTCGACCGAAAAAGCGAAGTCAAGTTTTCGCGCCGCCCGCGCCCTCATGAAGCGGGAGCGCCGCCGCTCGGTGCGCCTGCAGGTGAACATTGCCGCCTATTTTCGATTCCAGAACGGAGAGGGGGAGCAAGTTTCCATCTCCAGCTTGAGCGAGGGCGGCATGGCGGTCCGATTTGCCGGAGCGCCGGGCAAGAGAAACGGGCCCATCGCATTCAGTTTTGCGCTGCCCGATACCACGACCGTGATTGAAGCCACCGGAACGATTGCCTGGCAGGATTCGCGCCAACATGCGGGCGTCCAGTTTGCTTCGCTGTCCGACGCGTCGCTGCAAAGCCTGAAGGAATGGTTGCACTTGCAGTCGGGCGAGAAGCACGACCCGCCCATTCGCTGCACTCTCATGGGGCTAAGTTCTGGCGGATGCTTCCTGCGCACCCAATCACCGTTTCCTCCGCAGACCCGGGTCGAGATGCTGCTGCGGGCCGCGGATTGCTCCGTCAAGACGCAGGGTAGGGTGCAGCTCATGGATCCGGAACTCGGCATGGGAATCGAGTTCTTGACCCGGACGCCGGAGCACCACCAGCGCCTGCAACAGCTAATTCAGCAAATGACCGCCAGTCCTGACGCCGTATCCGAGGTGCTGGTTGAACCCGAGGGAATCGATTGGGATTCCGCTTCTTTGTCGGCAACGGCCAGCCAGTCGCCCAACAACGATCCCAATGCTGATCCCCTCCTGGAATTGTTCCGCACTGGAGCATTCCTGACCAAGGGACAATTTCTTGCAGAACTGGACAAGCACAAGTTGACAGCCTCTGCCGGTTCTCCAGACGATGCTTTGGAGTTAAATCTCACTGAGCCTTTTGCTTATCAACGCCGGGAACCCAGGATAGCCGTGTCCCTGCCCGTCCAGGTGCGGGCGCCGGAGCACCCCGAAGCGCCGGTCCAGACCACGCACTTTATCGATGTCAGCCATCGGGGTGCGCGAGTCGGCGGAGTTTCATTTCACGTGAAGGCCGGCGAAGTTGTTAATCTCGTCTCGGACGGCTGCGACGCGCGTTTCCTTGTGATCTGGGTGGGCGAGCCAGGAACGCCCCAAGAAGGACAAATCGGCCTGCAGAGCTTAGCCAAAGACTAATCCACGCGCCTGTGTTTGGGCCTTTCTTCGCGACCTTTGTGATTTCCTCAGCGCACGTTGCGGTCAAGAGCTTTTACCGAAGAATCCCGCCAAGGACGCAAAGAACAAGTGTTTGAAATAGTTCATGCGGCTCTACTGTCGTGCTTTCACCGACTTTAAATAAACAACGACTGCTTCCGCATCCCCGCGGTTCATGCGGAACTGCGGCATGGGAGCGCGAAGGCGCGCGCCGGTAGTCCAGATGCCGATGGTAAGCAGCTTGACCATGTCCGCGTCGCTCGCCGGTAACGGCGTGCCTCCGATCCGCGGCGCGTTGATTGGCCAGTTCGAGTCGGGCTTCACTGGCGAGAAAGGAACGGGCGTGCC
>Ga0193751_1000897_pt1 | contig 20422 bp, 23 predicted proteins | sample L1c2metaG_FD_143050 | JGI IMG/M metagenome (GOLD analysis project Ga0193751, IMG submission 143050) | Soil microbial communities from a riparian zone of the East river system, Colorado, United States - L1c2 | ecosystem: Environmental > Terrestrial > Soil > Riparian zone | place: USA: East River... | reverse complement strand
TGAACGTACCGTCGCGATTATTGTGATAAAGGGCATTACGCAGAGGCTGAGGAGGCTCGAAGAACTCGCATGGGCCACTATTCACCAAGTAAATGTCCATCCACCCATCGTTGTCGTAATCAATGAACCCACCGCCCGGGGCGACGGTCTCTGGAAGGTGCGCCATCGGAGAACGTCCATTCACATGCATCCAGAAAATGCCGCTAACCGATGGAGGGATTTCTTCAAAAGCAGGTGGCCGATTTTCCGCAGCAGCAAAGCTTCGGAACGGGGACGCAGCCCCTATACCCGCCCAGCTTAACGCCTGTAGAAAGCGGCGGCGAGAAATCTGGTGCCATGGATGGCTTTCAATTCTCGGCATTCAAACCCTGCTTCCGTCACTGTGGCGCCTGTGTGCTCCGCGGGTTCTTCGCCGCCGCTTCCCGCTGCAGCGCCACTTCCCGTTCGGCTTCTTGCTTTCGTCCGGTACGTGCATACGCAGTCGCCAGTTGGTAGTGGCCGGCAGGATCCCCGGGTTGCATCTTTACATAGCTTTCGAGAGACACGAGTGCCTCGGAAAATTTCCCAGCCGAGTTCAGCGACATCCCCAGCGCAAGATATGCCTCCACGAATCCCTCATCAAGCTTCGACGCACGCGAAAAATGCCTGGCAGCGTCGTCCCATTGCCCGGCCTGGCGGGACACTTCTCCCAGCATGAATTCTGCAGAGGCGTTGTTGGGATCGGTCTTGAGTTCTTGCTCAAATTCCTTTTTGGCTTCGTCGGGTTGCGGCGGAGACGCGGAAAGCGATATCCGTCCCAGGCGATAATGAATTCCCCGCGCTCCTGGGTCTTGTTCCAGTATCTTCTTGTATTGCGCCGCCGCTTTGTCCCAGTTTCCCTGAGATTCGAATGCCTCCGCTTCAAGCTCTTCGGCTTGCGCCGAAGTCGGGGCTGTTGCCGCTAGTTCTTGCGAAGCGCGCGAGGCCAGCTCAGAGTAGAAGTGAGTCGTGGTGTAGAGCACCTCGGGATCGCGGGGGAATTCGCGGTTGAGGACTAGCAGCGCCTCGACTGCGGTTTCCGTCTGGTCAAGACTCATGGCGCATCGCGCGCTGGACATCAGTGCTTTGTATTTCAGCTGCTTATCGGCAAGATGTCCTGCCTTTTTCAGAAGCGGCAGCGCTTCCCGGCACCGGCCCTTCTCGGCAAGGCTGATGCCGCGCTCGGCAAAGGACGAAGCGTCAGCCACTGGCGTCTTCGACGAAACCTGAGCGCCGGAAGAGGAAATCAGGAATCCGCAAAGGCAGACGACGAGAATGCAAGTGAAGCTACGCATTTAAGGATAAGGACAAAGACCCGGCTTCGCTGCGTGGCGCAGTTTGATGGCGCAGTATATCGTGCGCTGTCGTTGCGCATCTCAATGAATAAGGAGGCCTCGCCTCAGGCAACTTTCGCCAAACCCGAGAGTAGTGTATACAATATCCATCGTCAACACCCCCAAGCCGCTGGAGGCACCATGACTCGCTTCGGAGAGCATTCTCGCAGGCATTTCATAACCACGGTCGCCGCTGCGGCTGGTTCTGCGCTCATTCCTAAGTCTGCAATGGCGAACCCGCAGGATCCCGTCGTGGACGTAGCCCAGAAAAAAGACGGTAAGTCCATCAGCTACGAGAAAGTTCCGTGGAGAGTGCGCCCATTCCCCATGCAACAGGTACGTCTGGGAGAAGGTCCGTGCAAAACGGCCATGGAAGCGGACCGCCAGTATCTGCACTCGCTCCCCACTGACCGCTTGCTGCACACCTTCCGAATCAACGCCGGGATTGCTTCTTCGGCGCCGGCTCTGGGAGGATGGGAAGCACCCGACTGCGAGCTTCGCGGCCACTACGCAGGTGGCCATTATCTTTCCGCCGTCGCTCTCATGTATGCCAGCACCGGGGATGAGGACCTCAAAACAAATGGCGCCATCGTCGTGGCGGAACTTGCAAAATGCCAGGACGCTCTCAAAAGTGGCTACTTGAGCGCATTCCCCATCGAGTTCTTTGACCGCCTCCGCAATCGTGAAAGAGTGTGGGCCCCTTTCTACACAATTCACAAAATCATGGCGGGACATCTTGACATGTATGTGTACTGCGGGAATGAGCAGGCGCTCGAGGTGGCCGAGAAAATGGCTGGATGGGTTGCCGGGTACACCGGCCCTCTAAGCTACGACCACATGCAGCGCATCCTCGGCACAGAATACGGCGGCATGGGCGAAACCCTCGCCAATCTGTATGCCATCACCGGCAAAGATTACTACCTCGACGTTGCGAAGCGATTCGACAAGAAGTGGTTCTTCGATCCGCTGGCTGCGCATCGCGACGAACTGAAGGGATTGCACGTCAATACCCACATCCCCCAAGTCATCGCCGCGGCCAGGCTTTACGAACTTACCGGCGATCGCCGCTACCGCGATATTGCAGAGTACTTCTGGGATGAAGTCGTCAGTGAGCGCTCCTACTGCACCGGCGGAACCAGCAATCACGAGTCGTGGAACACTGACCCGGGCAAGCTGGCCACGGAACTCAGCACCAACACGACCGAGGACTGCTGCGCCTACAACATGATGAAGCTGTCGCGGCATCTGTTCGGTTGGTCGCCAGACGCGCGCCTGATGGACTATTACGAGCGTCTCGTATTCAACCACCGTCTCGGCACCATCAACCCGGAAAACGGCACCATGATGTACTACCTGCCGCTGGCGTCCGGTTACTGGAAGACCTTCGGCAAGCAGTTTGATGCCTTCTGGTGTTGCACTGGAACCGGATCAGAGGAATACGCAAAACTAACGGACACAATTTATTTCCACGGCGATGCTTCGCTCTATGTGAATCTCTACATTGACTCGCAATTGGAATGGCCGGAGAAAGGTCTGCGCCTCAAGCAGGAAACCCGCTTTCCTGAAGAACAAGGGACCTCGATCACAATCTCCGCCAAAAACCCGGTGCAGCTTGCCATCAACCTGCGCATTCCCTACTGGGCAGAGGGCGGCAGTGTGAAAGTCAACGGCAGCACGCTGCCGGCGTTTGCCAGTCCAACCAGTTACTTGAGCCTCAACCGCGTTTGGAAAACTGGCGACAAGATTGAACTCAGCTTGCCGATGTCCCTGCATATCCACCGCATGCCGGACGATGAGACCCTCCAAGCCGTAATGTATGGCCCACTCGTTCTGGCTGGACGCTTCGATTCCGTCACCAACGACATGACCTACGGTGACTATGAGCCAAAACCGGGCGACCAGTATAAAGTGCCGGACATAGTTGCCGATGCCAGTAAGCCGACGGTATGGGTTGAGCCCGATGGTAAGCAGTCTCTCACCTTCCGCTCGGTAGGACAATCACAGGCGTTAACCTTAGTTCCCCTTCACCGCGTGATCCACGAGAAGTACGCGGTTTATTGGAAGGTCAACAACAAATCTGCGTAATGACGTAGAGACGTAGTGAGCCCACGCGTCCACCTAAGTCCCGGCACGGAAAGATACTTCATGGTGCTTTGCAATCGGCTTTTCGGCTACGCCTTTCTAATCGGCGGGTTGGCGTCGGTATTCCTGCAATGTTCGTTGGCTCAAGACCCAATGGCCGCGTCGGCCAGCGTGGAAGCACGCCGGCAACAACTTCTCTCCCTGTTTAACGAAGAGTGGGAATACGAGTTGCGTACCAATCCTGAGTGGGCAACGACGCTGGGGGACAAACGTTACAACGATCGTCTGAGCGACAATTCGGCAGAGTTCTTCCAATCCGACCTGGAGCAGACGCGCAAGTTTCTCGCCCGCTTCGAGGCTATCGACCCTACCGGTCTCTCCCATCAGGATGGGTTGAGCCGCGAACTGATGATCCGCGAACTGCGCCAGAACATTGAAGGTGCGCAGTTCACGCACTGGGAGATGCCGGTGAACCAGATGGGCGGGCCTCATCTCGAATTACCCGATCTGGTTACGCTGACTCCCTTCGATACAGTTACCGACTACGAGAACTATCTCTCTCGCCTGCGCCAGATCCCGCACTTATTCGATCAGGTTACAGCCAATATGCAGCGGGGCATGCGCGACCGCCTTATGCCTCCGCGTTATCTTCTCGAGAAGGTCGCTGCCGAGGCCGAGGACATTGCCAGCCAGCGCGGAGAAGACAGCCCCTTTGCCAAACCACTGAAAGAATTCCCTGCGGGCATTGCGGAGCCTGATCAGAAACACCTGCGTGAAGCAATCCTGGCCGCGATCAATGATCAAATTCTGGCTGCCTACCACCGTTTCGCCGTCTTCGTTCGAGATGACTATGCGCCGCAGGGCCGCACGGATCCCGGCATCTGGTCGCTCCCCGGCGGGGAAGCGCGATATCGCTACTCCATTCGCCGCATCACCACCACCGATCAGACGCCCGAACAAATCCACCATCTCGGCCTCAAACAAGTGGATGAAATCGAAGCTGAGATGCTGGCGGTTGCGCACCAACTAGGCTTCAAAGACTTGGCCAGCCTGAATGACCACATCAGGAACGAGCGCCGCTTCTATGCTACCTCCGGCCAGCAGGTGCTCGACTTGTACACAAACTACGCGCGCGGCATGGAACCGGAATTACCCAAACTCTTCGGCCACCTTCCCAAGAGCAAGCTGGTGGTCATTCCGATGGAAGCGTCTCGCGCCAAGAATGCCGTGCCTGCGGATTACAGCAACGGGACTGCAGACGGCTCCCGCCCCGGCCATATCAACGTGAATGAGTGGGACCCCGAGCATCGTCTGGTATTGAACATCGAGGCCATCGCCTACCACGAGGGCATTCCCGGACACCACCTCCAACTCTCCCTCGCCCAGGAAATGACGAACCTGCCGTCATTCCGCCGCCACGCCGGCTACACCGCTTTCGTCGAAGGCTGGGCGCTGTATTCGGAACGATTGGGGAAAGAGGTAGGCCACTATCAGGACCCCTACAGCGATTACGGCCGCCTGGAGAACGAAATGTGGCGGGCCATCCGCCTGGTGATCGATACCGGCGTGCACGAGAAACACTGGTCGCGCGATCAGATGGTCGCTTACTTCCACCGCTATACCGCCATGGATGAGCCCAACATCCAGAGCGAGGTGGATCGTTACATCGCCTGGCCCGGCCAGGCTTTGGCGTACAAGCTCGGTCAACTGGAGATTCTAAAACTACGAGAAGAAGCTCGAAAGCGGCTCGGCGCCAAGTTCGACCTCCGCGCCTTCCACGACGAAGTTCTTGCAAACGGAGCACTGCCGCTCGATGTCTTGGATTCAGAAGTTACCGCTTGGATCACCACCCTAGGAGTGACTGAAAGATGAGAGAACTGTTAGGCCTGCTGGCTTCTTGAATTCCTTATTTAGGCCTTCCGACGGGATTTTGGCCTTGTATAGGACTAGGCGTTAAATCTGCGCTAGAAACGGGATTGCCATACCCCGCCAGGGTTCTCCAACTGGTTTAGGTGACTTCCATCCGCATGCAAATCGAAAAGATCGTGATCATTCTGGTTGTTATTGGCAGGCGCTCCCAAATAGCCGTGGTTCTGAATTGCTTTCGGGATGAGCGAGAGCGTGCGAAGATCAAAAATTGATTAAAAGGGCATTGCTCTACCAACTGAGCTACGCGCCCACATTGTTGAAAACGCTACTGTATCAAGTACTTGTGCTTCGCCTTTCCATGAAGCTCTTTCGAGCCACGGCACTCTCGGCACTTCTTAATGGCTGGCAGGATTTGATGGCTCAGCAGATTGTTCATGCTCAGAGGCGCTCCAGTACGCGTCTGAAACATGACACCAGTCTCCGGGTTACCACAGCGCTCGATGCTGGTCTAGCAGCTTTCGCAGCGGGGCGATCCCAGGAACGCTGGCTTTCGATTTCTTGCTCTAGCGTGGTCCCAGCATGGAACTTCTGTAATCTTGGCACTGTTCAGGTGGCCGGATATTCTTCAGCATCTGATCTCATTCGGTTGAGTGCTCCGATGATGAATTACCTCGCAGGTGTTTTCTCGCTGATGTCGCTTCGCTCGTGGATCGCATTGATCATCTTTGCTCTGGGCATCGCTGCAACATGCCTGCGGGTTTTGGAAAGCGACAGGGCGCGGGCCTCACGTGCCGCAAAGAAGAGCAAGAAAGACCTGCTGTCATTAACGGACAAGATTTCGGCGTATGGGCAGAGTGTTCACCAACGATACCCTACGGGAGACGTGGTCGTCAGCGAGCGAGATTTGGCTGAGCAACTTCGCAAGCGCCCAGATGCCGTGGTCACCGCACTGAACCTGCTATTAAACGAGCAGAGGGTCCAACGGGCTCCCTTGAGAGGGTATTGGAAACTGAACGTCTGAAGTCCCACTCCGCTTCCAATGTGGCGGGCCGAACTACCACTCCTTGGTTAGCGACAGTTACCCCAGGAACGTTCCGTTCGCGGACAAACTGGATGCAGTGGCGGGTGAAGAATTACCAAGCCGCTGAATCCTGAATGAATCTCTGCGGTCGGCGAATAACTGACACCTCAACCATTCTTGATTGTTTTTTGCGGCTTATTGATTTGGATGACCTTGCGGCTTTGCTCCGCACCGACCGTTGCGCTAGTCCCTTCGACCACGCGGGGCGTCCTGGCCAGGTGATCAGGTGCTCGGTTTGTCGCCAAACGCCAACTCGCTTTCCCGGCGGTCAATAGTGCAGTCTTTTTATTGAACGGTTGACCTGGGCTGAGACGCAGAACTTCACGTAGATATGCGTTGACAGCAAACTCGATGGCAGCGGAATCCCCCTTGCCGCCGCGTTTGCGACCAAGGTGCTGGAAAAACAAGGCCTTTTCCATCCGCGACTGGACTTCGGACACTTCCCCAGCCTCGAACCGCACTTTTTGCAGCGCGTCAGTCGCGACACCCGCCATCCTGCGAAGCCGCTGAATGCGGACTACGGCGCGGTCAACTATGCGGGCGATGTCCGCGCCATTCTCTGAGTTGCGACTCTCGCGCAGTTGCGATTTCGCCTTTTCGGGAGAAAACCAGGTACGGTCGCGATTGAACTCTTGCGGTGGCCCCAGTCGCAGCACTTCACAGAGATAGGCATGGACCACAGTCCCGGGGGCCGCAGATTCCTGGGCGTTGGCCCGCACGTTGGCCTGCGCGTTGGCTCGCTTCCCACGACGGTACCGGGCAAACGAAGCTTCTTCGATTCGCCCATGAACTCCGGCTTCTTCGAACGCTTCGAGAGCAGCGGTTTGAGCATATGTGAGCCCTGATTCCGCACCGCCTTTAGGAAACGTCCAACGCCGTTTACGGGTCCGAACCAATAAAAATTCGATGCCCGTGCCACGGATCCGGTAGCAGACCGCAGCTACCTGTTCAACGCGCGACGAAGGCAGCGACTTGGCCGACGGCCAATGTGCCCCGGTCCGCGACCGTCCGGTGGCCGATGGCAACTCCCCAGCACCCATATCAGAAGAGTGCACGAGCTATGCGCCGCTGGCTAGATCACAGGTTGGTTCTCCAAAATGCGGTTGTGGATCGCCTCACTCTCAGTAACGACTGTTTGCGAAGGATTCCTGCGCGCGAATCTTTCTACGCACTTGTCTCTCGCACGGGACGGGCGGAATATCTTCTTTCTGGCGTGACTGGCCGCCAGGAAAGGATTTCGGACGATTTGTATTGTCTTCGCTGCAATCAGGAGCTGGAGCCGGGACAGAAATCAGTCGCGGTGTACATGTTCGCGCAGACCGTTGGGATACGGCCGGGCCAGAAATCAGGCGCGCAGCGAATCTGTTTCTGCCCACCATGCTCCGTCTCGCTGGCTATGGGGCCTCCGCCGGATGGCGCCCTTAACCTTGCGGCCTGGCAAATGATCCGCGAGCTGGTGAGTTCAGATCCCGCCCTCAACCACGCCGCATGGGAGGACCTGCGCGGAACCGCCACACTGCTGCCCGCAGACGGGACGGATGGCAACTCCCGCCGAGCCGCTGCTGGCGGGTACCTCGAGTTCTGATGCAACCGTCGCCAAAACAGACCTTCCGCTGGGAGTTTTTTCAATTCGTATGACTCAAGCCGCCGCCGTGCAGAGACGTGTCGGGCTCGCATACTGGATGCAAGAGGTTCTGGACCAGTGCGACAAGGCAGCAGTGGACTTCCGCTCCGATACGGTTCATGATCTGCGCACTGCTCTCCGCCGGTGTCGATCGCTCGCCGACGGCATCATGGTTTTCGATCCCGATCCAGCCTGGCGGAAGATGAGAAAAGCCGGCAAGCAGCTCTTCAGCAGGCTGGGCGACCTGCGCGATACCCAGGTGATGCGGCAGTGGATCGAACATCTCGCACCCGCGGGCGATGTAACCGCCCAGGCTCTCGCTAATTTTGTGGCCGCAGAAGAACCTAAGCTGAAGCAGGCTGCTGCCACCGCCCTGCAAGACTTCAATCCCCGACAATGGCAAGCTTGGATGTCCGAACTGTCCAGTCGTGCCGCGCGTATACCGGCTGATGGGCCCGTGTTTGCTCACCTCGCTCTCGAGCGCTGGCAGGAAACTCGTGCACTCCACTGCCGAGCCTCCCGCAACCGCACCAACATTGCCTTTCACGATCTGCGCATTGGGGTAAAGCGTTTTCGCTACACGGTCGAGAATTTCTTGCCTGCCCTGCACGCGGCGTGGGGCCAGGATCTTAAAGAGCTGCAGGATCTCTTGGGTGAGGTGCACGATTTCGACGTTCTCTGGCAAACCGCCATCCAGATCAAAGCCTTTCCCGATGCTGAGAGCCGAGGCCGCTGGCGGTCTCGTATCGTGCAAGAACGCGGGCTGCGCCTGCAGGCTTATCGCGCAAAGACCGCGGGCAGCAACTCTCTTTGGTCAACTTGGCGAGCTGGCTTGCCGCGGGCGGAAGAGCTCCGGTCCCTCGCCATGGAACGTCTTCAGATTTGGGCGTCCTTCCACGACCCCGGCCTTGCCCACGCCAAGCACGTTGCAGGCTTGGCGCTGCAACTCTACGATGGCCTCTCGCTTGATGGAATCCCGGGCGATTCCAATCGGGAAACCTGCCGCTACATTCTGCGAGCGGCAGCTTTGATGCATGATGTTGGCCACTCAAGCACAAAACTGGGTCATCACAAGGCGTCGGCGCGTCTCATCCGCAAACTGGATCCGCCAATGGGCTGGACGGCTGAGGAAGTCCGTCTCACCGCCATAGTTGCGCGCTACCATCGCGGCGCGCTGCCGCGGGAAAGCCAAAAGGGTTTTGCTGCACTCCCGCCATCGAAGCGGCGGCTGGTGCAATTTCTCAGCGGTCTTTTGCGGCTGGCCTGCGCCTGCGACCGCCAACACGACGGTCAAATACGCAGCGTCCACGTGGAGCGTTTGGACCCGGTGCTAACTATCGAGGCCGAGGGATATACCGAATATACTTCCATGGCCGAGCATCTGGCGGCGGCACGACATCTGCTGGAACTCGCCTGCCGTCGTCCCATTTTTATTCTGCCCCCTAAGGTCGAATCCCAAGGGCACGCGGCCTGACCTGAATCAGATTTCAGGCGCCCAACGCACTACTCTCTACATGCAATCAGAACTGCGTCCTCGCAACTCTGAGACACTCGGCACGGGTTGAGGCGCCAAATTCACGCGTTATTAACGTCAGGTACTGGGAATCAAATGGTAAGTTCGAGGCAGAGGCTGTAGCATTTCTTTACCCACATTTGCCATGCCAGAGCGATTTGCCTTTTCCAGCCTCCGGGAATTGTTCGCCAAAGCCAACGAAGAAAAGTCTGGCGACCAGTTGGCGGGCGTTGCGGCGAGATCGGAGAAGGAACGTGTCGCGGCCAAAGAGAAGCTGGCGGACCTGACCCTGGCGGAAATTGTCCGGCAACCGCTAATTGATCCTGATGAAGACGACGTCAGCCGGCTGATTTTAGACACCTTCGATAAAGAAGGCTTTCGCTCCATCCAGAGTTTGACGGTAGGAGAATTTCGCGAGCGCATTCTCGATGATGGCACCGCAGAAACCGAACTGAAGCGGCTTCAATGGGCCATCGTTCCTGAAATCGCCGCCGCCGTAGCCAAGATCATGAGTAACAAGGATCTAATTCTGGCTGCGGCAAAAATCCGCAATGTCACCCGTTGCCGGAATACGATGGGAGAAGCCGGCGTACTCGGAATCCGTACCCAACCGAACCACCCCGGTGACGACGCTGGCGGAATTCTTCTGGCCGCATTCGAGGGCCTGCTCTATGGGTGCGGCGACGCAGTCATTGGCGTGAACCCGGCGACGGATTCTGTCGAGACGGTCAGCGCAATTCTGCGTGCACTCAATCGTTTGGTGGATACCTACAACGTCCCCACCCAAACCTGTTGCCTGGCGCACATCACCACTCAACTGGCTGCGATGAATCGTGGAGCGCCGGTGGATCTCCTGTTTCAATCAGTTGCCGGGACCGAAGCGGCGAACCGCAGCTTCGGAATTACGCTAACCATGTTGCGGGAAGGCCGCGAACACGTCCTCGAAGATCATGGTCATCGCGATGTCCCCTGGAAGGGGAATAACGCGATGTATTTCGAGACCGGCCAGGGCAGCGCCCTTTCCGCAGAAGCGCATCATGGCGTCGATCAGTTGACACTGGAGGCGCGAGCCTATGGGGTTGCTCGCGTTTTCGATCCATTCCTGGTGAACAGCGTCGTGGGATTCATTGGTCCTGAATACCTGTTCGATGAAAGGCAAATCATCCGCGCCGGCCTGGAAGACCATTTCATGGGCAAGCTGCTCGGACTGCCAATGGGCTGCGACGTTTGCTATACCAACCACGCGGCCGCCGATCAGAATTCCGCCGACAATCTTTTGATCCTGCTGACCGCAGCCGGGTGCAACTACTTCATGGGTGTCCCTTGTTCCGATGACGTGATGCTCAACTATCAATCGACCAGCTATCACGATGCATTGGCGGCGCGAAGACTCTTTCATCTGCGGCCGGCGCCGGAGTTCCTTGACTGGCTCGAAGAAATGGGTCTTTATCGCGGCGCCGAGCCAGCCCTGATTGATGCATCGACCCGGCGTCAGCTCATGCATGGTTTGGAAGCATCCTTGGAGAAAGTCTGAATGGCTGACAAGCCAGATGATGTGTCGGCTTTGTCCATTTGCCCTAAGCTTGTTGTGCCGGAGATGGCGGGGCCAGAGGTGACCGAACCAGACATCGAGTGGTCAGAGACGCTGCAGCGGATTCGCATCCGCACGCCAGCGCGGCTGCTGGCAGGCCGCGCCGGAGCCGCGTATCGTACCCATACTCAACTCGAGCTGCGCAAAGCCCACGCCGCGGCGCGCGACGCGGTCGGTGACGAACTCGATCTGGAGGAAGACTTCGGCACGGCTTTCATCGAACGCTGGAAGCTGTTTGAGGTTTCGACCCAGGCGACCAGTAAGCAGGAGTATCTGCTGCGTCCCGATCTTGGCCGATGTCTCACGGAAAGCTCCCGCTCGGACCTATTACAGCGCGTCTCATCAGCGAATGACTTGCAAATTGTCATAGGAGACGGCCTTTCTGTCACCGCCGTCTCCCAACAGGCTCCGCCTCTATTGGAGCTCCTGTATCAGCACGCCCGGGAACGCGCCTGGAGGATCGGCCAGCCATTTGTGATTCGTCATTGCAGGGTTGGAGTCCTCAACGACATTGGCTCGCTGCTCGCGCCGCGCGTCGTTATTCTGCTGATAGGAGAACGTCCGGGACTGGCCACGGCTGAGAGTTTGTCCGCCTACCTCGCATACCGGCCGCGCAGGAGCGACACCGACGCCAATCGCAACCTCATTTCGAACATTCATTCTCGTGGTGTAGGCATGCACGATGCAGCCAGACGGATCATCAATCTGGCTGCAAGAATGATGACGCAGGGCGCTAGTGGCTACCAAGTCCGAGAAGAATTGCCAGGCCCGACGAACGCTGAAATAGTTGTCCCAGTACGCGATTAAATGACAGCACACGCTAAGAGCCTGAAACTGCAACGCGCGAAGACGAAAGGTTCACCTTCGCGCGAAACCCATGCACTGACCGAGCTAGCGCTGCGCGCTTGTCTGGTCGCCAGCGATGCCGCATTCAACACCCGGGACTTCCTAGCGACCGCAGCGCAACTTGCATTTCTGGCCGTGCGGGATTGCGAAAAAGAGCTGGATCAAATCGAGCAGGAAATAGACGAACAGCTTCCCGCCGCCATAACCCAGGTCAGTGAACTGGAAGCGCGCGAGCTACTAGCCTGCCTGCGATTCAGTAACGAGCTCGAACGGATCGGCGACCTGCTCTGGTGGGTGGCACAGCGGGCCCAGAGTTTACCCATCCGTTTGCCAAAACCGGACTTGCAGCCGCTCATTGGAATGACGAGTGTAGTAGAGAAGATGCTACACAGTGTCCGCGAGGGCTTCACCGAGCGGGAGTTGGAACCAGCAAGCTACGTATTACGCGCCGATCGTGAGATCGACCAGGCTTACCGGGTATTATTTCGCCGGCATGTAGCGAACAGCAATCCCAGAAAAATGCAGCACAGCGCGGATGTGCTTCTGATGGCACAAGCCCTGGAGCGTGCCGGGGATCACGCCACCAACCTGGCGGAAGAGATCTTTCACTTGATCGAAGGCCGCAGCCTCCGGCACAAGCCGAAAAAGCGGGTGAAGGATTAGGCTTAAAGTCTAGCGGCGTAGCCTTTGCCGGGCTACCAGGTGCTGGTGAGCGAAAGGCACGAACAATGGCCTTCATGGCCATCTAAACGCGCGACCTCCGCCTTCGTCGGTTTCTTTCATCCTTTCGACTTTGGCCGGTTCCGGGTTTTTCTTGTCGGTAGCCTGCTTGACCTGGTGAAGGTTGACCCTTTGCTCCAACTGGGTCATGAGAGATCGAAGGTTCTCGTCGCTTGCGTCCAGGACCTTGCGCATTTCCGCGCTGGCGCTCATGGCTTCCTCATACGCATCCCGAGCTTTGGTAAGAAGCGGAAGTTGTTCAATGAACGCAGTAGCGTTCTTGGTGAACTCGTTCACCGCTGCTGTGTACGTCTTCATGGTTGGTGACGGCAATGGCTGATTAGACTCTTCGGTAAGAACCTTCTGGGAGACGACTGCGAAATTCCCTTTCTTGAACTGGTCATTCATTAAAGACTCCTCTCGCGGATCGCCGAGCGACGCCAAGTCCGGCGTCTGCGTCGACGGAAGCTCGGGCTGCGAGCCCTCGGCACCATCCTGCTTTTTCCACATGCGCTTCACTCCTTGGCGACGGATGCTCACGGTGTCGTCCATTATCAAAATCGATTTGGCCACGAGGACCTACCTAAACTAACATCAACGCGGCTTCGCTAGAGATTGTTGGGATGCGGGAATCGGGAACGGCGTTTCCCAGATCGGGGAAACGCCTGAGTCTCGGCAGCATGCGGGCGGCTGAGTACATGCTGGATTGTTGTAATGAGGCGAGTACAGTTGTAGCCTAGCGAAAGTTCTCCACAAGCATAATCTGGGATTGTTCGTGGCTTAGCTGGTCAAAGGCAATAGTCTTTCCATCGGAAGTAACTCCCAGCCAGAATGGCACTAGATGGAGAACCCCAAGCGTGGTTGCACGCCGGGTCGCAAAATCGTGATATTACGCGAAGAACCGGCAGTTTCTGGTTAGCTAAGAGGGGTTGCCAGCTGGAGAATCAGGGGGATTCAGCCCGGAAACAGGTAGATGTGAAGGGCATAGACGAGTACTGCCAGCGCAACCATGCCTATGACGAGCTTGGCGGAAGAGGTGTCGCCGCCACGGAGACGGACGCCAGTTCGCTACTGCGGCTCGGAGTTCCTCAATTCGTTCTTCTTCATCTGTATTGCGATAAAGGCCGGATTGAAAGGCTGCCTGCAATGTGCGCTCATCGCCTTCGGACAGCGCGACAAACCGGAAAGGCTGTTCTGCGCCGGTGGTCGGAACCAGCATTTCTGCTGTGCCTAACACCGACCCCCTGTGGGTGTGAAATGTCAGCTTAACGACGGCCCCCTGGTATACGGGCTTAGGTAGCAGCAGTAAGCCACCGTTCCGAGAGATGACGTGGAGCTCGGCAGCCGCGCGGCGGCCATCCGGAAATTGAAGGAGAGCCGAAGTAGTATCGGTGAGCCGGAATCGCGGGACTCGCCGATTGGCGTGTGCTTGGAGTGAATTGCTCATCAGCCCTTGAGTATGTTACCAAAACGCTTAGCGCTGGATATTACGGAAGGACTTGTACGGTAGGTACATTCCGCATCTTGCCGGATTGGCATTTCCACCCGATAAAAACACGCTCGCTTGATTCCGTGCCGCCGGCACAGTTCCCTGGTTTCCACCCCGGCCTCTGACTCCTTCAGCACGGCAATGATCTGTTCTTCGCTGAATCGACCCTTGCACACGACTCCTCCTCTGACCCTGGGCGGGTCATCCTAAATCGCCTGGACTGCAGAATTCGATCGTCGAATCCATAAAGCCAACGGCGTATCTCATTCCCGGCCCGCTGCATAAATTGGCCGCCGCCGATCTGCCCTTCATGGGTGCGCAAGATACTCTCCATTCAGGGCGAGCGCGGGATTCTTCCGGTTCAGCGCCGGTTGTGCGTGAATGGCAGGCAGCCACAAAGACTGCATCTGCGTGTCCGACAGGTAACGCTTGTTCAGGTCTTGCGCCAATGATTCGGCTCGTGCCGTATCCCCCGGCGCGCCCGCGCGCTGCCGCTGTTTGCCGGAGACCCGACGCGACGGAGAATCGATCGCTAAAGTTGTGGTCGATTGTGCGATCTCCGCTATCATTGTCAACGCTCTCTTATGAGTCCGAGCGTTTACATCATTGCGGGACCGAACGGCGTGGGCAAAACGACCTTTGCGCGCGAATTCCTGCCGAATTACGCGAACTGCCGAAACTTCATCAACGCTGACCTTATCGCTCAAGGTATGGCCCCGTTTTCGCCCGAGACAGCGGCCTTTCGCGCGGGTAAACTCATGCTCACTGAAATTGATCTTTTGGCACAGCGCCGAGCCGATTTTGGTTTTGAAACGACGCTCTCAGGCAGAAGCTACTTGAGATTGATTGCTCGATTGAAAAACCAGGGTTATGCCGTGCACTTCTTTTTTCTATGGCTGTCGAGCGTTGATCTGGCACTGTCAAGAATCAAAGGTCGGGTGGTCTGAGGGAGGTCATGACGTGCCAGAGGCTGAACGTCCGCCGTCGGTTTGATCGCTCAATCAACAATTTCCTGGTCTTGTATCGTGTTTTGGCGGATTCATGGTTTCTCTTTGACAACTCACTGAGAACTCCGTCTGTTATTGCATTGGAAGAGCAACGCAGACTCCGTATAATGAAAGCAGACGCATACGACACTTTGGTCGCGCAATATGGGAACCCTGACTAAGCCGCCGGCGAACATTCTCGAATTGCCCCTAGCACAACGTGCTGAAATGGCCCTCCGAGCAGCTGTTGAGAAGGTAGTCGAAGATCACGTGCGAGACGGGCGGCCGCTCTACATCTGGCGGGATGGCAAAGTGGTTGAAGTGTCGGCCCAAGAACTGCGCGAGCCATCCATACGGACGCAATAGTTCCTGCACGACTGGTTCTCACTCCATCATAGCTAGACCCAGCGTTTAACTGCACTGGTCGGTGGCTCCCGCCACATCGTCCGCCGGCTCGTATGGAGCGGTACGCTGTTTGATCGTTTGATCTTCGAGATTGCGATCACGGTTCACAAGGTTTCCGTGGGAAGGTGTGGCTCAAACACCATGCGTCAACAGTGAATGCCTGTAAAACTAAGCTACCTTCGCGTGCCGGAAGCTCCTCTAGGGCACCTAATTGAAATGACAAAAAAGCGGTAAAATGGAGGCTAGCGATTGACTTCATCCACCAAGCGAATCCTGAGAGTGTGGCTCCCGTCTGCCATCTGGCTGGCGGTCATCGCCACGGAATCCACGAACCTCGGTTCATCGGACGGTACCGGGCGGATTCTGTATCCGATCTTTCGTTTCCTGTTCGAAATGGATCCGGCGCAGTTCGCAGTATGGCACGCCCTGCTTCGCAAGACCGGACACTTTGTTGGCTACTTCACTCTAAGTGTTCTTTTGTTTCGCTCCTGGCGTGCCAGTTTTCCGAGGCTTAGCACGCGATGGTGCTTGCAATGGGCCACGCTTGCGTTTCTATGTACATCACTAGTGGCGATACTCGATGAGTGGCATCAAAGTTTTTTGCCGTCACGGACCGGCACCTTTCGTGATGTGATCCTCGACAGCAGTGCAGGATTCGTCGCCCAAATTGCACTTTTCGCGATTCTGCAGATGCAGAGTTCCAGAATGAAAAGAAGTGTGCTCCCCGAGATCGACGCTTCCTAAAGAAAAAGAGGCATGCTCCGCCAGCGGATGCTCCACAATCCGTGGTGCGCGAAACGATTGTTTTGGAGCACCGGAGGATTACTGTCGGACTCCCGAGCAGAAGGTCATAGGGCTGGCAAATGAGCTCACAGCCAAAGCGGTTGGCGCGCTTATTACTTTCGCACATTCTTGCTCGAAGCGTCTGACTTTTGGACCTGTAGTGACCCACTCGGAGCGCAGACTTTCCTTTGACTGTTGACGTCCGGTTGCAATCGGATCGGACTCGCAGAATCTGTGATAGTCGCATCGGAATAAGCTTCAGTGCTTCCGCTACGTCTGGTCGCGGTTCTCGCCTGATAGTTGACCGAGATTAGCTGTGGTTTCCGAACCGGTGTACTCCACCACTCCACCGAGGGTGCCGAGAGTACGGGGATGAATGGGGGGCGAGGCGCAGGCAGCAAAGCAGCGGGAGGAGACTAGCGGACCTAACTCCGGCTAAAGCTGCAAGGCTGCCGCGCGTCACCGCGGCGGGTATTGCCGGTTCGTGAATTAATTGGCTTTCGAGGTGAGGTTAAATGGGATACCTCGCAGCCGGATGGTCAACCTCGCCGATGTCTGGACACCAGTCGAGCCGAACGGGAATTCGGGTTCAAAGCAAAAACAGGTTTCCGCCGCTAAACTGGATGCTCATACTGAAAACTAAGAACTTAGTGGGTTTGTTTCGCAGAAACACCTCGTTTCCTTTTTTTTGCGCCTCGTGTCTTGAGTACTAGATCCTTCGTCTGATAGGTGAGCGGAGCGGCAGTCGAGTGCCTATTTCTCATGCCCAGCAGTCGCCTCCGTCGCTTTGGCCGCAGCGGTCTGGCGCATGTTTTCAATCAATAAGGGAACCCAATTGTCTTCCGCCTTCATGCCACAGGCGAGCATCCAGAGATTGAGAGCTCTGCTTGACAGATTCAGCACTTCTTTGTGATGCGCCATGTAGGCCCTGACTCGTTGTGCATTCAGCGGTGAATCTGGAGCTGCATGTGGCAGAAACGGGCTTCCGCCAAAAGCCTCGTCGATGAACTCTTGCATCCTACGAACGCGCGGAAACAATGCGAGCAGTTGAAATCGCACTGCGTGCAAACCGTCCAGCCCGATCCGCCGCTGCTCGACACTCTTTCTCAGCACGCGCTTAGCCTGAGAGCGATATTTGCGCGCAGATCGACGACCGGAGCTGTAGTGTTTCTTGGAATTGTTCATGGGCTAGACCTCCCCGTCACGATCGCGGCGCGTATCGCGTAAAGCTGCGCGAGCTCGGTACAGGTCTCTTTTTATGGCCGCTTGATATCGCAGAATTGCATCGAGAGAAGTAGTTAATTTTGCCTCGATCTGCACCTGGCCGGCTTTGCTATTGACGCCGCCGAGAGATTTATCTTCCTGCTCAACATTTCTTGTGGCGGTCTTAATTATCAGTTCCTGGCAGTCCCAACCGCGTGTAGCGGCGGATCGTTTCTCATCCCAACCAGTGAAGAGTTGGAGCTGTTCATTGTCGTAATTCTCCTCCAAAGTTTTTAGAACCGCCTTCGCGGCTTTGCGACGATTGATGAGTTCCATAATGTCCCACCCATTGATCGTGCGCAATTTCCAAATGGAAAGGGCAGCATCTTCTACCAAAACTCGGTCGAATAGTCCTGCCGGCTTCTGTTCTTCTTCCAATTCTTTGAGAAGTTGTTGGAATGCCTCTTTCTCTTCGTCGCTTTCAAAATGCAGGTTTTTCGAAAGCAATCCGTGCTTGTGCGCATTATGCTTCACGGCATCTGTATTCCGCGGTCCGCTACTTTTCTGCGCATTGGCGCGATTTGCCATCAGGACTTTGTCTGTCACGGTCTTTTTTGGTTTCATCTTCACTTCCCTCCGTCGGGATTGCTGGGCTTTATTGCTCACCTAGCAAGACTGTGCCCCCAATAGAGCTGGCATGCATCCCAACTATTTAGCGAGGAATTTTGTGAAGGGTCAGTGCCTTAACAACTAACTTGTGGTCTTCTCGAGGGAGTAGCCTCTACGTCGGAGGCGCTTGGGTCCGTAAAGCTTTGAGTAGGCATTCCGCAGAGTAAGAGCGCCCACACGTCCATCGTCGCTCAAAGCCAGCCAGTTGCAGGCGGCTTCGACTGCACTTCGTTTCCCTCGGGAGGCTGCCACCGCTGTGCTCTCATAACCCAGCCTCACGAGTTCCGCGATACTTCTGTCGTCCAAATCCCGTAGGAGTCGCTCAAAATATGGCAGCCACGCACTGACTCTACCCGCATTCTCAAACTCAGACTCCGATAAAAAGTAGAACTTCTTCCTGGCCTTTTTTCGAAGTTCTTCGGGACCGAGAATGTATTCGGGCTCACAGACGTTCTCTAGCTTCAACCACCACGCGATGAAGGAAAGGCGGTCCTCCCGGTTGGCACTCAAACGAAGATACTCAAGAATGTCACGGTATTTCCTTCCCTGCCATAACTGTGTGCGGATTTCAAGGTCCGCCTCTTTGTCTTTTACGGGATCATCATTCATTACGGGTGCCGGGTCGAACATTGGCTGACCAAAGAACAGAAATTTCGCAAATAGAATCTTGATCGGGTCAAGATCAACTTTTGCCGCATCGCGTTCTGCCGTGGCGCACTCTTCGTACAACTGGACCGGTGATTTGGCCTGTGGCTCTCTTATTCCACTTGCGGCAGCTTCAGTCGAAACTGCGTCGGCGCGGGGCAGCTCAGGCGCCTTCAAGTCTTGATCGCTGTGCCCTTTTCTTGGCGTTGCCATGGGTTTCTCCTGGTACGGTTAAAGACTGCACAGCAACTACGCGTCGGACTAAACCAATCCGAGCCGCAATTCACAGCTACAACGGCAGATTTCTAGGATTTCGATCGTTCGGTTCGGCGAGAATAATACTCGTTCAGCGGATGTATAAGCGTTCAGCGGATATTATAAGCGTTCACGGATACTTACTCGTACAACGCTCGCGGAGATCGCGAGGAACGACCGACAAGGTTCATTGTAGAACAGCGCCGGCAAAAAGCAAGTATTTTGGATAGTATTTCAGTTTGATTTTGCACGCCATGCAAGAAGGACCGCTCCAGTCGGCATTAACCAGGCAGGCAAACAAAGTCCATCTCCCGATCTTAACCTTTGTCTGCTGAGACTACCTAAGCTGTCAACATGGTTGCAAACGACGAGGGGGGTGCAATGCTGCCTGATTTTTTCCTCTCCCTATTGCTCTTGCCTTTTGACTACTGCTCGGAAGCGGTTCATTGGCTTCACTCAAGATCCTCAGATAGCGTGAATACGCGAAGAGGCTGTCGCGGCGCTGTCCCGTCGCTTCCTTGGCTATTCCAAGGCGAACCAAAAGTGCTTCTCCCCCACTCAGAACTGAGCGTTCTGCCGCGCCAGTCATCGCATCGCGCGGCTGAACCTCGCTCCTTCGTTATAAGGAGTCGTTCAATAGGACCCATTTGCTGTTAATGGATGAGCGACTCAGTCTTAATGAGCAAGGTCGAGGTGTGTGCAAGCAGCCGGTGCGACCGCAAAGCCCTCGATCTCGCAACGGTCCAGTTGTCCTGGAATTTAGCACCGCCTCTTGTTGGGTGGGGGCATTTCCCCAGTCAGCAACCAATCTACAGACTTCCCGAATTCTCGGCTGATCGCCAGAAGAACTGCTGCGCCAGCTTCCTTTTCTCCTCGCTCCACCGATGAAAGATGTCCCTGAGTCACACCGATACGCCCGGCAAACTCAGCCTGTGTCATATCAAATCCTCGCAGTTCTCTGATTCTGCGGCCCACAACACGCCAATCGAGCTCGCTCTTGACCGACCGTCGCCTTGCCTTTATAATTGCTTTAGACATAAAATATTGCTTAGGAATTACATGAACAAACCGCCTCCCTGATAGGAGACACCGTGAAAAGTGCTCGATATAATTTCCCACAGGAAACGAAGTTCGCAAAGTCCCTTTACGGGGACTTGCCCAAACCCGCCCTCCATGCGCTCAAGGAATTGATCCAAAGGCATCGCGTTTGCGTTACAAACGGGGATATCAAGTATCTGGATGGTGGCTGGTACGTTACCCATTCTGGACTGCTGCGACTAGCAGAACAACGCAACTGTGCCGGCATTCA
>Ga0193751_1000896_pt1 | contig 20484 bp, 20 predicted proteins | sample L1c2metaG_FD_143050 | JGI IMG/M metagenome (GOLD analysis project Ga0193751, IMG submission 143050) | Soil microbial communities from a riparian zone of the East river system, Colorado, United States - L1c2 | ecosystem: Environmental > Terrestrial > Soil > Riparian zone | place: USA: East River... | reverse complement strand
GGTCATTCTCCTCGCCCTGCCCTCCCGGGTATCAAAATTCCACACCGACTACAGTGAACCCTTTATGGACCGCCTGGTAGCCGTTGACGTAAAAATGCTACACAAGTACTAGAAGGCTCATTAGGAACTGCCACTGGTCGGGAAGCGATGAAGTGATGCGGCCGTCAAACGCCCTCGCAGCGTCACGGACGCACCGATTGCCAGCCTGCTTCGTCTAAAGGCACATGTATGAAACGAACCACGAGTTTGTTTGCCGGCTGTGTGTTGGCAGTGGCCCCATTAGCGCTTGGTCAAGAGCCACAGACTCCTCCGCAATCCCCCGAGGATGCTTTGGTTGTCCAGCAGTTGGTCTCGTGGTCGCGATTTCAGAAGCCGCAACCAACGCCGGAACCCTTGCCACCCCGAGACAACGGCGTACCGCAGCCTGACCAGGCACAGCAAGATCAGCAAGCGAAGCCACCAGCCGACTCTCAGGGTCCATCCGAACAGACTCCAACTACTCAGTCTTTCACTGGCAAGATTTTGAAGGATGGTAACAAATACGTTCTGAAGGTGGCCGGTAACAACACGTACGAATTGCAAAATGCAGACCAAATAGAGCAGTACGAGAACCAGACCGTAAGAGTGAGCGGAACCCTTGAGAGCGGGACTAACACCATCCGAGTAGTTAAGATAGAACTCCTGTCCTAGCTCACGAAACGGGCGGCTCGCTTCGAAATTCCGATCCCTCTTTCCTGAGTTAGCCCTACCCTAGCAGACGGCGCGCCGCAGCAAGGCGAATATTCTCCCCGACAAAACCTGCGATTAATGGCCTGCTGTTTGGGAAGATAAACTCCTGGGTCAAGACTTCGGGAGCAACAAAAAGCCCGCTGTGATTTCTCACAGCGGGCCAACGAGCAGATGCCGTTTGCCTTTCGGTTCTAACGGTTACCGACTCTCGGAGGGAGTGATGTCGACAACGTGGAGCTTGTTCGTGGTCGGATCCATCGTCGCCATAACCTTCACATTCTTACCTTCGAATTGCTTCGCTTTGCCCTGGTCGTCCAGCTTGTAAGAAGTCTGGGTAGCGCTTTCCTGCAGAACCCACTCGTCACCGGACTTCTGGATCTTGCCTTCAAAGGCGCGGGCCGACTGCTGCGAATTGGTGGCGTCGGTCTGCGATTGCGGCATCGAGCTGTTCGGGCTCGCGGTGGACGGAGACTGCGTCGAAGGCGGCGACGCCTGTGTGTCGGACGCGGATGGCGTTTGCGACGGTGTCTGCGATGGAGTCTGGGCCGCCAGGTTAATTCCAAGTCCCGACAAGCCAACAAGTGCAACGATTGAGAGAAGCCGCTTCATGATTGTTCCTCCGAAAATGTAAGTTTGTGAGTTGCGAATGTGTTTGGGATCTCACATTTTCGTTATTGCAACCACGCTGCCAATCGTCGTTGACGATTAACGCCTGATCTATCAGCAACGTCCAGACATCTGGTTCGAAGCGATGAAATGCTTCCCCGAGTCCCGGAAGTTTTGTCCTAATGGCATTCAGCGGCTTTTCTACGGGAAAGCATGGATAGCGCGCTTGAACACCGTCTTTTCTATTTCTCGCTTGATTCCATGAATGGGGTTCTGCATTTCTACAGAATTTACCCTAGTGCATCCGAAGGACAATCTTTATAACGTCAGCCATGCCCTTTGTTCGTCCGGTTGTTGCTCGTCCGGTTGGGCTTCGCCCTTCTTCCGCGATTCCGGTTTGGAGATCAAGAATATGAGCGTAAACCGAACGGCTGCCTACGGGATGTATCCTCGCAATGTTCCTTTGATCGAAGTGGTCTCTGCCTTGAATAAAGCTGGGTTTCAAAATGAAGACATCTGCATGGTATTGTCGCCAGCCCACCCGGTTGCTACCGGGGTGGGCGACGCTAAAATAGGCGGGGCAGGCAGAGAAGAAAGCGCAAGCATAGCGCGCATGATCGGCTGGTTTTCTGAATTCGGCGCCGTCGTAATTCCGACAGTCGGCTTTTTCATTCGCTCGCAGGCGTTTTTCCAGGATCTGCTGGCGGATCAGAATTTTCCGTCACTTTCTCGAGGCGCGCGGACCCTCCTCGGGCTTGGCTTCTCCACCGAGGATGCAAAAAGGCTCGGTCATCAGCTTTGCGACGTGGGAGCTCTGGTGTACGTGTCCTGTAAGGAAGGCGCTAAAGCTGACTGGGCAACCGAATTGCTGCGTCGAGCGGGAGCAAAGGAAGCGTCCAGTGTGGGAATAGCCCACATTGCGCAAGCGGCCGCAGCCTAGTTACCCCAATTACCATTCCACTTCGTGAAAAACTTCCATACCCGATGTGAGCAACGCTCTTCCGTGTTTGTAGTTGGCTCCATCCTGTCATCAACTTAGCTCTGCTGCTTTTGTGGTCTCTTAGTTGCACCTGTTGAGGCGGCCGGCCAACTCTTCGAGAGTGGCACGCATCCATTGGCAGCCTTCAAGGTGGAGCAGCGTGATTATGAAAACGAACCGCGTTTGGATTGAGATCGTGTTGCTGGGTACGGCCATCGCCTGCGCGCTCGCACTTTTGCTTGCCACCCTCGGAGCAGCCGCGGGCGCGGCCACCGGCGAAGAGGCAGCGCGGCAGGAAACGCAGTTCCCACTGGCGCAAACTTACGAGGGCATGGTTACCTGTTCGCGCTGCGGCGCCAGGCATGCTGCCGCACTCGGCCAGACCGCCGCCGACTGCGCTCGCATCTGCGTCCGCGGCGGAGCCAGTTTCGCCTTAGTGAAGGCCGATGCAACTTACCTTCTAGACGGCGACCTCAGTGTTTTGGGAAGGCTGGCAGGAAAGCGCGCCCGCGTCGTAGGAGAGTTGAATGGAAAGACCATTAAGATTTCTTCCATCGCCTCAGAAAGCTAATCGGCCAAGAAAATAAATCTCCGATCGGAGGTCGCCCGGTGAAAAACTTCCTAATTCGAATCTTGCTGGCTGCTGCCTTAGCTTTGGTTGCCTTCGCTCTGGTTTCCTCCGCGCAAGCGCAACAAGCTGACGAAGACCACGCTCCGGCCACTCCGCGGACACAGCAACCTACCGCTGCCCCAAAATCGCCGCAAGAGCAGCCGACGCCAGCAGGCTCTTCTGCCAACGATCAATCTCAACAGGCGCTTGCCTTCACGGGACGAATCGCCAATGCACAGGGTCATCTCGTCTTGAAAGATCCTGTAACCAAAATGAGCTACCAACTGGACGATCAGGCGAAGGCGAAGCCATACCTGGGTAAACAGGTTAAAGTTGTTGGCAAGCTTGAGATGAAGAGCAACACGATCCATATCGACAGCATTGAACCGTTGTTGTGATTGCAGATTAAGTTATTGCGGCGCATTTAGCGTTTAGCTACTCGTCCGCATCATCCCTATCCCAGGCGTGCATGCAAAGCTATTTACGCCAACGTCTAAGGCATACGCCGGATACTCTCGCCAATTCACAGGCGGCGATACTGGAAGGGAGAAGGACCCCAAATGATTGCCTTATCCGGCGTCACGAGGAAGCTGGAATAAATTGAAACGCCTGGAGGTTTTGAACATGTCGTCACGGAAACTTACATTGCTATCTGTTGTTTTGTGTTGTGCCAGTTGGGGTGTAGCGCAAGCTGCGCCGGGCGGAACGGCGCCTGCGGGTGGTTCGAGCAGTGCGGGACAGAGCTCAACCCCCGGTTCGCCGGCCACTCCGCCGGCGGGAACGGCAACCCCGCCAGCCAGCACCGCTACTCCACAAGCCGGCACAGCGACGCCGCAGACCGCGCCAGGACAAACATCCCCTGGCTCAACGTCGCCTAAACTCATCATGCCCAACAGCACCCCTAATACGAGCGTACCGGGACCAACTTCACCGAGCACTGCTACGCCTGGCAGCACGGCGCAGCCGTCAACTGTTAATCCCAATACGACGAATACACCGGGCACAACGCCGAGTGGTTCGCCGTGCGGAACCCTCCCTGGGACTGGGACAACGAATGGCGCATCCAACACCACGCCTGGCACTGGATCCTCAAGCTCGAGTCCCTCGACCGCTGGAAGTCAGGGCAGCACGAGCGGCGGCAACAGCTCTTCGGGGATGAACCCAAGCACTCCGTGCCCGCCGAGCGCGAGCAGCACCACTTCACCGCACGTCTAGCTTTGAACGAAAATAACTTGAAGATCATGTTGCGGGCCCTGACCGGCCCGCTTTTTTTCGCCGTCGCAGCGCGCTCGAGGGTCAAAAAAGATGATGCTCAATAGTCAGCTTTTGGCATCAGAATTCCATGCAGCCGAGTTCTCAATCTCCTGAATATCAGTTCCGCATTCCGAGCGAGCCAGAGCCTTTTCCGGTTAGGGAACCACCAGATCCTCCGGAGAACCCTGACATGCCTGTCCGGGAACCCGACCCGGAAGACCCTGGCCAGATTTGAACTGGCTCCGGACTATTGGAACGCCGTTCGAGGGTAGGCGAACGACCACCAGCGGACTTGATCAAGCCCTACAGTGAACGGCGGATTGTCCCGCCCCTGCTGCAATTCCATACTAACTCAATATGCTTCCACTGGGATGCGCGCTCATCCCCTTTACATGTTGGAGCAACGGCAAACATAGGAGGAAAAGATGGCACACTACGGCACCTTGAAAGATACGCGCGTCACGGAGTCCGCGGACGATATTCGCGGCTCTCACTTGTATGGCTTGAACGACGAGAAGTTAGGCAAGATCGATGATGTTATTTTCGACCATTCCACAGGAAACATTCGCTATGTTGTCGTTGATACCGGCGGCTGGCTCTCCACTAAGAAGTTTCTCGTCCCTGCCGAAGGAGTGCGCTCCTCAACGAAGCATGAGAAAGATTTCGAGGCGAATCTGGATAAGCGGCAGATCGAAAGCTTTCCACCATATAACGAGTCTGACCTTGAATCCGAAAGCAAGTGGGCTGGCTACGAAGGACGCTACCGTTCGAAGTGGGTAGCCGATCCGGTGATGCATCGCGCCGAAACCGATCGCAACATCACACCCACGACCCAGCAGACCTCCGGCAATGCGGTCTCTGAGCGGAGTGCGGCCCAAGCACACGGACGGTCGACAGAATCTCAACCCGTGGTGGGCACCGGGGCCAGCAGAGCCGACCTTGAGGCAGCCTCCGCCATCAGCGAGCGCGCGGTTCCCGCAGGAACCGATTCGGTCGTAATCAGCAACAGCGCGGTCGGAATCGGAGGCCGCTGGGATACGTTCCAGAGCCGTTTGCGCGAACGCCGTAAACAGGCTGTTTCGGGCTGCAGCACCTGTTCGGGCGAGTCCGCCGTCAAACGTGGCTCCGAAAGCGTGGATACGCTGCGCAAGGCTGTATAAGAGCTTGCTCGAAGTTCGGCGGCAGCGAAATGGTTACCAAAGAGGCGCCTATAGATCCGATTGCCAGGGCGCCTCAGTTTTACCGGGATTTAGAACTTCTGACGCAGGAAAAGTTGATACCCGCAGGAGGCAAATCCAGCATCTCACCTTGCGGCATGATCGCGGGCAATCCAAAATCGTGTAGAACTTGGGTAGCCTGTGCGGTGATCCTGATGTCCCTGATCGTCGTGAGCACGGCATTCGTTGCCATGCGGAAGAGGACTGCTCCAATTAAAGCAGTGCCGATGCACCCCTCCACCTTTGTCGCCCGTTGATTTTCACCGGCTGGGAGAGACTTTCCACAATTGTGCCAGTGCCCGTGCCGCGTCCGTCAAAGCGCGCTTTTCCGCGTCCACAGATGATCCACCAATCCCAGTTCCGGCGCGCTGCACGATGGGGGTCCGGTACTCACAGACCTTACCCGTTAAACTCACTTGATAAATGTCACGTACCGCACATTCGAAGGTCCGTTTTAGGTGTTTAGCGGGGGGAAGAGCCTGCCCTTCGGCTTTGTTCGTCATGAGAAACCACTCCACTTTCTGCCGTTTTCAGCAATGTATGACGAACCGTGACACGCAGCAATACAGCGTTGCACGCAAGTAGCACGGCTGACTTTACTTAGCGATTATCAAAACGTATCTAGGGTACCCGGGGATCGTTTATCACTTGGGGTAAATCTCTACGGGGTCAGACGGGCATAACGTCACGCGAGGGATGAGGAGACAACAAACAGCAGCTTTAGGCTGCCGCCGCGTCGGAGTGTGCGCAGCTTCGCAGAGCCCGCAACGCGTATAGCGCGTCGTCCAGAACTACGTCTTCTTCGATATGATCCATGCTGGCGGCAAACAATTCTTTGATGCGGGACAGAATAGCCTGCTCGGCTGCTTCGATCCGCTGGGGAATCTTATTTCGGTCATTTTCAAACAGTGCGGCGTGATAGAGCGCGTGCCAAGGAAGGCTAGGAGCAGGGTAGGACATTCCAGTGCTCATAAACGTAATCCTTAGAACAGATGAGTTTTCCAGGAGCGGTTCTGGCCGACTGATTGTCAGGCCGATTATGCATGATACAGTAGAGCCGGCCAGGCCAGGCATCGGGTGAATCCCGTAGTTTCCACAGGCCGAAGGAAAAGCTGTGGAAGGACGTCAGGACGCTGCGGCGCGCGTAAACGTCCTCCCACTGGAAACTACGCGGCCCGCTTGGACCTTGACCTTGAGGCTTGCTTGGCCGCAGCGCCTCGGGTTTCACTTTCTATCCCCGCCTCATCACCCTCTCCGGCCTCCGAATTGAGCTGCTCCGCCAGTTGAGTTAGCTTTTCGTCTGTTTGTTTCTCTTCCTCGAGAGTCTGCTCCAGCAGGGAAACATGCTCGTTTTCCCCTAGGAGTTCCGCGAAGGCCCGCACCGTTCCGTAGCCCGCGATCTCGTAGTGCTCCACTCGTTGAGCGGCACCTATGATTGCGGCATCCATCAGCGCGTCCTCGTAATCCTCGGACATGGTTTCAGCACCCTCTTTTACCAGGCCTTCCATTCCCAGGCATTTCTTCCCAGTGGCCTTCTCTCCTAACATCTCGAAAATTTGTTCCAGCCGCGAGACGTGTTCCGAGGTTTGGCGCAGGTGCTCTTCGAAACCCTGGCGCAACTCGGCATTCGAAGAGGCCTTTGCCATCTTAGGTAGGGCCTTCACCAGCTGCGTTTCCGCGTTGTACAGATCCTTCAGCTCATTGACATACAGTTCGCGCAATGATTCCTTTGGCATTATTTTCCTCCTGTTGAGTTCAGCGACGGAGCGGAGTTTCATGCGCTGGTATCTTTTCGAAAACTATGTCCCTCAACCGCGTCAATCAATACCCAAGATGCTGTATAAAATTCGGCGCCTAATTGTGAGCGCGAGTCGCAGTGTCATCCGGGACTCGGCGTTGCCCTAAGTCCCGAATCAACAACAGGTTTTAACTATTCAGGTAAATATAGATCCGGTAAATCGACTCTCAGGAGCTCTAACGAACTGCTAAGTGGCCCTGCTCCTGCAGGGGATGATTTTCTTTCGAATGCTCGTCTTTGTAATGGAAGTCGAGCCCGAAGTGAGGGGCTTCTCGCGTCCCGCTGATCCTGAAAGGAATTTCCGCACCGGCTCCGTCCTTGTGAAAGAACGGATCGACGGCCTTCAAAAGAATCGACTTCCACCCCGTCACCATCTGCGAGAGCTTGGCGTCCAATTTGAGCAAACCGTGAAAATCGAAAGTATCACCGTCCAAACTGTATTTGCCCGTCATGTCTGCGTTCGTCCCCGGAACCAAAAAGTGCAGGTGGGAAAACGAGAGCACTCCCTGGTTGAGTATAAATGTACCGTGTAAATCTGAGGTCACAACCGGTTTTGCCGGACCTTGCGTAATTCCGTTCGTTCCGAGGCTGCGCATGCTGAGCGACTCGATCTTGTCTTGAACCTTTTCGTTAGTGAAAAGAGTCTCGGGCAAGTGAAAATTGCCTTTAAGTTTCAGGCGATTCGCCACGTCCTCAGCCCCGGGGGGCAGACTAAGCCGAGTCGTCATTGCGATCGCGCCGGTCATGACTGGCGGGTCTGTCCTAACGCCGAGCTTCAACAGGTCTTCCACTCGGGCCTGTCCCAGCACCACGTTCAGTTCTATGTCGTGCCCACGCGGACTGATCATACGCACGATCTTTCCCCGAGCCGTAAAAGACGAGTGCAGCACGGTAGCCCTCACCGGGTCGAGATACGTATCGCCGTCCGTGCCGTCAACGATCGCGTGAAAGTCGGTGTGGAGCGGAACGCGATGGCCGCTGATTGCAATCTGAAAGTCAGGCGTATCCGTCTCGCCTGCGACCTCAATCCTTCCGAGCGTTCCCCCATACTTTCCCGTGGACGAGAGAATTCCTTTAATACCCGGAAAGGTCCCCAGATCGGCCTTGGTAAATGAGTAGTTCCCCACCACGTGGGAATCGCGCGGGCTTTTTTCGTTTAGCGGTCCGAACTGGCCGGTGGAATGGATCGCTCCCACGGGCTTGGGATTCATCAAAGTCGCGTCGAATCGGAGCGGCTGCCCCGGTCCAATGTCCTTCAACCGCAGGTCGCTGATATCGAATTCCAACGGCGGCTTGTCCACCTTCCGAGTATTGATAATGAGTTTCGTGTTGGCGCACACGAACCGGTCAACAACGATACTCATCTTCATTTTCCGGCCGCGCTGTCCCAGATCCCTCATCTCCTGGCGGTGCTTCGAAGAAGGAATATTCACAATAAGACCGTCCACGTAGATGATGTCCACGTGCATCGGTTCGCGAAACAGGCTGCGCAGCGACGTCTGGAAGCGGAATTCTCCAATCTCAAGCAGCGGTTGAATGCCGGGTTCCCATGGATTCGGATCGTCGGTTCCGTAAATCCTTAGTCCCTTGCCCTCAACGTGAACCCCGTCGGCTACCCAAACGCTAAGGTCGGCTAGGTCAACCCGGCTTTTGAACCGCGCCGATAGCGTTTCGATCACGCGGGCGCGCAAAATAGGCTGCGCTCGCGCGATCACGATGCGAATGGCTACTACGGCAACAGCTACAAAGGTGAGGAAGAGTCCGGCGATCCAGAGCCATCTGCGTGACCGCCACGGTCGCTGCATAGAAGAAATTCTGCCGACGTCTGAACTGACCGGCCCAGGGACATCCATCCAACTCTAAATGATCGGATTGAACCCTCCAGAGATGGAATCAGGTCTTTACTGCAGAGACCTTCCTGCAGGGGAGCCTTGGCCTGGATTTGCATAGTCTGACGCAACTTTTTCAAGAAATCGTTTTACCCCTGTGGAACTTGCGCCAGATTGACCACGCTCCAAACCAGGTAAGCTGCCATCATTCCGACTATGCATGCCATCACCAGGGCACGATGGCGCGTTTCCAAAAGGTCAGCCAAGACTCCCGATACAAAGATGAAAAGAAAGGGAACGGCCGCCAGCAAAAAACCCTCGCCCGCGACGTGCGGATGCGCCATCCCCAAGAGGAGAAACACTACACCTGCCAGAAGCGGCGCTGTGTTGCCGAAGTAGCGGGTGCGCGGCCATGCAGCATAAGTTACCACCGCCACCGGAAGCGCCAGCGCGAGAGCCGGGCACGCGCGCCCAATCTGCACGGCGACCTGCTTGTATACCCCGAGGATCGTAAATCCACGCCAGGTCGCGCCCCAGAACGCAGCTCGCTGCATACTCGCTGCGAAGGCATGCGGGTGAAAGAAATACACCGCGAACAGCAGAACAAATGCCACTACGCAAGCCGCGCACCAAATGGCAATAGCCGCGTGCCTTCGCACCGGAGCAACGTAAAGCAGAAAACCCAGAGCCATCGGCGCCAGCACGATCAGTGAGAACTGCGCGCCGACGGCGATCGCAAGTGACACGCCGAGCAGCACGATGCGCCGCCAGTTCCACAGCACCACCTCGCGCGGAGCATAAAGTGTGTGCGCTACCGCAATGGCCGTGAAGATAGTTCCAAACGCTCCCCAAGCCGCTACGATTTCCGGCTCGGTATGCCATACCGCGCTTGCCTGGATCAGCGACGGCGAAAAACAATACAGCGTGAGTGCGATGAATCCTCCCGTATTTCCGCAAAGCCGCCGGGCAACGTACCACAATGATGCACCCAAAAATACTCCGCAAGCGAGAAAAGGAATCCGCGGAAGCCAGCGCCAGTACGCCGCCGAATCGCTGCCAAAGTCCTTCGGCCAAGCCAGCAACGGTGCCGCTGAAGCGATGTAGAGCAGCGGCGAATGCTCGGTATCAAAGCCGTTTTCATCTGTTCGGAAGGGATCTTGAGCTGTCATCGGCGGATCCGAGAAAGGGGCCGAGGCCACTCCCCGTCCGTGCCACTGCTTCCATCCCTCGCCGATTCGGATTGCCTCTGGACCGTCCGGTTCGCCGGGTACGTGCATCTCCCAATGCACCAGCCACAGCGCCTGCGCCAGAAAGCAAAGTAGCAACAGCCCAGCAAGAAACTGTGGACGTCCAAAACGTTCACGCGTGAAATATGGCCGCATAAGGTCGAGCCGAGTGTTTTACCATGTCGGAGGTAGTTTGCGGAGAAAGATTGCCAGACTGATTACGCAGACCGATTGGGCACGCCAATTACAAGATCGATTACGAAACCCGTTCTGCCATGAGTGAACTCGAATCCAACGCCGAAAGCCCTGCGCCGTCGAATCCGGCCTCTCGGCCCTCAACTCCCGATTTCGCCGCCGCAACTCAGCCCTCTTACGTCAGAACGTTATTCCTCGGTCCGGATGGCCTTCGCCCCGGTTGGGGCTTCGCTTTTTATGTTGCAATGTTTTACCCGCTGCAGCGACTGGCAGTGGAGTTGGCATCGGCCCGCGATTTCGGCTCCCGCGGCCTGTGGTCCATGATGATCGAGGAGTTGCTCAACCTTGTCGCCGCAGTGATTCCGGCGATCATCTTGGCGCGAGTCGAAAGTCGGCCATGGAAAGTGTATGGCTTGCCCGGCAAACAAGCATTCGGACGATTGTTCTGGGTCGGCGGGCTGTGGGGATTCTCGGGAATCAGCCTCCTGATGTTCGGGCTCTACGGTCTACATGTTTTCGCGTTCGGCCCTGTCTTGCTACATGGTGCCCGACTCGCGCGCTTCGCGGTGTTCTGGGGAACAATGTTTCTGCTGGTAGGACTGTTCGAGGAGTTTCTGCTGCGCGGCTACACTCTGTTCACGCTCGCGCGCGGCATCGGCTTCTGGCCCGCTGCCTTGGTCCTGTCATGTTTGTTCGGCGTGATTCACCTGCGAAACGAAGGTGAGCAGTGGAGAGGTCTGCTGGCTGCGGCATTCATCGGTTTCTTCTTCTGTCTGACTTTGCGGCGCACAGGCAGCCTTTGGTTTGCTGTCGGCTTTCACGCTGCATGGGATTGGGGCGAGACTTTCTTCTATTCCGTTCCCGATAGCGGCATGATCGCTCCAGGCCACTTGCTGCGTTCGTCATTGCACGGCGCAGACTGGCTCAGCGGAGGATCAGTAGGGCCAGAAGGCAGCTTGCTCTGCTTCGTGGTGATTGCGATGCTTTGGATGGCGTTCGAAAAGATGTATCCGAGAATAACTGTTCCCAGCGCGCCCGACATGGCCAGTTAATTCCGCGGTGTCAGTTTGGGAGGTGAGTCGCTGGAAGTGCCATCGTGTAAGAGGGCTTTCTCCACAAACGACCTATACTGATTTCATGCCCGCAGAAGCCGACCTGTTGATCCCATTACGCCGCTACTGGGGATACAGTTCGTTCCGCCCTTTACAGGAGCGCATTGTCCGCAGCCTGCTGGCCGGACACGACACCTGCGTGGTGATGCCGACCGGTGGCGGCAAGTCTCTCTGCTATCAGTTGCCTTCTGTGGTCTCGGACCGAACGACCGTAGTGATTTCCCCGCTGATTGCGCTGATGCAGGATCAGGCAGCGCAACTTGCACAGATGGGAATTCCGGCGGCGGTTCTCAATAGTTCCGTCAGCCATGAGCAGCAATCGCAGGTGATGCGGCAGGCGCGCGAGGGCGCTTTCCGGCTGCTGTATTTATCTCCTGAACGTCTGCAGCGCGCTGACACGCTCGCTTGGCTGCAGCAGGTTCCCATCTCATTCTTCGCGATTGATGAGGCCCATTGCATTTCCGAGTGGGGACATGAGTTCCGTCCGGAGTACCGGCAGTTGAGCCGGCTGCGCGGAAAGTTTCCGGATCGACCCATCGCGGCGTTTACAGCAAGCGCGACCCGCCATGTACGCCACGACATTCTCACTCAACTGGAACTGCGTAATCCCGACAAATACATTGCCAGCTTCCATCGCCCAAATCTGCGCTATCTGGTGCGGGAGTGCGACAGCGTGGAGCACACCGCGCTGCTGGTGACGGCGTTGCGCCATTACGATGAGGGCAACGTCATTATCTACTCGCCCACGATCAGCAAGGTGGAAGAGACCGTAGATTACCTCGAAGACCAGGGAATTGCTGCGGTGGGATATCACGCCAAGATGGACGGCAGCGAGCGGCGCCGCAATCAGGAGCGCTGGATGTCAGACGAAGTGCGCGTGCTGGTAGGCACAATTGCCTTTGGGCTAGGGATTAACAAGGCGACCGTGCGCGCTGTTATCCATCTGGCGTTGCCCAAGTCAGTGGAGCAGTTTTATCAGGAGGCGGGACGCGCCGGGCGCGACGGAAATCCCGCCGACTGCATTCTGCTTTGGCGGAAGCAGGATGCGAGTTTGCTGGCATATTTTGCCAATCAAATTGTGCATGCGGCCGAGCGCGACCGGGCTTGGCAGAGATATCACACAATCCGGGCCTTTGCGGAATCCGGCAAGTGCCGCCACCGGCAGATTTGTATGCATTTTGGCGAAATTCCAAAGTGGACATCGTGCGCCGCTTGTGACGTTTGCGGAGCGGCGCCCGAATGGCTAACAGAAGCGATGACCCCATCCCTTGTGCGCCGGGCCTTGGTGGGCGCGGGTTCCAGTGCGCGGGTGGCGTCAACCCCGGAGAGTGAGGCTCATCAGGATCTGCAGGAGTATTTGCGAGAATGGCGGCGCACCACGGCCAAGGAACAGGGCATGCCCGCATACGTAGTGCTGCACGACAGTTCGCTCGATGAAATTTGCCGATTGCAGCCGACGTCGATTGCGGAGCTGCTCGCGATCACAGGAATCGGAGAACGCAAAGCGGATTTATACGGGCAAGTAATTCTTTCAGCGCTGCGGCGATATCGCGGCGGCGCCCGCGCGGCGGCGCTGCCCGAAAAGAAAACGGCTCCGGCTGTGGAGACTCTGCAACTCTTGGCCGAGGGAAAGAGTTTCGAGGACATTGCCCGGATTCGCGGACGGCAAATAGGAACGGTGGTAAACGCGGTCGCCGGATTGGTCGAGAAAGGCCACTTGGAATTTCGTTCGGAATGGATCGATCGCAACAAACTTGCAGTGATTGAAGCTGCCTGTGCCAACCTTGGCCTCGAGCGAATGGAACGGCTCAAGACGTTAAAGGATGCTCTGCCTCCGGAAATTACTTACGACGAAATTCGGTTAGTAGTCGCGAGAATGCGGCGAGAATCAAGCAAGAAAAAGACGTCGATTTCCGTGTGAACGTGATGATTTACCGTCTGGTCGCGCTTTCTCCGAACAGATTGCGCTAGTCGCAATAGTTACAAAAACCCACTCCAATCAAAGCGCGACGTAGATTGGGGTGTACACTCTTGTTGGGTTCTGAATTCCTAATCAAGCCCCAATCCGAGACATAAGTAGAAGTTGCCATTTCTTGGCATCGCTCGTGACGAATCCGTGCGGTGAAGCACGTTCGCTATCCCAGGAGGGAGCCGGTCATGAGAATTCTTCTTTATAACCCCGACAATGGTGTGACTCGCAATTTCATGCCCCACCTCTGGATGTTTCTGCTGCAGTCGTTGACTCCGCCGGGGCATGAAGTACTGCTGATCGACGGCAACGCCAAGCCCATGGACGAAGTTCAGATTGCGCAGTATGTCCGCGACGAGAAAATCGACTTGGTTGGCATTGGCGCCATGACTCGCATGATTGCGAAGGCATATCGCATCGCCGACGCGATCCGGGCTACCGGGGTGAAGGTTGTGATGGGCGGGCCTCACGTCACGGAGTTAGCTGACGAGGCCCTGGGGCGTGACGGTGGGGCGCGCCACGCCGACGCTGTGGCTCTGGGCGAAGCCGATGAAACCTGGCCAAAAATGGTGAATGACGCAGCTCGCGGCGAGCTGAAAGAAATCTATGCGCCGGTGGACGAGACGGGCAAAGAGCGCAAGCCTTCGTTGAAACAGTATCCGGTGATTCCGTGGCAGTCGATCGATCTCGAGCAATTCAACCTTGTGCCCAAGGCCGCGACCAGCATGCTGCAAAAAGTTGGGGAAGGTTGGGGAACCTTTCGCATCATCCCCGTCGAGTCAGGGAGGGGTTGTCCGTACGGTTGCGAATTCTGCACGGTCACCGGATTCTTCGGCGACTCGATTCGCTTTCGTACGAACGAGAGCGTAGTGAACGAATTGTTGCTGCTAAAGGCGCGTGCCCGAAAAGAGAAAGGGCAGATGGCGGTGTTCTTCATCGACGATAATTTCGCCATCAACGTGAAGCGCACCAAGTCGCTGCTGCGCGACATTATTGCCGCCGGGGCGCAGGTGCATTGGGTGGCACAGATCAGCGCCAATTTATTGCGCGATGAAGAACTGATCGACTTGATTGCGGCGTCCGGGGGCAAGTGGGTATTCATCGGCATGGAGTCGATCGACCCGGCGAACCTGAAAGATGTCAACAAAGGATTCAACAAGCCTGGTGAATATGCCCAGGTGCTGGAGCGACTGGCGAAGCGAAATGTGTACGCGATCACGTCGTTTATTTTTGGCATGGATAATGATACGAGCGGCGTGGCCGAAAGAACTCTGTCGCAGGTGCGCACCTGGCCCCCGGGTCTCCCTATCTTCGGGCTGCTGACTCCGTTGCCGGCAACCCCGCTGTATAAGCGGCTGGAGGTTGCGGGACGGCTCACCCGGCCGAAGCATTGGCAGGAGTTTATTCCCTTTGCCATGGCGCACACTCCTCTGAAGATGAGTATCGAAGAGGCTCATGCCGAAGTGAAATACGGATGGGCGCACGCCTACAGCCCCGAAGCGTTGGCGCAGGCCGTCGATTCGCTGGATGATCAGCCCCTGGGATATCGCATCAATATCTTCCTGGCGCGCCTGTGTTTCCGTGGAATTTATTTTCCCATGATGGGGAAGCTGGCATGGATGAAGGTAATCGCGCAGAATCGGCGGACGATTTTCAAGCTAGTGAAGGAAGCGGTGTTTCGGCGCGGGTTACAGCGTCCGCGGGATCCCCAAGGCGTGGCGTATGAAAAGGCAGAAACGCAGGATTCGCGGATAAGGGCTTAGGATTGCTACAAGCGTAAAGACAGAAACCAGCAGCCATCAACATCTTGATCGTGTTGATGGCTTTCCTCATTTTGGGCGCACCAGGCAACCGCTTTTTGCTTTGGCTCGGCGGGTTTGCTCGGCCGGGACGGCCGAGAGCTGCCCTGAGCGGAGTCGAAGGGCGGCTGTCTCTACGTGAGCGTTTTCGCGAGTTGAGTTGCGGCTTCGCGGCCGGAGCGGATGCAGTCCGGAACGCCGATGCCGCGATAGGCGTTGCCGGCGAGCGCGAGACCAGGCAACTGCTGCCGCAAGCGTTCGATGCGGTTGAGGCGATCGAGATGTCCGACCCCGTACTGCGCCATGGCGGATTTCCATCTGTAGACGCGGGCAAAGAGTGGCTCGGCGCTCAGACCGAGGATTTGCTGCAGCTCGTTGCGCACGATTCCGACGATCTGATCGTCGGCGAGAGTCCAGACGTCTTCTGCATTTTTTCCAGCAAAAAAGCATCGCAACACGGCGCGATCTTCAGGTGCGCGATGGGGGAATTTGTTGTGCACGAAAGTTGCCGCCAGCAGGCACTTGCCTTCACTGCGGGGCACGAGAAATCCGAATCCGGGAGGAAGAGACTGGCGCACATTGCGATCGTAGCCGAGTCCCACGGTGATAGATGAGCTGTACTGTATGGCGGCGAGTTCAGCGGAAAGTTCGGGACTCGTGATGCGAAGCACTTGAGCCGCTGCGGGCGCAGGCAGCGCGAGAATCACACCGTCGAAATAATTTGATTTCGTCCCCGATGATACGAGCCAACGTTTGGCTTCCGGCTGAATGGTTTGTACGGACGTCTTCGTCAACAGGGCCGCCGGAGGGAGGCGAGATACGACCGTCTCAGCCAGGAGCTGCATGCCGTTCTTGAGGGACGTGAACAGCGGCGCGGGCTTGCGAGGGTCGGACGACGTCTTCCTGCGTGCGGCGAGCATGGCGCGGCCGAGGCTGCCATGCGTGCGCTCCATCTCGGCGAAACGCGGCAGGACGGCGCGGACGCTTAGGCTGGCGGCTTCTCCACCATAGATGCCCGAGAGAAGCGGATCGGCGAGGCGGTCCACCATTTCGGCGCCGTAGTGGCGTTCGACGAAGGACGCGACCGATTCATCGTGATCGGCCGCACGCGCCCGACGGAACAGTTCTCGCGTCATGTGCAGCTTGGTCTTCCAGGAAAAAAGCGGCGATAGCCCGGTCGGAATAATTTTTGTGGGGACCATGAACATCAGGCCGTCGGGCATTTCAACGAGGCGACCGCGCGTCAAAATGTAGGTCTTGCGGTCGGCATCGTTCGAGCCGATGAACTGGTCGCCGAGGCCGAGTGCGCGGCAGAAATCAGTAGCCCAGGGTTTCTCTGTGATGAAGGAATCCGGACCACCCTCGACAACGCATCCGTCAATATGTTCGGTGCGTAGTACACCGCCGAAGCGCGGCGAAGACTCATAAAGAACGTATTCGACGTCTCCGCCGGCGCGGCGGAACTCTTCGAGTGCGAAGGCGGCAGCGAGGCCGGAGATGCCTCCGCCGATGATGGCGATGCGAGTCATGAACTGCCGCTGCCGGATGCCGGCTTTTGGCTTCCGGAAGGCGGAGGGCGGAAGCCGGAAGCCGAGACCGAATACTCTTGCACGAAGCGGGCCAGGTTCTTCACGTTCTCGACAGGGGTTTCGGGAAGGATGCCGTGGCCGAGATTGAAGATATGGCCGGGCCGTCCGGCGGCTCGTCGCAGAATGTCTTCCGCGCGCGATTTCAATTCTTTCCAGTCGGCGAAAAGCAGCACGGGATCGAGATTTCCTTGCACGGCGCATTCATGATCGAGTCGGTCCCAGCCTTCGTCGAGGGGAATGCGCCAGTCGAGTCCGATGACGTCGGCTCCCGTCTCTTTCATGGCGGGCAGGAGCGTGGCGCTGTCAGTGCCGAAATAAATGATGGGCGCCCCGGTTTTCTGCAACTCCTTCACCATGCCGGTAACGTGATGCAGCACGTAGCGTCGATAATCCTCCACGCTGAGGCAACCGACCCAACTGTCGAAGATCTGGATTACGTCGGCGCCGGCGCGGACCTGATCAGCTGCGTAAGCGACCGTGACCATAACCAGTTTGCGCATCAGTACATCCCAGTCGGCGGGAGAGTTATACATCAATGTCTTGGTGTGAACGTAATTGCGCGAACTGCCGCCTTCGATCATGTAGCTCGCAAGCGTGAAGGGCGCTCCGCAGAAACCGATGACCGGAACGCGATCGGCGAAATATTTTGCGACCAGGCTCACGGCTTCGGAGACATAGCCGAGATCGGCAGCGCGGTCGGTGCGCAGATTTGCGATGTCTTCCTTACTGCGCATGGGTTTCTCAATCACGGGCCCTTCACCGGCGGAGAAGTGAAATGGCAAACCCATGACTTCGAGGGGAAGCAGTAGGTCAGCGAAGATAATCGCGGCGTCTATGCCGAGGATTTCAGCAGCGGTGATTGTGACTTCGGCGGCCAGCGCGGGCTTCTTACAGATCTCGAGAAGCGAGTGTTGCTCGCGGACTGCGCGGTATTCGGGTATGTAGCGTCCGGCCTGCCGCATGAACCACACGGGAGTGCGGTCGACAGGCTGGGCCTTGCAAGCGCGAACAAAGCGGGAATTTGGGGCCGACATGAAGTGATGAATTTAGCATTTTTTCGAATGGTCCGCTGATTGAGGGTCTGCGCATTGGTTTTGTGCGAGACTGAGAGAAGAGCTCGAACGCCTACGTACGGCGCGGATTGGAGGAGGATTCGAAGGTCATGGCGCAAGCTGGGATTGCAACAGAAAAAATCCGGTTGAAGCTGGCTGACAACACAACCATGCAGGCGTATGTGGCGCAGCCACAGGGCGGCGGGCCGCATCCTGGACTGATGGTGTTTCAGGAGGCCTTCGGCGTCAACTCGCACATTCGCAACGTTACTGAGCGGTTCGCTGAGCGGGGATACATAGCCGTGGCTCCGGAATTGTTTCATCGCACCACGCCGCCTGGATTCGAGGGCAACTACAACGACTTTCCCTCGGTGATGCCGCACTATCAGGCGGTGACGAATGAGACGGCAGAAGCGGACATTCGAGCGACTTACGAGTGGCTGCGTTCGAATTCTCAGGTGAAGGCTGACGAGATTTCCTGTGTGGGATTCTGCATGGGAGGCCGCGTTTCGTTTCTGGCGAACAGCGTCGTCTCGGTGCTAAAGGCAGTCTCGTTCTATGGAGGCGGGATCGCCCCTGGATTGCTGGACCGGGCCTTGAAGCTGCATGCGCCGTCGTTGCTGATCTGGGGCGGACTGGACAAGCATATCACTGCGGAACATCGTGAGGCGGTGACGAAGGCTCTGGATGCGCAGCGCAAGATATACGTCCACGTCGTGTTTTCGAACGCCGACCATGCATTTTTCTGTGACGAGCGGGCAGCGTATCAGCCTATAGCCGCGCGGCAGGCGTGGGCGCTGACCTTGGAGTTCTTGCGCTCGTGAGGAGACTTTGGATCTTACCAGCAGCGATCGCGCTGTTGCCTTTCGTTGCGGGTTGGCAGACGCCGAGCGGCGGGTCGCGCGGCGGTCCCACTCCAACCTTTTATAAAGATGTGCTGCCGATCTTGCAGAATCACTGCCAGAGTTGCCATCGGGAGGGAGAAGTTGCGCCTATGCCGCTGGTGACTTACGAGCAGACGCGCCCGTGGGCGGCGGCGATGGCGCATGCGGTCGAGATGAAGATGATGCCGCCGTGGTTCGCCGACCCGCGGTACGGACATTTTGCCAACGATGTTTCATTGACTCCGGAACAGATCGCAACGATTTCTGTGTGGGTTGCTGGTGGCGCGCTGGCGGGAGACGCTCACGACGCGCCTGCGCCGCGAAAATGGACGGAGAGATGGAATATTCCGCAGCCTGACTTGGTAGTGAAGATGCCCAAGGCGGTGCAGATTCCGGCTCAGGGAGAGATTGAGTACACGTACGAGATTGTGCCGACGCATTTTGCAGAAGACCGGTGGGTGCAGATGTCGGAGTTCCGCGCGGGGAGTCCGGCACATGTGCATCACGCGGTGGTGTATATTCGTCCGCCGGATTCACAGTGGCTGCGGCACGCACCAGTGGGTGAGCCGTTTACCGCATCGATGCTGAGCGATTCCGAAGATCGGCGGCAGGCGCACGAAACCACCAGCGATCTGCTGCTGGTATATGCGCCGGGTAGCTCGCCCGATGAATGGCCGGAAGGCATGGCGAAGTTTGTGCCGGCGGGGTCAGACCTCGTCTTTCAGATGCACTACACGACCAACGGGTCAGCGGATCAGGATGCGACCAGCATCGGGATGGTGTTTGCGAAGACGCCGCCCAAGCAGAAGGTGATCACTCTGCAACTAAACAATCATGCCCTGATCATTCCGCCCGGCGCAGACGATTTTCGCGTGGAAGTGCAGGGCACGCTGCCGAATGACGCCACGCTGCTGAGCCTTTTTCCGCACATGCATCTGCGCGGGAAGCGCTTTGAATACGATATTGTGCACGACGATGGCAGCTTGGAAGTGTTGTTGCGGGTGAATTATCACTTTCATTGGCAATTGAGTTACAAGCTGGCCGAGCCGCGGCCGCTGAAAGCGGGAACGCGCCTGCGGGCGGTCGCGTGGTATGACAATTCGAAAAATAATCCGCACAATCCCGATCCAACGAAGACAGTGACCTGGGGAGACCAGACGTCCGACGAGATGATGGTGGGGTTCTTTGACGTGGCAATCCCGGCTCGGATGGACAAGTGGCAATTCTTCGTGCGGCAGGGGCAGGAAAAGCGGGATCTCCAGCCAAGTGTCCAAAAATAAGCGCGCTGGTGTTACTTGCCCCCGCGGGTTGTCCTCTGTAACACTTGAATGGGTTCACGCCAATTGAGCGCTATTTCCACGCCAACAATTCCTGAAGAACCGAATCGCGTGCCGGAACGCCTGCGGGCGGCGTCGTATTGGGCGCTGGCGATTGTGTTTGTAGCGGTCTATTTCGGTTCGCTGTTTTCGCCGGCTTTGCTCGATGACGCGGACAGCACACATGCGGAAGCTGCGCGCGAGATGTTCGTAAGCGGAGATTACGTCACGCTGCATGTGAACGGGGTGCGCTATCTGGAGAAGGCTCCGCTGCCTTATTGGCTGGTGGCATTCTGTTATCGCATTTTTGGGGTGAATGA
>Ga0193751_1000895_pt1 | contig 20522 bp, 16 predicted proteins | sample L1c2metaG_FD_143050 | JGI IMG/M metagenome (GOLD analysis project Ga0193751, IMG submission 143050) | Soil microbial communities from a riparian zone of the East river system, Colorado, United States - L1c2 | ecosystem: Environmental > Terrestrial > Soil > Riparian zone | place: USA: East River... | reverse complement strand
CCGCCTTCTTCCGGGCGCGAGCCAAGAGCTGATCATCAAGGCTGAGGGTGATGTTCATTGGATCAGTATATCCGCGAGATAGACCCTACTCCGGCTTCGCAGCGGCCTTCTCGCGCGCGGCCTCCAACAGCCAGTTTCGGACGACGCCTTGCACGTTCCTCCTAACTTCTTGCGTCCGAGCTTCGTCCGCCGTGGGGTGGTTTACCGCGGCGGCCTGTTTCTTTGCAGCTGCGGTGTCCGCCGGCTCGGCGACAACGACATTTTTGCGCTCTACGTCATCCTCGGCTTCTTCGTCGTCTTCTTCGTCCGCTTCTTCGTTGCCTTCCGCGTCGTCGTCTTCGTCGCTCCCTTCCTCGGCTTCAAAATCTTCTTCCAACCACTGCGGGCCGCCAAGGCTGGTGCGGTGCACGTCGTGCGGGTCGATCACGACGTCGGTGGCATCGTCCACTTCGAAGGTCGCATTGCGCAGGTTGACGCTGGCCGTCTGCAGAGCGTAGAGCATGAGTCCAGCCGTTTTGTGGTCCAGGCGCCCGGCGCCGAGCATCTGGATTACTTTCATCAGCGCCATCTGCACGGAGTTCGCGTCTTCGAGCAGCGGCAAATCGAAGAGGCGCTGCGCCGACGCATCCGCCGCAATTTTCGCCCGCTCACGCCGGATGCGCTCATGAAAAAAGCAATGCCGCCTGCGCCGCAGCGCCGGAGACCCGCACTGCGTCCCATTCATCTTTACATGCTGACATCTTGGAACATCTTCCAGCCCCATATTTTTCTCACCTCATTCTTCTCATCATTCTTTTCATGCCCGCTTCTCATACCCCGACTTCACGCACCGGAGGAAAATTTGAGGGTATCCCCCTCCCCCCGTGAATCTTAGGAATCATGGGGTTAGCACGAAATTCCCCGCAAAATCCGGATGGCAAAGAAGTTAGATATCAAAATCCGTGAAACAAAGGATTTAGAGGCGGACGGTTTGGTTTCGGCCAGACTGTCGCGACCTGGGCCATGATGGCGCGACTAAAATCCTCAGTCAAGGTTGGGCGTCACATGCGGGGCTGTGGAAAAAAATGGCGGGGAAGCATTGAGACGGCGGTAGCGTCGCGTCCCACCCCTGCAAAAAACGCAAGGATGGGCCATCCGTCCGAATTAGGGAACGTCCCCTCCAGTTAGCCGCTGGGTAAATGGCGTTCAGTCACCGCCTCTAGGAAGCTTCGGGTCAATTTTCATTGCGATGTCCCTGAGCATCGCCATAGTGTCATCTTTCGTAGTGTTGGCAGAAGCGCTCATGCCAACACCTTTCTGAATCTGCTCCGCCTCAAGGTCGTAAACAATCCCATTGAGGTTCTTATACACGACCTCATATCGCTCCAAGAAAGGTGGCAGATCCGCATACGTTAGGCTCGTGAGGAAAAACTTATGGATCGCATCGTTCCTCGCGTCGTACAGCGTGCTCAGTTCATCAAAGAGCGCTTGCGTAGTAACGCCTTCTTCACGCGCCATGCGCTGGATCTTCCTCTGCGTGTAATATTGCCCTTTCTTTTCTTGCGAGATCAGCAACTCTTCCACCTCTGTAGTTTTCTTGACTATCTGCCTCTTGAGAACAAGCCCTATGCGCAGGAACCCGTCCGTCAGAGCGGCATAGAGAGCCATGCCTTCGAGCAGAGTACCCTCCTCGTTGGCCTTCTGGATCAGCAGACGTGCAGCACCGAACGCGTGGACGAAGTTTTTGAGTTTTTCGCTCTTGGATGGCATTTGGGTTCGAGAACACGTGGTCAATCTTGTGCTTGACCACGTGTTCAATCTTCCGCTTTACCCGCAGTGACCTAGATGCGCACGTACCGAGCCACCTTCACCGCCTTGTTGTCAGCAAGGTGATCAAATGAAATCGCGTACTTGCCTTCGTCTGACACGCTAATCGTGATTGTGCCGTCGCATCGGGTAGTAAGCATCCGCCGATCTTCGCCATTCACTTTGGCTCCAATGGCGTATGCTTCCTGTTTGTATCGGTCGTCAATGTGTTCATCGTTATGGTGAACGGACACGATGTTGACGATCGGCTTTCTACCCATCGCTGCATAGAGAAGCTCAGAGAATCCTGACTGGTGTCCGTGATGCGACACGATGAAGAAATCGACATCCTTCACCGCGTTTCGGAAGTTGGCGTTTTTCTTTAGTAGGGCCTCCCAACCACCAGTCTCGATATCGCCGCCGAACAGGAATTTCTCTTGGAATTTTGTTCCTGTCACCGTCAAGACCAGCACGATGCTGGAATTGTTGATGAACTGCCCGCTAGCTTCTTTGGCTTCAGACGGTGACAGCATAAACCGTTCAAAGTTCAACCCGAGATTAGGATATTGCGTAATCGGCACGTTAAAGGTTGCCTGCCAAGTGGTATACGTGTCCAGATTGTCGTAGTCGCCGTTCTCAGCCGTCTTAACTTCCTCCCAATCGTATTTCTGGCGAAGCAAAAATGCAGGCGGACAATGTGCCTTGATGGCGTCTACCTCAGTGATGTGGTCGTCATGAGGGTGGGTCACCACCATTTGCGTAAGCTTGCGGCCGTTCCAACCCGCAGCATTACCGAGTTCGTTCTCCGCGATGTACAGGGCGGGTGAGAACCCTTCTGTGCAACCGCAGTCGATAAGAATTGTGTGATTGGTGGGCGTCTTTACAAAGACGCACGCACCGTGTTCAACATCGAAGATCATCACCTTCATTGACATAGCAACATCTACCTCGTTCCTTTTTAGTGTGCTGCTACTGCACTTCTGCTTTCACCCGATTGCGCCAAATAAGCGTGGAAAACTGGTCTCTCAGAAAGGTCACGAAACCGATTCATACGTGTCCAGCACAGGCAGGAAATAAGAAACAGCAGTATCAGTCCGGAGAAAAACAAGCAGACGTGGATTTGCCAGCGCGTATGAAGATCGTTTGTTATGCGAACAAGAGGAGCAATCGCCACCCAACTGACGAGAATCAGCCCACGGGCGAAATCGGAGTTCGCAACGAAGAGGTCTCGTTTGGAGAAGCTACCCTGAATCTTCGTGAGGCAATAGTCGAAAGCAACGTCGACGTTCTGTACGGGATGGCCGAGTTCCTTCGTGATTCGAGCGTTGACGTGATCGCCAGTTTTGGATTCCCACAAACTGTCACGGCTGGCCTTGAGATAACGCTTGCCCTTAAAAGTTTTGATGAGCAAGTCGGCTGATTCCTGCAGCAGGGTGCCGACGGCAAACGCGACCAACACAAAAACGGTGAACCCACTCGCGGTGGTGCCCAGGATTCCCTGGGCAAACCGTGCCCATCCCCGCAATGCAATCCATACTTCGTAAATAATGAACAAGCCAGGAACTATGACAGCGAGAAAGTCATAGACCTCGACCTTCACCTTGGAAAGATCCATACAGGGACCTCGAACTGGGTTCAGCTTTTAAAGGCTAGGGTTGCGAGCGGTGTGGAGTTTCGATCTGGGACGAAGCACGCGCATCAGCAAGACAACGGAAGCCGATACACCTCAGATTAACCGAACTTGCATAAGCTGTCAAATTAGGCCACGAGCAGGTCTGCGGAACACCATATGTTGTGGTTGTTATACAAGTAGATGCTACGCTCGAATGCCAGGACGGGAGCGGCCACTTGCACCGGATCAGCACGCCGATAGGTGTTCCCTCCGGGACTCGGCTCCCTTTTATTGCACCAGGTCCTTCGGCCCGTCAAAGGGCGCGGGTCTCAGGATGACAAGTCTCTTGGTGGTCGAATCAGTTGCCGGCTGGCACGCCGCCGTATTTTTGCAGCCAGTTCAATTCTTCTCTTACTTTGATTTTGCCGTGCCAGGGATTTTTGCTGAGGCTGTGGCCTTCGCCGGGGAAAACTAGCAACGCGTTCGGTACTCCGAGCGAGTAGAGGGCGTGTTCGAGGAGATAGTCTTCCATGACGGCGACGCGGATGTCGTTGGCGCCGGCGACCATGTGGGTAGGAGTTTTGACTTTGTCGATTTGGAAGATGGCGGCTTCGTCGTGATAGCGCTGGGGGGCTTCCCAGGGGCGTCCGCCGAGGAAGTAGGCGTCGTCGTAGGTGGTGTCGTCGTTGCCCCAGTTGCCGATGTGCTCGACCGCGCCGGCGCCGGTGACGGCGGCTTTGAAGCGCGTGGTTTGGGTGATGAGCCAGTTGGTCATGTATCCGCCGTAGCTGTAGCCGGCGATGGTGAGGTGGTCGGGATCGGCGATGCTGTCTTTCACGAGGGCGTCGACGCCTTCGAGGATGTCTTTGCCGGGGCGGGAGACGATTTGCGGGACGATCTGCTGGAGGAATTTGTCGCCGTATCCGGTGGAACCGCGGTAGTTGGGCTCGAAGACCAGCCATCCGTTGGTGGCGGCGAGCGCGGACCACTGGTACCAGTCGGCTTCGAAGTGGTTACCGTCGGCGTCGGCGGGGCCTCCGTGGATGAGGGTGAGCATGGGGAGGTGCTTGGCTTCAAATTTTCCTGGGGGATAAATGAGCATGCCTTCGACTGTGGTGCCGTCGTCGGCTTTCCATTTATATGGCTTGCCTTGGGGGAGCTCGCGTTCGGTGAAGAGATGATTGAAGGACGTGATGGGCTTCGCTTGATCGAGGTTGGTGGAGCTGTCGGCGAGATAGATTTCGTCGGGCCTGCCGAGTGAGGAATAGACGAAGGCGATTTTTGGGGAGTGAGTGGCGGTAGAGATTTGCGCGTAGGTGCCGGGCCATTGGCTGAGACGGTGTAGTTCATCGGACGGTTTGGCGGCGGAATACATTTGGACTTCGGTGCCCAGGCGGGCGGAGGTTAGGAGTGTAGCCCCGGACGCATTCGTTCGGGGGGCGCTCGCTGCAGTCGTGACTGGGACGCTCGCCGCGGTCGCGGGGCGGACCCTTCCACTTCGCTCAGGGCTGGCTTCTGCGTCCGCCCCTACGACTGCATACTGCTCGACGGGGCCGATGAAGTCTTTGCTCCATTGTTCGACCGCACCGGTGTCGGAATCGACAGCGTAGAGGTGCGGTTGCAGGTCGCGGTAGGGACCGGAGACGTCGCCGATTTCGACGGTGAAGAAGATGTGGCGGCTGTCGCTGGCCCAGTGGGGATGGACTTCGACGGCTTGGTTTTTGGTGACGCGACGGGGTTGGGCTTCCGCGCTAGTGTTTGAGGAACTTTCGGCAGTTGCGGGCGAGGGCGCCCGCGCCACATCTAGCGTGTAGATTTCTACGTCTTCGTATTTTTCCTGACGCTGGTTGATGGCGTTGCTGATAAACGCCAGCTTGCGGCCGTCGGGTGAAGTGACCAGGCTTTCTACTCGCAGGGGAGTTGTTGCGATGGCTTGAGCGCCGGGAGTGAGGTCGGGTTCTTTTTCGGAATCTTTATTTTGCTTTTTTGTTTTTGCCGGGGCGGCGGCGTGGCGGGCCAGCGCGGTGGAGAGGTCGAGCGCGAAGATTGTGTCGCCGCGTTCGGCGGCGCGATATTGGACAACGTCTTTCCATTCTTTTTTGTAGTCGTCCTTTTGCGTTTTGCTCCACGGATGGCGGGTGGCGAAGTAGATGGTTTGCGAATCCGCGGACCAGGAAAATGTGTGGGCTTCTTCTTCGCCCTGCGTGATCGGGAAGGCTTCGCCGCCATTGGGAGATATTAAGTAGACCTGAGCGGTTTCGCCTTTCGAATCGGAATCGGAATCGGAATCTTCATTTTTCTCGGCGGAGGGTTTGCGCTCGGAGAGGAAGGCGATCCAGCGGCCGTCGGGCGACCATTTCGGCTCGGTGTCATGGCCCGATTGCGTCAACTGAATCAGGGAGCCAGCTTTGCCGTCGTCGCGATAGAGCCAGAGATCTTTGCGGAAAATTTGCTGGTCCCAATCAGCGCGGTCGGTGCCGATGACGACGGAATTGCCGTCGGGAGAAATCTCGAGCGCGGGGAAGCTGACGGAGTTGAAGAATTCGTCGAGCGTGAGTTTGGGTTTGCTTTGGGCTACGGCGATAAGTGCGACGGTCGCGACGATTGCCGCGATGCAGACAGGTTTCCGGATTCGCATAGGGTCCCGTGGGAAGAAGGGTTATACAACGGTGGATTCGTTGGACGCAAGTTTGGTTGGGGCTATGGTATGGCGACACAAAATCCACAGCAAAGCGGCGAAGGCCGGCACGGAAAGTTGGATGTGAGTCCAACGAGAGAGTGGTCCGAAGAGAGGCAGCACGTAGGCGAGATACAAAAACAGAAGCAACGTTGCAGAAGACGCGAGCCGCGGGTTGGTCAGAGTCCAATCTACCAGCAGAAGGAGAACGGGAGCTAGGACCAGCAGGTCGTAGACGAAGAGATGAGGATTCACCAGCACGGCGGCGAGGGTGAGGGCGGAAAAACGTATGGCGAGCGGAGCCGAAGATCTCCAAACAGATCTCCAGATGATGGCCGCAATTGCGATCGCGAGGATGGAAGTCAAGACGTAGAAGCCGAAAGCAACTTCCGGTTGCGGGATCAGCAATGTCCAGAAGGAGCGTAGGGAATGCATCTGAATGGGAGCCAGACTTAATTCCGCTCCGCCAGTTTGGCGCGAGAGGCGGCGGAGAGTGTCGAGGTAGGCGTGCATCACGGCCGAACCGAAGTAGAGTCTAGTAAAGATCAATTGCGCGCCCGCGGACAGGATAAGTGCGGCGAACGGCTTCCAGGCTCGAGAGAGCAGCAGCACCAGCGGAATGGCGATCAGGAACTGCGGCTTGAAGATTAGCAAGCCCAGCGCGGCTCCCGCCATCCATAGGCGATCTGCGCGGAAGGCAAGGAATGCCAGGGTGAAGCATGCGAGCACGAGCGCTGACATTTGGCCGCGGACGAAAAAATGAAATAGCGGCGGAAAAGCGATCGCGCAGAGAGCGACGGTTCCGGGAGACGAGCGCAGGTTGGGACACGACCTCCACAGTAGAAAGATGCAGCCGGTAAAGATGAGAAGGCTTGCCGTGACCCAGATTCGCGCGGCGACTGGGAATGAAAATCTGGCTAGCGGAAGGAAGAAGAGTCCTACTTGAGGCCCATAGAGATTGGGCAGGCGTACGCGCGCGGGTTGGCCAACGATCGCGTGTACGGAGTCGGCGGCGACCTGCTCGTTGTAGAGTTCGGCGGCACGGCCCTGCGCGATCAACTGGGCGGAAATGTAGGAGGGGAGAAAATCCTGAAATTTGATATTGCCGGCGCGATCGAACAGACCGGGCGTCGCGAAATCAATGGCGCACACGGTCCATAAGCAAATGGCCAGAACGATGGTCTGCGCGCGAATGCGATTCGGTGTAAGCCACTGCACGCGACGGGCAATCGTCGCCAGGAAGCTCACTGGGCGGGCTCGGCGTTCTTGAGGGCATCGTCTAGGGACTGGCCGTAGCGGGAAGCGCTGTGCGCAATGTGCCAGCCGTCATCGTAGTCACGAAATTCGACTGTGGAAATGTAATGAAGGTCGCTGGAATATAGCGCGGCGCCCACTTCGTTCACCGGCGCCCATTTCCAGAGGAAGTCGACATCGGCCACATTGCCTTGCTTGCTGATGCCGGTCACGGCTAAGAGTTCCCTCTTTGCGACGGGGATGAAGAGCAAGGCTTTGTCGGCTTCTTCGGCGGGGACCAGGGCGCGGACTGTTTCCACACCGGAAGGAGTCAGCAGAACGTCCCAGCAAGGCGGCGCCAAGCCGGGTGAACAGGGGGCCTTGGTCGCGGTGATCCAGCCGCGTTGTTGAAGAACGATATATTCGGGCGAGACATAGTCTTTGTTGGCGACGGTTCCGGTTTGCAGAGTGAACTGCTGCGGAGTTTGAAATGCGGCAGAGGCGGAAATCAGGTCGGTGGCTAGGCGGCGGGTCAGGAAGTCGCGGGGAGAGCAGGAGGCGAGTGTGAGGGTGAGCAGAGACAGGGCGAAGATTGAGATTTTTCGCATCTTGCTTATTGCTTCTTGAAAGATTGACGCAACCGCTGCCGGGCTGCGCCCGGCGGCTGTCCTCACATAAAGCAAAATCTCTATATCGTAAAACTTTAGATGGTCGAGATTCTTACACAGCCGGTGGACAGCCGAGGCGGCTGTCGCTACGCGTCCAGCTCTAACGACTGGTGATTGTAAATAAACGGGAGCGTTTGTGTGGAGAGAAAGGGCGGGAGGTGATCTGGCCTTCGAAGTGAGTGGGCCAGCGGCCGGGGATTTGGGTGGAGCAACGCGGGCAGCGGCCTTCGGGAGTCAGGCGGTAGTCCTGAATGAAATATCCGTAACGGCTGATCAAAGTTTCGCTGCAGTGCGGGCAGCGCGTGTCTTCCCAAGGGCCGACCATGCCGGGAAGATTGCCGGCGTAGATGTAACGCAGGCCCGCCTCTTGACCGATTTGGGCGGCGCGCAATAAGTCTTCGGGGGTGGTATCCCGCTGGCCGTCTCCCTGCATTTTGTAGTCGGTGTGGAATGCAGTGACGTGCCAGGGAATGTCGGGGGAGATGCCGGCTAGGAATTCGGTGAGACGGCGCAGTTCATCGTTGGAATCGTTGAAGCCGGGGATGAGCAGGGTGACGATCTCGAGCCACAATCCCATCCAGTGGATGCGGCGGATGCTGTCGAGGATAGGGCCGATGCGTCCGCCGAGTTCGTGGTAGTGGCGATCGTCGAAACTCTTCAGATCGACTTTGTAGAGATCGAGCCAGGGACGGAGGTATTCGAGCACCTGGGGAGTGCCGTTGCCGTTGGAAACGAATCCGGTGAGCAGGCCGGCGGCTTTGGCCTCTTTGAAAACCGCGACGGCCCATTCACTGGTGATCAGGGGTTCGTTGTAGGTGCTGACTAGAACCTTCGCGCCCTGGTCGAGGGCGTCGCGGACAAGGGCCTCGGGAGAAGTCTCGAGCGGCGGCGAGACTGCGTTGGGATCACGGAGCGCTTGCGACGTGACCCAGTTTTGGCAGTAGCCGCAGTGGAGATCGCAGCCCAGCATACCGAAGCTGTAGGCAAGAGCTCCGGGGTGGGCGTGGAAGAACGGTTTTTTTTCGATGGGATCGCATTGCATTCCGGCGGTGTATCCCCAGGGGACGTAGAGCGTACCGCCGCGATTGAAACGGACTTTGCAAACGCCGGGCTGGCCTTCGGGAATGGGGCAGCAATGGCCGCAGGAGAAGCAGCGCACGCGGTTGTTGTCTAGTTTTTCGTAGAGAGATGGGTCCGCTTCGCGGACTTTCTCGTTTAGGACATCGCGCAGGGTGGGCACGGAAACCTCTTGAGATTATTTTAGCGCGAGGGAGGTGAGGGATGTCGGTTGTGATCCGAGAAATCAAAGTCCCCATCCTGTCGCAAAAAACGCGACAAGGGTGGGGCACCCTTAGGACGGGGCAGCCGCTGGATCTGAGCGGGCGACTGTACTTCTACGGCCGGCGGCGGGCTTCTTCGCCATGTGCTGTTGCAGCCACAACTCGGCTCGCTGTTCGATTGCCGCGGCTTGCTCGAGAGTCATGCCAGAGGCTAGCACAGCGGCGAGATCTTTATTCTGCTCATCGCCTCGAGTGCGGGCGATGACTGTCCAGAAGTAAGCCTGGTTCACATCCTTGGAAACGCCGCGTCCGCCCCAGTAGAGAAATCCGAGCTTGGCTTGGGCGGCGAGGCTGCCATGTTCGGCGGCCCGGCTGAACCACCGGAAGGCTTGCTTCTCGTCGCGCTTGATTCCGTTTTGTTCATCGCCTTGAAAATAACGAAGGCCCAAGGCATTCTCGGCGACTGGATCGCCATTCTGCGCCATTTGCCGCATCGCATCGACGGATCCGCGGTCGAAGACCGGAGTCGATGCAGGCAGCTCGGCAGGATAGGACTTTGGTGGTTGCGACGAAGCCAGCACGGTTTGCACGGGGAGTTGGCCACGCTCCTCCAGCTTGCTCTGAATCAAGGGAGCGAGGTTGTAACCGAGAACCATTGCGATGGCGGCGGCGACACAAACTAGAAGAATCAGATGAGAACGCGGCAGGCTGATGCCGCCGGACATTTTCTCGTCCGAGCTTTCCATTTTCTTTTCCGGCTCGGGGATGGAAGCGAAGAGCACGCTGCCGGGAGACGGCGCGAAATAGTTGGCTTCGGCAGGAGGACCCAGCGGCGCCAAGTCTTCGGCACGAACAGCGCGGTTGACGGCAGCGAGGATGGCCTCGGCCAGGCGCTGCAGCGTCTTTTCATCGGCATCGGAAAATGCCTGCGCTTGACCGGAGAAGACCTCGAGAATTCCGAGGGATTTCTCGGCGACGCGCAAGGGAACCGCGAGCATGGAGCGGATGCCCAGCGCACGGCAGCTTTCACGATCGACACGAGTGTCGAGTTCGGCATCATCGCAGCGGAGGAGCGTTCCTGCTTTCACGCACTCCCCGGAGAATCCAGATCCTACTTGCAGGCGTGCGCCGACCGGTGGAGCGTCGACGCCAGCACTGGCGCGGCATACCATAAATTCCGGATCTGCGTCCGCCAGTGCGATGGCAGCGCCCGATGCGCGCACCAGGGTCTGAGCGCGCCCGGCAATTAGTTGTAAAGCTCCGCCAAGATCGGAGCCCAGCGCCTCCACCTGACGCTGCACGGCGGTGACCGCCGCCAGCGTATCGCTATAGTTGGGACGAGGAGGCAGGGGAGCAAGCGGAGCATCTTGTTGCGTTTTTTCTTGTGTTTTTTCTTGTGTTTTTTCTTGCGCTTCTTCTTTGACTTCTTCTTCCTCGGGGGCAGGACCGTCGATCCTGGCCTCACCGTTGGCTACTCCCGCCATCACGTTAACGAAGAGCCATTCCCGCAAACGCGACAGGGATTCGGGAGATAACTCAGAAAAATGAACCCCGGCGCGCCCCGAATCATTCGACCAGATCACTTGCCCGGTGGTGTAAATATGTTCCGCGCAATCGGCCAAGTCTAGGCACAGATTCAGGCTCTTTTCGACTTCAAGGGGGGCGTGGCACTGGATGGCGACGCCATCTTCGCTGATGTCCACGATCTCGTGGAGATCGAGCATCGAGCTCTTGGATTCGGCAGTGAAACTTACGTAGGCCGGCGTTTGGATTTTATGTCGCACACGCCGGCGACGGTTGGGGGAAACCGGTCGCAATACTGAGTTCATGACAGCCATGGGGAGAGCCGAGTGTTGGTGGCTCCATATTAGCGCGGGTGAAGGGAAAAGTAAGCAAAGAAGAAAATTAGGGAAGGACGGCAGGGGCGGGAGGTGAAAGCTGAGGCTTCGACTCGGCGCCGGCTGCGAGAACGGGGCGCCCCTTCGGCAAGCTCAGGGCAGGTTCTCGCGACAGCCGGCAGGATGCCGGCGCTACTTAGCCTGAACGGCGGAGTTGGGCTTGGCGCAGGGTGGAGATGCGGGAGATGGCTGCCACCATCATGCTGGAAAGCAGTTGCATGGTGGCTACGTCGCGCTCGTCGAAAGCTCCCGGGGATGAAGACAATACTTCGAAAACGCCCAGGGTACGGCGGTAGTGGCGCAGGGGCGAGACGAGGATGGAGCGGACTCCGAGTCGGCGGCAACTGGCGAGGTCCACCCGCGGATTACGCTCCGCGTCGTGACACAGCATGATTTCGCCGGAGCGCACGGCTTCGGCGGAGATGCCAGCATCGGTTTGGAGGCGAACCCCAAGGTCAGGAGCGGTGCGGCCGGCACGAGACCGGCAGACAATTTCGTCCCCGGCGCGTAGAGCAATGGCCGCTCCGGTGGCACCGGTCAAATGCTGCGCGCGCTGGGTTATGGCGCTGATGGCCGGCTCAAGGTCGAGTTCGGCGGGATGGATCTCGATGTCGTCCCCCAAGGAGACGGCGGCGAAACCCGATACGGGATGGGCGGCGTTGGCGACGCGCAGCTGGCTACGCTGGGCCAGCGATGGCATACGGGTATAGTCCACCACACTCAAAAAATCAGGGTCCGGAACAGTGCGCAATAAATCGAAACCCAGGTTGTTGAGTTCCTGATCGGTAATGAGATGCGCGGTCGGCTGGTGGCGCATCGATCCGCCGAGCACCCGGGAAAGACCGAGCAGCGCGCGGCTTCCGCAGGCCAGGCAATAGGGCTTGCTGTTGTTACTGATCAGCTCACACTGCACGCAAAAGGTGGCAGATTGCAGAGGAACAAAGTTGACATCCTTAAAAGTAGTGCCGTACGGGGTGGTGCCTGACATAAGTGCGGATTCCTCACTCTTAACATGTGGAGTTGAAGGGTAAACAGCTAGCGAAGGGCGAGAAAGTGGCGGCATTGGTTCGGGGTGTGGAAAACGTGGCGGTGCTTGCAGATTAGCGGAGCGGCGGGCGGGGACGCCCGCCGGACAGCCGGCGGGACGCCGGCGCTACAATGCGGCGCTACGCGCCTTACAGAATCCATCTTTTATAAATATCCATCTTTTCTCCATATCTCCCAATCCTCGCGGACTGCACTCACCATTTGTTCGGCGGCCTGGTGCAGCCACTTTGCCTTCTGCTTTTGCAAGTGGTTGAGGATCGACTTGCGGGCAGTTTTGGTTCCGAGATGGATGTTTGCGGTTTCCCACCCCATGGCGCGCAGCAGGCGCAATTCCTTGCCGGGGGCGCGAAGCGAGGCTAATTCGATGCGCGAGCAATGCGGGCTCAGTCGCCGCACGATCCAGCGTCCGCGTAACTGGACAAATGGGTCGAGACATCGCACGGCCTGGCTGATAATCGCCTGATAAAGAATTTCAGGTGGGCCTTGGTGGTCCTTGGCCCAGTAGCAGGCGGAGGAAACCAGGGCTTTGGCTTCGCGGGCGATTCTGCCGCCATGCCAGTCGGCGATGGCTACGTAACGCGCGTGTCCCAAGCTTCCCAGACCGGCGACGCGACGAGCCAGGCGATAGAGCAAATCGCGGGCGGGCATCAGGTGCTCGAGGGCATCGATCGCACTGACGGGGACGTCACCCTTTACGGTGGGGAGCGCATCCATCTTCGCCCAGAAGTGGACTGGATCGCGAAGTTCACTCTCCGCAATTTCGCGCAACCATTCATGGTGCTCGCCCAGGACGAATGGCATTCCGCCTGAACGCAGACTTTCGCCATAACCTTCGAGCAGCGAATCACAGATGTCCTTGTGCTTCAGCGGCAAGTGGCCATCTTCTGCGGCAAGGTGAGCACTTACGGCCAGGCGGACGAGATCGTTGGCATAAGACAGGGGGTGAGCTTCGTCGAAGTCATTGACGCCCCAGATGAGACGGCCTTCCACGTCGATCCAAGTCCCGAAATTCTCTACGTGCAGGTCGCCCACCGCCAGCACTTGCGGTCCCTTGGCGAGATCGGGACAAACGTTCGGCCAGACTTGGGCCCAACGGTAGAAAGTGGCTCGCAGAAAGGGGAAGACAGCGGCCTTCATGTTGGCGTGTTTGATGCGCAGATCTTTCTTCACCAGATCCGTCCGATGGCCCAGCCACTCTTCGAAGGCGCGGGTCGCTTTGACGACGTTCATAGCGCCTGACGATAGTGGGCGAAGGATTCAGAAGTCAAACGGATCGCGTTTCATGCTGGTCTGACGCATAAGGCTGTCGAGCTGCGCTCGACGGACAGCCTGGGGGCGGCTGCCCCACATGTGTGTCAGCGGGGAAGCAGTGTGGCTGGGCATGGACACTTTTCAAAATCACAAACAGGCTTGTTTTCAATCCGATAGCGGTTGGCCTGCGTCCTGCTTTTGTATGTGCGAAGAGGAGGACATCATGCAAATGGCAATCACATTTTTGGCGGTGGTGGGAGGAATGGTTTTCTCGCTGGCGGTGGCGTTGCTGGCGGAGGAATTCATTTTCGGACAGGTGTTCCGTTTGTTTTTTTCTCAGCAGGCGGTGGCGGTGAAATCGGAGCAGAAGCGGTAGTTGCGAAAAACTCGCAAAGGAGAACGACGATGCTGGCGTTGAAGTATTTGCTGATTACCGGTGGCTTCGGGATGATTCTCGTGGCAGTAGGCATTTTGGGCTATGACCTGTATCGCGAATTGCTGTACCGGCGTGCGCTGGCCGTGCCGGGCGGTGGCACGGTGCCGATACCGCCGCAATGGCGCTGGCGCACTTCAGTAGCGTTGGCACTGCTGGCCTGGGGACCGATTCTGCTGGCGTTCGCGATCGTGGTGGTGCCGAGCGGGATGGCGGGAATTCGGGTCAGCGAAATGAGTGGGACGGTGCCGGGCACGCTGTATCCCGGCGTGCATTTTGTGGCGCCCCTGGTCGAGGATGTGGCGCTGTTTGACACGCGCGATCAGGTCTTCAGCACAGGAGTTTCAGAGGACGGCAAAACCGCCGCGGCGAACGTCTCCACGAAATCGCAATTCCTGGGCGTGCAGGCCAAGGAAGGACTGACGCTGGGGCTTGCGATTACGGTGCGTTACCGCCTCGATCCTAAGCGGCTCGATTACATTCAGAGCAACTTGCCGCGCCCGGTGGAGAAGGAGATTGTTCCTCCGGTCGTGGCCAGCGTGTGGCGGGAGTTGGTTCCGAACTACACGGTGCGCGATGTTTTCTCGGCCAAGCGGGAAGAAGTACGGCGGCGGGCGGCAGGCATGATCACGCAGAAGCTGGCGGCCGACGGAATCGTGGTGAAAGAAGTGATGCTGCGCGACATTCAGTTGCCGCAGCAGTACGCCGAGGGGCTTGAAACTCTGCTGCTGAAGGAGCAGGAGAACGACCGCATGGGCGTGGAGACGGAGCTGAAGCAAAAGCAGGTACGCATCTCGGAACTGGAAGCCGAGGCGACGAAGGCGCAGCAGATCAAGCAGGCTGAGGGTGAGGCGCAGATTCACGTATTACAAGCGAAAGGCGAAGCGGATGCGATGAAATATACGCTGCCGCTGAAGGAGAAACAGATTCAGCAGAGCAAGCTGGAAGCGGAAGCTCGCAAGGAAGCCACCATTCAGAATGCGGAAGCGGCGGCTCAGGCCAAGGTTATCGACAGCAAGGCCGAGAACGAGCGGCGGAAGTTGCTGGCGGCGGCGGAAGCGGATCGCATTCGAGTGACGGCGGCAGCGGATGCGGAGCGGTTGTCGAGCGAGGCGGCGATTTTGAAGCAGAATCCGCTGCTGATTAATAAGATCGTGGCGGAGCGGCTGTCGGACAAACTGCAGATCATGATGGTGCCGGCGGATGGGAAGTTTTTCTTTGCTAATGATGTGTTGAGAAGTATGAGCGTGGCGAATCAGGCGGGGCAGGCGGAACCGGAACAACCGAGATAGAGAATCACGAGGGTCAAAATCCCCACCCCTTCGACTTCGCTCAGGGCAGGCTCTGTCGCAAAGGGCGCGACAAGGGTGGGGCACTCGACGGCGGACAGCCGAGGCGGCTGTCACTACGTAGTTCGGTGGTGTCCAAACAGTACAGGGGAGAGGGCGGTTTCATGCGGGGGGCAGTTTATAATTTGGGCATCCCAAACGTTAATGCGAACTCAGTAGGCCGCGTAGTTCCCCTCCCGCATACTCTTCGTGTGGCGCTACTTTCTTTTTTGTTGATGGCGATGGCGGCACGAGCATCGGATTGGAACGAGCCGGAGCAGCAACTGGCGCGGAAGATTGTTGCAGTGAGCGGACCCGGCGCCGTCGCTCTTACGGTGGAGAACCGGTCGTCCCTTAGCAAGCGCGATAACGAAATCGTTCAAAATGGCCTGCGTGCGGCACTCGAAGGGCTGGGCATGCGTTTCGTAACCGCGGAGCAGGCCGCCGCCACGGTTGCGGTCTATCTGTCGGAAAATTCTGCGTCCTACGTCTGGGTGGCGGAGATTCGCCAGGGCGCGGGCCCGGCTGTGGTAGTGATGGTTTCAGCGCTGCGACCGCAAGGTTCGACGACGGCGCACGAGTCTGTGCCGCTCAGCTTGCGCAAGATTCCACTGTGGACACAGGATGATCCGATTCTCGACGTGGCCGTGCTGGAGGAAACTGCCGTACCCACACACATTGCCGTGCTCGAAGCCGAGAAGGTGGCCCTGTATCGGTGGCAGGCGGGAAAGTGGCAGCAGGAGCAAGTACTGGGCATTGTGCATGCGCGGCCGTGGCCGCGGGATTTGCGCGGCCGGCTGATCCCGGCGAGAGATCATTTGCTGGATGCTTATCTACCGGGCGTGATCTGCCGCAGTGCCGCGGCATTGCCGCTGACGCTGAATTGCCGTGAGACTGACGACCCGTGGCCGCTCGTGCCGCCGGTATTGAGTGGTGGAAGTATCTCTGCTTTTCCGGGTGGCGGATCCTCTTCGATCTCGATCCCAGCGATGGGAGCTTTTTTCGCCCCGACGCGCAACTTTTTTACCGGAGCTTTAACTTCCGGCATCGGCAAGTTCACGACCGTGACCAAGTTTTATTCGGCTGCGTTTCTGCCGCGGGACAAATATCTGCTGTGGCTCTTTGCCGCGACGGATGGTCACGTGCACATGGTCGACGGCGTGAGCGACCAAGGCGCAAGGGTTGCGTGGGGCAGCGACCTGACCACGGTGAAAACTTCCTGCGGCGCCGGCTGGCAGGTGCTGGCAACAAGTAATGAAGAAGGAACCGGGGACGCGATTCGCGCGTATGAATTTCCGGATCGCGATCCCATAGCGGTCAGTGCGGCGATTGATTTTCCGGACTCTGGCATCACGGCATTGTGGACAGAAGCGAAGGGCGACGCGGCGATCACAGTCGTGAAAAACCGGGAGACAGGAAGTTATGAGGCGTTTCGGCTGGCGGTGGTTTGTAGTCAGTAGCGTCACGGTTGTGGCCGTGGCGGCGAGCGCGGAAACGCGGCCGCAGTACGGCGGCGTGCTGCACATTGCCATGCGAGACGCGCCCGTATCGCTAGATCCCGCGGATCGCGATCTGGCGAATAACGTCCAGATGGATTCGTTCGCCCGGCGCAGCCTGACGATGTTGATGTTTGACACGCTGGTGACGATCGATGACAACGATCGGGTTCAGCCGTCGCTGGCGACGGCGTGGCAAATACAGCCGGGCAGTCAGCGTTGGGAGTTTCGTGTCCGCCGAAGTTTGAAGTTTCATGATGGCACGCCGCTTACCGCTGAGACTGCGGCCGCTTCCCTGCGCGCTGCGAATCCGTCATGGAATGTGGTTGCGGATGCAGACTCGGTGGTGATCGACAGCTCCGACCCGAATTTATTGGCCGAACTGGCGTTGCCGAGGAACGCGATTGTGAACAGAACCACTGACAACAAGCCGAGCGGCACCGGGCCGTTTCACGTTGTCGATTGGCGGCCGGGAAAGAAGTTGTCGCTGGCGGCAGAGGAGAACTGCTGGCGGGGGCGTCCTTTTATCGATGCCATCGAGATTGAGCTGGGGAAAAGTTTTCGCGATCAGATGACTGCGTTGGAACTGGGCAAGGCGGATCTGGTGGAAGTGGCGCCGGAGCAGACGCACCGGATTTCGCAGCAAGGACGAAGGCTAGCGACTTCAGCTCTGGTGGAATTGCTGGCGCTGGTCTTCACTCGCGATGCGGCGTCCCCGGAAGAGAAACTTCTGCGCGAAGCATTGGCCCTGAGTGTGGAGCGCGGATCTATGCGCAGTGTCCTGCTGCAGGGGGCGGGACTGCCGGCGGCCAGCATCCTTCCGAACTGGATGAGCGGATACGGATTCGTGTTTCCTGCCGACGCGGACCTGGCGCGAGCACGCCAGGAACGAGAACAAGTTCGCAGCAAGCCAAGCTGGACTCTCGGATACGATGGCAGCGAGCCGCTAGGCCGCGTGCTGGCCGAGCGAATCGCGCTGAACGCCAAAGATGCCGGACTTTCGGTGCAACCTGCGCCGGCGGCGAACGCTGAGTTGCGGTTGGTGCGAATTCCGCTGGCGGCGCCTGATCCGTGGATTGCGCTGGCGGGCGTGGCCAACTTCGCCGGATTGCCTCTGGGAAAAACCCACAACGGGGTGGAGGATCTTTATGCGTCCGAAGTGGCGATGCTGGCGACGCAACGCGTGATACCACTTTTTCATCTGCCGGTGTCGTATGCCTCAGCATCGAGCCTAAAGAATTGGGCGCTGCGGCCCGGCGGCAGCTGGTCTCTGGCTAACGCATGGCTGGGAAATGCACGACAATAATGCGCACGTCATGATTACTAACTGATTAGCGAAGCATGATCGTCAAAGCATGACCTTTCGCCGCAAACTTCTAGCCGTTTTCGCGCTGACCGTCTTCGTGTCGGTGGGCGCGGTCGCCTGGCTGGTCCTCGCGTTAACGCGCAATGCCTTCGAAAAAACTGAGGATCAGCGCACCGCGGCGCTGGTCGCGCAGTTTCAGCGCGAGTTCAGCCGGCGTGGCGAAGATGTGGCTCGGCGTGTGCAAGCTGTCGCCAACTCAGAAGCTGTCAGCCGATTGGCAGCAGCGCTGAACGGCGATTCTTCGGCTAACTCCGCGGAGTATTTTGAGCTTGCCAAATCCATGGCTGAGAGTCAGCAACTCGACTTTCTGGAATTTCTGGACGGGCACGGAATGATTATTTCTTCGGCGCAATGGCCGGCAAAGTTTGGCTATCCCGAGACGGCGTTTGAGAGTCTGTCTGCTTCGAGCGGTCAGGGCGCATTTCTGAAACGAGAAGAACTGCAGGACTCCACTGCGCTGGGACTCTTTGCCGTGCAGGCGACCGGGCTGAGCGAGCATCCGGTATATGTGATTGGCGGCCAGCGGCTCGACAAGAATTTTCTTTCCGCGCTGGATTTGCCGGCGGACATGCGCGTGCTGCTGTATCAGAATCGAAGCGAACAATTTTCTCCGGATTCGCTTCTCGATCCTTCGGCCATGGGGAATAGCCCGGGCGCGGCACAACTTGCAGACAAGTTCGCGCCTCTGATCGAGTCGGTGCGGCAATCGAACCAGGAAATGGCTGGGAATTTGGACTGGACTTCCGATCCGGCGGATGAGGAGGTGTTTCACGCGATTCCGCTGCGAGGGGCGGCCAAGGATCGTTCGAGCAAAGATGGTCCCCTGCTCGCGATTCTGCTGGTGGGAAATTCGCGGCGGGCCTATTTTGAATTGAGGCGCCGCATCGGAGCGTCGGCCTTGCTGGCGGCCGGGGGCGGCATACTTCTGGCGATTCTGCTGAGTAGTTGGGCAGCGGCTCGAGTGACGCGTCCCGTGGAGCGATTGGCGCGGGCGGCGCAGGATGTTGCCGCTGGACATTGGGACACGCGGGTCGAGGTTCACGGCAGCGATGAGGTAGCGCAACTTGGAGAGTCCTTCAATCGTATGACCGGCGAATTGCTGGCGCAACAAGAACGCCTGATACAGACCGAACGAGTTGCGGCCTGGCGCGAATTGGCGCGCCGGCTAGCGCACGAGTTGAAGAATCCTCTGTTCCCTCTTCAACTCACGGTTGAGAACCTGATGCGCGCCCGGACGCAGAGTCCTGAGCAGTTCGACGAAGTATTCCGCGAGAGTTCATCCACCTTGCTCGCCGAGATTTCCAACCTCAAGACGATCATCGGCCGCTTCAGCGAGTTTTCGAAGATGCCGCATCCGCAGTTGCAAGCGCTGCAGGTGAATGAGACTCTGCAAGGCGTGATCAAGTTGTTCCAGGCGCAACTGCAGGCGCCGGGGCGCGCGCCGATTGCCTGCAGACTGGAGTTGGATGAAAATCTCGGGACGATTGCTGCCGACCCGGACTTGCTGCATCGGGCGCTGTCGAATCTAGTGCTCAATGCGATGGATGCCATGCCAAATGGTGGGACGCTCACGCTCCGAACCAGGCGCGATCATGGAAGTGTAATCATCGAAGTCAGCGACACCGGGACTGGGATGACACGTGAGGAGTGCGAACGCATTTTCACTCCTTATTACACCAGCAAGCAGCATGGGACGGGGCTGGGCCTGGCGATCGTGCAATCCGTCGTCAGCGATCACGGAGGAAGGGTCAGCGTACACAGCGAACCCGGGCAGGGCGCGACATTCGTGATCGAACTACCGGATAATGAGGCATTGCAGAAAACGCCAGCCTCAAAGCACGCCGGACAATTTTCTGCCTAAATGAATGTGGAGGATGGTTGCCACTCAAAGCGCATCTTTTGATCGTCGATGATGAAGCCAATACCTTGGCCTCCTTGTCGCGCGCCTTCCGGCTGGCGGGGCACGAAGCCACGGTATGCGACAACGCGGCCAAGGCTCTGGAACTGGCCAAGGCACAGAACTTCGATCTCATTCTGTCTGATGTAGTCATGCCCGGCAAAGACGGCCTGACTCTGCTTGAGGAATTAAAAACGCAGGGAGTGACTGCACCGGTGGTCATGATGTCGGGGCAGGCGCATATTGAAATGGCAGTGAAGGCGACACGACTGGGCGCGCTCGACTTTCTGGAGAAACCGATCTCCAGCGACAAACTCATGCTGACCGTGGACAACGCGCTAAAGCTGCAAAGGCTGGAGAGCGAGAACCGGCAACTCCGTCAACAACTGGGCAAGCACGAAATTGTGTGGAAAGGCGAAGCCATGCGGCGGGTGATGGCACAAGTGGAGCGGGTCGCCGCAAGCGAAGCGCGCGTGTGCATCTTTGGAGAAACCGGCACCGGCAAAGAACTAGTGGCGCGAACGATTCACGAACGAAGCCCGCGCGCGGCT
>Ga0193751_1000894_pt1 | contig 20525 bp, 24 predicted proteins | sample L1c2metaG_FD_143050 | JGI IMG/M metagenome (GOLD analysis project Ga0193751, IMG submission 143050) | Soil microbial communities from a riparian zone of the East river system, Colorado, United States - L1c2 | ecosystem: Environmental > Terrestrial > Soil > Riparian zone | place: USA: East River... | reverse complement strand
CACCACGGGGCACTGGGAGATGATGGGCATCGTCACGGCCCAGGCGTTCCCGACGTATCCGCACGGGTTCCCGCACGACGTCATCGACCCGTTCATGCACAAGACGGGCCGGGGTGTGATCGGGAACAAGCCGGCGTCCGGGACGGAGATCATCCAGGAGCTCGGCGAGGAACATCAGAAGACGGGCAAGTGGATCGTGTACACGTCGGCGGACTCCGTCTTCCAGGTCGCGGCGCACGAGGAGACCGTCCCGCTCGAGGAGCTGTACCAGGCCTGCCGGGACGCGCGCGAGATCCTCACCGGCAAGGACGCGGTCGGCCGCGTGATCGCGCGGCCCTTCATCGGCGAGCCGGGCAACTACACGCGCACGCCGAACCGGCACGACTTCTCGCTCGCACCGCGCCGCCCGAACTACCTGACGCTTGTGCGCGAGTCCGGCATGAAGGTGCACGGCGTCGGCAAGATCGGCGACATCTTTGCCAACCAGGACATCGACGAGTCGAACCCGACGAAGTCGAACATCGACGGCATCCAGGTCACGGAGAAGCTCCTGCAGGAGCTGGACGAGGGGTTCGTGTTCGTCAATCTCGTCGAGACCGACATGTTGTGGGGGCATCGGAACGACCCGGTGAACTTCCACCGCTGCCTCCAGGACTTCGACCGCCGCCTGCCTGACCTGCTCGAGGCGCTGCGCCCCGGAGACCTGCTCATCGTCACCTCCGACCACGGCTGCGATCCGACCACGCCCTCGACGGATCACTCGCGCGAGCACGCGATGTTGCTTGCATACGTCGCCGGCCGCAACGCGTCCGGGCGCGTCCACGAGGGCGAGTTCGCGGACGTCGGCGCGACGGTGAACGCGTGGCTGAAGGGCAAGGCCCCGTCGCGTGGCATCCCGGGCCAGCCGATCCTGCAGCCTTGAGGCGGACGAACGACCCAGATCTCGTCCGCGCCGAGTACGCGGACGAGTCGAGGTTCGCGGTCCGCGCGACGGCGTGGAGCAATGCGACGGGACCGAGCCCGGTCGGGATGACGTTCGAGGCCGTGGCGGAGGTCGCACCGGCGCGCGTGCTCGAGGTCGGCTGCGGACGCGGCGAGCTGGCGGAGCGGATGCAGAAGGAACTGGCCGCCGAGGTCGTCGCCGTCGATCAGTCCGAGCGCATGGTCGAGCTCACGCGCGCCCGTGCCGTGGAGACGATGGTCGGGGACGTGCAGGAGCTCCCGTTCGAGGACGGCTCCTTCGACTGCGCGGTTGCCGCATGGATGCTTTACCACGTGCCCGACGTTGATCGGGGTCTCGCAGAGCTGGCACGCGTGCTGCGGCGGGGCGGCAGGCTCGTCGCCACCACGAATGGCGAGCGCAACCTCCCCGAGCTCTGGGATATGTTCGGCTCGAAGTCCTGGCGCCAGCACGGGTTCAATGTGGAAGGCGCGGAGGCCCAGCTGCGCGCGCGCTTCGCGACCGTCGAACGGCGAGACGCGAGCGGCACCATCACGTTCGAGAACTGGGACGCTGCGAACGCCTATGTGGCCAACTCGGTCACGCGGCGCGATCTCGCCGGCAAGCTGCCGCGCTTCGACGGGCCGCTCGTGTGCTCTCGGTTGTCTGCAGTGTTCGTCGCGGAGACGGCGTGACTATTCCGGAGCTCATCGAGCGCAAGCGGGACGGCGGCGAGCTCACCCAGGCCGAGATCGACGGGCTCATTCTCGGCGACGTCCCCGACTACCAGATCGCCGCGTTCTGCATGGCCGTGTACTTCCGCGGGATGTCGAGCCGCGAGACATTCGCGCTCACGGACGCGATGGTGCGCAGCGGGGAGCAGATCCACATCGGCGAGGCGCTCGGCCGGCGCGTGGTCGACAAGCATTCGACGGGCGGCGTGGGGGACAAGGCGACGCTCGCCGTCGGCCCAATCGTCGCAGCGTGCGGCGTCCCGTTCGGGAAGATGAGCGGCCGCGGGCTCGGTCACACCGGCGGCACGCTCGACAAGCTCGAGTCGATACCGGGCTTTCGCGTCGAGCTGTCCACTGAGGAGTTCATCGCGCAGGTGCGCGACATCGGCATCGCGGTCGTCGGGCAGACCGCGAACCTCGTGCCCGCCGACAAGAAGCTGTACGGGCTCCGCGACGTGACCGCGACCGTCGACAGCGTGCCGCTGATCGCGTCCAGCATCATGTCGAAGAAGATCGCCTCCGGCGCGGACGCGATCGTGCTCGACGTCAAGGTCGGCGACGGTGCGTTCATGAAGTCGGTCGCCGATGCGCGTGTGCTCGCCGAGGCGATGATCGCGCTCGGGCGGGAAGCGGGCCGCGACGTCGTCTGCGAGCTGACGGACATGAGCCAGCCGCTCGGGCAAACGGTGGGCAATGCGCTCGAGGTCAGGGAAGCACTCGCGACGCTCCGAGGAGAAGGCCCTGCCGACCTGACCGAGCTCGTGCTCGCGTCGTGCGCGCACCTCCTCGCGCTCTCCGACCTCGGCGTCGACCAGGCGGAGGGGCGCCGGCGGGCCGAGCAGTCGGTCGTCGACGGGTCGGCAGTCACCGCGTACGAGCGGTGGGTGCGGGCGCAGGGCGGCGACCCTGATGCCGAGCTGCCGAAGGCGCCGTTCATCGTCGAAGTCTTCGCCTCTCGCGACGGCCACGTACAGCGCCTCGCTGCGCTGCCGATCGGCCTCGCCGCGCTGCATCTCGGCGCTGGACGGCGGACGAAGGACGATCCGGTCGACCATGCCGTCGGCGTCGTCTGCCGCAAGAAGCGCGGCGACGAGGTGGAGGAGGGAGAGCCGCTCGCCGAGATCCACGCTGCCGACGAGGCGACTGCCGCCGAGGCGGCGGACACGGTGTTCGGCGCGTACCTGCTCGGCGACGAGCCGCCGGCCACCATTCCGATCGTGCTCGAAACCATTGCCTGAGCTCCCCGAGGTCGAGACGGAGCGCGGGCGCCTCGCCGCCGTCGTCGAGGGGAAGCGGATCGCATCGGCGCGCATCGACGATGCGCGCCTCACGCGACCGGAGGACCCGCAGCTCGTCGCCGGCGTCCTCACCGGCGATCGCATCGCAGCGGTCGACCGGCGCGGCAAGTACATCGTCGTTCGGCTCGAGAGCGGGCATGTGCTCCTCGTGCACCTGCGCATGACGGGCGGCTTTCGGTACGCGCCCGCCACGCACGAGCGCGCGGTCCTCGAGCTCGACGACGGCAGCCGCGTCGCCTATCGCGACACGCGCCGCTTTGGAACGTGGCTGCTCGCCGAGGAGGACGAGGCGGAGCGCCTCCTCGAGGTCAAGAACGGCCCCGAGCCGCTCGGTCGCGGCTTCACGAACGCATTCCTCGCTGCGCGCCTTGCCGGCAGACGCGCACCGCTGAAGGCCGCCGTCCTCGACCAGCGCACGGTCGCCGGCCTCGGGAACATCTACGCGGACGAGGCGCTGTGGCACGCGCGACTCAATCCGCTTCGCCAGGCGGGCGAGCTCGACGCCGAGGAGATCGCCGCGCTGCGCGACGGGATTCGCAAGGCGCTACGCCTCGGCATACGCCGCCAGGGCGCCGACCTCGGCGACGGCGCGTACGCCGGCGGCCGGATGCAGGACGAGTTCCGCGCGTACGGGCGTGACGGCGAGCCGTGCGACCGTTGCGGGACGCTCATCGTCAAGACGCGCGCCGGCGGGCGCGGCACGTGGCTCTGCCCGACGTGTCAGGCGGCGAGCAGCTCGGCGAGCCGGCCGTCGCGATCGAGACGCCACAGCTCGGTGTAGCCGCCGATCGGCCGGCCGTCGATCAGGATCTGCGGAACCGTCCAGCCGCCCGTGAGCTCGTGCAGCTTCTGCCGGAACGCCGGATCGTCGTCGAGAAGAATCTCGTCATACGCAAGCCCGCGGGCATTGAGGAGTGTCTTCGCCCGCACGCAGTACCCGCACCAGGTCGTTGAGTACATCTGAATCCGAGCCACACCTGCTTCAACGAACAAGGGCGGCCGCGCGTTCCCCGACCGGGAGCCGGACACGGAACGTCGTGCCGCCATGCGTGCTGTCGATCTCGATCGTGCCGCTGTGCGCGTCGACGATCGCCTTCGTGATCGTCAGGCCGAGCCCCGTTCCCGGCACGGCGCGCGCGTTCACCTCGTGACTGCGGAAGAACGGGTCGAAGAGCCGCTCGCGATCGCCGTCGGCGATGCCGTCGCCCGTGTCGGTGACCTCGAACACGGCGTCGCTTCCGCGGCGCCCGGCGCGGACGGTGACGCGACCGCCGTCCGGCGTGAACTTGATCGCGTTCGAGATGAGGTTGTCGAGCATCTGCGCGAGCCGCGTGGGATCCCCCCGACCGTGACCGGGTCGCCGTGCTCCAGCCGGACGATGATTCCGCGCGCGTCCGCGGCCGGCCGCGCCGACTCGACCGCGTTGGCGGCGAGCGCGGCACCGTCGACCTCCACGAGCTCGAGCGCGAGCGGCCCGCGCTCGGCCTCCGCCACGAGCAGGAGATCGCCCACGAGGTCGACGAGACGGTTCGTGCTGCGCTGGACCACGGCGAGATACGCAGCCTGCTCGGAGGTCAATCCCCCGGCGTCGCCGTCGGCGATCAGCTCGACGTAGCCGATGATCGACGTCAGCGGCGTGCGCAGCTCGTGCGAGACGACTGCGACGAACTCGTCGCGCAGCCGGATCAGCTCCTCGGAACGCGCGGCGTTGTCCCGGTCGATGCGCCCGGAGCGGCGCTCGAGCTCGAACAGCCAGATGAGCAGCACGACGAGGAGCCCGGCGCCCACCGCCGCCGTGATGAGAGCGAAGCGCGCCGAAGGGTTGATCCGGCGGATCGCGCCCGCCTGACGCGAGAGCTCGGCTTCGATCTGGCGGTTGAACGTCGCGGCATGTCGCGGCGTCGCGAGATAGGCGATGTAGGCCGCATCGAGCCGCCGTCCCTCGCCCGCGTCGTGGGCAGCCACATTGCGGAAGGCGGAAACGACGTCGCTTCGGTTCCCTTCGAGCACCGCAGTCTGGAGCTCCTGGGTGCGAATGGTCTGGCGTTCCGTCGACGCGGCGTGATGGAGCCGGAACGCCCCAAGCCCCACCGCGGCGAAGGTGAGGAGGAGCGCTGCGGAGATGAAGGCGTAGGCGAGCTTGTGCACGTTCCTCCAGCTTACGCAGACCTGTCCCATGCGTACACTCGAACGATGGCCGGTCGCACGTACAAGACGGAGGCGGTCGTGCTCCGCTCGATCCGCTTCGGCGAGGCCGACCGCGTGCTGCACCTGTACACGCTCGACCGGGGACGCGTCGGTGCGGTGGCGAAGGGCGTCCGCAAGACGACATCGCGCTTCGGCGCGCGGCTGGAGCCGCTCTCGCACGTCGAGCTGATGCTCCATCAGGGATCGGGCGAGCTGCAGACCGTCACCGGCGTCCACCTCGTCCACCCGCACAGTGACGCTCGCGAGGACTACTACCGGCTCTCGGTCGGGCTGATCGGGGCGGAGGCGATGCTGCGCCTGTTCAGCGAGCAGGAGGCGAACCCGCGCGCGTTCACCGCGCTGACGCGTTTCCTCGACCTCCTCGACGAGGCGCCGCATTCGACGCAGCGTCCGGCGCTCGATCCGCTCGCGCTCTCGTTCCAGCTCAAGCTGCTGTGGCTGTCGGGCTACCTCCCGCACCTGACGAGCTGTGCCGAGTGCGGCGCGGCCGACGTGGCGCTCGTCGGCTACTCGCCGCGTGCGGGCGGCGCCGTGTGCGCAGCTTGCGCGGCGCAGTCGGAGGCGATTGCGCTCAGTACGGCGGGCATCCGCTCGATCGAGACGCTGCTCACGAGCCCGCTGACCGACGCCGGTGCTGCCGGCCTGAACGAGCGGTCGGCCCGCGACGCGCTGCGTCTCGTCCAGGCGTCGTACGAGTACCACGGCGGCTTCCGCCTCAAGACGCTCTCGGCGTGAGGCGCGACCTCGGCGACGGGTACGAGCTCGACGACGACCGCGACCGGGTCGACGTCGACGCAGTCCACGCCTATCTCTCCGGCGAGGCGTACTGGGCGAAGGGGCGCCCGCACACGGAGGTGGAGCGCCTCGTGCGCGAGTCGCAGCGCGTCGTCGGACTGTACAAGGACGGTGCTCAGATCGGCTACTGCCGTGCGGCGAGCGACGGCGTCTCGTTCGCGTACCTCGCCGACGTGTACGTCCTGCCGGAGCATCGCGGTCGCGGCCTCGGCCTCGAGCTCGTGCGCGAGATGGTCGAGCGCGGTCCCTACGCCGACCGGAAGTGGATCCTGCACACGCGCGACATGCATGCGCTCTACGCGAAGCTCGGCTTCGGCGCGCCCGGTGAGCGGCTGATGGAGCGCGACCCTACGAAGCGCTGAAGACCCGGAAGTGCAGCGAGCCCTGCTCGCACACCGGCGTCGGCGGCTGAATCGGCGCGTCGAGCGTCCCGCCGCCCTGCGCGGTGACACGCAGCACCGTCGCCGTCGGCTGGCACTGGCCCGTGGTCGAGTCTCCGGTGCCGTTCACGTCGGGTGAGAAGCGCGCCTCGGCGACCGCGGAGCCGCCGTGCTGGAGCGAGACCTTCGGCGGGCTCGCCGGCGCCGGAGGCTCGGCTGAAGCCGACGTCGCCAGTGCGCCACCGGTCGTGCCGAGGAGCTGCACCTGCGGGATGCCGGACACGTAGCAGGGCGTCGCCCCCGTGTTCGTGAGCGTCAGCTTGTACGAGATCTGGCCGGCGCCGGGACTGCCGGGCACGACGTCGAAGCTTCCCTGGAGGCTGCCCGCCGCGCAGGGCGCGGAGGCGGCGGTCGTGGTCGTCGTCCCGGCCGCGGTCGTCGTGACCGTGACCGTCCGCACGTGGGTGACGGTCTGCGTGACGGTCTGCGTCGTCGTGCCGCCGCAACCGGCGAGCGCGAGCACGGCGAGGATGGCGACTGCGGCTCTCACGCCTTGGGTGTTCGCCACGGGCGTTCCAGTGCCTCCTCGAGCCAGACGCGGACGCCGCCGATCGGCAGCCGCGCCTGCGCGAGCGAGTCGCGGTCGCGGACCGTCACGGTGTCGTCCTCGAGCGTCTGGTCGTCGATCGTGAATGCGAACGGCGTGCCAATCTCGTCCTGGCGGCGATAGCGCCGCCCGATTTGGCCGCCGTCGTCGTACTCGACCATGTGCTGCTTCCGCAGCTCGTCGTGGAGCCCGCGCGCTTTCTCCACCATCTCCGCGTTGCGCGGGATGAGCGGCAGGATGGCCGCCTTCACCGGAGCGATCGCCGGATGGAGCCGGAGGACGGTGCGGTCGCGCTCGGCCACGACTTCCTCGTCGTATGCGTCGACGAGCATGGCGACGAAGATGCGCTCGATGCTCACCGCCGGCTCGATCACGTACGGCGTGTAGCGCTCGGTGCCGTCGCCGACGAACTCGAGCTTCGTCCCCGAGTGCAGCGTGTGCTGCGTGAGGTCGAAGTCGCCGCGGTTGGCGACGCCCTCGAGCTCGGACCAGCCGATCGGGTAGAGGTACTCGATGTCGGTGGTGCCGCTCGAGTAGTGCGAGCGCTCCTCGGCGGAGTGCTCCCGCTTGCGCAGCATGCTCTCGCGCAGGCCGTACTTCAGATACCAGTTGAAGCGCTCGTCGACCCAGTACCGGTACCAGCGCTCGGCGTCCGCCGGCGGTACGAAGAACTCCATCTCCATCTGCTCGAACTCGCGGACGCGGAAGAGGAAGTTCCCGGGCGTGATCTCGTTCCGAAACGACTTGCCGACCTGCGCGATGCCGAACGGCGGCTTGCGGCGGGCGAGCTGGAGGACGTTCTTGAAGTTGACGAAGATGCCCTGCGCCGTCTCGGGGCGCAGGTACGCCGTCGAGCTCTCGTCCTCGAGCGCACCGACCTGCGTCTTGAACATGAGGTTGAACTGGCGCGCCTCGGTGAGGTCGCAGTCGGGTGTCTCGCCCGGATGCTTGGACGGCCTGCGGCCGCAGCTCGCCTGCTCGATCTGGTCGGCGCGGAAGCGCAGCTTGCAGGTGCGGCAGTCGACGAGCGGGTCGGTGAAGCCGCCGACGTGACCCGAGGCCTCCCAGACGCGCGGGTTGAGGATGATCGCCGAGTCGAGGGCGACGATGTCGTCCCGCTCCTGGACCATCGCCTGGAACCAGAGCGAGCGGATGTTGTTCTTCGTCAGGACGCCGTAGTGGCCGTAGTCGTACGTCGATCCCATCCCGCCGTAGATCTCGGAGGAGGGGAAGACGAAGCCGCGCCGCCGAGAGAGCGACACGATCTTGTCCATGGTGACGTCGGCCATCGGTGCGACCTTAGCGGGCTAGGCTGCGCGGGTGCCGAGCGTCCCCGTCGAGTTGCACGTCGTCTCCGACGCGACCGGCGAGACGGCGGCGCGCCTCGTGCAGGCGCTCGAGGCGCAGTTCCCGGAGCAGGAGTTCGTCGAGATCCGGCACCCGCGCGTCGAGTCCGAGGACGACCTCCAGCTCGCCGTGAACAGGATGCGTGGCCGGCCCGCCGTCGTCGTGTACACGCTCGTGAAGCCGGAGCTGCGCGAGGCGATGCGGACGCTCTGCCGGCGCGCGAAGCTTCACTACTGCGACCTTCTCGGCCAGCCCATCGAAGCCGTCGCCCGCGTGTCCGGCATGACGGCGAAGATGACGCCGGGATCGCGCCCGCCGCTCAACTCGGCGTACTTCAAGCGTATGGAGGCGATCGAGTTCGCCGTCCGCTTCGACGACGGCGTCGGCCGCGGTCTCCACGACGCCGACCTCGTCCTCGTCGGTGTCTCGCGCACATCGAAGACGCCGCTCTCCATCTATCTCGGCTATCTCGGCTACAAAGCCGCGAACGTCCCGGTGGTGAAGTCGATCGAGCCGCCGAAGGAGCTGTTCGAGATCGACGCGCGCAAGATCGTTGGGCTGACGATCGATCCGAACCGGCTCGCCGAGATCCGCCGCGCGCGCATGCGGACGATGGGCGGCGGCGCACGCAACCGGCAGTACGCCGAGTTGACGGAGGTCTACGACGAGCTTGAGCAGGCGACGAAGCTGCACCGGCGGCTCGGCTGTCCGGTGATCGATATCTCCGAGCTCTCGATCGAGGAGACCGCGCACCGCGTGCTCCGTGTCGTGGAGGAGCGTCGCGATGAAAAATGAGAAGGGGTCGGTCCCGCTGCGCTACTGGATCCTGTGGTGCACCATCCTCGTCGCGGCCGACATCGTGTTCTACATCGTGCTGACGCCGATCTGGATCGGGCTGCGGGCGATCGCGTGGCTGGCGGAGTTCCGCGCGCGGAGGCGCCGGTGATCGCCGTTGTGCTCGCGGGCATCGTCCTGCACGGCGGGCAGACGCGGTTCTTCCTTCCGGGCGCACTGCGGCCGGACGAGAAGGTCACGTGCATCGCGAAGGGCCACGCGACCGTCGGCGACGTTCCGAGCAGTGCAACCGGGACGGACTCGCTCACGGTCAACGGCCCGCAACTCGACATCGACCGGCGGGGGAACGGCGCAATCATGATCGCTTGCGGAAAGACGGCACAGCTCTTCCCGCCAACCAACACGATGCCGTACATCATCGGGCAGAACGGGCTCGCGCTCATCCAGGGCGCGAACACATTGAGCCGGCTCGAGCAGATCTACGGGAAGCCGAGCGAGACGAAGCCGTGTCGTGCGACGTGGAAGGACATCGGTCTCGCGGTGACGTTCTCTGGTCCGAGCTGCGACGTGCTGGACGGCGCGATCGTGACCGGTCCGCAGTGGAGCTCGCTGAGCGGTGTCCACATCGGCGACTCGGTGGCGAAGATGGTGTGGCTCACGCAGACGCGCAGCCATCCGGCTCTCGGCCACGTCTGGGTGATCGGTCGAGGCACGCGGTACCGCTCGGAGCTCGTCGCCTCGGTGGGGTCGAAGGGGACCGTCGAGGTCGACCGCTTCACCGCGATCCTGCAGCGACCACCCGGCTAGGAAGTGGAACCTCGCCGTCGGGGCCGACGCGGTAGCCGCGCGCGTCCGGGCTCGACGTCAGCACTTCGACGAGCTCCGTGCCTGCGTAGTGCGCGGCGGCCGCGTCGTCGAGCGCGATGCCGGGCGGGAACCCGTTCGCGACGAGCTCGATGTAGACGGGCCGGCGCTCTTCCTCGGTGTCGTAGTGCGGGCACGCGCTGCCCGGAAGGAAGCCGAGCCCATCACGCATGCCGGCGAGCTGTGGCCCGAACGAGTCGGTGATGCCGGCCTCGAACCAGCAGATCAGCCCTGCGCTCCAGCCGGCGAGCACGACACCCGACTCCCACGCCTCGCGCAGGACGCGGTCGAAGCCGTGCAGGCGCCACACCGCGAGCATGTTCGCGGTATTGCCGCCGCACACGAGGATGACGTCCGAGCCGAGGGCGAGCTCACGCAAGTTCTCCGGCGGCCAGGGGTAGAAGCTGAGATCGGTCAGCTCGCCGGGGAGGTCGATCGCCTCGCCGTACTGCGGGCTCGCCGTGCGGTCGACGAGCACGCGCCGGCCTCGTGCGAGGTCGAGGACGTTCTCCCACAGCTCGACGGAGGGGAAGCCGCCCATGCCGACGATCTGCCGTGATTCACTATCTGCGCACATGACCCGGTACATATACGCATTCGACGAGGCATCTCAAGGCGGCCGGGAGCTTCTCGGCGGCAAGGGGATCGGGCTCGCCGAGATGACGCAGCTGGGCGTGCCGGTGCCGGCGGGGTTCACGATCACGACCGATGCCTGCCGCGGGCCTGGACGAGGAGATCGAGGATCAGATCGCGCGCCTGGAGGAGAAGGCGGGCAAGCGGTTCGGCGACCCGGACGATCCGCTCCTCGTGTCGGTGCGCTCGGGTGCAGCGGTGTCGATGCCGGGGATGATGGACTCGATCTTGAACGTCGGCCTGAACGACGTGTCGGTGGGCGGGTTGGCGCGCAGCACGGGGAACGAGGGATTCGCGCGCGACTGCTACCGCCGCCTGATCCAGATGTTCGGGGAAACGGTCGACGGCGTCTCGCACGACCGCTTCAGTCCGGACGACACGGTTGAACATGCGCGCGAGGTGTACGTGGCGGAGACGGGACGCGAATTCCCGCAGGACGCGCGCGAGCAATTGCGGCGGGCGATCGTTGCGGTGTTCGAGTCGTGGAACTCGCCGCGTGCGCAGGTGTACCGGCGCACGTACGAGATCCCGGACGACATCGGCACCGCAGTGAACGTCGTGCAGATGGTGTTCGGGAACAAGGGCGATACGAGCGCGACCGGTGTCTGTTTCACGCGTAACCCATCTACGGGCGAGCAGGGCGTGTACGGCGAGTACCTCGTCAACGCGCAGGGCGAAGACGTCGTTGCCGGGATCCGCACGCCGCAGCCGGTGGAGGAGATGGCGAAGCGCCTGCCGGAGGCGTACGAGCAATTGCTGGAGACGATGGCGCGGCTCGAGCACCACTACCGCGACATGCAGGACATCGAGTTCACCGTCGAGGAGAGGCACCTCTATCTGCTGCAGACGCGTTCGGCGAAGCGCACGGCCGCGGCTGCGCTGAAGGCGGCGGTGGACATGACAGCCGAGGGGCTGATCAGCCGCGAGGAGGCGATCTCCCGCATCGATCCGGGCCAGCTCGACCAGCTGCTGCATCCGATGCTCGACCCGAAGGCGGAGTTCGAGGTGGCGGCGCGTGGGCTCAATGCGTCGCCGGGCGCGGCCTCCGGGAAGATCTTGCTGGACGCCGACACGGCGGTGGAGCGCGGCAAGGGCGGCGAGTCGGTGATTCTCGTGCGCTGGGAGACGACGCCCGACGACATCCACGGCCTCATCCAGTCGAAGGGCGTGCTGACCGCGCACGGCGGCATGACCTCACACGCGGCCGTCGTCGCGCGCGGGATGGGCAAGCCGTGCGTGGCCGGCTGCGAAGGCCTGGACATCGACGTCGCGACGAAGACGGTGACGCTCGGCGGCCACACGCTGCACGAGGGCGACGTGATCACGATCGACGGCGGCACCGGCCGGGTGATCATCGGCGAGGTGCGGCTCGTTCCGCCCGCGATCAACGAGGACTTCGAGACCGTGCTCGGCTGGGCGGACGACGTGCGCCGCCTCAAGGTGCGGGCGAACGCCGATAACGGCGTCGACTCCGCGAAGGCACGCGAGTTCGGCGCGCAGGGGATCGGCCTCTGCCGCACCGAGCACATGTTCTTCGGCGACCGCCTGCCGGTGGTGCAGGAGATGATCCTCGCCTCCGACGAGCCCGGACGCCGCGAGGCGCTCGAGCGGCTGCTGCCGTTCCAGCAGTCTGACTTCGAACAGATCTTCGAGGCGATGGCAGGCCTTCCGGTGACCATCCGGCTGCTCGATCCGCCGCTGCACGAGTTCCTGCCGCCGCTGGAGGAGGCGACCGACGAGCGCATGCGCAACCGCATCAAGGCGCTCACCGAGTCGAACCCGATGCTCGGCACGCGCGGCTGCCGGCTCGGCATCCAGTGGCCGGAGATCTACGAGATGCAGGTGCGCGCGATCGCGCGGGCCGCCAAAGCTGTGCCGGGCGCGCTCGTCGAGATCATGATCCCGCTCGTCGACTTCGCGGAGGAGCTCCGCCGGCTGCGCGCGCTGACGGAGCAGGTGATGGCCGAGGAGGCGCCCGAGATCGAGTACACGTGCGGCACCATGATCGAGCTCCCGCGGGCCGCGTTGCGCGCGGGCGAGATCGCGGAGCACGCGGACTTCTTCTCCTTCGGTACGAACGACCTGACGCAGACGGCGCTCGGCATGTCGCGCGACGACGCGGAGGGCAAGTTCCTCACCTTCTATCTCGAGGACGGCGTGATCGAGCACAACCCGTTCGAGACGCTCGACCAGGACGGCGTCGGCGAGCTCATGCGTATCGCGGTCGACCGCGGGCGCGCCGCGAAGGAGACGATCAAGCTCGGCATCTGCGGCGAGCACGGCGGCGATCCGAAGTCGGTCGAGTTCTGCCACGGGCTCGGGCTCGACTACGTCAGCTGCTCGCCGTACCGCGTGCCCGTTGCCCGGCTGGCAGCGGCGCAGGCGGTGCTGAAGGAAGCGCACCGCGCCGCGTACGTCGCCGCCGGCGGCTAAGCCAGTCCGCGAACTTTCCAGTACGCGAGTGCAACACTCGCTACGGCGATGAAGACCAGACCAAGCGCACCGCCCAGGCCGATACGTCCGTATGCAGCGTGACCTCGTCCCCGGCGCGCGAACGCGAGCGTGGCGAGGATGCCGCCGATGAGGCCGCCGACGTGTCCGCCCCACGAGATGCCGGAGAAGGTGAAGCTGAACGCCAGGTTGATCACGATCAACGTCATCGCTTGGCCGCCGAGCTTTCCGGTCGCCTGCCATTCGAGGATGAGCATTGCTCCGAGGATTCCGAAGATCGCGCCCGAGGCGCCGACGGTGACGCCGTAGGGCGCTTGCAGCAGCGCGCCGGCCGAGCCGGCTAGGCCGGCAACGAAATAGAGGCTGAGGAAGCGCGCGCGGCCGAGATAGCTCTCGACAGGTCCGCCGATCACCCAGAGCGCGAACATGTTGAACCCGATGTGGATGATGTTCGCGTGCAGGAACGCGGCCGTGATGAGCCGCCACCAGTCACCATGCTTCACGAGCGGCCCGTACAACGCGGTCTTGTTGAAGAACGATCCGCCAGGTGAATTGAGGCCGTTGCCCTGGACCACTGTGATGAGGTAGACGATGACGTTGATCGCGATCAGTGCCTTCGTCACTGGGGCGAACGTCCCCCCGAGCTGCCGTTGCGCGCGGACGACCGGAGCCGGGCCGCGCAGCCGCTTCCGTTTACCCGCGCTCCCGGCGTGGTCGGGGCAGCGGATGCCGACCGGCGCCATCGTCATGCACTCGGTGCAGATCGGGCGCCCGCACTCCGAGCACGACAGGCCCGTCTCGCGATCGGGATGGCGATAGCACGTCGGCATGCCGGATTAGGGTAGTCGCGTGCGGGTTCATGTCGCGTTCACTCCGGGCGAGCAGACGCCGGCGCCGATCGGGATCGTCGTCGACGTGCTGCGCGCGACCTCGACGATGACGCAGGCGCTCGCAGCCGGGTATCGCCGCGTGCTCTGCTGCGCGGAGATCGAGGACGCGCGAGCGCTCGCCGAGAGCGAGGGCTCGGCGAAGCTCGCGGGGGAGCGTCGGCTGGAGCACATCGAGGGGTTCGACTTCGGGAACTCGCCGCGCGAGCTCGCGGGCGAGCCGGCGGCGGAGACGCTCGTCCTCTCGACGACGAATGGCACGCGGCTCCTCGTCGCGGCCGCGGCGCGGTTCGAGCAGGTCTTCGTCGGGTCGCTGCTGAATCTCGGTGCGGTCGCGTTCGCAGCGCGGGAGACCGGGGAGGACGTCGCGGTGCTGTGCGCGGGCGTGCTCGGCGAGCTCGCGCTCGACGATGCGTACTGCGCCGGCAGGATCGTGACTGCGCTCGGCGGCGAGCACGCCGACTCGGCCGCGGCGGCAGCGCGGCTGGCGGCGAGCTTCCCGAACTCGGTCGCGGGGCTGGGGGCGAGCCAGAGCGCGCGCAACCTTCGGAAGCACGGCCTCGAGGACGACATCGAGTGGTGCGCGAGGGAGAACGCGCTCGACGTCGTGCCCCATTTCGTGCAGATGGTTGGGCCGGCTGCGGAAGTGACGCTGTAGCCGTTTAGAGCCAGCTGGTAATTATCCCTTGACAGGGGGTAGTCATTGTGGGACAATCCTCCTATGTCCAAGGTCGACCGCAACAACCCGAAGCGAGGCACAGCCTCGGAATCGACCTACTCGATGATGGAGTTCATGCGCGAGTTCCCCGACGACCGGGCCTGCCTCGACTACCTCTGGCGGCAGCAGTACGCGCCCGATGGCGCTCACGCGGAGTGCCCGAAGTGCGGCGTGACGCGCAAGTTCCACCGCGTGAAGGATCGCCCGTCCTACGACTGCGACACCTGCGGCTACCACATCCACCCGACCGCTGGAACGATCTTCCACAAGTCGGCCACGTCCCTGCATCTGTGGTTTTACGCCATGTACATCATGGCGAGCACTCGATGCGGGGTCTCGGCCAAGCAGCTGGAGCGCGAGCTTGGCGTGACGTACAAGACCGCATGGCGCATGTTCAACCTGATCCGCAACGAAGTCATGGCCGACGACACCGAAGGGCCGCTGTCCGGCTCTGTGGAGGCGGACGAGACCTGGCATGGCGGACGGATGCGGCAGTCCGACCGAAGAAAGGCCGCGGAGCGCGGGATCACTACCGGCCCGCACGCCAAGAAGCGCGAGACCGTTTTTGCAGTCGTAGAGCGTGGCGGGCGCGTCGTAGCGATGCACGTCCCGAGCAGGTACGGATTCACGCTCCGAACGAACCTCCGCTCGATTGTCGAGCCGGGATCGGTCGTTTACACCGACGATTACGGCGGATACGAGGGCGTCGAGCGCACCTACCAGCACTACCGGATCAACCACTCGGGCCGCATCTACGCCGAGGGGCACGTCCACACTCAGACCATCGAAGGGTTCTTCTCGCTGTTCAAGAACGGCGTCCGCGGCGTCTACCACTCGGTCTCGCCCAAGTGGTTGCAGGGCTACCTGAACGAGTACACCTGGCGCTACAACCGCCGCGACAATGGCAGGGCGATGTTCCTCGACCTGATCGCCGCGTCCGCGAGCAAGGTTCGCTAGAAGACCTACGCGCGACGAGCGTCCGGCGTTTCCAAGATCCGCACGGACTTGATTGCCTCTGCCGGAAGCGAAAGTTGGTCGGCAATCGTCACGGTTCCAATACCCCCGATGTGCTGCCTCGCCTCGGCAAGAGCTGCTTGCGCCACTGACTGATCCTTTCCGACCGGCAGCCGGTACTCCTGATCCGCGACGACGATGAGCGACCAAGTTGGCATGTCTTCCTCCGAGGGTATGGGGGGTGCCGGACGCTAGCCCTTCTTGGGCCGAGCGACCTTCTTGAAGAACCCGAGCACCTGATCCCTGGTCGGGACAGGAATCTCGTAGCCCTTCGGAGTCTTCTGCGTAGGTGCCGGCTGCTCTTGCATCTGGTCTCCCATTGGTGCTGAGGTTAGCTAGGATGTTGGAGCAACTACTTTCCTCCTGCCTCGCAAAGATCAAGGCGTCGGAAGCACACCTGGACCGTTTCAACGAGGCGACAAACCGGTTCTTCGAAGGCAAGAGCCAGATCGCTCCCATCGCTGGCGAGGCTAATCCCCAACGCACGAAGTACGTCTTCACCATCGAGGAGGTCATCGACTGGCCCGCGCTGGAGTTCGGCGTCATCATCGGGGATTGCGTTCACTGCCTTCGATCTGCACTCGATCAGCTCGTGTGGGGACTGGCCCGCGTGCCGGACTCTCGGACGGCTTTCCCGATCTGCCGGACGGAGAAGGAGTGGATTACTGACGCTCCGTCGCGCTACTGGTCGGTGCCTGATACCTACATCAGTCTGATCAATCGGGCGCAGCCATACCACCGAGGGGACAAGGCGGCTGAGCACCCGCTGGCCCTTCTCTCGGTGCTCTCGAATCTCGACAAACACCGGGGCATCCCGACAATCGCGCTCGTCCCCGACAACCACCAATGCGAGATCGGCCTCACGCACGGCATCGCCGAGATCTCGAACGTCCGCTTCAAAAAAGGAGCGGTTTACGAACGCGGCGCAGTAATAGCCGAGGCGAAGATCGTCCCCGACGACAGCGGCCTTGAGCCGCAGGTACACGCAAATTTCACACAGACCTTTGACGTAGGCTTCGGCGACATTCCAGGGGCACCGTGGCTTCGCCGTAAGCCCGTCTTCGACACCTTCAACGAGCTGATCGGCCAACCAATCGTCGATCTCGTCTTCAAGCCTCTCTATGACGGCTGGAACGAGGCCATCGGTCGGCTGAACGAAGAGGCCATCACCGAAGGTGGCGCGCCTGAAGGCTGACCTGTCTGCTTGCCATGCCCTCAAGAGTCTACCCCCTGTAAGGGGATAGTTACCAGCCAGCTTGACAGGGAACATACGTTCGTATAGAACATACGTTCCCATGATCGCCTGCCTAACCATCCCCGGATTCGAGCTCAAGGCCGCGCTGCGCAAGTCACCCTCCCTTGCGCTGTGCCTGGCGGCGCTCGCGCCGGAGGCGGGCGGGGAGCCCCTTCTGGGGCCGGTGACGGCGGCAGCCGAGGCGGCGGGCGTCCGGCCGCGGATGCGCCTGGGCGAGGCGCTGGCAACGGTGCCGCGGCTCGTGCTCGTCGATCCCGACCCGGCTGCCGCCGAGCAGGCATGGGAGGAGATCGTCTGCTCGCTCGAGGACACAGGCTTCGCGGTCGAGCCGACCGCGCCCGGCGTCGCCTACTTCGAGACGCGCGGGGTCGAGCGGCTGTACGGCGGCCTCGAGCCGGCGCTCCGGCGCGCACTCGCCGCAGTCGGGCCTGCGTGGGACGCGCGCATCGGCGCGGCCACGCGACGCTTCACCGCGCTCGCCGCCGCATCGGTCGCACGACCCGGGCAGGTGCTCGTCGTACGCGACGAAGACGTCGGGCGCTTCCTCGCGCCTCTGCCGCTGACACTGCTGCCGCTCGACCGGCAGCGCTACGAAGAGCTCGAATCGCTTGGAGTTCGCAGGCTTGGACAGCTTGCCGGGCTCCCGGGTGGCGCCGTCGCCGAACGTCTGGGGCCGGACGGCCGGCGCGCCTGGGGCCTGGCGAGAGGCGGGGCGGCCGCGCGCGTGCGCGGTCGCCGTCCGCCGGCCGAGCTCGTCGAGACGCTCGCGTTCCCGGAAGCGGTCGGCAACGAGCTGACGCTGCGCCGCGCGCTCGGCGCGCTCGTTGAGACGACGCTGGCACGGCCGGAACGGCGCGACCGCTTCGTCCGCAAGGTCGCACTCACCGCCGGGCTCGTCGGCGGAGGTTCCTGGCGGCGGACGCTGACGCTGCGCGAGCCGAGCGCGGACGGCGGCCGCATTCGCCTCGCCCTCGCGTCGAAGCTCGCCGAGCTGCCGGGACCGGTGGTTGAGCTCCGGCTCGAGCTCGTCGAACTGACCGAGCCCGCCGGTCTCCAGCTGGAGCTGCTCGCCGCCGGCGCCGAGGACCGCCGCCGTCTGAGCAACGGGCTCCGTCAGGTCCGGGCGAGCACCGGCTCCGGCTCCGTCTGCACCGTCGTGGAGGTGGCGCCATGGTCGCGGATCCCCGAGACGCGCGCGCTGTTCGTACCGCGGGACGACTGAACGCGCCGCGCCCGGCGCGCGTCGAAACACGCATCGACGGGGCGCCGTGCGCGGTGAACCATCAGCCGGTCGCCGTGCTGCGCGAGGAGTGGCGCGTGCTCGACCGCTGGTGGACCGAGGAGCCGGTGCTGCGCCGCTACTTCGAGGTCGTGCTCGAGAGCGGCGAGAACACCGTCGTCTTCCACGACGGCTCAGGCGGCGGGTGGTTCAGCCAGCGCGGTGCCTAGAACGTGAACAGATCGAAGAGGTCGCTGAGCGACGCGAGCCCGTCCCGCGGCGGTGCAGGCGCGCCGCCGGCCTCGTAGTTCGCGCCGGTCGGGGTGGACGAATCGAAGCCGTGGTTCCTCGACGCCAGCGTGGGCAGTCCGAACACCCGCTCGACGAACTTCAGCGTGGACGCATGGTCAGCCGGCTTGGCCGACTTCACCACGCCCTTGCGTGCATGCGGCGACACGACCCACAGCGGCACGCGAACGCCGAGCCCGTAGGCGTCGAACTTCGGCGGAGGAACATGGTCGAAGTAGCCGCCGTGCTCGTCGTAGGTGAGCAGGAACGCGGACGTCTTCCATGCGGTCGACTTCCGTAGCGCCGCGATGAGCTCCTTCTGCAGCTCCATCCCCACCGACACGTTCGCAGGCGGGTGCTCGTCGAGCTGCTGCGAAAAGCTCGGGACGATCCACGAGACCTGGGGCAGCTTCCCGTGTGCGCAGTCGTCGAGGTACTCCTGCTTCGTGGCATGCGTCCGCGAATCGTGCGTCCAGCGGCTCCAGAAAACGGCGACGTTGTCGGTGTCGAAGATCGGGTCGGTCCCGGCGTTGTAAATTTTCCAGCTGACGTGCGCTTCGTCGAGCAGGTCGAGGATGATCGGCCACTTCTTGGAGTCGAAGACGCCGTTGCCGAAAACCCCGTCCGTCGTGATACCGCCGGACGTGCCGGACATGAGATAGAAGCGATTCGGCCACGTAGGCCCGAGAACGGAACAGAAATAGTTCGCGCACAGTCCCGCCTCGGCGAACAGGCCGTAGTAGAAGGGCAGCTCCTTCGCGGTGTAATACCCGATCCCGGTCGGCCCGCTGGACCTGTAGAAGCCGTCCATCTTGCCGCCGTCGACCTGTGCATGAACGGCCGGCCAGAAGTGCGGCGGATCCGGCGTCGACAGGGCCTTCAGCTCGAACGGTGCGTGACGGGCGCCCCCGGCGCCGGGTTGTGTGTATCCGGATGGAGGACCGAAGCCTGCGGCCTGGACTTCGCGCGCGTAGCCGAAGTAATGGTCGAACGAACGGTTCTCCTGGCACGAGATGACGACGTGTCGGATCGGGCTGCGCGGCTTCCGCGAGCGAACGTCGATCGCAGGCACACCGGCCAGCGCCGCGCCGGCGACCGCTGCCCGCTCGAGAAACGTCTTCCGTGTGATGGCGTCCTGCATGCCGGCTGCGCGACCCTACTCCTCCGACGGGAACGCCGCGCGGAGGTCTCGCGCGGCGGTTTCGGGATCGTCCGCGTCGCGGATCGCGCGCACGACCGCGACACCGGGCGCACCGGCCGCGACCACCTCGGCGACGTTCGCGAGCTCGATCCCGCCGATCGCGAACCAAGGGATCGTCACGCGCGCCGCCGTCGCGCGCACGAGCTCGAGTCCTCCGGCAACGGACTCCGTCTTCGTCGGCGTCGCGAACACGGCGCCGACGCCGAGGTAGTCGGCTCCGGCGATCGCATCGAGCTGCGCCTCCGTCTCGATTGAGAGGCCGACGAGGCACTCGCCCCCGACGATGGCCCGCGCATCGGCGACGCTCGTATCCCGCTGGCCGACGTGCACGCCGTCGGCGCCGCATGTGGCCACGAGGTCGGGCCGGTCGTTGAGCACGAACAGTGCTCCATATGCGTCACATGCGCCCCGGAACGACTCCGCCGCGCGCACCAACTCGTCGTCGGAGGCCTCCTTGTCGCGCAGCTGGAGGACGTCGACACCGCCGCGCAGCGCCGCGTCGAGCACGTGGGTATGCGCGCCGTCGAGCACGACATACAGCTGAGCCACAGCGAGCCTTAACCGTCGGTTCATCCGGTCAAGCCTAGGGTGGCGAGGTGATTAGCCTCCTCGCGGCCATCCTGAGCGCGGTCTCGCTCCATGCCGTGCCCCTGCCGGGGGCACTGCTCATCGCCGACCGCGGCAATGACCGCATGATCCTCGTCGACCCCCAACACCGCGTGCTGTGGCACTTCCCGAACGCACGCGACCTCGCGAAGGGCGTCCATCTCAATTTCGACGACGATACGTTCGTCGAGCCGGGCGGCAAGGCGATCGTCTCCAACGAGGAGGAGGCGCACACGATCGTCTCGGTGAACATCAAGACGCATGCGCGGGTGCATCTGTACGGGA
>Ga0193751_1000893_pt1 | contig 20529 bp, 17 predicted proteins | sample L1c2metaG_FD_143050 | JGI IMG/M metagenome (GOLD analysis project Ga0193751, IMG submission 143050) | Soil microbial communities from a riparian zone of the East river system, Colorado, United States - L1c2 | ecosystem: Environmental > Terrestrial > Soil > Riparian zone | place: USA: East River... | reverse complement strand
TCAGTGGTCTGCCAGGTGGACAGTTGGGTTTGTAGGTTGACCAGTTTCAACAGAGCCTGACGATCGAGATGAACACCATGACGCTCGGCAAATACTTCGAAGACGAGCACTCCAGTGTTTGGAGCAGTGCTGTACGATCTCGCCATCGCCATCTGGTCTCGATGGGAACCCTGGCCATTGAGATTGTCGCCAGGCGATTGAGCCGTGGCGGTTGTGGTGAGCAAGCAGCCGAGGAGAAACGATACGCAGAGGAAGCGCACGGAAGGACTGAACGGAAAGGAGCACCGACCGGTCATAACGAAAGGCAGCGAGGAGTTTGGCACAGTCTTTCCGGGTGGTCAACCAATGCTGCGTGTGGACAGGCCGGACTTGTTCTTTTTCGGTCAGGTCGAATTTGCGGTTTCCGCCGGTTTGTGGAGACTCGTTTTTTGCGACAAATGGACCACTGAAACCAGATAGACGAGCTTGGCGGAGCCGACGGAATTCAGTTTGTCGAGATGGTGAAGTTGACCGTGATTTTGGCCTGGGTCTCGACCGCGTCCGCCCCCTGGTAATGCGGCTTGAAGTGCCACTGCTTTACTGCTTCCTGGGCGGCGCTGGCCAGGATCGGCGGACCGCTGAGCACGTGCAGACCCTGGATCAACCCATCGCGGCCAATCAGAGCCTGCAAAATCACCGACCCTTGCACTTTCATTTGGCGCGCCAGCAGAGGATAATCGGGCTTTACAGGACGGCTGACAACTTCGGCAGTATCCGCGGACATTTGCACGTGCTCAGCCGCGTTGCTGGTCACGCTGGCTGCGCTCTCGGCACGAGTGGTCAAGGGAACCGCAACCGGTTGAGCAGGGGACCCAGGTTGCAAGTCGACTCTCACGGAAGTAGTGCCGGGATGAACGGTACGATGAACGTCCCCGGCGACAACTTCAACTTCAAGCGGCGGCAACACAGTCCTCGTAGCCGTGGCAGACATTGGCGGAGCGTCGGAATTTGCAGCGTCGGAGTTTGGAGAGTTGGAATTTCCCGCATCGGACTTGACCGGGGCAGAAGCTTTCGCTAGCGGCTTTCCGCGCTTTGATTTCTGGTGTGATTTGTTAGCAGTCACCGCCGCGGGTTGAGCGGCAGTGATTTGTGCGGGGTTTGTCGCGGCGGTAGAGGTTTGCTGGGGCTGAGACTGCGGCTGGTCTTCAGCTTCCTGCGTTTCGGGGAACCAGAAGTCGCGATCCCGATAGAGCACAGTTCCCAAAGCCACTAAGAGCAGAGCCAGGGCAATCACCATCATCCGCCGCTGTTTGCGGTCCTCGACGAAACTAGGAGCCGGGGCCGGGACAAGACTCTCGCTCCTGGGAACTGAATTTTTGAGTTCGAACATTCTGGGACTTCGACGCTCCGACAAAGACTTCGCCCGATAGTATGCCTATAAATTGCGCAAAATACCAGCAAAAGCGGCGTGAAGCGGCACGCGCCAGGGCAGGCGGCCCGGCCGCCTTGACCCATCATGGTATCTTGGCCCGTAACTTTTGAGCAGCTTTCGAATCCTATGTACGAGGCTGGTGGGAGACACATGCAACCAGAGGGAAAGAAACCGGACGCAGGCGAACCCAGCACGGGCGAACCCAAGGCTGGCGAACCGAACAGCGCCGCTCCGCAAACGGCAAATCCGCTACTCGCCCGCTCGGAGACTCCTCAGCCCCGCTACGACGATTCGAAGCCGGATGAAACAAAGGCCTCCGAAAAAAAGCCGATTCGCACTAAGCCACTACGTACAAAACTCGTCCCGGCCAGCATGACAGAACGCAAGTTCGCCCATGTGACGCGCAGGGAATTGCTTAAAGTTGCGCCCGTGCTCGCGTTGGGCGCTTTTGTGATCCCCCGCTTTCAGCAGCCGCTACTCAAAAAAGGGCTGGCGTTCAGCGATTGGGCTTCAGGGGAGTTGTTCCGCCGCGGTCACCTGGCTCCAACCTTCGCAGACGAGCAAGTGACTCCGTTTGAAAAGTTTCCCATCAACGGATATGACGTCGACGATCCCGGAGTGATCTTTGAAAACTGGACTTTGACCGTCAGCGGTGCAGTGCAGAAGCCCGGCGAGTACAGGCTGGCGCACATTCAGGCCCTGCCGCGCATGCGCCAGAATACACGCCATGTCTGCGTCGAGGGATGGGACGTGATTGGCCGCTTCGGCGGAGCGAGGCTCTCCGATTTCCTGAATATGGTTGGCGCTGACACCTCGGCGCGATATCTCACCATGGCCTGCGCCGACGATTATTACGAATCGCTCGATATGGCGACTGCGCTGCATCCGCAGACCTTGCTCTGTTACGAGATGTACGACCAGCCGCTGACCCGCGAGCACGGCGCGCCTCTGCGGTTAAGTATTCCTACCAAGGTCGGCTACAAGCAAGCCAAGTATTTGACGGAGATCAAAGTCACGAACGTTCTCGAGAAAGTTGGCTACTGGGAAGACCAGGGCTATTCATCGTTCTACGGACTCTGAGGTTTTGTAGCGGCGGCAACTTGCCGGCTGTCGCGAGGGCACCTTGCCCTCGCCGCGGGCAGCCGCTGGGAAGTTCGGAATTCTGGAGACAACGCATGAGCGGCACGGCCGTCGAAATCATCCGCACCAAAGGCGAAGAGACCGAAACCGTCGCTCGTGCCGTCTACGAGCACCCCCTGCCCGTGCGCCTTTGCCATTGGCTCAACTCAATTTCCTTGCTCGTGCTGGTAGGTAGCGGGCTGCAAATCTTCCGCGCGTTCCCCAGCTTCGGCGCCAAGATCCCGCAAAAAGATTTGCTGAACTGGCCTAAATCGTTTGCCATCGGCGGATGGCTGGGCGGCGCCCTGCAATGGCACCTGACCTTCATGTGGATTTACATCGCGACTGGGCTGATCTATCTCGGCTACCAACTCTTCAGCGGGAATTACCGCCAGGTTTTATTTACGCCTCGGGACATTCCTGGCGTGTGGCCGATGGCGAAGCACTATTTCTTTTTCGGGCCAAGGCCCGCAGTGAGTGAGGCCTACAACCCGCTGCAAAAGCATGCTTACACGACTGCGATCGGCCTCGGTGCGCTCTCGGTGCTGACCGGCCTGGCAATATGGAAGCCGGTACAGTTCTCCTGGCTGGCCTGGCTCATGGGCGGCTTTCATTGGGCGCGGCTGTGGCACTTTCTGGTGATGTGGGCGATGTTGGCATTTGTGTTGGGACATCTGGTGATGGTGGCTCTGCACGGCTGGAATAATTTCGTTTCGATGCTGACGGGTTGGAAGAAAAATCCGGAATACTGACGATCCGGAATACTGGCGAGCGGGCGCGGGCGGTCGCCTTCAGAGATGTCCGAAACAAAGATGCCCGAAGCGAATGTAGTGCTTCACAACCCGGAGCAGGCGGGCACGTCGCGCGAGCAGGATCTAATCGCTCGCGTGCAGCGCGGACAGAACGAATTGTTTTACGAGTTGGTGCAACCCTATGAAAGGCGGGTCTTTGCCGCCGCTCTGGCCATTCTGCGCAACAAAACCGACGCGGAAGATGCCGCCCAGGAAGCGATGCTCAAGGCATTTGCCAACATCCGGCAATTTCGCGCGGAAGCACGCTTCAGCACCTGGCTGATTCAGATCACGGTCAATGAGGCGCTGATGCGGCGGAGAAGGGAGAAGACCATCGTGATGGAAGGTATCGACGACCGGCGCGACGAAGAAAGCGACTACGCCCCGCGTGACTTCGCCGATTGGCGCGAGATTCCCTCCGAAGCTCTCGAACGCAAGGAAGTGCGGCAGAAGTTGGCCGACGCGCTGGCTACGCTCGACCGCAAATATCGAGAAGTCTTCGTGCTGCGCGACATGGAACAATTGAACATCCAGGAAACGGCCGAGGCGCTCGGAATCTCGGTGGCTTCGGTGAAAACGCGGCTGCTGCGGGCGCGCCTGATGTTGCGCGATCTGCTGGCCGCGGGGTGGGAGCAAGGCTGGTTCAGCCGCTTGCCTTTCGAGAAGGGAAATAAACCATGGTGAACAGGGACGCGGTGAACTGCGAACAGGTGTACCGGGAAATCTCGAATTATCTGGAAGGTGACGTCGACCCTGCGTTGCGTTCCGCGATGGACCAGCATTTCCGCACCTGCAAACGTTGCTCATCGGTGCTGGAGGGCACGCGCAATGTAATCCGGCTGTATGGCGATGAACGGATGATCGAAGTGCCCGCGGGATTCGGCCGGCGGCTGGAAAAAAGGCTGGCGCAGAATGTTCGGACGGCTGGCAGTCGATGGTCGGTGTGGTCGACCTGGCTGGTTCCGGTGGCGGCTCTCGCCTTGTTTGTTGGCGGCTTGCGATTCGCGAATTCGTTAACGATCACGCCTTCTCTGAAATCCGAACATGCCCAGCCGGGGGATGGCATTCCACCCGAGATGCTCGTCGTAGTGACCGCGGATGCCAAAATTTTCCATGTGGCCGGGTGTGATTTCATTCACAATAAAAATACGGAGAGAACTTTAACGGCGAAACAGGCGATGCAGGAGGGTTATGTTCCGTGCCTGCGCTGCATGCGGCAATACTTGCACACGGCGGCGGGTCATGCCGCGTTGGGGACTGAGGCTGATGCGGATGGAGACTCGCAGGGGGAAGAGGATGCGCACATTAGCGCGCGGTGAATCGGGAATCTGACGGAATTTGGTGGGAAGGAATGAACCACTCGGCGCGGGCCCCCAGCCCGCGCCCTAGTGCCGGACGTCGGGCCTAGTTGTTCTTCATTTCATCGTGCTTCATATCCTCTTTCTTCATATCGTCTTTCTTCATGTCGTCCTTCTTCATGCCGTCATCTTTCATGCTGTCTTTCTTCGTCGCATCTTTCTTGGCAGCCTTCTTGCTCTTCTTGTCCTTTTTCATCTGATCGTTTTTCATCGAATCGTTCTTCATGGTGTCGTGTTGGGCGTCATCTTTTTTCATTTCATCCTGCTTCATCTGGTCCTGAGCGAAGGCGCCTAGCGGAGCGCTCAGAACACACGTAAGCATCAAACGGCTGAAAATTCTTTTCATAAAGTTTCTCCTTGAATGTCGTGCGGTTTAAGCCGCCAGGCTCTCACCTGCGGCACAGATGAGATGAAGCCCGCGAAAGGAAGTTACAGCGCGCGCAGAAAACTCAACGTCTCTGCCGGCGGTGCCTCGAAACGGTGCCTCGAAACCACGAGTCTTGCGATGGTGCCGGCAGAGACGTAGCAAGCTACGTCTCTACAAAACAACGGTTAGCAGGCCAGCTGGTCGCGCGTGATTTTCAGGCCGGGCAAGTTCCCGAGGGCGGTTAGCGCTACCGATTCCGTCTTGAAGAACTCGTTGGCGAGACTGGCGAGATCCTCGACGGTGACGGCCTCAATTTTCTCGATCAATTCGTCGAGACTGTAAAAGCGGTCGAAATACATTTCCTGGCGCGCCAGATTCGACATGCGGGCGGTGCTTGATTCGAGCGACAGCATCAAGCTTCCCTTGAGCTGCGCTTTCGATCGGCGCAGTTCTTCTTCGGGAACCGGCTCCGCCTTCAGCTTGCGAAACTCGCTGACCACGGATTGCACAACTTTGGACGCCGATGCCAGAGATGTTCCGGCATAGACCGCCAGGCAGCCCGTGTCGCGATAAGGATTCAGATCGCTATAGATCGAATACGCCAAGCCCTGGCGCTCGCGAATATTTTGGAACAGACGCGAACTCATGCCACCGCCAAGCAAAGTATTGAGAACATAGCCGGCATGCCGCTTCTCGTGCGCAATGGGATGCGCGGGCACGCCCAGGCATAACTGCACCTGCTCCAGAGCTTTCTTGTTGCGCAGGATGATGCGGGAAAAGATTTTCGGCGCGGAGGAATGGAAGCCATGGAAGCCGTTGTTTCCGTTTTTCGACGCCTTCATGTGCTCAAAGTGCCCGGTAACCAGCTCGACGAATTTGTCATGATCGAGATTGCCGGCCGCGGACACGATGATGTTGCCGGGCGCGAAGCGGTGACTGTAGGCATCGACGACCGACGGACGCTCGAAACGCTTCACGGTTTCTTTGGTTCCTAGGATAGGCTTGCCCAGCGGATGATCTTTCCAGAAATTCTGGGTGAAGATTTCGTGGACCAGATAATCGGGATTATCTTCGTCCATCTTGATCTCTTCCATGATCACGCCGCGTTCGCGGGCAATGTCGGCCGTATCGAAGACGGGATTCAGAACCAGATCGCTAAGAATGTCGAGCGCCGTGGGGACATGTTCGTCGAGAACCTTCATGTTGAAACAGATACATTCCTTGGCGGTGAAGGCATCCATATTGCCGCCGATCGAATCGACCTGACGGGCAATTTCCTCGGCCGTGCGGTGCTTGGTCCCTTTGAATACCATGTGCTCGATGAAATGCGATATGCCATTCCACTGGGCGTCTTCATCGCGCGAGCCAGTCTGCAACCACACCCCGATGGAGGCGGAACGGATATGCTTCATCTGCTCAGTAATGATGGTGAGCCCGTTGGACAGTTTTTGACGACGAATATTGCGGACCTCTTTTGTCATGCTTCCTTTAATGAGGACTAACTTGGTAAGCTCGAACTTACTCGGGACATCTCGTTACTATTCTGACATAGGGGCAGGAGGCGTGCGAGAATAGTTTAGTTATTTAGAATCAGTAGTTTAGGCGATTCACGATTCAGGGTCGCGAAGTTAGTTCTTTTTCGAGCGGCCGAACGGCCCGCAATCGCCCTCAAATCGAACCTTATGGCTGCCACATCACAAATCACGCTGCTCGGACTGGATCGCGCTGAACTGGCTTCGCTCGTCGACCGCATGGGCGAGCCGACCTATCGCGCGAAACAATTAGGAGAAGCCGTGTACCGGCAGCGAACCGAGTCGGTGGAAGACATCTCGACTCTGTCGCGTGAACTGCGATCAAAGTTAGCGGAAAATGGCATCGCGATCGGTCTGCCGCGCATCGAAAACCACTTCGTATCCCAGGATGGCACCGTGCGATATCTAATTGCCTTCCCCGACGGCCAGACGGTCGAAGCCGTCTGGATGCCCGAGGGCGATGGCGGAGAAGCCGGAGACGGAAGCGAAGCCGGAGAGTTGGCGGAACGTTTCGCGGAGAGCTCGGATCTAGCTTCCTCAGCGGAATCGGAAGAAGACGGCCCAATCCCGGCATCGAAACACTATTCGCAAAATCCGAGAAAAAAACAGGGACAAAATCAAGGCCGTTCCACGATTTGCATTTCCAGCCAAGTCGGCTGTGCCGTGGATTGCCAGTTCTGCCTGACCGCGTTGCTCGGCGTGAAGCGCAATCTAACCGCGGGCGAGATCGTGGGCCAGGTTTGCGCCGTACTCAAAGACCAGAGAGTCTCGCCGCCCGAAGATCGCATCAACCTAGTCTTCATGGGCATGGGCGAGCCATTCCTGAACTACGAGAATTTTGTGAAGGCCGCGCGGCTCCTGGTCGAGGAAGTCGGCATCGCCGAGCGGCGAATGACGGTATCGACGGCGGGAATCGTACCCCGCATTCATGACTTCGGCGGCGAGACGATCCGGCCGAAGCTGGCCATCTCTTTGAACGCTTCGAACGATGCGCTGCGCACGCGGCTGATGCCGCTCAACAAAAAGTGGAATCTGGAAATGCTGATGGCGGCGGCACGCGCATACCCGCTGCGTACCCGAGAGTGGATTACGTTCGAGTACGTGTTGCTCGGCGGTGTGAATGATGGCTCGGAGAACGCAAAAGAAGTGGCTGAGTTGCTGCGCGGAATACGCTGCAAGGTAAATTTGATCGCGCTCAATCCCGGTCCCGGCATTGATTTCACGACTCCTGATGCCGAGCGGGTCGCGGCATTTCAAAAGGTTCTGCGGGATGCCGGAATTCCTGCGTTTGTGCGGCGCCCGCGGGGGCGCGACATTTACGCCGCCTGCGGTCAGCTCAAGCGTACGGTCGAGCTTGCCACAGCACCGGCACTGTAGAGTCCTTCGTCCTGGCCGGAGCAGAGTCTGTAATCGGGAGTTCCACTCTCAGTACGATGGCGCCATCTTCGCGGCGGTCCCGCGAAATTTTACCTTGGTGTTCTTGCAGAATGCCTTGACAAGCGTTCAGGCCAAGGCCGTCTTCGCTGTCTACCTCTGAAGCGGCATATGGGTCTGTCGACTGGAGGCCAGAGATTGCTTCGGTGGAAATTTGAAGCACCGAGGTTTCACCCTGGCGTTGCGTGCTGACCATAACCACTCCGCCACCGCCGTCGCTGATCACGTGCAGGCAATTTGCCAGGAGTTGCAGGCATACCTGAAGTAACTGGTTGGAATCCCCAAGAACTTTTGGCAGAGAGCGATCGAACGCGGTTTGCACTTCGATCTCAAGAGCCTCCCACTGCGGCTGCGTCAATTTCACTGCAGTGCGCACCAGAGTGTTGAGATCGATGGCTCCCTTGGGCGAGGGAGCCTGTCGCGCAAAACTGATCAGACTTGCGACCAGCGATTTCGTACGCCGGACATACTGGCCGATCTTGGCCGCCAGCGGCCGCTGCTCCGCGGTAAGCGGCGTGCTGAGGAGCATGTCCGAATAACCCAGCATGGCAGTGATGGGATTGTTGAGTTCGTGCGCTGCGCCGCCCACGAACTGACCAATCGAAGCCAATTTTTCCGACTGAAGGATTTGAGCCTGCAGGTGTTTCAAACTGTGAAACGATTCCCGGGAGTGTTGCAGCAATTGCGTAAGCTCTCGATCGAGCAGGTGTTGGCGTACCAGCACCATCACGCCCATGAACAACGCCGCAATAAGGGTCAATGCCAGCCTGAATATACGCATGGCGGTAGGAACGTCCGCGTCCGCCAGCGCCCATGCGGCGAACGCAGGCAACGAAAAGACCGCTATCATGCTGCACCGCGCAATCCACACTCCATAGAGCGTGGAAGCCTCGCGGCCCTCGGAGTTGGGCGTCTCCGCCTTGGTTCGCAAGCCAATCCAGCTTAGGCACGCCATTGCCGCCACGAGAGGTATGTCGTAAAGGCTGCCAGTGTAATACACCTTCCGGCCAATCGCCCAGTTCGCCACGGTTGAACTCGCGGCATAACACAAGCTCATGCCAAACAGGCCGGCATAAAGATTTCTCCACGGACCTTTGCTTGTCAGCCAGGAAACTATCAAGCCCAGAAGAAGCGCGATTTCCTCGGTGACATAGAGCGCATTTAAGTGGCGGTTATAAGCCGCGGCATCGGCCAAGACGTATTGCCACGGGATGACGAACAACACATAAAGATAAAACCACCACATCATCAGCAGTGCGAAATCCAGTTGACCGACGCGCGCCGAGTATTCGTCCTGCGGTACGTGAGGACGCAAGCCAATGGCAGCCATTAACGGAACAAGGTGCAGGAAAAGAATGACGTCTCCCGCAAAAAGATCAGGAACGTCGCGGCGCAATACTATCTCGTAATAAGTCCAAAGCAGCTGGTACACCAACCAGAAAGAAACTCCCAGAGTGATGAGGGACCAGAACAGCCGAATGCGTCCCTGGCAGCGGATCACAAGTGGGACGAATGAAGCCGCACCTGAAAATAACAAGACGCACTGAACGATGTCGCTAAACGCGGTCAGCCCGAAGGATCGCGGCAGAATCAGAGCAGACGTAATGAACGCCACCAACGACGCTCCGACGACAGCCAGCCAGAGATGAGAAAGCTTGCGCAAAGACACTCCTCTGGCGACATTCTAGATCGAATAGCCTCGCGGTTCTGATTACTCTAGTAATCTGTGGGAGAAAGCTGGAACCCGCCGCTGCGCATGTACCAGATTCCGGCTTTCCGGTAGACTTCTTTTACTCAATAATGTGCAGCCAATAATTTGGAGCGAAGCCGCCACGCTCGTGGAGAACGACCCAATTGAACTCTCACGTTGAGCGCTATCGACAATCCTGGAGATTGCGAATCCCTCCCGATCCCGGGGAGACGCGCCGGATCGAGCGCTGGCTGGCCACCGCGCGACTATTTCTTGCCGTATCGGCATTAGTGACTATCCAGATGGAGCCGACAGAGCTGGGCCACTCGTGGGCGGCCTACGGGCTGTTCGTCTTCTACATGGCGAACGGCATTCTCATTCTCATGCTGCTGCGGCGGCGGCGGCAATCCACCTCGGCCTTCCGTCTTATGGTTCATGCCGGGGACATCGCGTGGCCCGCCCTGATTTCGATATTTTCCGAGGGGCCCCGCACTCCTTTCTTTCTTTTCTTCGTTTTTGTTCTCGCCGCCGCCGCCTACCGCTGGGGCTTGTGGGAAACGCTGGGCACGGCGGCCGCCGAGGTTGCCCTGCTCTGGGCCGAGAGCTTTATTATTCTGCACGTGCGCTTGGGACCGCATGGGTCTGTGCCCTGGCCGCTCTTAAATGGACTCCGCGTCAATACCGTTGACTTCGAACCAAAACGTCTCTTCATGCTGTCGGTATATCTGCTGGTCATGGGATTGTTGCTGGGATACTTAGCCGAGCAGCAGAAACACCTGCGGGCGGAAAAGGCAGTGGTGACGGGAACGTTGTCCAGGATCCGGGTCGAGGCCGGCCTGACCGGCACCATCGAGCAGATATTTCGTGAAGTGATGTCCATGTATGGGGCGTCCCAGATTGTGGTCGCATCCCAGGAATCTCACAGCCAGCGCATTTTTCTCGGCGAACTGAATCGGGACAGATCGAGTGCACCGTCGGAGTTTCGTTGGTTGGAATCTGGCTCGCGAGACGCCAAAACTTACCTCGATGATTTTTCGGGGGACGTGTGCCACGCTGCAATCGACGGAGACCAATGGAGCACGCTCGCGTTGGATGAAAGCGGCCACCCGGTGCCGGTGGTAAGCATGGACCCAATTTCTCGGCTGCGGGAGTTGCGGACCTTTGACTCAATGATTACGGTGGCGTTTCTCTTCGGCAGCGAGTGGAGAGGCCGCATTTTCTTGTTTAACCCCTCCTGGCGCGGCGAGAAGCAGGAGGAGCTGCGTTTTCTCCTCGATCTTGTCCATCAAGTGGGTCCGGCCGTTTACAACGTCTATCTGCTGCACCGCTTGCGGCGCCGGGCTGGGGCTGCGGAACGCGCCCGCGTCGCCCGGGAATTGCATGACGGTGCGGTGCAATCGCTGATTGCCGTCGAAATGCAGGTGGACGTATTGCGACGCCATTCCGATGCCGGAAAACCGATCACTGGGGAATTAAACCGAATCCAGGGCCTGCTCCGCGAAGAAGTTCTTAAGTTGCGGGAACTAATGCAGCAGATGAAAGCCATCGAAGTGGATGCCCAACGCCTGCTTCCCGTTTTAAATGACACCGTCGAACGATTTCAGCGCGAGACCGGGATCAGCGCCCGATTTGTTACCGATCTTGAAAATTTGGATATGCCGCAACGGGTGTGTCGAGAAATTCTTCGCATCGTGCAAGAAGGACTGGTCAATGTGAGAAAGCATAGTGGCGCTCGTCATGTGCTGGTGCGCTTGGGGTCCAGTCTGAAAAAATGGAACTTGGTCGTAGAAGACGACGGGAAGGGATTTCCCTTCGCGGGCCGTTACAACCACGTTCAGATGGATGAGGCGGGAAAAGGGCCTATGATCATTATGGAACGCGTTGGTTTGATTGCCGGCGAACTCACGGTAGAATCAAATCCCGGACAGGGAACGCGCCTCGAGGTTACCGTGCCTCGCGGCGGGGAAGTGCCGCATGAACTTTAAAAAAGCGCAGCAGGTTCGCCTAGTTATTGCTGACGACCACCCCATCTTTCGCGATGGCCTTCGGCGCCTGCTCGAGGCAGAGCCCGACCTGAAGGTTCTAGGGGAAGCGTCGGATGGAGCGGAAGCCGTAAGACTCGCGCGCCAGTTGAAGCCCGATATCCTCCTGCTGGATCTGGCCATGCCCAAGCATCCCGGCCTTGAGGCCTTGCGCGAATTGAGTATGCCTGCGACTGCGGCCCCGGTGCGTGTAATTCTGCTGACCGCAGCCGCGGAAAAGAGCCAAATCGTGGAAGCGCTGCAACTCGGGGCGCGCGGCGTGGTGCTGAAAGACTCGGCCACGCAACTCTTGTTGAAGGCGATTCACACCGTAATGGCGGGTGAATACTGGGTGGGCCGCGAGAGTGTCTCGAACCTGGTGCAATATTTGCGCACCTTGATGCAGTCTTCGCATGACGAGGCGCGGCAAAGGAAATTCGGTCTAACGCCACGTGAACTGGAGATCGTCTCCGCTGTGGTGGCTGGGTACTCCAACAAGGAGATCGCCGAATACTTCAAAATCAGCGAGGATACCGTTAAGCACCACCTCAGCAATATCTTCGACAAACTTGGCGTGTCGACCCGTCTGGAGCTCGCCCTGTTCGCCGTGAATCAGGCTTTACCCCTCAAAAGTATTGCCTGAATGTACGCTACCGCCCCAGTTCCGTGGCACTTTTGTGCTATTGGACCGGAACGCGCGACGGTATTAGAATTAATGGCACAGATCAGCTTGGGGACGGTCGGAAGTGTATATTCGCCGATACTACGGTATGAGTTTTCCGTCGATTAGCGAAAGGAAGAAATGAGGAGCCCCGTGGCAAAACGTTTACGGCAGCTATGGAACGATGAGAATGGTCAGGACATTGCTGAATATGCAGTGATGTTGGCTGTGATTCTAGTGATCGTCGTAGGCACGATCCGCCTCATCGGTTCCAATGCCAACAATGTCTTTTCCCAAGTCGGCAGCGCTATTCAGTAAGTGCAATCTTCATGATGCGTAATCAGCTACCGGCTTAGGGCGCGCCTCGCGCTCTCTATTCTGCCAAGACTTCCTCGCCTTTCAAAAATATTCCGCAAACTATTTCTGCGTGTTCTCTGACGGCGACGCTGTCGTGAGCGCTACTTTCTCTGCACCCCCATTTGAAAACCGTGTCAGGTAGGGAAAGACCGGAGTAATCTCAAATTCCATTTTCTCGCGCGCCGCGGCCAATGTCACGGGTTTGGCCTTGGAAAGTTCCACCCGATCGCTCCAGGGATCGACTTTGATTCGGCCACCTAACGGCAAGGCCGCAATTTGATCCAGGCGTTTGTCATCGAGCGCAGGGGTCGTGCCGATCAGATTCGACAAATGTACGGTCTTGCTCCCTGCAAAGCTGTTGCCCAGGTGCGGTCGAATCAAATTGGGCAGCTCAGGCGCCTTCTCCTGCAAAGCCTTTAAAAACAATCCAGCATTGCCGAGTTTGTCCTTGTAGGGCGAGTTCTTCAGCAGTTCCACCGCCTTGACATCGGCAGCTTCCTCGTTCGCGGAACTCCGTTTGAAATCGAGTCGCCGGAAAGTTTCATCGTCCGGGAAGAAAAGCTTGTCGTTAAAGGCCAGCTTGGTGTCAAAGCTATGTCCCAACACGATGTGGCTGAGCTCATGCGCCAGAACCATTGCCAGCGAAGATTCGTCAGGAAGAACGTCCAACAGGCCGCGACTGATAACAATCGTGTGTCCGATCGTGAAAGACTCCAGAGGAGCAGTCAATAGTATGCGGCAGTGAACGTCGCCCTGCAGGTCGATATTATTGGTGACCAGCAGATTGTTAACTACTGTCGACAAAACCTTATCCACTTCTCCGGGGGGACTCAGCAAACCAATCTTCTGAATCCGCTCGATCGCATTCTCTTCCGCTTGCCGTTCCCACATACGTTGCGCCATTACCGGACTCGCATCCGCCGCGGCATCGCTCTGGTCCTTCACCGATGATTGGGGCGAGTCGATCAGAATCTGCGTGAATTCCTCACTTTTCCCCAATCCCTTCAGGTCGTAGCCCCACAGCCGAGTCTGCGCCTTGAAGTGCAAACTCTTACTGAATCCGGTCTTAAGATTCGCTTCTTCCGTGTAAACGTATGCCGGCAGCCAGACTCCAGGGCGCATGTTCAGGCGCCAACTGTCGAAGTGGAAAAAGAAATTGACCTTGGGTTGCGGATCATAAGTTCCGTTGAACCGCACCACGTTGTAGTCCTGATCTTCCACCCAAATTCTTCCCTTGAAACGCGCAGTTTTTTGCCCTTCCTTGGGCTCGACATCGATCACCAGGCAACGGAGTTCTCCCAGGAATTCCCGCCGCACGAAATTAAAGTCGTAATACTTCTTCTGGAAATCCGTGTCCAGCACAACCATCTGTGCGAAGCCCAGGGGAAGGAAATGCAGCGCGTAGACGCTTGTCATCTTGTTCAGCATGCGGCGGCCGAATCCAGCCCGGCCCGTGAAAGAAACATCTTCCGGGCCGTCGCTCATGTCCAGCCGGCCGAGAAAATACTGGTCCTTCACCGGAACCGGATTTCCAGCGTGGTCATTCTTGAGATCCTGCAGGTACGTCTCGACCAGCGGATGCATGTGACGCATCTGCGCCATGAACAGATGTTCGCGCTGGACGACGTGATCGAGAACTTCATTGAGTGTAACCGCGGCCGGAGGCAAAGAAGCGGCGCTCTGAACTGGATCGACGGAAGCATCTGGAACACTCGCGGCAGGTGGCGCCACTGCGGGCGGAGTATCCTGTGCCCTGACCCCTACTACGCACCCCAAAACCAGAACCAACACCGCACCCGAACGGACAATTCGCATAAGAACCTTCTGGGAGTTGATCAAGCTTACCGAAAAAATCATGCCAACTGAAAAATAATATGCAAAACGGCCGTCGAATCTGAAGGCTGGCCGTCCTTCATGGCGGGCTTGAAGCGAATCTGTTCGGCGGCGCGTACTGCCGCATCATCCAGACCATGCCCCAGGCCGCGCACTACTCTTAACACCCGTAACTTGCCCGAAGCTTCCAGCACAACTTCGAGCAATACCTCACCCTCGATTCTCTTGGCGCGCGCCTCTTCGGTGTAGATGGGAACCGGCTTGGAAAGGATTTCTGCAGGTACGATTTTAGCCGCCGCTTGTGCAGCAGGCCGCGATTGAACTGTCGGCGGAGCAGGCACGTCGGCATTGCCGAACCCTGCGTCACGCACTGTGCCTCCAGACGAAGTGCGCGCATTTCCGGTCGCCACCCCGCCGCCGAATCCTGTGCTGGCCACCACTCCGCGAGCGCCGTGCGCTCCGCCAGTTCCATTTCCGTAGCCAGGTCCGGTGGGCATATCGAATCCCCCAGCCTGCGCGATATTAACTGCTTTATTGTGACTGTCCTTAGCCGGAACGCCGTTGGGGTCGCCGAAGCCGCCAGTCTGTACCTTTTGCGGTGCGCGGTCAATGGTTTGCGGCGCAGAACTCCCAGTGGAAAATACGTTCGTCCTCACGATTTGCTTGGGCATGACCGGAGCCGCTGTCACAGGCAGCGGTTCAGGTTTTCGGGTTGCAATCTTCACTTCCGGAGCCGGCGCTTCTTCCACCTTCGGTTTGGGTTGAGGTTGCGGTGCCGGCAGGCGCATCGCCGCTGGCGGCGGTTCTAATTTTGCCTCCAGGACCGCTTTTCGAAGCTGCTTCTGCGGCGCGTGATTGACCGGAACCGGCGTCGGTACCAGTTCGATGGCGTGATAGTCAGGCTTCGGACGTTCCAGTATCTCCGGGTGAAGAATCGGGATCCACACGAAAATTGCTACCACAACTGCCTGTACGCCGTAGCTCAACAGGAGGTCAGACCAAGGCGTTTTCCAAGGCGGAAGCGACGAGAATAGGCCCAATTCGTGAGACGGAGGCGCCATAATCAATTCTGTTGGTTTAGTGTCCCAAAACCCGCCTTGACTGTAAAGGTTTTCCCCATTTTTTCAATGATGGAAACCTCGTAGGAGGGGTCTAAACAGAGTGTACCAACCTTGTCTCATGCACGATAAAGGCCATTCCTTCGGGTGAGGAACTGCGCCAATGTCGATTCATATCAATAAGTTAAGGGAACTTTGATTTCCCGGAATGACTCGCATCCTGAGAGAAACGTCAAAAGCTACACCCTAAGGTAAACAGATTTCCCGTCTTGCTTTCGTCTTCAGCAGTGCACAATCTTCGGGCTTTGGATTCCCCGGGTGGCGTTGCGAGTATCGACCACCAATTTAGCCTCGTGAACGATGTTGCCATAGTCGTAGTCAGAATGGTCGGTGACGATCAGGACGCAGTCATATTGCCCCAGGTCCTTCAACTCCGCGCACTTCATTTGCAGGTCGTATTTCCGTCCTTTGCCAATGAAAGGGAAGTAGGGGTCGTGGTAACTGACCTGCGCACCATCTTTCTGTAAGAGTTCGATGATGGTCAGCGACGGTGATTCGCGCAGATCGTCGATGTCTTTCTTGTATGCCACTCCCAAGACCAATACCCGCGCCCCATTCACCGACTTCTTGTGTCGATTCAGGGCGCTGCTGACCGAGGACAAGACGTGGTAGGGCATGTTGGTATTGATCTCTCCCGCCAGTTCGATGAAGCGCGTGCGGAAATCCCACTCCTTCGCCTTCCACGACAAATAGAAGGGATCGACCGGAATGCAGTGGCCTCCCAGACCCGGCCCCGGATAAAAAGGGTGAAAACCGAAAGGTTTGGTCGAGGCGGCCTCGATGACCTCCCAAATATCGATGCCCATGCGCAGGCACAGCAGCTTGAGTTCATTTACCAGCGCGATGTTCACGCACCGGTAAATATTCTCCAGCAACTTGGTCATCTCCGCCGCAGCCGGCGACGAAACCGGAACCGTCCGATTGAAAATCGCTCCGTAAAGCGCGCCCGCCAGTTCCGACGCTTGTGCGTTTAATCCTCCCACCACCTTCGGAATGTCGCGCCGCGCGACCGTGGTATTGCCCGGATCCTCGCGTTCCGGCGAGAAGGCAACAAAAAACTCTTTTCCGGTGAGAGCCTCTCCCCGGGCGGCTTTCAGACCACCCTTGTTCTCTTTTTCCAGGATCGGAATCATCACTTCTTCCGTGGTGCCGGGATAAGTTGTGCTCTCCAGCACTACGAGCTGCCCCGCGCGCAAATGAGGAGCAATGGAGTGAGTGGTGTCGGTGATGAAACTGAGATCGGGCTCGTGATACTCATTCAAAGGCGTCGGGACGCAGATGATCACGGCATCCATCGCAGTCAGCTGCGCATAGTCTGCCGTGGCGGAAAAGCCGTTCGCCTTTGCCGCCTGCACTTCTTCCGCCGCGATGCGGTAGATGTAGGAGCCGCCCTTGGCCAGGGTGTCCACCTTCCGGGCATCGATATCGAAGCCCGTGACCGGGAATTTTTGCTCGCTGTACAACAGGGCTAGCGGCAACCCCACGTAACCCAGGCCAATAATCCCCACGCGGGCCTGGCGTTGCTGAATTCTGGTTTTGAATTGATCCAAAGACGTATCTGCGGCAGTGTACGTTGTCATGAAATTTTCCGGGATGAATCGTGGGGGGCCTACATCCAACGCTCTAATTTTAGCACACGGAATTGAACACTTTCTGGGCCCTGTTCATGGCGAAATCCTCGAGAGTCCGTTTTGGTATGCCACTCTGTGGAAAACCTGACTGCGCCGACGCCGGATTCAAATTCCCTCGCTCCGAACAGTCTCTCGACCCTACAAAAGCATTGACTGCCAACAACGTAGGAGGATACATTCGACCAAAGGGCGCAACTGGTGAGCGAACTCAGCCCTGCTATCATAACTTGCATGCAACAATTGTTCGGACTACCATCATCCAAAGTCATCTGCGAGGATGGCCAATGACGAGGGCTCTCTACTTGAAGATCCTAAGCTGTCTTATGGTCATCGTCTTGCCGGTTCTTTCCTGGGCGGCGGATCCGCCTGCCGCAATGCTCTACAGCCACGGGACCGCGTTACTGAATGGAAACACAATCTCAAGATCCTCTGCTATTTTTTCCGGCGACTTGGTGCAGACTAATTCGGACTCCGTTGCAAATATCAATGCCACCGGTTCGAGCGTCCTGGTTTTGAATGATTCCCTGGTTCAGTATGAGGGCAGCATTCTCACGCTGGAGCATGGAGGCGTAAACATTTCGACTTCAAAATCGTTGGCGACTAAGGCCGGCGCCATAACGGTGGCTCCGGTTTCCAGCGTCTGGACGGAATTTGAAGTCAGGGATGTGGATGGCAAAGTCCAGATCGCGGCGCGAAAGGGCGACCTGACGATTCATGACGATCACGGAACCACGATGCTCGCACAAGGTGAGCAGACCACTCGAGACGATTCCGACGACCAGAATAAAAAGAAAAATCGACGCGTGGCCGCTGCCGCGATTCCCGCTTGGGGAGCGGCTCTGGACTCGCCCTGGGCAATTGGAATCGGCGGAGGCATTATTCTCGGAGGGACCGCTTGGGTTTTACTCCTGGACGACGATCCAGCGAGTCCAGACAGGTAGCCAGTCAGCGCATTTCCGTGAACCAATTCCGCTTCGCGATGAATCATCCGAATACTGATCGCTGGCAGTGATCTCAAATTGTTTGCGTGGGGCATTTCTCCTACACCCCCGCCCCATCTATACCTCGTAACTCAATTGCGCATGGGCAATCCATAGGGTTTTTGCTATGGTGCTCCATGCCGTCGGCCGCCCCGATTCACGAAGAAGGACTACGCCACCAACTCTCTGCCGGACAAATGGCCATGGTCGCGGTTGGCGGTTCCATCGGCACCGGCCTCCTCCTCGGCTCCGGCGCCGCCATGGAAGTCGCGGGGCCGGCTGCCATCCTCAGCTTCATAATCGCAGCCTTTATCAATTGGACCGTCGCCATGGCCCTCGGCGAACTGGCCTGCGCTCATCCCGCCGCCGGCAGCTTCGGAGTCTATGGCGATCTCTACCTTAACCCTTTCGCCGGATTCGTCGCCCGCGCCGGATACTGGATCGGCCTCGCACTCGCTATCGGCGCCGAAATGATCGCTGCCGCGACCTATATGACGGGCTGGTTTCCCGGCGTGCGATCCTACTTGTGGGTTTTAGTCTTCGCGGCCGTGCTCCTCGTAATCAACCTGCGCAGCGTCGGCTCCTACGGTCGCGTCGAGTTCTGGCTCTCGATGATCAAGCTCACCACTATCGTCGTCTTCATCGTGATCGGAGCAGCCCTGCTGCTAACCGGCCGCGCCGCGCCCCAATACAATGCGCAAGGCCGATTTTTCCCCAAAGGTCTGTGGTCTCCGCTGGTCGCCATGACCTTCGCCGTCTACAGCTTCGGCGGAGTCGAAATGGTTGCGGTCACTACCGGCGAATCGCTTTCACCGAAAGAAACTCCCCGCGCCATCTGGCTGACCTTTCTGATTCTCACTTTCGTTTACGTCGGTGCGATTATCATCCTGCTCGGCGTCATGCCTTGGAATCATGCTGGCGTCACCGAAAGTCCCTTCGTCACCACATTCCGCACCGTGAAAATTCCCCATGCATCCGGCGTGATGAACTTCGTCGTCTTAACCGCCGCGCTCTCCGGAGCCAACGCCACCCTCTACGTCGCTTCCCGCATGATCTTCTCCCTGGCCCGCACCGGGTGGGCACCCGCCGGTCTCGGCCGCCTCAACCATGAAGGCTCCCCGCAATACGCCGTCCTCTTGTCTTCATTCGGGATTCTCTTCGCTCTTACACTCGTCCTCTGGGCTCCGCAGAATGCCTTCCGCTACATCGTCGGCGCCGCCTTCACCGGGATGATTCTCTCCTGGCTAATCTCCCTCGCCGCGCACATTAGCTTCCGCCGCAGGAAAACTCGCGAAGATCTGGCCGAACTCCCCCTCCGCTCTCCCCTTGGGAAATGGGGATCAATCCTGGGTTTCATCCTGGTCACCATCGCTCTGATCCAAACCTGGTTATATCCTCTGATGAATCTCTGGAGTGGGCTGGTCTGCCTGGCAGTCTTGACCCTGTCTTATGCGGTCGCAAAAAGGCAGCGCAAAGTAATGTCGTAAGGCGCCATCTGCTCACGTAGCGACAGCCGCCTCGGCTGTCAAGGTTAGGAGACTCATGTGGGGACAGCTCCCCTCGGCTGTTCGGCCGGGCAAAGCCCGGCGGCGCACTCAGCCTGCGGAGCCCTAGACCCAGAATGGAAAAATCAGACCGTGCCTAACCAACTCATGGCCGGCACTCCCCTCCTTCCTCCCCCAAATGCGCCAGCAACTGTTTCCCCTTCAAATAATCCGGATTAAAAATCAGCACCCGCCGCACGTAGGTTCGCGCCACGTCCTTCTGTCCCGCCGCACAAAACGCCATCGCCAGATTCAACCCAATCGCACTGCGGTACGGCGCTCGCCTAAACGCCCCCTGCCACAACTCCACCGCCCGCTGCAAATTCCCCGACCGTGCCTCCAAAATTCCCAGGTCCGTCGCCGCTTCATTGGCTAGAGGATCGATCTGCAACGCCCGTTCATATAACTGCCGCGCCTCTTTGTCGTGCCCTTGTTTCTGCTCCACAAAGCCCAAAGCCGCGAGCAGCACCGCATCATCCTCCCGCTCCTTCACCGCTTTTCGCAAATACACGTCGGCCCGTTGCCGGGCGCCTTCCACGTTTCTCTGCGACAGCGCCTCCCAAGCCAACGCAAAATCCCGGGTGGTCGCTTCCGAGGCTTCCCTCTGAGGAAATGGAACCAACGGAGCGCCTTCCGTTCCTCGCACCTGCAAACGCGGCAGCGGCAAGGTATTGGGATACCG
>Ga0193751_1000892_pt1 | contig 20563 bp, 19 predicted proteins | sample L1c2metaG_FD_143050 | JGI IMG/M metagenome (GOLD analysis project Ga0193751, IMG submission 143050) | Soil microbial communities from a riparian zone of the East river system, Colorado, United States - L1c2 | ecosystem: Environmental > Terrestrial > Soil > Riparian zone | place: USA: East River... | reverse complement strand
ATGGGGCTGACCCCAATTGCTTGGCCGCGGGCTGGCCCCATTATCACAGGTATCGGAATGTCCGACTTTGGAGAGATAAACGGACGTGCGGGAGATACTTGTTCACGTCGCAATCTGACCCTAAGGCGACATTGGGTCGGGAGTTCTAGACGCGTCGCGCAGTTGACTCGCGCACTCTGTACGCGGCGAGAAACGCTCGGACCGCGATACCGACAACGTAACGGATTCGCTCTTGCGTCGGCGGCTTACCGAAATTGAACAGTATTGGCTTAAACAGCGGCGCCAAGAGGGCTTCGATCAGCTGGGCAGCGACGACCTCGCAATCATCGATGGCGAGGATCCCCTGTTGCACTTTGTTCTTCAGATAATCTGACAAAAGGGCGATGCCGCGAGCGGGACCGGTTTCGTAATAAGCCCTGCCGATCTCCGGCATCCGCTCTGCAATTGCAATAACTGTCCGCGCAGAGGACGCCTTTTCGGGACGGCAGACCAAGCTCACGAAATCAATTCCTATACGGGTCAGCGTTGCTTCGACGTCACGGTCGTCGGCGTCAAAATTGAAAAGGCTTTCGGCCTGCGACTCACACTCTTCGCTACAGATTGCTTGGAACAACTGCTCCTTATTCTGGAAATAAACGTAGAGTGTTCCCTTTGACACGCCGGCAGTACGGGCGATGTCATTCATGCTGGCGGCATCAAACCCTTGGTCAAGGAAGGCTTTACGCGCGCCATCAATGATCTGCCGGCGCTTGGCGTTGTCCTCGGCCGTTTGCGGCAGCGCTTTTTGTTGGACTTTTTCTTGGGCGCGCACACTCATTTGGATTCCTCCCTGGTTGCTTTTGCCGATTCCTTAATTCGATCAGCTGTTTACCCGCAAACATCAATTATTTTTGACTGAACCGTTCGGTCATATTGACTGCTGCGCTTATTACCAATACTTAATGAACGAACCGTTCGGTCAATACATAAGTGGAGTGCCGTCGTGGGTCAATGGTTCGTTTCATTGCTTTCCGCACAAGCCCAAAAGCGCTCACGCCGTCTGGCGATCCTCGTGCTCGTTGTCGGCGCGGCGAGTGGTGCGTTGGCATTCGGTGTCGTCAGCAAATACACCCGTGAAGCCCGAGCAAGCGCCATGGCGACGGCGCCTGCGGGCATCCAGGTTGCTATCAATCGTCTTGAGCCGCAGACGGTCAGTCCCTTTGCCGAATTTTCCGGCCGCATCAATGCGGTCGACTACGCTGAGATCCGGCCGCAAGTCTCCGGCCGCATCACCGAAATTCGCTTCCATGACGGCGAACATGTCAACGCGGGCGACGTCTTGGTCGTAATCGATCCGCGCCCCTATCAGGCTGCAGTCGACAAGGCGCAGGCCGACCTGCAAACCGCAATCAACAACGCCAAATTCGCCAAGGCCGAGCGCGACCGTGGAAGTCAGCTGGTCAAATCTAACTATCTGTCGCAGGAGACATTTGATCAGCGCACCAATGCCGATGAAGTGGCGAAAGCCGCGGTCCAAGCCGCCCAAGCCGCTTTGGAATCGGCGCAGATCAATCTGGATTACGCTTATGTCAAAGCGCCGATCTCGGGTCGTGTCAGTCGGGCCGAAATCACAGTCGGCAACCTGGTTGGCTCGCCGACCGCCGCGCCACCGGTGCTCACGTCGATCGTGTCGGATAATGGCGTCTATGCCGATTTCGAGGTCGACGAGCAGACCTACCTGAATAACGCCCGCAATTACGGTCAATCACACGAAGAGCAACAAAAAATCCAGGTAGAGGTCGTGGTCGCAGGCAACGAGGATCACGGCTATCGCGGGCACATTTACAGCTTTGATAACAGGATCGACAACGGCTCCGGCAGCATTCGCGCCCGCGCGCGCTTCGACAATGCCGATGGCGGCCTCATTCCAGGCATGTTCGTCACGGTGCGCATGGGCAGTGGCGTAATCAGCGATGCCTTGTTGGTGCCGGAAGGTGCGATCGGGAACGATCAGAGCAAACGCTTCGTCTTTGTCGTCGGTGACGGCAATAAGGCAGAGTATCGCAGCGTCGCGCTCGGTCCCCAGGTCGATGGCAATCGCGTCGTGCTCACCGGGCTCAAACCGGGTGATCGAGTGATCCTTGATCATCTCCAGCGGCTCGCGCCGGGCGCTCCGGTCATCCCGCAAACCGTGAGCGACCGCACCGCAAGCAACTGATCCGATAGCGCCGGCACGCAAATGCCGGCAGCGCGAGGAGTCGCAAATGTCTTTGTCGCGATTTTTCATCGACCGCCCAATCTTTGCCGGCGTCATCTCGGCGGTGATCTTGCTCGCCGGCCTCATCGCGATTCCTAGACTGCCGATTTCGGAATATCCCGAAGTCGTGCCGCCGTCGGTTCAGGTGACGGCCCAGTTTCCCGGCGCCAACCCGGTGACCGTCGCGGATACCGTCGCGACGCCCTTGGAAGAGCAGATTAACGGTGTCGAGAACATGCTCTACATGTCGTCGCAGGCGGCAAGCGACGGCACGCTCACTCTCACCGTCACCTTCAAGCTCGGCACCGATCCTAACCTAGCGCAGCAGCTCGTCCAGAATCGCGTCAATCAGGCGCTGCCGCGGTTGCCTGAGGTGACACGCAATCTCGGTGTGACCACGGTAAAAAGCTCGCCGGACCTCACCATGGTGGTCCATCTGCTGTCGCGAGACGACCGCTATGACATGCTCTATCTGCGCAATTACGCGACCCTGAACGTCAAGGACCAGCTCGCCAAAATCGAAGGCATCGGCAGCGTCCAACTGTTTGGTTCCGGCGACTACGCGATGCGAATCTGGCTCAATCCGCAGAAAATTGCCGAGCTTGGATTGAGCGCCGACGATGTCGTCAATGCGGTCCGGCGGCAGAACGTTCAGGTCGCGGCGGGGGTCGTTAATGGACCGCCCTATAGCGATAAAGGCCAGTTGCAGCTGCCGATTAAAGTTGAAGGTCGGCTGTCGGATGCGGAGCAATTCGGTCAAATTGTCATTAAGAACCAGAACGGCGTAGTGACGCGGTTGAGCGATGTGGCCCGCGTTGAGATCGACGCGTCACAATACAGTCTGCGCTCGCTCCTCGACAACAAGCAGGCAGTCGCCATTCCGATCTTCCAGGCTCCCGGATCGAACGCGATCGAAATCTCCAATCGCGTGCGCGCGACCATGGAGGAACTGAAGAAAAATTTCCCGGACGGGCTCGATTACAGCATCGTCTACGATCCGACCATATTCGTGCGCGACTCGATCAAGGCCGTGGTGCATACACTCTTGGAAGCGGTGGGCTTGGTCGTGCTGGTCGTGATTTTGTTCCTGCAGACCTGGCGGGCCTCTGTCATCCCGTTGCTGGCGGTTCCGACGTCGATCGTGGGCACGTTCGCCATTATGTATTTGTTTGGTTTCTCGATAAACGCACTGTCCCTGTTTGGGCTGGTGCTCGCCATTGGCATTGTGGTCGATGACGCCATTGTTGTCGTAGAAAATGTGGAGCGCAATATCGAGGCTGGCCTTGCGCCGCGTGCTGCGACCTTACAGGCGATGAGCGAAGTCACCGGCCCGATCATTGCGATTGCGCTCGCGCTCTGCGCGGTCTTCGTGCCGATCGCCTTCATCAGCGGGCTGACTGGACAGTTTTATCGCCAATTTGCGCTCACCATCGCATTTTCCACCGTCATCTCGGCGTTCAACTCGCTGACCCTGTCGCCAGCCTTATCGGCTCTGCTGCTGAAAGGGCAAGGGCAGTCGAAGGACGTTCTGAGCCGTACCATGGAGAAGGTTCTCGGCCCATTCTTCCGCCGCTTCAATCGCCTGTTCCAGACCAGTTCGAAGAATTACAGCCGTGGCGTCGGCAACATTCTCTCGCACAAGCTAGGGGCGATTGCAGTCTATGCGCTCTTACTGGCGGCCACCTTTATGGTCTTTCGTGTTGTCCCTCCGGGTTTTGTACCCTTGCAGGACAAGCAATATCTCGTGAGCTTCGCGCAGTTGCCGCAAGGCGCAACGCTTGAGCGCACCGAAAAAGTCATTCGCGCGATGTCGGACATCGCGATGAAAGAGCCGGGTGTGGAAAGCGCCGTCGCCTTTCCGGGGCTTTCGATCAATGGCTTCATCAACAGCCCGTCGGCCGGCATCGTCTTCGTCACGCTCAAACCGTTCGAGGAGCGCACGACCCGCGATCTGTCGGGCTTTGCGATTTCGCAGAAATTGCAGGCCAAGTTTGCCGGCATCGCCGATGCCGTAATCGCGATCTTTCCGCCGCCGCCGGTGAACGGGCTCGGCACGATCGCGGGTTTCAAACTCCAGGTCGAGGATCGCACCGATCAGGGTAACGAGGCGCTCAATCGCATAATGGGCGAAATCCAGGGGAAGGCGGCGACAACGCCGGGTCTGATGGCAGTGTTCTCCAATTTCAACATTCGCGTGCCGCAACTCGATGCCCACGTCGATCGTGTCAAGGCGATGCAATTGGGAGTCGAGGTACAGGACATATTCGACACCATGCAGACTTATCTTGGCTCGATCTATGTCAATGACTTTAATCGCTTCGGCCGCACCTACGAAGTCATCGCCCAAGCCGACACACCATTCCGTACCCGCGTTGACGATATTCTGCGACTTCAGGTGCGTAACTCTTCGGGCAAAATGGTGCCGCTCGGCGCAGTGGTGAACATCACGCAGACCACCGGACCGGATTCTGCGCTCCGGTACAACGGCTTCCGCAGCGCCGATCTCAACGGCGTGCCAGCGCCTGGTTATTCGTCCGGGCAAGCGCAGGAGGCTATCACCAAGATTCTCGCCGAGAGCTTGCCCAAGGGCATGCAGTTCGAATGGACCGACCTGACCTATCAGGAGATACTTGCGGGCAATACCGCAATCCTGGTGTTTCCGTTATGCGTGCTGCTCGTCTTCCTGGTCCTGGCAGCGCAATATGAAAGCCTGATTTTGCCGCTCGCCATTATCCTGATCGTGCCGATGTGCCTGTTTTCGGCGATCACCGGCGTGTGGCTCACCGGCGGTGACAACAACATATTTACGCAAATCGGCCTGTTTGTATTGGTCGGCCTGGCATGCAAGAACGCGATCCTCATCGTCGAATTCGCGCGCGAACTGGAATTTCAGGGACGGCGCCCGCTTGAGGCTGCGATCGAAGCGGCCCGGCTGCGGCTGCGGCCAATTCTCATGACGAGCTTTGCATTCATCATGGGTGTGGTGCCTTTGGTACTGTCGTCCGGCGCCGGCGCAGAAATGCGCCATGCCATGGGCGTGGCCGTGTTCTTCGGCATGCTCGGTGTGACCTTCTTCGGGCTTTTCCTGACGCCGGTGTTCTATCTCCTGCTACGCAGCCTAAGTGGCATGCGGCCGCTCAAACAGCATACCGAGAAGCAGCCGACGCTGGCCCCAGAAATGCATTCAGTTTGAGGCTCCACTGCAGATTATTCCCAGCTCTCATCACGCCAGCTGTATATGAATGCGAGCATGGCTTGGAATACAACGCGCCAGTGATCCGTTAACGACGAACAAAATGCAGAAATTGAGATATGGCAGGCTCATCGCCGGATTAGCCGCGTTGGCCTTGGTGATCGGCGCCGCCTGGCTCGTACTGGAATATCTCGTCCCTTCACCACCGTTTCGAGTAACTATCGCTACCGGTCGAAAAGGAACCACCTTCGACTATTTTGGAGAAAGATATCGAGCACGATTTGCCCGCGCGGGAATAGAGTTGAATGTCCAGGAGACTGCTGGTGCTTTGGAAAACTTTAAGCTTTTGCAGGACCGCAATTCCGACGTACAGATTGCATTTTCGACAGGTGGTATCTCCAATAGCACTCAAGCGCCCGACCTACGGTCGATGGGACTCATCTTCAATGTTCCCTTTTGGATTTTTTATCCGTCCAGCCAATCGCTTGACAGTCTGACACAACTCAAGGGAAAGCGCATTGCTGTAGGGCCTGAGGGAAGCGGTGCCCGCTATGTTGCGGAACGCGTCCTTAGCAGGCCCAACATCGACTCGAAGACCGCAACCTTGCTGCCCCTCGCAGGTGACGCCGCGGTTGAGGCCTTAACTAAAGGGGCGGCCGATGCGGCTCTACTCGTGGGCGGCTCGGATGCACCTTCGGTAGAAAGTTTACTAAACAATCCCAGTGTTCGGCTTATGAACTTTTCATCGGCCGATGCTTTCATGCGTGTTTTCCCAGATCTTGTTCTACTCGTATTGCCGAAAGGGGTGGTTCAGTTCGATCCCCCTAACCCCCCAGATGACATAACGTTAGTTGGTACCACAGCTAAGGTACTAATTCGTGATGATCTTCATCCCGCAATCGTTCAGCTCTTAGCTCAGACGCTGAAGGAGGAACACTCCGGACCAGGGCTTTTTCAACGCAGCGGAGAATTTCCATCGATCAACGATCCGGAATACGCAGTGTCATCTGTCGCGATTGAGTATTACAGGAATGGTCCTTCGCTGCTTCCAAGATATTTGCCGCTTTGGATGACCACTTATGTGCAAAGGATAATTGCATTCCTCGTTGCAACCTTGGCGATCTTTTTTCCAGTTTTTGGCTTTGCGCCAAGGATGTACGGGTGGTTTATCCGACAACGATTTCGGCAGCTTTATCAGCGGCTCAGAGTGATTGAAAATTCGCTCCAATCAAGAGTCGCACCTGCGAAAGCAGAAGCTCTGCAGGCTGAACTAGCTGATATCGATAGAGCGACGATGACCGTTCCGATGCGTCACTCCGATCTCTATTTTATGTTGCGATATCACCTCGATCAGACGCGGTCTCGTCTCATTGAAGCAAGCCGCGATATCACAATCACCCAAACGAGCGAAACCAACGGCAATAAACCCGATCCATTGGGATAGTTTCTGAACGGTCGTCTGGGACACTGCGATCATGCCACAACGCTATTACAGAGGCCCCGCCTCTGATCACTTCGACGGTGCACGGTTCTTCGACCCGCATGGAGCAACGCCAAAGAGCAGGCGTGATTTGTTGCGTTGGTTCGTCGATCGTCGCCGACGTGCGACGAAGGCGAAGTGGCCGGTCTGGGCACCATCGCCTTACGCTGATCGCCCCCCATCACGCGTCGAAGGTGCAACTTGGCGGATTTCGTATGTTGGCCACGCCAGTTTTCTTATTCAGACGGCGGGCTTGAACATTCTGCTCGATCCGGTGTGGTCGAAGCGGGCATCGCCTTCACGCTTTATCGGGCCCAAGCGTGTTAACGACCCCGGCATCGCCTTTGCCGATCTGCCGCCTATCGATCTCGTTTTGGTGTCGCACGCCCACTACGATCATCTCGATGTCCGTACTCTGTCGCGGATAGTAGCCGCACATCATGCGCGCGTAATCACACCTCTCGGTAATGACGTTATCATGCGCGATTTCGACCCGGCCATTGTGGCCGAAGCTTATGACTGGGGCGATCGGATCGATGTCGGCGCAGGATTGGCGGTAACACTCGTAGCGTCGCGACATTGGTCGGCTCGCAATTTGTCGGACCGCAACATGGCGCTATGGGCGTCGTTCGTGATCGAAGCGCCCGGCGGGCGCATTTATCATGTCGCTGACTCTGGCTACGGTGACGGAGACTATTTCCGCAGTGCGCGACAACGTCACGGGCCATTTAAAGTCGCTATTCTGCCGATCGGTGCTTATGAGCCGCGTTGGTTCATGAGCGACCACCACATGGACCCAGCTGAGGCGGTGCAGGCATTGATCGATTGTGGTGCAGAAATTGCGTTCGCTCACCATCATGGCACGTTCCAGCTGACCGACGAACCGATGGATGAACCGTTGCTCGCACTTGCGGACGCCCTGAACGCGGCGGGCATTTCGCCGGAGCGTTTCGCGGCCTTGCGGCCTGGGCAAGTGTGCCAACTCTGATCTTCTGCGAAAGTGCTTGTGATTTCTCCTAATGGCCCTTTGCGGAAGTGGCGCGACGTCTGCGATGAGTCCGAAATGCGCGGCCTAACGGACATCAGATCCGTCATTATACGGGTTTTCATAAACGATAACGGTATTGAGGTTTTTCTCGGCTTGGGCCGCGAGGCGCTCGACTAGCTCGCGCCTATGCACGCGCGCAGCGCAGCTTGCGCCGGTTGATATGTGCCTGGGTCAAGCGCTCGACGGCGGTCTTGCACGAAGCGCAAAATCCGAGAAGCGCGAAGGCCGCCCACAGGAGCCAGGTCGCGAGTTCGAGCGCGCTTACGGTTAGCACGATCGCGGCGCGGCCGAGCAGCTTTATGATCGCGCGCGTTGTGCCGCCTTTCGCTGCGGCGAGCCGCGCCATCCGCGACACGTCCTGCGGCTCCCGCGCCACCGCCAAGCTGTCCAAAGCCGCCTGGCTGCCCGCCTTGGCCTCGATGCGCCCGGTATTTTGTGCAAGTGCAACGACACCGCCAGCGCCCTCGATCTTCACTGCTTCACGCGTCGCCCTCACTGCAAGCGCCGGGTTTAGACGTCCGGTCCGCCGCGCCGCTTTGACAAGCGACAGGCCGACACGTTCCGGCACCGTCGCGCCAAGGCTGGCATAGGTGACGGCAGTGATGGCGATGCCGACGCCGGCAAGGCCGAGAATCCACGGATCGTAGGGTTTGTCGGTCAGGTAACGGGTGCCTTCACGCGCGGCATCGCGGATGTCGCCGAATACGAACAAATCACCGAAGGCGGTGCCGGCAAGGCTCGCGAGATCAGTAGGTTCGCCGGTCCACAATCCGTGCACGAAACGGCCGGCGGTATTGGGGAGCGTGCTCTGCTCCGCCTCCACTTCCTTGACCTTGCCGGGCAAAGCCGCATCGATCGGCACGTTGCGGTCGGCAGCAAGCGCGACAAAGCTTTGCGCGAGATCAACGTCGCCAGCGGCAAGGGCCGCATTGATTTCGCGTTCCGCGACGCCGCGATCGAAGGCTTGCGCCAATGCCTGGTCGCTGATGACGACCGGATCGTCCGCTAAAGCAATCCGCTCATGCGCCGCCATGCTGCCGCGCACAAAAAAGCCGGCGGCAATCGCAAACAATGCGCCGGCCAGCACTGCGCCGGCGGGATGGCGCGCGATACAACTAAGGGCGTTGCGTCTCGGGAGTTCCATTGTGATCTAGGTCCGAACCTGCCATAAGTTTGCGGCTTTTTTCACAACGCACTAGTGCCGCGAACCCGAAGTTCGCCAGGTTCCTGAATGCTCCGATACGAACTTCGGGTTCAAGACGGCACTAGCAAGGGTAGATTTGCTAGTGTCCTTATCGATTCCGAAGTTCGTACAAGGTGCCGCACAGCTTACGAACTTCGGAATCGGGACACTAGTGGAAACCGCAGTCTCTACCGGATATGGTGTTCGGCTTCCGCGCTGCCAATCAAGAACATGACCGAGCATATCGTTCCGCATTTCCACAACGATGTCGGCGTGGCCGAGATCGAGATCGGCGCCAAAGAGTTCATGTGTATCGGCGCCCTACCGCCGTTCGATCATCCGCACGTCTTCTGCGATATGGGCGACGACAACGAATACGTTTGCCCGTACTGTTCGACGCTCTATCGGTACAATCCGCAGCTCGCGCCCAATGAGGCGCGGCCGCCGGAATGCGCCCTGAAAAGCGAAACGGTCTAACCAATTTCGATGTCGCTGCCGTCCTCGCGTACTGTCATCGTCGCGGGCGCGGGAATCGGCGGGCTTACTGCCGCGCTGGCCTGCGCGCGCAACGGGTTTCGCGCGCTGGTTCTTGAACAGGCCGAGCGTCTCGAAGAAACCGGCGCCGGGATCCAGCTTTCACCCAACGCAACTCGCATTCTGATTGGACTCGGGCTCGCCGAACGGTTGCGGCCGCATGTGGTGGCGCCGACCGCGATCCGCGTGCTTGCGGCGCGCAGCGCCCGGGAAATCGTGCGCATCCCGCTTGGCGAATATGCGGTGCAGCGTTACGGCGCACCCTATTGGATGATTCATCGCGGCGACCTGCAGGCGGCGTTAAGCGATGCAGCGGTGCAAGACCTCAATGTCGTGGTTCGGCTCGGCATGTGCATGGAGGACTTTGCCACGCATCCGCATGGCGTCACGATCTCGGCACGAGGCGTCGGCGGTCTATGGACTGAGCACGGCAACGCGCTGATTGCGGCGGATGGCCTGTGGTCCGCCTCGCGGGCGCGCATTGCGTCCAAAGATCCACCGCGTTTTGCCGGCCGGACCGCCTGGCGTGCACTAATACCTGCAGCACAGGTTGCGCCTGAATTCCGCGAACCGCTCATCCATCTGTGGCTTGGGCGCAACGCGCATCTGGTTCACTATCCGGTCAAAGGCGGCAAGCTCATCAATGTCGTCGTAATCACCGCAGACGATTGGAGTGGGCGGGGCTGGAGCGAAGCGGCAAGCCGGATCGATCTGTTGGCGCGGCTTTCGGACACGCGCTGGGCGCCCAACGCGCATTCTCTAATTCGCGCGCCGGAAGCTTGGCTGAAATGGGCGCTTTATCAGGCCCCTCCGCTCGCCAATTTCGGCCAAGGTGCGGCGGCGCTGCTTGGCGACGCCGCCCATGCGATGCTGCCGTTTCTGGCGCAAGGCGCGGCTATGGCCATCGAGGATGCCGCAGTGGCGGCGCAATGTCTCGCCCGCATGCCCGACAATCCGGCCGCCGCCTGGGAAACCTATTCCGCCGTCAGGCGTGGCCGCACCCGCAAGGTGCAGCGCTTGGCTGCGCGCAATGGCAACCGCTACCACCTCCCGGGTGTTGCGGCCATGTTCCGGAACACAGCCATGCGTCTAACCGGTGGCGAACGGCTCTTGCACCATTACGATTGGCTGTATGATTGGCGGCCGCCACCCGCTTTGTCGATCAGCTGATTACGGCACCAGCGTCGATCCCGCAACCAACATCACGACGATTAGGCAAAATGAGCATAGGCGAAACGCTGTTCCCGACGACGATTGCCGGCAGCTTGCCGAAGCCGGCGTGGCTTGCGGCGCCGCAGAAGCTGTGGGCACCGTGGCGGATGGAGGGCGAAGAACTCACCGCCGCCAAGGATGACGCCACACTGCTCGCGCTGAAGATTCAGGAGGACGCAGGGATTGATATCATCACCGACGGCGAGCAATCGCGCCAGCATTTCGTGCATGGCTTTCTCGAGGCGGTTGAAGGCATCGATTTCGACAAGCGCGTCGAGATGGGTATTCGTAATGATCGCTACAAAGCGATGTGCCCGACCGTGGTCGGCCCATTACGCTTGCGCGGGCGCGTGCATGCACGTGAGGCGCGGCTCTCCCGCGCGCATACCAGGAAAAAACTCAAATTCACCCTGCCTGGTCCGATGACCATCGTCGATACGATCGCCGACGCCCATTACGGCGACCGGGTGAAGCTGGCCATGGCCTTCGCCGCGCTGCTCAATGAGGAGGCGCGCGGGCTCGCCGCCGATGGTGTCGATGTCATCCAGTTCGATGAGCCAGCCTTCAACGTCTACATGGAAGCCGCAGCCGGTTGGGGAATCGAGGCGCTGCACCGTGCGATCGAGGGCCTGACCTGCAAGACCGCCGTGCATATCTGTTACGGCTACGGCATTCCGGCAAACGTTCAATGGAAAGCGACGCTCGGCGCCGAATGGCGGCAGTACGAGCAGTTTTTTCCGGCATTGGCCGCGAGCCGGATCGATCAAGTGTCGTTGGAATGCATTCATTCGCATGTCCCGATGCACGTGCTCAAGTTGCTCCAGGCCAAGGACGTGTTGATCGGCGTGATCGACGTCGCCAGTGAAGAGATTGAAACGCCGGACGAGGTTGCGGCGGTGATCGCTGCGGCAATCGAATATGTTCCCACGCATCGGATTGTTCCGTGCACGAATTGCGGCATGGCGCCGATGCGCCGCGACATTGCGGCAGCGAAACTCGGAGCACTCGCCCGCGGTGCAGCGCTAGCGCGCCGAAAGTTCGGCTGAGTAGCCCTTCAGCGCGCAGTTCCTTTTCGCTGCAGAATGCTGCGCATGACCTCCGCGTGGCTGAGATCGAGTTCACGCGTCGCGGTTAACAGCGTCGCCGCGCGGCCTTTGACCATGGCACGCAGCACGCTCAGCTGCTCCGGCCGTTCCGCCAGCTCGGCCTTATAACGGCGGCGAAATTCCGCAAACCGCGCCGGATCGTGGCCATACCATTTGCGCAGCTCGGTCGATGGCGCAAGCTCGCGCGGCCAGGCATCAAGCTTGAGCTTGGTTTTTGATACGCCGCGCGGCCACAGCCGATCAATGAGAATGCGCACGCCATCTTGCGGCATCGGGTTATCGTAAGCGCGCTTTATCGCGATTGATGACGATCGCCGCTTTGGGCGGGATGTGCGTGCGCCGCCCTTCGTCATCGCTGGCTACGCGCGATGACATCAATCAGCTCGGCGACTTTGCGGCGCTGCTCGCCCTTGTTGCCGGACGCGATCGCATTCTCGACGCAATGCGCCGCATGGTCGGCGAGAATTTTCTCTTCGGCGCGCCGCAATGCAGCGCGCACCGCCGAAAGCTGCGTCACAATATCGATGCAATAGCGATCCTCATCGACCATGCGCGCAAGCCCGCGCACCTGTCCCTCGATCCGCCGCAAGCGTTTTAGCACCGAAGCCTTGGCAATGGTTCGCATGCCGCTTATATACCCCTACGGGGTATAGGTTTCAAGGCAGTCCAGATCATGGAACGGGCGTCGCAGGCTTCGAGTGAGGTCGATCCGGTATGCGGGATGAAGGTCGATCCCGCGCGCTCGGCGCACAAGCACGCTTATCATGGCCGCTTGTATCATTTCTGTTCCGCAAGCTGCCGGACCAAGTTCGTCCAAGAGCCGCAAAAGTTCCTCTCAAAGGGTGAGCGCAAGCCGCAAACTGCGGCGGCAGGCGCGATCTATACCTGTCCGATGCACCCGGAAATACGTCAAACCAAGCCGGGCCACTGTCCGATCTGCGGCATGGCGCTTGAGCCCGAGTCGGCGACCGTAACCGACGGCGGCGAGCTCGCCGATATGTCGCGGCGCTTCTGGATTTCGCTCACGCTGACGCTTCCAATTGTCGTGCTCGACATGGGCGATCATCTCAATTTCTTTCATGTATCCGGCCGGATATCGCCGTGGCTCCAACTCGCGCTCGCCACGCCGGTGGTGTTGTGGGGCGGCCTGCCGTTTTTCCAGCGCGGGCTGCAATCGCTGCGTACGCGGCATCTCAACATGTTCACGCTGATCGCGACGGGCACCGGTGTTGCTTATTTCTATAGCCTCATTGCTGCATTGGCGCCGCAAGCCTTCCCCGCGCCATTCCACGACGCCCATGGCGGCGTTGCGCTCTATTTCGAAGCGGCGGCTGTAATCACGGTGCTTGTGCTGCTTGGCCAGGTGCTCGAACTGCGCGCCCGGGCTTCGACATCGGATGCGATCCGCGCCTTGATCGATCTCGCGCCAAAGCACGCGTGCCGTATCAACTCCAATGGCAGCGACGAAGATGTGCCGCTTGATGCGGTCGTTGCCGGCGATCGGCTGCGCGTTCGCCCCGGCGAGAAGATTCCCGTTGACGGCAAGGTGATGGAGGGTCGATCGACCGTCGATGAATCGATGCTCACCGGCGAGTCGATGCCAATCGTCAAGGAGCCGGGCGCGATGGTCATTGGCGGCACGCTCAACCAGAGCGGCAGCTTTGTCATGCGGGCTGATCGGATCGGCGCCGATACCGTGCTGGCGCATATCGTCGAAATGGTCGCGGCGGCGCAGCGCTCGCGCGCTCCGATCGCGCGATTGGCCGATCAGGTCGCCGGCTGGTTCGTCCCCGCGGTCATCGTCACGGCCTTGGCGGCTTTCACCGGGTGGGCCATGTTCGGACCACAACCGCGTCTCGCCTATGCGCTTCTTGCCGCCGTCAGCGTCTTGATCATCGCTTGCCCCTGTGCGCTCGGGCTGGCGACGCCGATGTCGATCATGGTTGGGATCGGCCGCGCCGCTCGCTCCGGCATTCTCATCAAAAACGCCGAAGCACTCGAGCGCATGGAAAAAGTCGACACGCTTGTGGTCGACAAGACCGGCACATTGACCGAGGGCAAACCCAAACTCGTCGCGGCCAGCGCTATCAACGGGTTTGGCGAGGATGAACTACTGCAATTGGCCGCGAGCGTGGAGCGGGGCAGCGAACACCCCCTTGCCGCAGCGATAATGGCGGCAGCGTCTGCACGTAATCTCGCTTCCCTGCCGGCAGCCGATTTCGCAGCCTTTCCTGGTAAAGGCGTGTCTGCCATGCTCGATTATCGGCGGGTTCTGGCCGGCACCGCCAAATTTCTAAGCGAATTTGGCATCGCAACCGACTCCTTGCGGCGCGAAGCCGAGCGGCTGCGCGCGGACGGTGCGACCGTCATTTTCGTTGCGGCAGCGGATACGCTCGCCGGGCTACTCGCGGTTGCCGATCCGGTCAAGCCGACGACGCTAGCGGCCATTGCCGCGCTCAAGGCGCAAAACATCGCGATCATGATGCTGACCGGCGACGATGCGGCGACCGCACAAGCGGTTGCGCGCAAGCTTGGCATCACCGACGTTCAGGCCGAAATCTTGCCGCACGACAAGGGTGCCGCAGTCGAAGCGTTGCGGCGCGCGGGAGGCGTCGTCGCCATGGCCGGCGACGGCATCAACGACGCACCAGCGCTTGCCGCCGCCGATGTCGGCATCGCCATGGGTACTGGCGCCGACATCGCCATGGCGAGCGCCGGTATGACGCTGGTCAGAGGCGATCTCGCCGGCATCGTCCGCGCGCGGAAACTTTCGGCCGCGACCATGCGCAACATTCGGCAAAATCTGTTGTTCGCCTTTATCTATAACGTCATGGGCGTGCCGATCGCCGCCGGTACGCTTTACCCGCTGTTCGGCTTAACCTTGTCGCCGGCGCTCAGTGCCGCCGCCATGTCGTTGTCGTCGGTCAGCGTCGTAACCAACGCGCTGCGGCTTCGCCGCGTCTTGCTTTGATGTTACCGCGCCGCAGGGTCTTTCTCGCTTTTTTGCTGTTTCACCTATAGTTTGACGGCAAATTTCCGCTTTCTCCGTTCAGCTCGCGAACCCTTGATGTCCATAGTGCCGTCCCCAGTAAGCATCGCACTGCTGCTCGGCTTGAGTTTCTTCCTCGGGCTCGCCTTCGAAGATTTTTTCGCGCAGTCGACGCGGCGGCGGCCCGGCGGCATCCGCACCTTTCCGATGCTCGCGCTGGCAGGCGGTGTGCTTTATTTGCTCGATCCCGCTCACTTCATTCCATTCACCGCCGGCCTCGTGATCCTTGGGGCATGGCTGGTTATCTATTATCGGGCTTATGTCGGCGTCCCGGATGAGCATGGCGAACCGAATGCCGGAATCGTCGTGCTAATTCTCAACGCGCACGCTTATCTGCTTGGCGCGGTCGCGCTGGCGTTGCCGCCGTGGATCGCGGTGACCATGACGGTGGTTTCGGTGTTGTTGCTCACCGGCAGGGAGCAACTTCATGCGCTGGCGCGGCGGCTCGACATCGGGGAAATTATCACCGCCGGCCAATTTTTGATCCTGACCGGCATCGTGCTGCCGCTGCTGCCGAACCAGCCGGTCACGACGCTCACCCCGATCACGCCGCGCCAGGTCTGGCTCGCGCTCGTCGTGGTCTGCACGTTTTCCTATATCAGCTATCTGGCGCAGCGCTATTGGGCGGCGGCCGCCGGCGGGCTCTGGATGGCGGCGCTCGGCGGCCTCTATTCGTCGACCGCGGTAACGGTCGTGCTTGCCCGCCAGGCGAAAGCCGACTCCGCAGTGCGGCGTCAGGCGCAAGCCGGCATCACGCTCGCGACAGCGATTATGTATCTGCGCATTCTGGCGATCGTCGCGATCTTCGATCTGGAGCTGGCGCGCGTGCTGCTCGTGCCGCTGGGTGCGCTTTCACTGACCGGTTTCGCATTCTGCGGGCTGCACTATCGCTTGGCTGCGGCAGCAGCCAACGAGTCAGAGGAAGCCGTGCATCTAGCCACCAGCACCAATCCGCTCGAACTTGGCGCTGCTGCCATCTTTGCGGCTCTGTTCGTTGCCGTGTCGCTGCTCTCGGCCGTGGCCAAGTCGCAGTTCGGAATTTCCGGCATCTATGCACTTGCCGCCATTGTCGGCGTCTCGGATATCGATCCCTTCGTCCTCAACTTGGCGCAAGGCGGCGTGGCAGGAGTGACGAACGCCGCGCTCGCCGCCGCAATTCTGATCGCGGCATCCTCGAACAATGTCTTGAAGGCGATTTACGCGGCGTTTTTTGCCGGCGGTAGGGCGACCGCGGCGAGCGCCGGCGCGCTCATCGCGCTTGCGGTCGCCGGATTCGCAGCCGCCTTCGCCGTCGCAACGTTGTAACAAGAAGAAAGAAAAAGCTCAGCGCAGCGTCTGGTCGCTTTGCAGCGGCGACGCAAAGCTGCAGTTCTTTTCCGCGGCATTGCGCTGGAGAAGCTTTTGTTCGGCGATCACCGAATCGTATTCGCTGCGATAAGCCAGCGATCCGATCACCGACCCTGCCGCACTTTCACTTGCCCTTTCCATGAGACCGCGCAGCTCGCTCTCGCGCGCAATCAGAGCTTTCCGCCGGGTCGCAAGATCGTCGCAATGATAAAGCGTGTAGCGGCCCGGATCGATAAAGACCGCGCCGGCGCCATCGCTCCCGCAGCCGGCAAGGGGGACAAGCGCGAGAAGGGCTAAGCTCGACAGGACAAAGCTCGACAGCGCGCCGTACCATCGGCCGCGCGCCGGAGACGCGCGCGGCGCGCGCGCTCGCGGCCGGTCAATGGCGAGCCGGTCATTGGCGAATTTGTCCCAGATAGTCATCGCAACACGCGTCGCCCTGCCCGCCCCGCGAATGCCGCTTGTGAATGCCAATTGTGAATGACATGAACTCTGTCGCAGCACCATGCGCCGCAAATGTGGCATGCCATGATGCCGCCCGGCACACGGCAGATAGGTCCAAACGGCGAAGCCTCAGTCTAGCCATACGTGGCGCTAGTGTCCCGATTCCGAAGTTCGTACGCTTTGTCGGCATGCTTTCATGCGAACTTCGGAATCAAAGGGACTCTAGCAAATATATAATCCTAGTGCGGTTTTTGGATTTGAAGTTCCTATGAGAGCTTCCGACTGAACTGTAGGAACTTCAAATCCACCGCACTAGTGTTAAAGTCTGACGAGGGGGAGGATCCCGCCTCTGTCGAGCTGAAGCAAATGCTTTTCGATTGGTTGGATTGGTCTAATCCGGTGGCGCTGTGGTGGAGTTTTCTGGTCACCGTCAGCGCCGTGAACATCACCCTCTTGCTTTGCCTGCGGGCCCTTTACCGGGCCAATCCTTTCGGCGCGGCAAATGCAATCTTTGCGGCAGAACCGCTTGCGCTTCTGAGCGCCATCTATGTCTTCGGCTGCGCGTTCCGCTCGATCCTGCCGCGCGCAGATGTCGAGCGGATCTGTTTGTTCGACAGTTGGCTCTCCAGCGCATTGATCGGCCGTTCGGTTGCTACGCTGGCAGAGCTTTGTTTTGCCATCCCATGGGTGATCGTTCTGCGCGAACTCGGCCGCATCGCGCATTCCGACACGGCGAAAAATATTGCCAAGCTGATCGTGCCTTTGATCGCGCTCGCCGAAACCTGCTCATGGTATGCGGTGATCTCGACGAATTTCCTCGGCAATGTGCTGGAAAACTCGTTGTGGACCGTCACCTTCGCGCTGGTCGGGATCGCGCTTGTTCGGCTCGCCGCAAGCTTTCGCGGCGTCGCGCGATGGATCATTGCCGCAATGGCCGCCGGCGCCGCCGGCTATGTGGTTTTCATGTCCATTGTCGACGTGCCGATGTATGTGCTGCGATGGCATGCGCAGCTGGCGAACGGTCAGCAGATTCTCGGATTTTTCGCGGGTTTGCACGATCTGGCGAGCCGCTGGGTGGTCACGCACAGTATCGCGCAATGGCGCGACGAGATTCCCTGGATGTCGCTTTATTTCAGCGTCGCGGTCTGGGCTAGTCTATTGCTCGGCGGTTTCGCCTTGGTTCGCCATCGCCTGCCGCGCTACCGCACGCGCCGGCCGCTGTTCAAATTCGCCGGACGCCGTCCGATCACCGTCGCGGTCCGATCCTCGCGATGAGCCGATAGGCAGTTTGCCGCGAATCCGGTACCGTCTGCTGCGCTGATTCGCTTTGCGCGGGCTTTTAGCAAAGACCGTGAGGTGAGGCGCATGATCATAACGGTAGCCACCTTGAAGGGCGGCAGCGGCAAGAGCACGCTGGCGAGTTGCCTTGCCGTTCATTGGCATCTGCGAGGCCGGCGTCCCACCCTGATCGACGCCGATCCGCAGCGCTCGATCGTGCGGCTCGCCGCCCGTGAACGCGCGCTCGGCGGTGTCGCTGTGGTCGAGGACGCGAGCGAGGAAGCCTCGAGCAATGCGCGGCGGCTCGCCGGCGGCGGCGGATTGGTGATCATCGACACGCCGGGTTTCCGTTCCAAGACCACGCTCGACTGCCTTGCCGCAGCGGACTTCTTGCTGGTCCCGGTCAAGCCCTCGCCGTTCGACGTCGATCGCATGCTCGATACGCTGAGCATCCTGGTCGAACGCGCCGATGGCCGGCGGCCCCTGTTTCGCTGTCTGCTCACGCAGACGACGCGCGATTCGGTGATCGCCAAACACATTCGTTCCGAGCTCGCCGCAGCGGGACTGCCGGTGTTGCACAGCGAAATGACCAACCGCGTCGGTTACCCGGAAGCTTCGCTGTGGGGCGCAACGCCGAGCTTGATTAGCTGGAAAGGACCCGCCGCGCGCGAGATCGCCGCCATCGCCGACGAGGTCGATATGATTGTCGGCGCGCAGCAGGCCGCGGCATGAAGCGCAAGCCACTCCCCAAGGCGATCACGCGCTCGATCGCAAATTTGCAAGATATTGCTGCCGGCTTCGCGGCAGACGAACAGGGCCGCGTGCCGCGCCAACCTACAACGCGCCAAACCACGCCGCGCCAAACCACGCCGTTCGATGCAGTCGAGCCGGAGCCCCGGATGGAAACTCCTACCGCGATTCCCGCCGAGATTCCTGCCGCGACCGGCGAACCGATCGCGCGAACGGCCAATCGCACCGCTTCCGAGCCGCAGCCGCGCGCTGCCGACCCGCTTGCAGCGCGCCGGCGCGCGCTGGCGCGGCGGATCGTCGAGCGGCATAAAAATTACGCGGCGGTCGGCGGGCTCGTGCCGCTGCCGGCGGCCAACATCGCCAGCGTTACCGCACTGAACCTGCGTATGGTGAAGCAGCTCACCGAGCTTTATGGCGTGCCGTTCCAGCGCGATCGGACACGCTCGCTGATCATCGCATTAATCGCCGGCGCGGTGCCGACCGGCGCCGGCCTCGCGGCCTCTTCGACGCTGATGTGGATTGTGCCGGGGGGCTTGCTTTGGGGCCTCGGCGTCTCCGCCATTACCGCCGGCGCGCTGACCCGCGGCATCGGGCTGGTTTTCATCGACAGCTTCGAAGCCGCGATGGTGGAAGCAGGCGTGTAACGAGCGTCCGTTGCGCTCGTCACGTGCGCGCTGAGCCGCTGACACACCTTTTTCATTAAAAGATGCAGCAGGCCTGTACGTCGCGGCTTGTGCCGCGCTGCGGTCGAGAAACTGCGGTAACGACTTGCCGGGTTACCTGGCTCGATAATGGAACTAAGACGGTGACTTGTTACAGGATCCTACGGAAAATCTTTGATTCCGTGGATTAGCTTCGGCTTGTGGACTTGTTTAGGGTGACAGCGGCGCGAACGAGAGTCTTCAACGCCTTCTCGTCTATCTTCTCGCCCTCGTGGAAGTCGATCGCACGCCTTGTGTTCCCGTCAAGACTGGAGTTGAAGATGCCCGACGGGTCCTTCAGAGCCGCGCCTTTGGCGAACGTCATCTTCACGACGTTCTTGTAAGTCTCGCCTGTGCAGATCAATCCGTCGTGCGTCCACACCGGAACCCCTCTCCACTTCCACTCCTCGACGACTTCGGGATCGGCTTCCTTTACTAAGGTACGCAGCCGGCTGAGCATCTTGCCCCGCCAGTCGCCTAGCTCCTTGATTCTCGCGTCTATCAGCTGAGAAGGAGACTTGCTTTTCTGCGACCCGCTCTTCTTCATGCCCGTTTCTTCTCGTTGGTCCCCAGGCTTCGATAAATGGGGGTCATCGCTACCACCCGCAATCCGCCGCACCGTCATTGCTGTTGCCTCAACGCAGACCCTGATGCACGACCAGCCATAACCACTCTGTGACAGCGTAGAGAATAACAGCGCCGAGCATGGTGACGCCGATCACGATGGTAGAAAGCAGTACGGTCTGCCGAAGTGGTCTGTTTGGCTGGGGCGTGAACATGCGCGGCCTCGCTGGTGCGCTTTCTTAGTCCAGTTGGCATCGAAGCAGGGCGATGCCACACGCGATCCGGTGAGCGTTTCTGCGAGTTTTGCAGTTTGTTGCCGGAGAACTAGTCATCCACATTCGGTAAGAAATTGCCATCAGTTAACTTATTAATTTTATTGGTGCGGACGGCGGGACTCGAACCCGCACAGGGTTTCCCCCAAGGGATTTTAAGTCCCTT
>Ga0193751_1000891_pt1 | contig 20565 bp, 15 predicted proteins | sample L1c2metaG_FD_143050 | JGI IMG/M metagenome (GOLD analysis project Ga0193751, IMG submission 143050) | Soil microbial communities from a riparian zone of the East river system, Colorado, United States - L1c2 | ecosystem: Environmental > Terrestrial > Soil > Riparian zone | place: USA: East River... | reverse complement strand
CGATCTGGTGGCCGATTTCTTTTTCGATGTCGGGAGTTTTGTGAACCTTGTAACTTACGTGAACATTCATTTTCGCGCCTCGAACGCGGGAGGAAGTGGCCCCGTGAAGCTGCGGTCCTAACCAAATGATTGTACACCCGGAAGGAAGAGCGCAATCGACGTTTGCGGCGGCTCTTCCTTTCTATTTCGCGTGTACCTAATCCCTCCTTAGCTCTTTGGGCAACTCTACCGGGAACTGCGGAAAATCATGAGAGACGCCCTTGAACAGCGAAACTGTTGTCTCGGAGCGCTTGGTGCCGTCATGCACCGCGATCTTGTGGAGTTTGTCCGAGTAGCCTTCCCACAGAGACACGCCGGCGTAGGCGCCGTCCTTGCGCAGGATGTAGTAGGTCATGTCGACGAACTTCAGCTTGCTCATATCACTGTTGTAGTTGCGCGCGATGCGCTTGAGGGCTTCAAGGCCGGCTTCGAGCGGCGACATGCCGCGCCGCATGTTTTCGACGATAGTGTGTGCTCCGGCAACTTTGATGTTCTCCTCTCCGCTGCCGGTGGCTCCCGCGGAGCCTACGTCCTGATCGGTGTAGCAACCAGCACCGATGATTGGCGAATCGCCGCAGCGTCCGGGGAGTTTATAAGCAAGGCCGCTGGTGGTGGTGCAGCCGGAGATTTCACCCTTGTCGTTGAGAGCGGAGCAGTGAATCGTGCCGGTCGGCGGAAACAGAACGCGCCGGACGGCAGCCATGCGGAATTCCGGCTCAATGCCCAACTCGGCGGCACGCTTTGCGAGCCGATGAATGCGTTCCTCCCGAAGCTCGGCTTGCGGTGCGGTCGTGGGTGATTTCATAGGTGGCGACGACGGCGGCGTCCAATGCGGATCGGCCAGTCCCGGACCCCACCAGTCGTCGGTCGAGTGGTACTCCTTCCACAGGAGCCAGATTTTGCGCGAGCGTTCGGTGAGCAGATTTTCGCGCGGGAAACCCATGGCGACGGCAAATCTCTCTGCGCCTTCGCCGACGAGCATCACGTGGCCAGTATGTTCCATCACAGCTTTGGAAACGGCAGAAACATTTTTGATGTTACGGACTCCGCCGACGGATCCCGCTCGGCGCGTGGGCCCGTGCATGCAGCAGGCGTCGAGTTCGACGACCCCCTCTTCGTTGGGAAGGCCGCCCAGTCCGACGGAATCGTCATTGGGATCATCTTCCGGACCTTTTACAACGCGCATGGCAGCGTTGAGCGTGTCGCCCCCGCTCTTCAGGAAAGCGAAGGCATCGTCGAGGTAATTGAGGCCATTGTTGGCGCAGATGATGATCGGGCGCTTGGCGGTGCCAGACGGTTGGGCGGGGCGAGGAACATTGTCTTCACTTTTGTCTTGCGCATTCAGGCCAGTGGCGAGCGACGCAGCGATTGCGGAACCTAAAAATCCACGGCGGCTGATGGACATGAATTCTCCAAACTCGAAACGGCGAGAAGGATACCACGGCTCGCCGGTGGAGAGACGGGCGAGACGCCCGTTACTCCACTACCCGCAGCAGGCGACCGACCCCTTCGCGAAAATCGGCTGGCTCGGTGATCAGGCTCAGCACGAGATGTCCTTCGTTTGGAAAATCGTAAAAATGGCCGGGATGGACGCTCACACTCGCCTCGCGTAACAACCGGACAGCGAGGTCTTCGTCACTCTCAATGGCGGGGACGCGAAGCACAACGTACCATCCACCCTCGACTATCAATCTTGCGGACGAGGGATGGCCTCCAAGTTGACGATCAAGTTCCCCGAGATTCACGCACAGACGATCGAGGAGAATGGGCTGGATCTGTTTGCGCTGATCGAGCAGCGCCGGAGCGGCAAGCTGCACGGGAGTGTTCATCGAAAGAAAGGTATCAGCGATGATTTCGAGGCGCGCTCCTGCTTCGGCGACCACTTCTTCCGGGCCGTTCGTCGCCACCCAGGCAAGCTTCATCTGCGGGAGGGCAGAAATCTTGGATACTCCGCTGAGAATGAAGGTGAGCGCGTCTGCGTTGCTGACGAAACTGCGACGCGGCGCGCCCTCATGCGAATAATCGAGAAAGACTTCGTCCACGATCAGAGCCAGACCGCGGTCACTGCAGAAAGCGTTGAGCGCTGCGGTTTCCGCAGCAGAGACGTAGGAGCCGGTTGGGTTGTTGGGATGGACTAGAATCACGGCTCGCGACCGGAGGGTGGCCGCTTTGTAGAGCGAATCGAGATCGATCTGCCAACCGTGATCGTAGAGCAGTGGATACGGAACGAGTTTAACGTCGGCAAGATCGGCCAGAAACTCGAACAATGGGTAGCTCGGCTTGGGTACAAGGATCTCGTCGCCGGGATTGCAGAGCAGACGGAAGACGTATGAGTAGGCTTCGCTGGTGCTGGTGGTCAGAATCAGGCGCTCGGGATCGAGATCGAAAACATCGTGCGCCTCACGATAGTAGCGGGACACGGCTTGGCGCGCTGCGAGCAGTCCCCGGGGTTGGGGATCGTAATGCAGCGCTTCAGGATTCGCCAGTGCGGCGAGCACGATTTCAGGATCAGGGCGGACGCCAGCTTCGGTCGGATTCGATACGGTGAGATCCAGAATGTGCTGTCCCGAAGCGCGCGCTTCGTCGATCGCGCGAGCGAGCGCATTAGGACTGAGCTGCCAGTTTGTGCGCTGGGAGAACATAAGTTTCAGCGAAGCTTGCTGCCAGACGGGCGAGACGCCCGTCGCTCCACCAAAATCTAGCAATTCCTATTTCAAGAAGAATCCCAACTGCTCCGGAGGCGGCAAGGTTTTGGTGTCCCAATACTGACGTTGGGCTGCTTGCACGACGGCGATCTTCGCTTGCACCTCCGACGCCAGACTGTCATAGCGCACCAGAACATTGTCCAGCCAATAGGGATGGTCCTCGCGCGCCCAGCCTTCCTTGTACATTTCGCGCAGCTGCGTGATCGCGTCACGCAAGCTCTCTAAGCGCCCATTGATGTCAACGATTTCGTCGAGGTCCTGTTGTGCACGTGTCCCGTCCGTCTGATTCTGATAAGCGTCCCAATAGAACCAGCTGATTTCGGATGTGAACTGGATCTTCAGCCCCAGCGTGTCCAGATGCCAGGCGGCAAGCAGCATGTCATCGAGCGTCTCGGCGTGAAGGTGTGCGTTCATTCGATCGCGCATAAGCGTTTCTGCGGCGCGCTCAACGCTGATGCGCAGATCGTGGGTAACAGGCAGCGCTTCGGCAGCCGTGTTGGCGCCGGCTTGGCTGAATGGATCGGACCAGAAAAGCTCGTGGCTTGCGTTGTTCTGTTTCACTCCGGCGAGAAGCGTATGAGCGCGATCGAGATTCTCGATCACTCCGGAAAAAGTGTTACCTTCATTTCGGTAGAAGGCCCAGTCATAACTGCTCTTGAAGTCATCGATACTGGATTCGCGGGGCTGCCAACTCGCGGCCGCGCCAAAGACCAACGCTGGCCACGCCATGTCGACGAGCGATTCACCGTCGTCGTTCCAGGTGGTGTTAAGCGCGCCGATGGCCTGATGCTTTTGTCCGTCGCGTACAAAGTTTCGAATATTCACAAACGCGCTCTCGAGGTTTGGCCAAATCACGCCCCAGTTGCCTGCTCCGGGGGCAACCACCACGCGCAGGCCAGCGTTGGTGTACGGCGTAATAATGTTTTCATAGCTGGGCTTCGGGTCGTAGTCCCAGGGAACGGCGATCATGTCCTTGGGGAGAATGGTAAGCAGCTCGGGATATTTGACCGCGATATCTCCCCAGAACATAAGTTGCTTGTGATAGGGCTGCATGATCTCGAAGACTTTCTGGAGGTGTTCGAGATAAACGCGGCCGAGACCCTGCTGGGCAGCGAGAGCTTTTGTCTGACCGAGGCCAAGTTCGAAAGTTTCGTCGGAGCCGATATGGAAGAACGGGCCTGGAAACAAAGGAACAACCTCTCCGTAAACCTGGCGAATGAAATCGTAAGTTTTGGGATTGGTCGGCGTGAGCACGTGTCCATGGGGCGTCTCGGCTAGATCGGAATAAATTTCATACTTCAGAAATTGATGAAGATGCCCAAACGCCTGCTGCTCGGGCAGGAGGGTGACGTAGTACTTGCTGGCGTAGTCGACAAGTTCCTTGATCTCGGAGGGAGTTAGCGCGGCTTCTTTGGGCGAAACGAGAGGCTGGGTCTGGAAGTCGAAGACGTGCTCCATGTTGAATCCGAGCAGGTTGATCTTGTACTCCGCCAAAGTGCGGATCTGCATCTTCAAATAATCAACCGTAGGGATGGGACCGCGGCTGATGTCGTCCGACACGCCCCGCCATTCCATGCTGGGCCAGTCGCGGATGACCAGGGCGGGGACTGCGAGCGTCTTTCCTCCGGCTTCCGGACGGAGCAACTGCCGAAGGGTCTGCACGCCATAGAACAGGCCCTGCGCGGTGCGGCCGGCGACGACCACTCCGGAGTCGGTCACGCGGATCACGTAGCCTTGGTTGCCGAGATCGTCTACGGCTTTCACTCCCAGCGATTCGAGATATGACCGCAAGCCGCGATCAGTCAAGCGGCCGAGCGAAATGTGTCCCGTCGTTTTCGGCGCGGCGGTCACACGTTCGACGGACAACTTCATGCCGGTGCGTTCGTGAATCTCCTTTTGCAGCATTTCGGCGGCAATACGGTCTTCGGGATTGCTAATGAGGATGGTGGTCGAAGGCTTGATCACGATCCTGCCCTCGGCTATGCGAACTTCTTTCGGGGCGGGCAGAATCTTTAACGCGCGGATGGCGTCGTTGGCTTGGGCGTGAGCAGCGAGCGGCAGACATGCCAGGCAGGCGAGAGAGATCCATCTTGTGATTTTCATGCTTGCGATTTTCCTGGTTCGAGTGAATGGCGAGAGTATCAGGTGAGCTCGTTAGGCGACAAGTTCCAGGCGAGCGGCGACAGCATTCTCTACATGCGCGGGACAGATCCTGCGGAGCTTCGCTCCGCTTGGACGGGCGAGGGCGCCCGTCCCCACACTATCCCTCTCACACCATCTACTTCTTGAATGCTTCTTTGTTGACCACGTACGGCATCTTGGTAACCTCGCCGCCGTAATTCCCTTCCAGCACATCAATCAGTCCCTGCACGCAGCGTCCAGCCATACCTTTGTTGGGATCGGCCGACAGCCGCGTAATGCGCGCAGCGCTGGCAAAGTGTGGCAGAAGGCGGCAGCGGTCGGCGATTGCCGGATCGCGCAGCGGTGACTCGGCGGGCAAAGGCTCCTGCTCGTAAACATCGAGGGCGGCGCCGCCAATCCAGTTCTCACGTAAAGCGCGCGCCAGGGCGGCCTCGTCAATCACCGGACCACGCGACGTGTTGACGACCATGGCGGTGGGCTTCATCATGCGCAGCGTGGTTTCGTTGATTAGATGATAGGTCGGCGTCGTGCTCTCGCCCGCGCGCAGCAGGGGCACGTGGAGGCTGATGAAATCCGCGGCACTCAACGCTTCGTTCAATGTGGTGTAACGAATTGAAGTCTTCTCGCGGCTGATCCCGCGCTGGAAGCTCAAATCCATCATCTCCTGGATGGCCTTGATGTAGTCGCGGTTCTCATAGGCCGGATCGAAGCACAGAATATTCATGTCGAATCCGGCGCACTTCTTGATCATCGCGAGGCCGATGCGCCCGGTACCGATGATGGCCACGGTTTTCCCCGTGACTTCGTCGCCTAGAAATGGCAGATAGGGATGCCAATATCCCCAGCGATTCTCGCGCGCCAGATGTTCGGCGGGCCAGAGTTTGCGAGCGAGCGCGCCCATCATGAAGAAGGCAAACTCGGCGGTCGCTTCAGTCAGGACATCGGCGGTGTTGGTGAACGGAATTTTATATTTGTTGGCATCGGCGCGGTTTATGTTGTCAAATCCCACGGCGAACTGCGCGACCACTTTGAGCGTGCCTGCTCCGCCAGCGAAAACCTCGGCGTCGATCGAATCGCGCAGCGTGGTGATCAAGCCATCCACGCCGGACTTCACCTTTTCGATAATCAAGCTCTTCGGCGGAGCCTCGGGCCGAGGATAGACTTCCACGTCGTATCCTTTGTGGCGAGGAATATTGAGGGCGTCTCCGATGTCGCAGGTGGCAAAAACGCGGATTCTCTGGCTCATGGGGCTCGAACAGTGTAACGCAGGGTGTGGTGTGGGCGAGGGAAGATCTCCCCTGTGTCCTCTGTGGTTGAGAAAAAAGTCTTTACTACAGAGGACACAGGGGTTCACAGGGGGAACCTTGATGTTGTTCTTTGGGATTCTGTCTTCGCGTCTACTGCTGGCGTCGTTCCACGCCGCGTGGAGCAGCAGAGGCTGATTGCGCGTGATGACGCACATCGGCTCCCAGAACCCAAAAGATGACGTCCTCGGAAATGTTGGTAGCGTGGTCCGCGACGCGTTCCAGGTTGCGGGCCACCAGGAGCGCATCTATCGCTTGTTGAGTCACTTGCGGCTCTTCGTTCATCTTTCGCACGAGCACAATAAAAGCTTCATCCTTCATCCGGTCGACGACGTGATCCATTTCCAGAACAGCTTGGGCGAGTTCTGCTTTGCCTTCCACGAATGACTCCAGTGCGCGCCGCACCATGGCGCTTACGGCGGTGGCCATCCGACCGATATCGACCGGCAACTCGACGGCCGGCAATTCAATCATGTCCATGACGCGCTCGGCGATGTTTACAGCCTGATCGCCCACGCGCTCGAGATCGGCGTTAATCTTGGTCACCGCGAGAATGAAGCGCAGATCCGTGGCCGCCGGTTGCTGCGTGGCGAGGATGTCGAAGGCGAGTTCATCGATCTCGCGCTCGGCGGCGTTGATGAGGCTCTCGTTTTCGAGGACGAGCTGGCAACGGGTGAGATCGCGTTCGGTGTATGCCTGGCAGGCGCGATCCACCGCCAGTTCTGCGAGACCACCCATGCGGAGCAGTTTCTCCCGGAGGCCCTCCATCTCTTGCTGAAAGCGCGTGCGCATTATCCGAAACCTCGTTATCCGAATCTGCCGGTGACGTAGTCTTCCGTCCGTTTGTCGGAAGGATTGGTAAATATTTTTTCAGTTCTATCGAACTCGATCATCTTGCCCAGCAGGAAAAACCCGGTGAACTCCGCCACCCGGGCCGCCTGTTGCATATTATGCGTGACAATCACGATCGTGTATTGTTCTTTTAATTGAAAAATCAGCTCTTCGATCTTTCCGGTCGAGATCGGGTCCAGCGCCGAGCAGGGTTCATCCATGAGAAGAACTTCCGGTTGGACGGCGAGGGCGCGGGCGATGCACAGACGCTGCTGCTGCCCGCCGGAGAGGCCGGCCCCGGATTGTTTGTGGAGAGAGTCTTTTACCTCGTCCCACAACGCGGCGTTGTTCAGAGACTTCTCGACGACCTCGTCCAGTTGTTTGCGGTTGCTGAAGCCGTTCAGCTTGAGCCCGGCGGCCACGTTATCGTAGATGGACATGGTCGGGAACGGATTCGGCTTCTGAAATACCATGCCCACGCGGCGGCGCAGTTGGGTGGCCGAGGTTCCGTTATAAACACTGAGATCGCCGATGTTCACTTTGCCCTCGACCCGCGCTTCGGGAATGGTTTCGTGCAAGCGATTCAGACAACGAATGAACGTGGTTTTCCCGCAGCCCGAAGGGCCGATTAGCGCGGTCGCGTGATTGGCAAGCACGGTGATGTTGACGTCGAACAAGGCCTGCGTCTTACCGTAAAACGCATTCAGGTGCTCGACTGTAATTCCGACGCCCATAGATCATTAAGCTCCTGCCCCGGCTATGCTCCTGCTAACGTTCCATGCTTTACAGCGATGCGAACCGCCGCAACCGCCGCGACGATCAGGACAATCAAAACCAGCGCGCCCGCCCATGCCTGCCGGTGCCATTCATCGAACGGCGAGATGGCATAGGTAAAGATTTGAAGCGACAGGGCTGCCGTCGGCTGGTCCGTCTTCCAATTCCAGTACTGGTTTCCAAACGCAGTGAACAGCAGCGGCGCGGTCTCTCCGGCTACGCGCGCGAAGGCCAGCATGACGCCGGTGATGACTCCAGAGGTGGCCGTGCGCAGCGTAATCGAGAGCGTGGTGCGCCAGCGGGAAACACCCAGACCGTACGCTGCTTCGCGAATAGCCTGTGGAACCAGGAGCAGCATTTGCTCGGTGGTACGCGCGATGGTCGGAATCATCATGATGGCCAGCGCAACGCCACCGGCCAGCGCCGAGAAATGTTTCTGCGGGAGCACGACGAGCCCGTAGGCCACAATGCCGACCACGATGGAGGGCACACCGTTAAGGACATCGGAGATAAAGCGCACGATATCGCCATAGCGGTTTCGCCCGTACTCAGAAAGAAAAATGCCCGCGCCGATTCCGAGCGGAACGCCGAGCAGACTCGCGATCGCAAGAATGACCATCGAGCCGACGATGGCGTTCGCCATGCCGCCGCCGGCCTCGCCCACCGGCTTCGGAGTCTGGGTCAAGAACGCAATATTGATCGAGCCGATGCCTTTATAAACCAGATAGGCAAAGATGGCGAAGAGCGGCACCAGCACCACAACGACGGTGAGCGCGGCAATGCCGGTCATCGCATGGTCTACAACGCGCCGCCGCAAGCTGATAGGCGGAACGTTGATCTGCGGAACGAGCACCGCTGCCGTATTGTTGTTCATATCAGACAATGCTTCTCGCCGGTTGCCCTCGAGTAACGCTCCATACCAGGAGCCGGGCCAGCGCGTTGACCACGACGGTGACAAAGAATAGCGCCAAGCCAATCTCGATTAAAGCAGAAAGATACAAATCGCCGGTCGCTTCGGTAAATTCATTGGCGAGCACGCTGGCCATGGTGTATCCGGGAGCAAACAGCGACTTGGCAATTTCGGGACGGTTGCCGATCACCATGGTGACCGCCATGGTTTCGCCGAGCGCGCGGCCCAGGCCCAAAATGATGGCGCCCACGATTCCAGCCCGCGCATTGCGCAGAACACCCATGCGGATCATTTCCCAGCGCGTTGCGCCCAGCGCCAGCACCGCTTCGCGCTGGTGTTGTGGAATGACGGTGAGCACTTCGCGTGTGATCGACGAGATGATGGGAATGATCATGATCGCCAGAATCACGCCCGCGGCCAGCATGCCGATGCCGTAGGGCGGGCCGCTGAACAATCCCGTCCAGCCGAGCGTTTTGGCCAGAAACGGCTGTACATATGCCCGAAGTATTGGCACCAAAACGAAGATTGCCCAAAGCCCGTAAACAACGCTGGGGATGGCGGCCAAAAGTTCGGTGGTAAAAGAAAGAGTTCCGCGCAGCCCGGTTGGGCACATCTCTGTAATGAATACAGCTACGCCGATCGACAGCGGCACCGCGATGACGAGCGCAAGCAGCGAGGACACGATTGTGCCGTACATGAACGGCAGCGCGCCGTACTGATCCGACACCGGATTCCAGTCCGATTGACCAAAGAACTTCCAGCCAAACGCATGCCAGGAGAGCTGCGAACCCACCACCAACTGGTAAACGATCAAGCCGAGCAGCGCGACCACCGCCAGGCCACAAAGGCGCATCGCCCAGCCAAAAAAAACGTCGGGGATCTCGCTGACCTTCCCTTGCAACAGCGACGTGGTTCTGGTTTCGATTTTCAGGTCGGCCTTCGAACCCCGCTCCGGTTCGGGAGCGTTAAAGCGCGGCCGGGGCAGGGCTTGATTGGACATTCCGTGCTGAGGGTACCAGAGGCGTGTTACAAATCGGTTAAAAAGTTTGCAAATCAGCCGTTAGCCCTTAGCACTTAGCCCTTAGCTCAACACCAAGGGATTTGGCCAACTGTTAAGAGCTAAGTGCTAACAGCTGCGTTGCTCGAAGCTCGCAGCTGAGCTTGCGCGACGCAGCCCGGTTGTGAGATGACTGATCGTCACTCCTATGCCCACCTTTGCCGCCATCGACATCGGATCGAATTCTGTTCGTCTGAAAATTGCGCGCCTGCAAGGCGGGCGGCTGAAAGAAGTCCACGAAGACCGCGAAGTCACGCGCTTGGGCGAAGGCGTCTTCAGTGGCGGACTGCTTTCACCCGAGGCGATGTCGGAAACTGTGCGCGTGTTGCGGCGCTTCCATCGTGCCACGCAGGAATGCGGTACCGATTCGGTGAAGGTGGTGGCGACCGCTGCCCTGCGCGATGCCCGCAATTCACGTACGTTTCTGGAGTGGGTGCGCTCGACGACCGGCTGGACGATCGAAGTCATTTCCGGGCTGGAAGAGGCCCGCCTCATTCACCTCGGTCTTGTTTCCAGCGGCCGACTGGGCGGGCACAGCGTTCTGCTGGTGGATCTCGGCGGCGGCAGTTGCGAACTCACGCTTTCGCGCGAGGGACAAATCCGGGATACGGTGAGCTTGCCGCTCGGGGCCGTGCGGCTGACCGGTGAATTCCTCCAGCATGATCCGCCACGCAAGAGCGAACTGAAGCGGCTCTCTGGATTCGTGGCGCGCGAGATCACGCGCATTCAAGATCGTATCAAATCCGCACGTGTGGGCGCAGTGATCGCTACTTCCGGCACAGCAGCCGCACTGGTGGGCACCGCCAGCCACCTGGCCCGCCCAAAAAAGCGCCGGCCGGCGACGTACGCCACCCGCGAGATGATACGCCGCATTGCCAAACAGATTACGCACTTAACATTGGAGCAGCGACGGAAGGTTCCCGGGATCGGTCCGCGCCGCGCTGAAATCATTTGCGCCGGCGCGGTGGTCTATGCGGAATTACTGGAGCGCTGCCATCTCCCCGGTTTTCGCTACTCAGCGCTGGGGCTGCGCGACGGCATCCTCGCACAGATGGCGGCGGAGTACGATCGCAGCACTAGGTCTGGCCGGGCAATTGAATCGGAACGCTGGGAGTCGATCAAGCGCGCCGTCGAACATTACCGCGTCGACCTGCATCATGCCTTGCACGTGCGCGACTCTGCATTGCTGCTGTTCTCCTCGTTGAAATCGGTACACCAGCTTCCGGTGGAATATCGCGAATGGTTATCGGCCGCCGCCATGCTGTACGAGGTGGGCGACTACGTGAACCGCAACGGACACCACCGCCACACTTACTACATCATCGCGAACTCTGAAATTCTTGGGTACACGCCACAACAGCGGCGAATCATCGGCTCGATCGCGCGCTACCTGGGAAAGTCGCGCCCCACACCGGGAGACGGGCCGATGAACGCCCTTAGCGCCGACGAGCAGGAAAATGTAACGAAGGCGTCAGTGCTGCTTCGCATGGCACGGGCAATGAATATGGGAAGGAGCCAATCCGTGGGGAAGGTTGGAGTCTCGGCGCGCAGCGGCAAGGTCTCGATGAAACTAACTCCGCGCGCGAAGGCGAGCGTGGACCTGGAGGTATGGGCGATTGAGAAAGACCGATCTTATTTCCGCGAAGTCTTCGGGCGCGAACTTTCTGTAGCCGCGGCGTGAAGTGTGCGTAGGATGCGTGGCGTGATGCACCAGCTCAGGGAACCGGAATTGCGCCGCATTTCGACTTTGGCCACGGCCCCTTTCTTAAGCTCAACCACGGCTTCGCATCCACTGTCGCTGATCACGCGTCCGAGAAATTCGCGCAGGTTCGGATTATGCCCCACCACGAGTAGGGAGTCTTGGCGCGCATACTTTTCCAGCATCTTCTGGAATTCCGAGAAGTTCGCCTGCGGGCGCAGCGCGCTCTCGGTAACCAGTTTGCCCTCGTGCCCCATTTCGTTTCCCACCAGAGCAGCGGTTTGCGTGGCTCGTTTTAGCGGACTGGAGACGATGATTTCCACTTGCACGCCCAGTGCCGCCAGGGCGCGGCCGATATATCCGCATTGCTCGATGCCGTCTTTATCGAGGCCGCGCTTTTCGTCCTTCTTCGCGCTGCTCAACTGTTGCCCGGCACTGGCGTGGCGCAAGAAATAAAGAAACATTTCGGAGTGATTATTCCTTTCCGTCCACAACTCGTCCGATCATGCTCGTCCAACCAAGGCTCGATTGGCGGAAGACCGCCGCGGGAGGGAAACGGGAATCTCCTCGGGCGTCTTGTTGCCTTCCGCAAGTCCGATGAGAAAATCCTGGGCGTTGAAGGCGGCAGCGCCTCGCGGAGGACTCTTGCTCCGTCCGCGCGGCGATTGCCAGGCGCGCAGGTAGCGGCCATCCTTTTGCAAAAATCTTGCTTTCATATTGTCGGCGAGGTATGCAGCCAGAATCTCATGCACCACGCGGTCGCGGAGCAACGGGTTCTTAAGCGGGAACAAAACTTCCACGCGCTCGTGCAGATTGCGAGACATCCAATCGGCGCTGCCGAGGTAGACTTCAGGCTCACCGCCGTTCTCGAAGTAAAAGATTCGGCTGTGCTCGAGGAACCGCCCCACTATACTGCGCACGTGGATGCGGTCGCTGATGCCACGAATCCCCGGCCGCAAGGAGCAAACGCCGCGCACGACCAGATCAATGTCCACTCCGGCCTGCGAAGCGCGGTAGAGAGACTGGATAATATCGTTGTCAACCAGGGAGTTGATCTTGACAATCATGCGCGCCGGACGCCCCTCGCGGGCATGCTCGGCCTCCCGCTCGATCAGGCTCATGCACTTCTCGGCTAAATCCAGAGGCGCAACCAACAGCGGCCCGTAGTTGGGGTGCTCAGCGTAGGCAGTCAAAAAACTGAAAACATCGTGAACCGCGCTGGTAATTTCCGGATCGGCCGTGAGCAGACTGAGATCGGTATAGATTTTGGCCGTTGTCGCGTTGTAGTTGCCGGTGCCCAGGTGCGCGTAGCGGCGCGTTATGCCATCGGGATCGCGCCGCACCAGCAGAGAAAGCTTGCAGTGCGTCTTCAGACTCACCAGCCCGTGGAAGACCTGCACGCCCGCATCTTCCAGATCGCGCGCCCAGCGGATGTTCGACGCCTCATCGAAACGCGCTTTCAATTCCACAACTGCAGTGACTTCCTTGTGTGCCGCGGCGGCCATTAGAGACGGAACAATCAGCGAATGCTCGCTCGTCCGGTAAAGGGTCTGCTTGATGGAGAGCACGCGCTCGTCCTCTGCGGCCGACTGAATGAAGGATATGACTGCATCGTAAGAATCGTAGGGATGGTGCAGCAGGACATCGTGGCGGCGCAACTCTTCAAACAGATCGCGGGACTTCGCGGTCAGGCGCAACTCCCGTGGCACAAAGGTGCGAAACTTCAACTCCGGCCGCGCCGCTTCGTCGTAAATGTTGAACAGCCGTGAAAGATTCACTGGACCATTGACCGGGAAAATCTGCCAGCGGTCAAGTTCGAACACCGTGCCCAGGCGCTCGATAATCTCGGGGTCGGCCCCTGACTCGATCTCCATTCGCACCGCGTCTCCCTTGCGGCGGTTGTGCAATTCCGCGCGCACGGATTCCAGCAGATTGCGCGACTCCTCCTCCTGCAAATAGAGGTTGCTGTTGCGCGTGACGCGGAAGGCAGCCGAAGAAACGATGTCATAGCCCTTATACATCCGCGCGGCATGATACACGACCAAGTCGGCAAGAAAAATGAAATCGATGGTCCCCTGAGACGGCAGGCGCACCAGTCGCGGCAGCGCCCGCGGGACGGTTACAACTCCGGTATAAGTGAGCGAGGAACGACGGCGACGCCGCAGCAACAGCGCCACGCACGTCGCCTTGTTGATGACACGCGGAAATGGATGTGCCGGGTCTACCGTTACCGGGGTGAGCAGCGGATCAAGCTCCCGTTCGCAGTAGTCGTCCACGAAGGCCAAGGCTGCGTCGTCCAATTCGTCGATGCCGAGCACCCGAATTCCCTGCTCCGCCAGTTCCGGCCGCAGGCGCTCGTTCCAGCATGAATATTGTTCTTCGACGAATTCGTGAGTCGCGTCTTTGATCAGGTCCCGCTCCTCCACCATAGTGAGGCCGTCAGGAGTGGTGGAGTTGTGCCCGTCTTCGAGCTGTTGCAGCAAGCCGCCTACCCGAATTTCAAAGAATTCGTCCAGATTGCTGGCGGATATGGCCAGAAATTTCACGCGTTCGAGCAGCGGATTGCGGAGATCCCCGGCTTCTTCGAGCACGCGCGAATTAAATTTCAGCCACGATTCTTCGCGGTTGAGGAGGGTGGCGCGATTGCTCAGAATTTGCCGGACCATATCGTAAAGATCGTTGAGGTGGAATGTCTATCTTGCTGCGGAAACACTAAGGTTTTTTATCAAGGCATTAAGGCTTCGTATCAGGGCATCGCTTTAGCGATGCCGCAAACTGAGAAATCATTTGCCCCTTCAGGGGCCCATCCACCGTCCACTTTTTCCGCACTCCCTCAAGCACTACTCAGGAGTTGCTTTGGTGCGGTGTGTAATGACGAACCGCACTTCGGTCCCGTTGGGCCGCCGCAAGAACAAATGATGTTTATCAACGCGGCCCTGAACTCTCGCGCCGGGCGTCCAATCCTCCGGCAGCATTTCATGCGCGTTCCGAGGCTCGCGCTCCCCTACGACCACGGTTCCAGCCGCTCGGACCGCAACTTCAAAATATGGATCTTCATGGTAAAGGGGAGTGTTTACTACCCAGTACACCACCCGATCCCGCGTCTTTAGCTCGGCCCGGACTATTGTGAGTGGGAAATAAGTGCTTTCGACCGCAAAGGAGCTTGCTCCCAACCCCAGGAGCCACACCAGCGCAATCAAGACTCTACGACGCATCCGACCAAAATAGTATACCAAGATAGGAATAGGGCGCCGGTTTGCGACCGGCACCCTTTGGTCGAGATCTCGAACCGCACCGAGAGTGCGATTAGAAAGTGCGTTTAGAAGGTGTAGATCAAGTCAAACTGCAAGCGGTTGAGCCAGGGTTCCGTTGCGCCGGTACCCGGCACGAGCACGCCCGTTCCCGGTGTGGTCGAAACTTTCAACCCGGCACCCAGAACGGCGTTCTCGAGGAACGGATCCAAAGTCCGACCATGCCACCAGGTGAACGACGCGGTGGTGTTCGGAGCAACGCGCCACAGACCGTAGAAGCGATGCTGCAGCACGTTCGTCGGTGCCCGCTGATCGCTCTCGCCCCAGGACGCAATCGACGCGTCCTGCTCTTCGCGCAAGAACGCGTATCCAAACTGGACATCGTTCTTCTTCTTTTGCTGGCCGAGACTGATGTCAGCCATGTATGCGTGCGACTGTTTGCCGAGAGACGTGTTTGGCGTGGACGTGGATCCCACACCCGTAGCGGTGTAGTCATACGGATGAGCCGCAGCGTTCAGGTTGTTTTCGTATTCAAGCATCAAGTTGACGGGCAGACGGGCCAGCCCGGTCTTGAACTGGTTGTTCAGGATCAGGTCGGCATAGAGGAAGCGCGACAGGAAGTGTGCGTTGCCGTTGTCATCGAGGAACGTCGAGTTCGTCATGCCGTTGGCAGCGAACGCGCATCCACCCACAAGCGTGGTCGTCGCCGATAGGGGAACGGTGGTTCCCCCCTTTATTGTCGCGCAACCGGGGCCTTCGCCGGGGACCGGAAACGAGGTCGGCGATGTAGCCGGAGGAATCACCACCCCCGCACTGGTCGCCGCCACCGCAAACGCGCTGGAATTCAGGACCGCGTCCGCGTTGCGCCAGTTCAGAATGGTAAACGACGGCGTCAACGTCCAGAACTTCAGTGGCTGCAGACGGCCGCCGATCTGCCCGCCCACAGCAAACGAATCATGTCCGCCACCGAATAGTCCCAGCGACTTGGAACTGGTGCCGGTGACTTCGTTGTACACCAACTGCATGAATTGCAGGTTGACGTTCTTGACGATCGGCACGCTCTCGAAATCCTTCGAGAACTTCTCCACGAAACCCTCGGGACTGACATCCGGGTCGAAGGTCACGGAGGTGCGAGCCCAGGAGAAAGCAAATTTACCGGCGGTCGCGGAGAACCACTTGGCAGCCACAGGGTTGTAGGTGATGTAGCCGCGATCCAGTCCAATCGTCTTTCTGTCGAAGTTGTTGGTCAGGGTCTCGTTGGTGGTCGTGGGATCCCCAAGCGTCCCCGTCGCCAGCGAAATACCCGCGATGAAGTCATCGTTCAGTTTGCCTTCGAATCCGAAACGAACGCGGACGCGAGCGCGGACGCGGTCATTGCAGAGTGTGCATCCGCTGTACTTCTGGAAGTAGCTCTCACCGCGCACCCGGACGTCGCCCGTCCAACGAAAGCGGCCGAGGACGTCTTCGAGCCCTGAGAAGCGCTTCTGCTGCTCCTGCTCGGTAAGCGCGTTATTGGTCAGCGTGGTTCGCACATCGGCATACTCCGAGTTGAGCCTGTCGACGGAATCCTTCGGGGCGGAAGAAGCCGCAACTTCGTTGGCCTTCTGCTGGGCGTCCGTTGCAGCCTGCTGCGCCTGTTGCAGTTGCTGTTGCGTCTGCTGGAACTGCTGGTTGGTTACCTGCAGTTGCTGGTTGGTCTGCTGCAGCTGTTGCGACAGGGTCTGAATTTGTTCCTGTTGCGCCGCCACCGCGTCTTTCAAGGCTTGCACGTCCGCGTTCACGGGCTTGGGCTTGCTCGCCTTCTTCTTGGGTGTGGCCGTCTGGGCCTGCAGCACAGACGCCAACAGCAGAATGACACTTAGCTTGAGAACCGCTTTCATCTTTTCTCCTTTTATGTAAATCTGCGGCCTGGGGGTGACGGGTCCGCGTGTACGATAATCCCTATAACCATACTAGACTAACTCGGATTTACGAGCAATTTCCCTGCCAGTTCTCTCCCCAGGAAATAGCCGGGAAAATGAAGGATTTTGCGCTGCGCGAACCCGCTGACCGTCTGTCGCTGGAGCCCATGTGCGCAAAGTTTTTCCTTTGCTCCGGGCAACACTTCTCCCCGGAAGTTGAAACACTTGTTCGTTGGATCAGTGTTTAGATTGATGTTAGGGCGGTTTTTAGTGAATCTGCTTGATCGTCGCCTTCACTTTCTCCACCACGCTATCCGGCAGCGGTGCATAGCTGAGCTGACTTGCCATTTTCTGCCCGTCGGTGACCATCCAGTCCAGAAAGTCGGCAATGATCTTCCCCTTCTTCGGGTCCTTGGCTGGCGTCGGAATCAATAGCCAGGTAAAGCTGGAGATGGGATACGCCGTCTTGCCCGGCGCATTGGTGATGGAAACCCGAAAATCGGCCGGCATGGTTTTCGCTGTTGCCGCTGCTTCGGTCACTCCATCGAGCGATGCGGTTACGAAATTGCCGGCGGCGTTTTTGACCGATCCGTACGTGATTTTGTTCTGCACGGCATAGATCAGTTCGACGTAGCCGATCGATCCCTGCAACTGCCGGACCTGTCCGGCAACCCCTTCGTTACCCTTACCGCCCATACCAACCGGCCACTTTACCGATGTTCCCTTCCCCACGGTATTGCTCCAGTCTTTGCTGACTTTGGACAGATAGTCGGTGAAGATGAACGTGGTTCCGCTGCCGTCGGAGCGGTAAATCACGATGATCGACTGATTGGGAAAGTTGACGCCGGGATTGACCTTGGCAATGGCCGGGTCATTCCAGTTCGTTATCTTCTGGAGATATATGCCGGCAAGAACTTCGGGAGTGAACTTGATTTCTCCGCTGATCCCCGGGACGTTGTAGGCGGGCACGACCGCACCCATCACGGTGGGGATGTGCAAGATTTTGGTTTTGGACTGCGCCAGTTGTTCGTCGGACATGGGGCCATCGCTGGCTCCGAAATCGACGGTGCCGTTCAATACCTGGCGAATGCCGCCGCCACTGCCGATCGATTGATAGTTAATCTGCACGTCCGGGTGCAGCTTGTTGTATTCGCTGAACCATTTGGAATACATGGGATACGGGAAGGTGGCGCCTGCTCCGTTCAGCGTGGTCTGGCAACTGAGCGGCAGCGCCAGTGTGAGACCTGCCAACAGCAGCAGCAAGATGCGATGCATCAGACGTGTCACTAGACGAGTCCTCCTCATGCTTAATTTAGGTGTGCAATTTTGTTTTATGGGCGAAGTATTAAAGGAAGGTTACAACCGGGTGAATTTCTGATGAACGTACTTTGTTTTCCAAGCACTTAGCGAGCCGTGTAGCAGGCGCGATTCGCGCTTGGTCTGGCTTCATAAACTGCGGAAAACCTCGGGATTGGTTCGTCCGCATTCACATTCGGGATTCGTATCAGGGTATGGCTTTAGCGATACCGTAATGCGTCGAGATTAAATGCCCCTTTAGGGGCCGTGGAGTTTCGCCACCGATAGCTAGCGCCTGCCGCCTTTGTCGAGTCGCGCCAATTCCCGGCCGAAAAGCGCGTTGTTGGGAAAGTCCCGTTGCAGCCCCATCAGGAGTTCGCGCGCCCGCGGCAAGTCTTTCTCACGGACGTAGGCGATGGCCAGCAGGATGCGCGCGAATGGAGCGAGCAGATGGCCTTGTGCCGCGGTTGTCTGGAGTTCGGCGATGCCGCCCGCCTTATCGCCCGAAACGCCGCCGAGGCGCACCAACCAGCGCACCGGAGCGGCCATCGATCCAATAATGTAACGGCTGATACCGCCCGCCAGGTGAGCGTCGTAGCAATTGGGATCCACCGCGAGCAGTTGCTTGGACCATGCCGTTGCCTCCTTGGTGTAATGGAGTGCCGCCAAATTCCGCTTTTCGATGAGGGCAGCGAAGTCCGAGCGCAAGCCGGCGGCAAATGTCATCGCCAGAAGCGCGTCGCGGTCTCGGGGGTCGCGGGTTAGCCTGGACTTTGCCAGGCCTTCCGCACGGCTGAGCTGCTTGTCGAAACGTGCGCGTTCTCCCGGGTCGGCTTCATACTTCTTGCGCGCGCCGAAGACCGAGTCGTCCTCGTAGAACTGCGCCTCCAGCACGCCCAGCCGGTTGAATTCGGAAAACAAAATGCCGGCCGCCTCGCTCGCCGGCCCCATGGGATTCTCGGGATTCAGTTTTTCCCACGACTCGAATTCTTTTTGCCCACCAGTAAAATCCAGGTCGTAGAGCCGCCGGAATCCATGATCAAGTCCCGCCGAGGGCAGATCGGCAAAAGCCTGGGGTACTGTCAGCAGCACAAAAGCGGCTGTAACTAAGACTGCGACCTGTGCATCTCTTGTGCGAGGTTTAAGGCGACGTAGAACCGCAATGAGGAGTCCTGACATGTGTTGAGTTAGATGCGTCTTTCCACATTATCGGCGGAAGCCGGGCACAAATCCACTTCTTCTGGCAAACTGCTTGACGGTGACCCTTTGAGCGATGATCTTCGTTATGCGCCGGGCTGGCCCGGAATCGAACCCCGCTGGACTTCGAGCGCCAAGACTGGCGTAGGCACCGCATTTAGCCTCCAGAGCAGGCTTTGGTTCACATTAAGTCACGGCATTCTCAATGAGATCTATTTTCCCCGCGTGGACCAGGCCTGCACCCGCGACTTCGGTCTGATAGTCACCGACGGTCGCGAGTTCTTCGCCGAGGAGAAACGCCATTGTACCTTCCAGAACCTTCCCATCGAACCGGGAGTCCCTGCCTATCAACTGATTAACACATGCGAGACGGGCCAGTTTCGAATCGAAAAGGAAGTGCTGACAGATCCGTGGCGAAATGTAGTATTGCAAAAAATTCGGTTCGTGCCGCTCCAGGGAAAACTGGGCGATTACCGCCTGTATGCACTGCTGGCTCCGCACCTGACTAATTTCGGATCAGGCAATACCGGCTGGGTGGGCGATTACAAGGGAACACCGATGCTCTTTGCCCAGCGCGATTCGTGCGCGCTCGCCCTGGCCTGTTCCGCGCCGCTGCCGAAACGCTCGGTCGGATTTGCCGGCACATCGGACGGCTGGCAAGACTTGTCGCAAAATTTCCAGATGACCTGGGAGTACGACCGCGCGGAAAACGGAAACATCGCGTTGACCGCTGAAATTGACATGGCCGCCTGCGACGGCGAGTTCGTCCTCGCACTCGGCTTCGGCGGAATCTGGGCGGAAGCCGGGCAGCAAGCCCTCTCTTCCCTGCTCACTTCTCATTCGACGACCCGCAAGGATTACGTCACTCACTGGCAGAACTGGCAGCGGACGCTAAAGAAACTCGACGAGAAGCCCCGGGAAAAAGATTTGTACCGCGCCAGCGTGGCGGTTCTGCGCACCCACGAATCCAAGGACTTCCTCGGCGGAATCATCGCCAGCCTCTCCATTCCCTGGGGCTTTAACAAGGGCGATGAGGACCTCGGCGGCTATCACCTTATCTGGCCGCGCGATCTGGTCGAGAGTGCTGGCGGATTGCTGGCTGCCGGCGCTCACGACGACGCTCTCCGCGTGTTGCATTATCTCGAGGCCACCCAGGAAGCCGCCGGATACTGGGCGCAGAATATGTGGTTGGATGGGCGTCCCTACTGGAGCGGCTCGCAGATGGACGAAACCGCCTTTCCGATTCTGCTGGTCGATCTTCTGCGCCGCGAATCCCCACGCTGCTTCGGCGAAAGCGATCGCTGGTGGCCGATGGTGCGCAAGGCCGCCGCGTTCATCGTCGCCAATGGCCCCGTCACGCAGCAGGATCGTTGGGAGGAAGACGGCGGCTATTCGCCATTCACGTTGGCGGCCGAAGTCGCTGCCCTGCTGGTTGCCGCCGATCTCGCGGAGTCGATGG
>Ga0193751_1000890_pt1 | contig 20582 bp, 18 predicted proteins | sample L1c2metaG_FD_143050 | JGI IMG/M metagenome (GOLD analysis project Ga0193751, IMG submission 143050) | Soil microbial communities from a riparian zone of the East river system, Colorado, United States - L1c2 | ecosystem: Environmental > Terrestrial > Soil > Riparian zone | place: USA: East River... | reverse complement strand
AGGCTCATAAGATTCCCGCAGAAAGTTCTGATGGATTAAACCTCCGTTGGAACTATTCTCCCTTGAAAGAAAAGGCCGCCCAAGTTGCCGGGTGGCCTTTTCGTTTTAGGTGAGTTCTCAGTTCTCGGTTCTCAGTTCTCAGTAAAACCGGAACCTGTGTTTAGCCGAATGACAACTGAGAACTTGTTTCGGAACTTGTGAGTGCTTGCGTCCGTACAATACATCGACAACAGCGTGTGAGGTCGGAGGAGAAGCGATGTTTTGCGATCAGTGTGGTGCGCAGTTGCAAGCGGGACAGAAGAGTTGCGGACGCTGCGGCAAGACGGTGCTGGGACTCATCGAGCTGCGGCGCAGCCGCGTTCGCGAACATGTGCGGCTGGTGGGCATTTTGTGGATGGCGTACTCGGCGCTGCACGCGGTTGGAGGAGTTGCCTTGATCGTTGTCGCGCAGATCATCTTCGGCCACGCGTTTCATATTTCCAATGGTGGCCCACCGCCCGAAGTCTCGGTCTGGCTGCGGCCCCTGCTCTCTGTCATCGGATGGCTGCTGCTGGCAAAATCCGCGGCAGGTTTCTTCGCGGGTTGGGGTTTGTTGCAGCGCGAGGATTGGGCACGTACGATCGCGCTGGTCGTGGGTTTCGTCGCGTTGTTGAACGTCCCGCTCGGTACGGCGCTCGGCATCTACACGCTTTGGGTGCTGCTGCCCAGGCAATCCGATGACGAGTACAAAGCGTTGGCGCAGGCCGCGTAGCATTCAGCCGTCAGCACTTAGCATTCAGCATTCAGCAAAGCCAGTCTTGAAGTTACTGAATGCTGAATGCTGAGTGCCCCGACCTTTTGTTTGCAGGAATCGCAGGCGGGTCTTAGAATCGAAAGAAGGCCGACGTAGCTCAGTTGGTAGAGCAGCCGATTCGTAATCGGCAGGTCACCAGTTCAACTCTGGTCGTCGGCTCCATTCTTTCAAACACTTACGTCTTGCCGCGCCTAGTCGCAAACCTCTGCCGTCTTAGTGTCTGTCAGAACTCAGTATTGCGTGGGATCTTCACGGCGCAACCAGACGGGTCGAACGGTCGCTTCTTCGGGCCAGGATGTCGTGCATTTTCTGCACCAATTCGTTCATGTAGAACGGTTTTTGGATCAGAGCGAGTTTGCCGTCCAACTCCGCGATGTTGGCTACCTTGTCGTCGGTGTAGCCTGACATGTAGAGCACATCGATATCTTGCCTGGTCTCCTTCAGACATTTGGCCAGTTCGGGACCACTCATTTCCGGCATGATTACGTCTGTCAGCAACAACCGAATTGGGCCCTGGTGCTGTTCGGCGACTCGGAGCGCATCAACACCGTTGTTGGCGATCAGGACCGCGTAACCTCGGGCTTGCAATCCATCTCGCAACAAATTCCGAAAGTCTGGCTCGTCTTCCACTATCAGAATCGTCTCTGAACCTTGTCGCAAGTCCGCCGGAACCGTGGGCTGAGAATCTGCGTCTACAGCTTGCTCGATTTGTGGCAGATAGACCCTGAATGTCGTCCCTTGGCCGGAGTCGCTATCGGCGAAGACATAGCCACGGCTCTGCTTCACAATGCCGTAGACGGTGGCCAAACCCAAACCAGTACCCTTCCCAACCGGCTTGGTTGTGAAGAACGGTTCAAAGATGCGAGCTCGGGTCTCCGGGTCCATACCAATTCCAGTATCGCTGACCGATGTCATCACGTATCGGCCCGGGGGAACAGGAACATCGTCGAACACCGCGGTCTCTTCGAAAACCACGTTCGCAGTTTCGATGGTCAGTTTGCCGCCCTTCGGCATGGCGTCGCGGGCATTGACTGCCAAGTTCATGATGACCTGCACCATTTGGCCGGGATCCGCCTTCGTTTTTCCCAGCTTCGGGTCGAGTACGATCTTCTGCTCAATATCTGCTCCCATCAGGCGCTGCAACATCTTTTGGGTTTCTGCGACCAGAGTATTCAAATTCAGAACGCGGAGTTGCAGGGCTTGCCTGCGGCTAAAAGCCAGCAACTGGGCGGTCAGCGAAGCGGCGCGTTCTCCGGCCCTCTTGATGGTTTCGAGTCTTGATCGCGTCAGTCCTTCAGAGTTCAAGTCGCTCGAAAGCAGCTCGGTGTAGCCAATAATTACTCCCAATAGGTTGTTGAAGTCGTGCGCCACGCTGCCGGCCAATTGTCCCAGGGCCTCCATCTTTTGCGCGTGGCGCAACTGCTCTTCCAGGATTCGCCGGGCGGTCACATCCTCGGCGATGATCTCGAGGATGTCGCCAGTATGCTCCGGACGCGAGATGCGCCGACCGCTGGCCCGCACGCTGACCGGCTTTCCGTCCTTGCGCTTCCAAGTGAACTCCACGGCATTGAAGTAGTCTGCCCGCGTCAGCTGGGCGCGGAAGCCACCCGCTTGCCCTTCCGGATACAGATCATGCGATACAGTCAGCGCCAGAACCTCCGCCTCCGACTTGTAGCCAAGCATTTTCACGAGCGCGGGATTTGCGCGCAAGAAACGGTCTTGCTGCACGCTGATCGCTCCGATCCCATAGGGGGCGTGTTCGACAAACGAGCGTAATTCCGATTCCGATCGACGGACGGCTGCCTCCGCCTGCTTGCTCCCTGTCATGTCGATTCCAATACACGCAAGATAGGGTCTGCCTTCGAGTTCGACCCTTACACTCGTGAAGTAGTAGGGAATTCTCCGCCCCTCTTTCGCCAGAATCTCAGCTTCCACCTGGCCTGAGCCCCTTTCGAAGGTCTCCTCTCTGGCTTGCTGCGCAGCACCCTTGTATTCGTCGGCCACATTTCCCAGGGGGATACCCTCCGAAGGCGAGTATCGGGCAATCGTGTCTGCATTCTTGTTCCAGCGCAAGTTTCGGCCGGCTTTGTCTTGCAGGAAAAAGACGCCCGGCAAGCCTTCGATCACAGCGTCCGCCAAAGTTTTCTCGTGCAGGAGGGCCTTCTCCACGCGCCTCCGTTTTGCCCGGCTGAATATAAGGGCCAAAATTAGGATGGTTTCAAGGAGACAGAAAGAAACTGACGCAATAATGTAATAGCGATAACGCTCCCAGACCGACGGCTCCCTGAATAGTTCCACTGCTGAAGCAGGCAATCGTTTCTCGCTGATGCTCCAGCGCTGCAACGCGCGCCAGTCAACCATGTCTTTGGCTGAGTTATCGGCAACGACCGGAATATTCGTGGTGCTCTCGCCGTTCAGAACACGTCCCGCCAACCCCGCGATTTGTCTCCCCAGATTCTCCGGATCTGTCATTCGGCCGCCGACTACTCCATGCCCGATGTAGGTGGAGTAGATGCCATAGACAGGAACACTGGCCGCTCGTGTGAGCAGGTCCAGGGCCTCTTCCGGCTGGAAAAACTGTCCGCTGGCATCTTCAAAGTAAAATGTGCTGAGGATGACTGTGTGCGGCGGTAGCCCTGCCACCCGCCGGAGAAGTTCGTTCATTGGCAGGTCAGTGAGGTATGTCACCGTCAGGGTTCGGTTGTAGGCAGAAAAGTCCTGCTTGAGCTGCTCCAGCCAATATTTTTCGACAGGGGAGTTGCCAACCACTATCACAACCTGCTTTGTGTCTGGCTGTAGCCGCAAAGCAAGATACAGAGTTCGCGCCGGTTCATCGGCACTCGCAACCCCGGTGATGCTTCGACCTGCGGATTCCTTCCCTATTTCTTGCTTCAAGTCGTCCAACCTCTTGACATTGAAAAGCGCGACGATCGGGGTTCCAGGAAAAAGATCTTTCCCTTCGCCCAGCAGAAAGTGCAGGGCCGCATAGGACGCCGGAACGATAAGGTCTGGCTTCTGCCCGGAAAATTTCAGCTTCAATAACTTGACCAGAACCTTGGCGTGAGCGGCCGAGGGAAACCGGATCAAATCGAGATATTCTGTGTACAGCTCAAGGGGATCGCGTGTCTGGGAGCGCAGTCCCGAACGCAGCGCTCGATCAAATCCCGCATAAATCCCCTCTTCGTTATCGAACGAATAAAGGATGAGAACTCTTTTGGGTGGGTTCGTGCCTTCCTTGGCCCAGGTGCAGCTCGAAATAATGAGGGTAATAACGAAGCTGACGATCGCGAATCGCACCGGGGAAATGCTTCGCGGGCGGGGCACTCCGGACATCACAGGCCACCTGCTCTTTCGCGGATGACCAAGCCTTCGCACGGTCGCCGGGCTGGCTTGGCATGCACGCTGACTCGGAACGCGACGCTACGGTAGTACGAAACTCGTTGGGGGGAGGGTTGTGCTGACGATCTTAGCCCATTTCCGCGCTTCTGACCACACGGGTCGTCATTTACCGAGCCGTACTTACAGCAACCAGGAATCAAGGGATCTAACTGCCGCACCCTTGGCGTTGTCGTTGCCCGTATAATGTGCGCACATCAGGAAGCGAAGTATGCCAGCGCCTTTTGTGAGCCGAAAAATTCTTTTGGTGGAAGACGACGATGATTTGCGTCGCGCCTATGCTGCCCACCTGACCGCCAGTGGGTTCCTAGTTGAGGAAGCCGAGGACGTGGCCGCGGCGTATCAGATTTTTCGGGCAACCCGGCCCGATATTGCCATCCTCGATTTCCGCCTGCCGGACGGCACGGCGCTCGATCTGGTCCCAAGATTCAAGGAGCTCGAACCCACAATTCCCATCGTTGTTCTTACTGGTTTTGGTTCGATGGAACTGGGTGTCTCTCTAATTAAGAGTGGAGCGGAGCAATGCCTGGCCAAGCCGGTCGAGAGCTCCGCTTTGCTGCTGATCGTGCATAAGGTGCTTGAGAATTCCAGAAATCAGCAGAAACAGCTGGCCAATGCGGTTCGCCGCCGCCGGGTAGTGCTCAATCCATTTCTCGGAGAAAGCAGGAGTATCAGGCGTCTGGCCGAAACCGCGGCCAAAGTGGCCAACAGCCAAAGCCCGGTATTGATTCAAGGGGAGACCGGCAGCGGAAAGGGCGTCTTGGCGGCATGGCTTCACGAGAATGGTCCGCGCGCCGAAGAATCGTTTGTCGATCTCAATTGTGCCGGGCTGACGCGGGAGTTCCTTGAATCGGAGCTGTTTGGCCATGAGAAGGGTGCGTTCACCGGCGCGGTCAACGCCAAGCCCGGGCTGCTTGAGGTCGGTCATCGTGGCACAATCTTTCTCGACGAGATTGGTGACATTGACCCTAACGTTCAACCCAAGTTGCTGAAAGTTGTGGAAGAAAAGAAATTTCGGCGACTGGGGGACGTGCGGGATCGGTTTGTGGATGTGCGCTTGATCGCTGCCACCCACCAAGACCTGCGGCTGATGATCGAGACCAAAACATTCCGCAGCGATCTTTATTTCAGGATCAGTACCGTGCCGCTCGCCATTCCGCCACTCCGCGAGCGCCAGGATGATATTCCGCAAATCGCCCGTTCGCTGCTACTGAGGATCTGCTCCGATATGGCGCGCTCCCCCGCCGAGCTCTCAGAAAAAGCAGTGGAGCGGTTGCGCTCATACTACTGGCCGGGGAACATTCGAGAGCTACGTAACGTCTTAGAACGCGCTCTCCTGTTCGTAGATCGGGACGTCCTGGAACCGGGCGACCTGGCATTCGAGCCAAATAGCAGTACGCGGTCCAGCTCCTATAGTCCTCGCTGGACCCTGGAACAACTGGAGAATTTTCATATCGCATCTGTTTTCTCCGCGGAGAACCGAAACGTGGAAAAGACCGCCAGCCGCTTAGGTATCGCCAAGAGCACGCTCTATCAGAAGCTGAAAACCCTTAACCTCAGCTAGGCAGGGTTTCAGGTAGACAACCAGCAATCTGGGCCCTGACATCGGGGGTTCGAATTCTAGACTCCGCGTTCGGAAACCGGAAAACCACCTCGTTTCAAATCAGCCGCTCCCAGATTACTTGTCCCGAAGCCGTTTCTTGTCAGTCTCTTAGCACTCATCATTTCCGAGACCGAAATGGCATCCCGATTGCCAATGCAGTAAATGGATCAAGAGTTTTGATTGCAACGCACCTCTGTAAATCGCAGTAAGAGGAAATGAAATGCCCAAGAAGGTCCTGCTCGTGGACGACTCCACGACCACTCTGATGATGGAAGAAATGATTCTGAAGGAACGCACCACCTACCAGTGCGTAACCGCTACGGACGGCCTGGACGCCATTTCACGCGCCGTCGTCGAAATGCCGGATCTGGTGTTGATGGACGTAGTGATGCCGCGAATGAACGGCTTTGAAGCCTGCAAGCGCATGAGGCTCGAGAAATCTCTCAGCCAAACACCCATCATCCTGGTTACTACTCGTGGCGAAGAAGAGTATGTGGAGGCCGGTTTTCAAAGTGGTTGCAACGACTACATAACTAAGCCGATCAACAGCTTCGAACTGGTCACCCTTCTGCAAAGCTATCTCGGGGAGTAAGCACCGCGCGAAAAGGAATATCCAGAGAGACCATGAAAAACAACTCCGATCCAACCGCGGATCTGAAGAATCACGGTGCCGTACTCGAAGTCGGCAATCAGGCCAAAGTGTATGCCGCCCGTATGCGGTTGCAGAATGCGCTCGATCAGGCAGACGCCCTGGACGCTATCCGCGAGATCGCGGGCAATCTGATCGGCAGCGAAGAAGTTGCCGTATTCAAAGTAGACAAGAAGCGGTCCGAGCTCTGGCTGTATTGGTCTTTTGGCGTTGATCCCAACCATCACGTTGTCCTCGACCTGCGGCGCGAGCCGAACCTGGCACCAGTGCTCGCCGGCAAACCTGTTTTTCGAAGCAAGCAAACGAAGGAGAACCTGCTCTCGACGGACGATCCTGTCAGTGCGCTCATCCCTATTTTGGTGGACGGGACCGCAGCCGCAGTCATTGTATTGTTCCGGTTGTTTCCTCACAAACCAGGTCTGGAACCGGTGGACCTCGAAATTTGTGAAGTGCTGTCGAACTCCGCTGGCCGGGCCATTGAGCCGTATCACGCCCGCCCATCCAGAACAAAAGGTCACAAATGAATTCCAGATCGAAATCACGAAAATTCAATCCGGCCGTGCTCCCCATGGAGTATCTGCCCCGTGTTCCGTATGCTTCCGATGACAAGCACACCAAGCATTACTTGATCCCCGGCAAGATCTTCGTTGCGGCGCAGCCGTTCGCGATCAGCACCATAGTGGGCTCGAGCGTGGTTCTCTGCCTATGGGACTCGGTTAGTCAAATCGGCGGTGCGAATCATTTCATGTTGCCCGAAGGCCCCGAAGACAGCGAGAACGCCACTCGCTATGCGAATGTCGCCAATCCTGCCCTGCTGCAACAAATGCTCAGTCTGGGTGCCGACGGCAACAACCTGGTGGCGAGAATCTTTGGCGGTTCACTCTCGACCATCCGATTCGGAAACGAAGGCGAGCGCCTGGGCGATCGCAATGTCCAGGCTGTTACTCACTTCCTCAACATGAATGGCATTCGCCTGGTACAGAGCGAAGTGGGCGGCACGCATGGCCGAAAGTTGGTCTTTCAAACCGACGACGGACGAGCCTGGTCGGAACAAATTTGACAATGGGAATCATCAATCTCAAGCCGCAGGCGCCGCACCTCGCGGCCCAGGTTTCCGGGATGGGTCCGAGCCCGCTCCCGGGTGAACGTCAGCGTGCGTATCTGCTGCCGGGACAATTTCATGTCAGCGCGGAACCTTGTCAGATCAAAACGATCCTGGGCTCGTGCGTTTCCATTTGTCTCTGGGATACGCGGCGCGCTGCGGGCGGAATGAATCACTTCCTGCTGCCTTCCGCCAGGGAAGGTCAGCCTTCCCTCAGGTTCGGCGACGTGGCGACAGCTGCCTTGCTCGAAAAGCTTTTGTGGGTTGGCTGCCGCGTGGAAAACCTCACGGCCAAAGTGTTTGGCGGTGCAGCGATTTTTCAGAATCAGAATCGTTATGCGGTGAGCTTGGGCGCGCGCAATGTGACTGCCGCACTTGAACTGCTGAAAAACGCCGGAATTCCAGTCGTGGCGCAGCAGACCGGCGGAAGTCACGGGCGCAAACTCATTTTCAACACCGACGACGGTGCCGCTTGGTCCAAGCGGGTTTAACAGCGAAAAGAAAGTAAAAAATGGATTTCGATCGTGAAAAAGTAATAGCGGCGTTCGTGGCTGAATCCGAGGAAGGTCTCGAGCGCACCGAGCAGTACTTGATTGCCGCGGAGACGGACCCCGGCAATACCGAACTGCTCGATGAAATGTTCCGTGTCGCTCATACCCTCAAGGGCAACGCGTCCGCGCTGGACTTCCCGGAGCTTGCGGGTTTCGCCCACGTGATGGAAGACCTGCTCGAGGCGCTGCGCAAGCACGAAATCGCGATTTCGCGGGAGCTGATCTCTTTGCTCCTAAACGGCGTGGATGCGCTGCGGGCGCTGGTCCCAGCCGCCGCCGAAGGAAGTGACCGGCTGAGCCCCTCGCACCATGAACTCAAGAAGGCTATCGCGAGGTATGCCTCAGGTAGAGTTGGCGCACCTCCAGCGACCCAAAGTTTTCACGACCGGCCCTCCCCGCCGGCGGTTCCGGGTTCTGTACCATCGGGTGGAACCCGGAACCGCACTCTTCGCGTCGACATCGGGAAGCTCGATCAAATGCTGAATCTCACGGGAGAGATTGCGATTGCTCAAGGCCGCCTGCGTCGCATGGTCGAGGAGCTAAAGACCGAAAGCGGACGGAGACTTCTCGAGATGCAGCGCGAGGTTGAGCGCCTGCAAAAGAACCTTCAGGAACAAGTCATGGGCGTCCGGCTGGTTTCCGTCGGTCCCCTGTTTCAACAGTTCGCCCGTTCCGTGCGCGACATCTCTCAAAGCCACAACAAACTCGCGCGTCTGGAGATCGTGGGCGCCGATGTCGAAGTGGACACCCGCGTTCTCGAGCATCTCAAAGATCCGTTGCTGCACATGATCCGCAATGCTGTCGATCATGGCATCGAGAGCCCTCAAGCGCGCCGTGGCGCGGGCAAGAGCTCTTGCGGATTGCTCAAACTCACAGCGTTCCACAAGGCCGGCAGCATTGTTATCCAGCTTTCCGATGATGGGGCCGGATTCAACCGGCAACGCATCCTGGCAAAAGCCAGGGCATTGAATCTGCTGGACGACGGTGAGAAGGCCACGGATCACGAACTGTTCAATTTAGTGTTCAAGGCTGGATTCACGACGGCCGTCGAGGTTACCGATCTGTCCGGTCGTGGTGTTGGCATGGACGTCGTTCGCCGCAACATCGAGTTGTTGCGAGGAAATATCGAGATTCACAGCAACGCGGGCCAGGGCACAACCATCACCATTCGCCTGCCTCTGACCCTCGCGATCATCGAGGGCTTTTCAGTCGTCGCCAACAATGAAACGTACGTGATTCCATTGGAGATGATCAGCGAGTGCCTGGAGCTGCCAATCGACCAGATTTCAAGTGACAAGGTCGGAGTAATCAACCTGCGGGGTGAACCATTGCCTTATGTCAGACTTCGCGAGGTATTCGGCACTCCCAGCCAGCTTCCGATCCGCGAAAACGTTGTGGTGATCCACCGGGAAGGTGGTTACGCCGGAATTGCAGTGGAGAAACTTCTGGGTGAGTGCCAGGCCATTATCAAGCCCCTAAACCGAATTTTCAGGAACGTGCCTGGTCTTTCTGGCTCGACCATCCTTGACGACGGACGCGTCGCGCTCATCCTCGATACGGGTGCGCTTCTGCGCGAGGTGGTGGCCGAGGAAACACGGACAGTGAACTGATCTTGAGATCGAGATCAAGAGACCAAAGAAAATCAGCGCTTCGGCGCGACACAAAGGCAATAGTGAAAGGAATAAATATATGTTGAAGAAATTCTCAGTCGCAAAACGCCTCGCCCTCGGATTTGGAGTCGTGCTATTTCTACTCCTCGTCGTAACCGTGGCGGGCTACTGGGGCATGGAGTCCGTGACCCACGAGACTGTCTCCATGCTCCGCGGAGATTCTAAAGTGTCACAGCTTGCGGATGAAGCCAAGATCAAGACTCTCGAATTGCGCCGCTATGAAAAAGACACGCTGCTCAATATGGATAACAAGCCGGTCGTGCAAAATTATCAGGAGAAGTGGAAAGAGCAATTGTCGGAGCTTCGATCCATTGTGAGTGACCTGGATGCGCGGGTCGCTTCCGACAGCAGCAAGCAACTCGTGTTGGGGATGGAGCGCGAAATCGCGGCCTACGAGCGTGGTGTGGACGCGGTCGTCGCTGGCATCAACGACGGGACGATCAAGACTCCTCAACAAGGCAATGCCAAGGTCACCGAAGTTAAGGACGAGATCCACCGGATGGAGGCGGCCGCGACTGAGCTGTCGGAAAAACATCGCAAGATCATGGCCGACAAGGAAGAGACCATTACTACGTTCGCGCGGCAGACTGCTTTGGTGATGTTCACGGTGGTCCTGGTGACTTTCATCGTGGCGACCTTTGTGACGTTTGCGGTCTCTCGTGGTATCACGCGGCCGGTTAAGGCCATGGCCGACCACCTGGGCGAAATGGCACAGGGTGGCGGCGATCTGACCCGGCGCATTGAAATCATCTCACAGGATGAAGTAGGTCAGATGGCGAGTTCGTTCAACCTCTTCGTAAAGAAACTCGAGGAAATCATCGGCGAAGTCCGCACCAGCAGCGATGGCATCGCCAGCGCAGCCACGCAGGTCGCCACATCAGCCGCCTCGCTCTCTCAAGGTACTAGCGAGCAAGCGGCCTCGATCGAAGAGACCACTTCCAGCCTGGAGCAGATGAGCGCCTCCATCACCCAAAACGCCGACAACAGCCGGCAGATGGAACAGATGGCCGTCAAGGGCGCACGCGATAGCGAGGAGTCAGGGAGCGCGGTTCGTGAAAGCGTAGTTGCCATGAAGCAGATCGCGGAGAAGATTTCCATCATTGAGGAGATCGCCTATCAAACCAACCTGCTGGCACTGAATGCCGCGATCGAAGCGGCCCGCGCTGGCGAGCATGGCCGCGGATTCGCCGTGGTTGCCACCGAAGTCCGCAAACTCGCCGAGCGCAGCCAGACCGCCGCGCAGGAAATTGGTGGCCTCGCCGCCAACAGCGTGGGAGTCGCCGAACGCAGCGGGGAACTTCTGCGGGAACTGGTCCCCGCGATTAAGAAGACCGCGGAGCTCGTCCAAGAGGTGACGGCGTCATCCCGAGAACAGTCCTCCGGCGTAACGCAGATCAACCAGGCCATGACAGCGGTGGATACCGTGACTCAGCGCAATGCCGCCTCGGCGGAAGAGCTCTCCAGCACCGCAGAAGAGCTAGCGGCTCAGTCCGAGGCCTTGCAGCAGCTTATGGCTTTCTTCAGGGTTGGTGGGGAACGGATTTCATCCGCGTCCCGCAGGACATTAACCGAGCATAAACCGTTTCAGCATCTCTCGGCGCCGATAGCTCCGAAGAAGGCCAACGGCTCTGCGGTCGAGCACAACTTCACCCGGTTCTAAAGGCGGAACATACATGCAAATCAAAGAAGAAGAGACGAATCCGATGACAGAGCGGGAGGTGAAGCAGTACCTGACGTTCATGATCGGCGCCGAAGAGTACGCAGTAAGTCTGCTCAAGGTGAAAGAAATCATCGAGTACGACACCATCACTGAGGTCCCAAAAACGCCGGAATGGGTTCGGGGCGTGATCAACCTGCGGGGCAGCGTGGTCCCGGTGATCGATCTAGCGGTGAAGTTCAGGCAATCCCCCAGCGTTGCCGGAAAGCTCACCTGCATCGTGATCACGGAAGTCGAGTGCGAAGGGGAAGCTACCGTGATGGGCGTGATGGCGGATTCGGTCCGGCAGGTCATCGACCTGAAGCCACGAGAAATAGAAGAACCGCCGAGCTTTGGGACCCGCGTAAAAGTGGACTACCTACTTGGCATGGCCCGCGCAGGCAAGAAGTTCTGTCTCATCCTCGATACGGAGAAAGTCCTTTCCACGGATGAGCTCCTTGAACTTCCCGACGCTGTAGCGGAGTCCGAGAACCTGGAACCCGGTGGCACCTCAGGAGAAGTTCCCGTGGTTGTCGACGATTCCCTAGGTGGGCCGGAAGAGCCTGCAGAGTCTAGTCCCGAGTAGCCGGCGAATGTCCAGGAGCCCAAGACATTCTCACGTCGGAAGCCGGAGTCACCAGGAGGCTCAGGAACGCTCGGCGCTGACTCCCGCATTGTTTCGTAAGTTCCAGGAGTTGATCTACCAGGAGGCTGGGATCTGGCTGGCTGTGCATAAGCACGCCTTGCTGACCGGCAGGGGTGCCCGCCGGCTGCGCCTCCTGGGATTGAACAGCATGCAGGAATACCACGACTTGATAACGCAGCCCGATCAGCTGCACGAGCGTGCCGTGATGATCGATTGCATTACCACGAACGAGACCCATTTTTTTCGCGAGTCCCGGCACTTCGACTTTCTGTCGCAGAACGTTTTTCCGAAATGGCAGCACGAGGCCGCAACTGGCGGCCGTCCAACTCGCCTTCGCGTTTGGAGTGCGGGCTGCTCCAGCGGAGAGGAACCCTACTCGCTGGCCATGCTTCTGTTGAAACATTTTCCTGAGGATAGAGGGTGGGGCCTGGAAGTGCTAGCCACAGACATTTCCACCCGCGTCCTGGAAAAAGCGCGCGCGGCAGTTTATCCCATCGAAAAGTCAAAGGACATCCCTCAGGAATACCTTCGCGCTTACATGCTCAAGGGCAAAGGTGAGCGCAGCGGTGTGATGAAAGTGCGCCCGGAGCTGCACCGACTCGTTCGGTTTGCCCGCGTTAACCTCCATGCCGACGTCTACCCTATCCAGGGCTTCTTTGATCTCATCTTTTGCCGGAACGTCTTGATCTACTTCGATCAGAAATCAAAGGAAAAGGTAATCGGCGGCATCTTGCGCCATCTTTCTCCTTCGGGACTGCTTTTTGTCGGACATTCGGAACACTTGGGCGGAATATCGTCCGATCTGAAAACGGTCGCGCCCACAGTGCACGCTCTATGTCCTTCGAATACGGAGCTTCCGCAGCGCGGCGTTGCGAATGGCGCAGTAACTTCTATTCCAATCTGAACCTGGGTGAATTGTGAAGACTGACTTCCCGCGCGCAAGAAGAGAACCCGACGGAAGCATTCATGTCCTCGTCGTAGACGACTCCGCGGTTGTGCGGCAGGTTATGCAGGCCGTGCTCGGCGCAGACCCGAGAATCAAAGTCAGCGTGGCCGCCGACCCCATCATTGCCTTTGCCAAGATCGAAAAAGAACCGCCTGATGTGATCATCACCGATCTTGTCATGCCACGCATGGACGGCCTGACGTTCCTGAAGAAGATCATGGCAGAACGGCCGATGCCGGTCGTCGTCTGCTCCGAGGTAGCGCACCGGCGAACCGAAGACGCGATCTCAGCTTTGGAACTGGGAGCGGTGGAAGTGATCACCAAGCCCAAATTGGGTGTAAGTAACTTTCTACATGAGTCAGCAGTGATGCTGCTCGACGTCGTCCGTAGCGCCGCCCAGGCGAGAGTGGTCCGCCGAGTACCCTCTAACCGATTGCCGCGGGCTGCCGCCGATGTCGTGCTGAAACTTGGGCCTTTTGCAGCGCCCCGCCCCGCTGACGATAAAGTCATTGCCGTGGGCGCCTCCACTGGCGGCACCGAAGCTCTTCGCGAATTTCTTCAAGCCATGCCCACGAACTGCCCCGGCATAGTCATCGTCCAACACATGCCCGAAATGTTCACCCGTGCTTTCGCGGATCGCCTCAACAAAGATTGCGCGATCGAAGTTAAAGAAGCCTCCAATGGCGACCTGATTCACCCAGGATGCGCACTCATTGCACCTGGCGATCATCACCTTCTCGTGCAGCGAACCGTACTCGGTTACCTGGCTCAAATCACCGATGGACCGCTAGTCTCGCGCCACAGACCCAGCGTCGATGTTCTATTCCGGTCGGTGGCAAAGTCTGTTTCGTCCAATGCAGTTGGCGTGATTATGACCGGAATGGGCTGTGATGGTGCCGAGGGTTTGCTCGAGATGCGGCAGTGTGGAGCCCAAACCATTGCTCAGGACGAATCCAGTTGCGTCGTTTTTGGCATGCCGAAGGAAGCGATTGCCCGAGGGGCCGCGGTCACTGTTGTTCCACTGAACCGGATTGCAGAAGTCGCCTTGAAAATGGCTACCGTCTAATCTACGCACGCCAGGATGAATTCGGCGCAGAGCGATCATCAGTTCTCGAATGACGACAGTGTTTGGAGCCCTGGAGCTCCTCCGAAATGAATTTGAATTTCCCGTTCATTGTTCCTGTGTCTTCGGGCATGCTCAGCCGTTGCAGCAGTATGACGGGGCGATAATTCGTTATCGGCAGGTCACACAGTTCAACTTTGGTCGTCGGCTCCATCTTTTTCCCGCTGCTCATGCGGGTTAGCGCAACTTCTGTACGGGATTGGCCGCCAAGCTGATCAGCGAATGGCGCCAGTGACGACTCGCTTCTACGCGCGCTTCGCGGTCCGAAACGCTTTCTCAATGAGCGTGTAGCGAGCTGCCCCGATGATCCCCGAATCGTCATTCAGCACGATTGTGACAGGGATTTCCTTGAGCAGGTCCACCATCCGTCCTTTGTCCAGGAACGATTCCATGAAGATCGGGTCTTTCATCTTGGACACATTCTTGGCGGCTACGCTGCCTCCGATGAAAATGCCCCCCGTGGACAAGAAGTTCAACGCGCAATTCCCAGTCTCGGCTCCGTAAATGCTCACGAAGATCGACAGCGTCTGATCACAGATGGCGGCCTTGCCCTCCTGCGCCAGTTGCGAGATCAGAGCTGGAGGATCCGGCGCCGCCCCGATCTGATCTTTCAACCATTGGGGCTCGTCCGCTTTGTGGGCATCTCTGAGGAAGTCGTAGATGTTCTTGATTCCTGGCCCGGAAAGAAGCCGTTCGTAGCTGATGCGGCCGTACTTCTTCTGGAGATAGGCCAACAGCTCCATTTCCAGTGCGTTGCGCGGTGCGAAATCGGAGTGCCCACCTTCGCAGGCGAAAGGATGATGCCGGTAGCCATCCCAATACAGGCCCGCCACGCCCAGTCCGGTGCGCGCAGAGATTACCGCTCGATTTCCTTCCGCATCCTCGGAGCCTGCATTCAGCGTAACGAAATCCTTGGAGTCGAGCCCGTCGATTCCGTAAGCATAAGCTTCGAGATCATTAATCATTCCCACGGAATCGAGTTTAAGTTGCTTGGCCAGGTCACGAGAATCAATCACCCACGGCAGATTGGAAATCTTGCTCCGGCCGCGTCTCACGGGCCCAGCAACTCCGAAGCATGCGCTGTGCGCTGCAATTCCTTCCGCGTTGATGAAAGCGGCGATGATCTCGGACAAGCTGCCGTGCTCCTGGCTCATGTAGGTCTTTTCGACCACGAGCTGGAGCCGGCTGCCTTCCTTCTCGAATGCGGCGAGCCGGGTACCGGTAGCGCCGATCTCTCCTGCAAGTATCATGGCTCGATTTTCCTCCATTGGCGTTCGTCGCGTTCCAGGAGCTCGTCCGCGTCCTTCGGCCCCCACGTGCCGGCTGCGTAGTTGGGAAATTTGCGCGGTGGCAGAGCTGTCCAGACATCCAGCATCGGATCCACGACGCTCCAGCCGGCTTCGACCATGTCCGCGCGCTGAAACAGGGTCGCATCACCGATCATGCAGTCATAGAGCAGAACCTCGTAGCCAGTGTGCGCATCCGCTCCAAAATACTCGGCATATTCGAAGCTCATGTCAACCGATCCTACTCGCAACACGGCACCTGGGATCTTGGCGCCAAAACTCAAAGAAATTCCTTCCACCGGTTGGATCCGTATCACGAGAGTATTGGTGTGCAGCTTGCGAAAGGCAGAATTTCCGAACAGTTCGAAGGGAGTGCGCTTGAACTGAATGGCAATTTCCGTGTGACGCTTGGCCATACGCTTGGCTGTTCGCAAATAGAATGGCACCCCGGCCCACCGCCAGTTGTCCACGGTCAACTTCATTGCTACGTAGGTCTCCGTCCTCGAATCGGGAGAAACTCCAGGTTCGCTACGATAACCCGGCACTCTCTCGCCGCCAAGTATGCCCTCGCCGTATTGCCCGCGCACGCTGCGATTCAGCACATCGTCGGAATCGAGGGGCTGAATCGCATGCAGAACCTTGGCTTGCTCATCGCGGACCGCATCAGCCTGAAAAGATGCGGGGGACTCCATAGCGGTCAGGCTGAGGAGTTGCATCATGTGGTTCGGAACCATGTCGCGCAAGGTGCCGGCGGTATCGAAGTATCCGCCCCGCTGTTCGACTCCGACGGTTTCAGCATTCGTGATCTGCACATGATCGATGTAACGCCGGTTCCAGATGGGCTCGAAGATGGCATTGTCGAAGCGAAACACCATAATATTCTGTACGGTTTCTTTTCCCAAATAGTGATCGATACGGTAAATCTGATTCTCTTGCAATACAGTTTTGATCTCGCGGTTCAAAGACTGGGCGGACTCCAGATCGTGTCCGAAAGGTTTCTCTATCACAACGCGCCGCCACTGCCCGTGCTCCTGATGCGACAGACCCGCTGTTCCCAACTGTTGGACAATTTGTCCAAAAAACTTCGGCGATGTCGCCAGGTAGAACATGTAATTGCCCGCGGTTTGGAGTTCCTGATCCAAAGCACTGAGCCGAGCAGCGACGGTCGAGTAGGTGTTGGGATCGGCAAACTCCCCGCGCTGGTAGTAGAGCCGCTGCGTGAACCACTCCGACGCCTCAGTTCCGCGATCCCCTTCGGGCAGAAATCCTGTCACCTGAGTACGAAACTGTTCTAACGTCAAATCATCGACGGAAACGCCCAAGACCGCGAAGTCCTTGGGAAGCAGGTTCGCTTTCACCAAATTGAAGAGTGCGGGAATCAGCTTGCGTTTCGTCAGGTCGCCTGCGGCTCCGAAGAGCACCATCGCGCAAGCCCCGGCAGGCTTGCCGGTCTGGTCGAATGCGCTTGCCAGATTCGCTGTCTTCGCAGTTGCCATGGATACTTTTATTACTCGACTTCTCGAACTCTACCGCAAACATCTGGCCAGCATTGTAGGTCACCGGGGTTCGGATTCATAACATTGAAAGGGCGGGAATTTGCATACGCGAGAGCCGGAAAGGGCGGCGAGCAGTCGTCATATATCTCTGGCAAGCTCGACTATGAGCGGGATCTCAACGACCTAGCAAAGCCTCTTGCGGGCAGCCGAACAGGCCAGGCTATTGGCTTCAATGTTGTTCTCACGGCGAATGTGGGAGATCGAGAAATCGAGCGACCGGGCTAACTTCCGGCAGATCCAATTCAGGGAATAAAGCCGCGGGCTGCAGCAGGTGTATTCGCCACTCATCTGCTTGACCATCACTTCTGAATCTGAAAACACGCGCAGCGCCTTGGCTTTGAGCAGCAGGGCGCATTGCAGCGCCTCAAGCAGAGCAATGTACTCGGCGACATTATTGTCCTGCTGCCCGATCCATCTTGCGATTCTAATTGTGCCGTCTGCGGCGCCGCTAATTACCACTCCAATACCAGACGGGCCGGGATTCCCGAAAGAGCCGCCATCGATGTAGGCCACGAGATCTGACATTGTGTTGGTGATCTGGTATCAACCATGCCTGACGGATCTTCCGGCGTCAAGATGCTGACCTGATTCCTGCGCACACTGGTTGTAGTACTTGCCCCACACCTTCGGGCAGCTGTGGATGTAATTGTGGAAAATTGGAAAGAATTTAATCTCCCATTCATTAAGGAGCGACGATTCAACGGCTTGCGTTTCTGGATTTTGTTGCCAGGCAAGAGGGCGATTGCACCGAAAAAGGGCATTGACAATTTTTGAGCAAATCTCTAAGGTTGCTCCCGTCGACGGCTGAAAGGGTTGGCTCAATTAAACTTTTGCCAGTCCGAAGTAAGCTGAGTGATCAGCTCGGCGGGGAAACCTGAAGAGCAGCCAGACCTGAAAAAACCGACGGCTCTGCGAGGGGCAGTTGGGGTTTGGGACCGCGAAAGCGGTGATCGCATCAAGGGCTGTGACGGTGCATGCGTCCACGCTGTTTAGCTCCCTCGCAGGAGCTGGCGGCTAGAGCATAACCAATGTCACAGCCTTTACCTTTTTAGTGGTATAGAAAACCCACCAGTCTTTGGTTAAGCGGGTTAAGCGCTACGTCCGGCGGCGATCGCCTCCACTGATTGCCCTTACAAGCAACTCCTTTCAGTCTTCGAGCGTAGGCAACGTCCTCAGCACTTCGGTAGCGTTAGGCCGGTTGAGAACTGAGTCGTCCTTGCGGATTCTTCCGTCCCGGAAGACCAGCACCCGCTTGGCGAACTGTGCGATGTCGAGTTCGTGCGTAACCAGTACGATCGTCAACCCCTTGTCATTCAGGTTCTGGAAGATCTCCATGATCTCGACTGAAGTACGGCTGTCGAGATTACCCGTGGGCTCGTCTGCCAGCAGGATGGAAGGACGATTCACCAGCGCTCGTGCTACGGCCACACGCTGTTGCTGGCCTCCGGACATCTGCGACGGGAAATGGTGCGCCCGATCGGCAAGACCAACCAGCGCCAGCGCATAGGCAGCACGTTCTTCGCGCTCCGCTTTGTCGATCTTGGTATAGAGCGTCGGTAGTTCCGTATTTTCAAGCGCCGTCGTCCGGGCCAACAAATTGAAGCCCTGGAAGACAAATCCAATCTTCCGGTTCCGAATTAGTGCCAGAGCCTTTTTGTCGTGCTCGGAAACATCGATTCCTTCCAGGAAGTATCGTCCGGTACTGAGGCGGTCGAGACACCCGAGCATGTTCATGAAGGTTGATTTGCCACTGCCGCTGGCCCCCATGATGGCCACGAATTCGCCACGCTGAATTTCAAGGCTCACGCCACGCAACGCGTGCACTCGTATCTCGCCCAGTTCGTAGTACTTGTGCGCGTCTTCCACTCGGATGACCGAGCTCGCGGCAGAGGCGGTTGGCGTAGCTTCGATTTGGTTGACGTCGGGTATCGATACCATGGAGTAGTCCGAGCTGATCCTAACGCCGTATGCCGCTTGGAGCTGGGGTCTTGGACGTCATTGATCGAATAATCACGTCATCCCCTTCTTGCAGTTCCCCTTTGAGAATTGCGCTGGCCTCCGTATATGCATGGTCAGTGATTCCAAGAGAAACTTTGACCGGTTCCATCGAGTTGTCGGGATGGAGCTTCCAAACGACGGCTGTCTCTGCTTTCGGTACGCGAGGCATGTTCTGGGCGGCGAGCGCCAGCGCCCCACTCTCCTCCGCAGCGGAGTCAGCACCGGCGCTTCGTCCCTCTCCTCGCTGTCCCTCACCTTCGTCGATCCCATAGCGCTTGTAAAGGGCCAGCACTTCCTCGGCCGCCATCGGGGGCTTGTACCGCAACGCAGTATTTGGCAGTTTCAATACGTTCTGCGCTGTGGCCACGGGAATGGTCACGTACGCCGTCATGCCCGGAAATAGTTTTAACTCAGGATTCGCAAATTCGATGATCGTGTCGTAGGTGACCACGCTTTGCACTGTCGTCGGGTTCATCCGGATCTGGCTCACGACTCCCTGAAACGTTTGCTTGGGGAGGGCATCGACCTTGAAGGTGACTTGCTTGCCCACCTTAATGTTGTCCACGTCCGACTCGTCCGTCTTGGCATAAACCCACATCTTGGTGAGATCCTGCGCGATCGTAAAAATGGTCGGTGCCTGCAAGGATGCTGCTACGGTTTGCCCCACATCCACATTTCGCGCCACCACGGTGCCGTCAATCGGAGAACGAATCACGGTGTAATCGAGATTGGTTTGGGCAACGGTTACCGCGGCTTTCTTTTGACTGATTTGCGCCTCGGCTTGCGTAATATTGGCCGCAGCCGCACCCACTGACGCGTTGGCCGCGTCATAGTTTGATTTGGCAAGGTCCAGCTGCTGCTGGCTCATGACCCCGTCCCTGGTCAAGCCGACGGCACGATCGTAGTCGGCTTTGGTCTGCACCAATCCGGCTCTTGCCTTTTCCAGGTTGGCTCGTGCCGCTTCCAGGTTGGCCTTGGCATTCTCCAGATCAGCCGTGGCTTGGAGGAGAGCACCATTGAACAATGCAGGATCAATGAGCGCGACGACGTCCCCCTTATGTACGCGAGAATTAAAATCCGCATTGAGCTTCGCAATAGTTCCAGAAACCTGCGACCCTACTTGAACAGTGATTACCGAATTGATCGTTCCAGTGGCTTCGACTACATCCCTGATCTCGCCGCGCTCAACTTTCGCGGCAAAGTGCTGTGCCTGAGTACTCCTGTTGAGGCCCAAAGTGACGAACAATCCAGCCACAACCACGATGCCGGCCAAGATGAGCCATCCACGTTTTGTCTTCATGTAAAACCTGAAATCCCTCACTCGTATCGTAGAGCTTCAATGGGGTCGAGCAAAGATGCTTTTCGAGCCGGGTAATATCCGAAAAATACTCCGACAGCCACCGAAAACATTGCCGCGACCACGACAGCTTCCAGAGACATCTCGATGGGCCAGTTCAGCGTCTGTCCAACCAAATAGGATCCGAAGATCCCAAAAAGCACGCCCGCAGCCCCTCCGATGAGGCTGAGAACGATCGATTCCGCCAGGAACTGAAGCTGAATGGCTCCT
>Ga0193751_1000889_pt1 | contig 20598 bp, 21 predicted proteins | sample L1c2metaG_FD_143050 | JGI IMG/M metagenome (GOLD analysis project Ga0193751, IMG submission 143050) | Soil microbial communities from a riparian zone of the East river system, Colorado, United States - L1c2 | ecosystem: Environmental > Terrestrial > Soil > Riparian zone | place: USA: East River... | reverse complement strand
AACAACCCAGAGTCGCCGGCAGTTACCCGTCGGCCACGAGATTTTTCTCGATCATGTCGGACACTATGTGCGCGACGCCGAGGCGGCCGGCCGCGCGCTGCGCCGCGTCGGTTTTGCGCCGACACCGATCTCGATTCAATCGGATAAAGACCCGGCCTCCGGGGAGCTTATTCCCACCGGAACCGGCAACATCACGGCCATGTTCGCCCGCGGTTATATGGAAGTTTTGTTCAAAACCTCCGATTCGCCGCTGGTTCGCGAATTCGATGCCGCACTGGCGCGGCGCGCCGGACTGCACATCGTGGCTTTTTCGGTGGCCGATGCGGCGGCGGCGCGCGGGCGCCTCGCCAGCACCGGATTTCCGGTACGCGATCTCGTCCGCATGCAGCGTCCGGTCAATACTGAGAGTGGCCCCGACACTGCGGCTTTCACCATTGCCCGGGTCGAAGCAACGACAATGCCGGAAGGTCGCATCCAAATATTGACGCATCATACCGAGCACACGGTGTGGCAGCCGCGCTGGCTGTCGCATCCGAACGGCATTTGCGAACTCATCGACGTCGTTATTGCGGTCGGCGATGTCGAGGGAGCGGCGCGACGGTTCACGCAATTTACCGGCCGGCCGGCGACACCGACGGCAGGCGGCGCGCTGATCCGGCTCGACCGCGGCGGCGTCTACCTCGTCAGTCATCACCGGGCGACCGAGAAATTGCCCGAGGTGCCAGTTAGGTCACTGCCATTCATCATTGGTTACGCGCTTGGAGTGGAATCGCTGGCCACCGTCGAGGAGGCAGTCGACGGCGCCGATCTCGAATGGCGCGCTTTGGAAGACGGCATCGTCGCTACCTTTCCGACCGAATTGGGCGAAGGCGCCTGGTTTTTTGTCGAGCGGCCGGAGGGCTTGCCCTGGCGACGCTAAGCGCCGTCGTTCGACAATTTGGCTTTTGCGCTCAGCATGCAATATTTGCAGAGCAAAACATCGAGACAGCCTTTGCATAGCCCAGCAGACGTCGAGACATCCTGGCCCGACGCGATTCATGCGCACTTTCGGCGCATCGGCGTCCGGCAAGTCGGCTATGTGCCCGATGCTGGCCACAGCCGGCTGATCGCGCTGTGCCGCGACGACCCGCAGATCGTCGACGTGGTGCTCACGACCGAGGAAGAGGGCGTCGGACTGGTGGCGGGCGCGGCGCTGGGGGGACAACGCGCGGCGCTGTTGATGCAGTCGAGCGGCGTCGGCAATTGCATCAATATGTTTTCGCTGCTGCGCAATTGCGGCTTCGGCTGCATCGTACTTGTCACCATGCGCGGCGAGTTCGGCGAATTCAATCCATGGCAAGTGCCGATGGGCGTCATCACCGAGGACGTGCTGCGGCTTGCCGGTTTTCTCACCTATCGCGTCGACACCGCAGATGCTGTCGATGAGATTGTCGGTGCCGGATGTGACATGGCGTTCAACGGCAATCTCCAGATTGCGATCCTGCTGTCGCAGCGGCTAATCGGCCCCAAGCAATGGACGCGGTAATGCTGGACCGCCGCGATTTCGTGCAACAACTTCTCGCCGATCGCGGCGATCTTCTGGTCGTGCCGGGGCTCGGCTCGGCGACCTACGATGTTGCCGCGGCCGGCGATCATCCGCTGAATTTTTATCTCTGGGGCGCCATGGGCGGCACCGCCATGATCGCGCTCGGCCTCGCGCTGGCGCGGCCCGACCGGCGTGTGGTTGCGCTTCCGGGTGACGGCGACATGCTGATGGGCCTGGGCAGCCTCGCCACGATCGGCGTCAAGCAGCCGAAAAATCTGGTGGTGGTGGTGCTCGACAATGCGCATTACGGCGAGACCGGCATGCAGCCGAGCCATACCGAGGCCGGCATCGATTTCGCCGCATTGGCGCTTGCCTGCCGTTTCCGCCAAGCGCGTAGCGTGACGCGCATTGAGGAAACAGCGGAGGTACGGAAGTTACTCCATAGCGGCGAAGGGCCGATCCTGATCAACGCCAAAATCAAGCTCGACGACGTGCCGCGAGTGCTGCCATTGCGCGATGGTCATGCCATCAAAGAGCGCTTTATCGCTGCCTTGAATGCGCTCTGAACGAGCCACCTAGAGCGCGATGCGATTTCGTTGAACTGCTATTCTGCTCTCGTTTTTTGTTTGAGCATGGTCTTTTCCGAAAACCGCTTCCCACTTTTCGGGATCATGCTCTAGCATTTGCGGAAGAACTTGTAGATCTCCGGGCGCTGCAGCCAGATCAACTGCCAGGTCAATCCGCCATGCTCGTCGATCCATTTGCGGATGTCCTGCGGATAAATCCTTAGCAATGTATCTGTGACGAACGAAAAAGTGCCGGCATGGAAACCAAGCGCCGCATCCGGGGTGACGCAAATATCTTTACGCGGAAAATACCCGGTGAGTAGCGTGCACGCGGACGCGCAGATGCCGACGATACGGATATTGACCTTTTGCGCGGCGAGCTTTTCCCATTTCTCCTGGTAGAGATAGACGAAACCGCCGTGATCGCCGGAAACCTGAATGGTTTCCGCACGCGCCGCCGGTGCGGCGGCAGTCAGGACAGCCGCCAAAGCCACCTGCCAGAATTTCATTTTTCAATGCCCCGTGCTTGTTGCTGCCGTTTTTGCCGCCTGCTTCACCGCCGCGACGATTTCCGGATAAGCGGCGCAGCGGCACAGATTCCCCGACAGGTAATGCCGAATGTCCTCGTCGCTCGGATCGGGATGCTGCTCGAGCAATTGATGCGTCATCAGGACGAAGCCCGGCGTGCAAAAACCGCATTGAAATGCACCGCAAGCGATAAAAGCCTGTTGTACGTTCGACAGGACCCCGTCGGCGTCGAGATGCTCGACGGTTGTGACCGATTTGCCGTCGACCCAAACCGCAAAATAGAGGCAGCCAGATACCGCTTGTCCATCGACCAGCACCGTGCAGCAGCCGCACAAGCCTTGCCCGCAGCTCTCGCGGGCGCCGAATAGGCCGAAGTCCTGCAACAATTCGACCAGATTGCGATGCGGCTCGATATTCGTCGAGACCGGCTGGCCGTTGAGCGTGAAATTTATGCTCCGTGCATTCATCAGTCATCCTCGACGGGCCGGCCGGCTTTAGCCCGCAACGCGCGAAGCACCGCTTCGGCAGTGATCGGCAGCTCCGTGATGCGTACGCCCACGGCGTCATGAATGGCGTTGGCAATCGCCGGCGACACGCCGAACGTGCCGGTCTCGCCAAGTCCTTTGGCGCCAAATGGACCTGAATGCTGCTCGGCAACAACCAGTTCGTTTTCCATGGGCGGAATGTCGCCAATGCCCGGAATCTTATAGTCGGCCAGCGAGGCATTGGTAACCTGACCGCCGTCGAGCTGCATTGCCTCAGATAAAGTGAAGCCGAGCTGCATAATCGCCGCACCTGATAATTGCGTGCGCGCCACGGCGGGATTGATCGGCTTGCCGCAATCGGCGGCATTGATGAGTCGCAAAATCCGCACGTGCCCGGTCTCGGTGTCGACTTCAACCTCGGCGGCGGCGCCGCCCACCATCCAGAACGGCGTGACGTTATCGGAAAGCCCGGTCTGCGCGTCCGGCGCCTTGTAGTTCGGAACGAAGCTCGCGGTGCCGATTACATTGCCCGCCTGCATGCCGTAGCGTTTCTTGAATATTTCCGCCGGCGGATAATTGGTGCCCTGCGGCAGCCCGGCTTCGGCGGCGAGCGCGCGCAATTTGGCGCGGGCATCCTCCGCCGCCAGCCGCACCGCATTGCCCATGTGATAGAGCGAGCGCGAGCCGAGCGTGCCCATGTCGTAGGGCGTGATATCGGTGTCCGGAGCGATGACCCGCACATCCTCGGGCCTCACGTCCAGCACCTCGCCGACGATCTGCGCGAACGCGGTGTCCGCACCCTGCCCCATGTCGACCGTGCTTTTGTAAAGATACACGCTGCCGTCGGCCGAGACGTTCACCGCCGCGACCGACGTCGTCGGCGAAATCGAAGCCTTGAGCCCGATCGCGATGCCGCGGCCGCGCCGCAGCGTAGCCGAGCCGCGATCGAACGGCGCGTTCCAGCCGATGCGCCCGACCAGCGCTTCGAGCACCTCATCGATGGCGGCGTCTTGCAGGACTGTGCCGCTCGCCTGCGGCCGGCCGTTGCGCAGGATGTTGTTGCGCCGGAACGCCACCGGATCCATGCCGAGTTCGCGCGCAATCAGGTCGGTGTGGCTTTCATATCCCCAGACCAGTTGCGGGACGCCGAAGCCGCGTAACGCGCCGGCCGGCGTGCGGTTGGTGTAGAGCGCGTAGGAATCGATGCTGACATTCTCGATGTCGTAGGGACCGGCCGCGGTAAATCCGGATTTTTGCGTGACCCGCGGCCCGATATCGGCATAGGCGCCGCCGTTCCAGTACACCTCGCAAGCGCGCGCGACGAGCCGGCCATCCTTGTCGACGCCGCTCTTGATGCGGAACGTCGTCGGATGCTTGGTGATCATGTAGAACTGCTCTTCCATGGTCAGCGCGATCTTGACGGGGCGCCGGACCAGCATCGCCAGCGCAGCGACCAGAGCTTCGAGCTTGACGTAGACTTTCGATCCATAGCCGCCGCCGAGATACGGCACTTTGACCCGCACGCGGTTTTCCGGCCAGCCGAACAGGCGCGCGATTTCGATGCGCACGAATGACGGCGTTTGGTTCGATGTATAGATCGTCAGCCGTTCATCGCCCGGCTCGGCCAGCGTGACATGCGACTCAAACGGCAAATGCAGGCATTGCTGAGTCTTGAACGTGTGCTCGAAAACCCGATCGGCGCCTGCGAACGCCTTATCCACATTGCCGCGCCGCAGATGATAATCAAGCGCGACATTGGTGCCTTTGCGGCCCTGTAAATGTTTTAGGTCGGCAAACGTGCCGGCCGGCCGCAGCACCTCGTGCACCAGCGTATCCGGCGCCATCGCCGCGATCTCGTCGTAGACGGCGGGCAGCTCGTCATATTCGGCCGTGATCAGTTGCGCGGCTTGCTCGGCAATATGCGGATCACTGGCCAGAACCGCAGCGACCGGCTCGCCGACATAGCGCACTTTTTCGAGCGCCAGTATCGGCTGATCGTGAAAGGCCGGGCCGTAATACGGCTCCGGAATGAGCTTGCGTATATCCTCACCGGTAACGACGCGATGCACGCCGGGAAATGCCTGCGCAGCCGCGGTATCGATGCTGCTAATGCGCCCGTGCGGCACGGTCGAGCGGAAAACCTTGCCATACAGCATGCCGGGCACGCGCAGGTTATGCGTATAGTCGGCGCGGCCGGTTACTTTGGCGCGCGCTTCAAGGCGCGGAAGCTCTCGACCGATCTGGTTCATTACTGCCGCAGTCCTGCGCCGCGATCGATTGCCTGCTGCACGGCGCGTCCAAGATAGACGCGAAGAAGTTCGCGTTTGTAGCCGGCCGAACCATGCGCATCGGCCAGAATGACCGCCTCCTTGGCTGCGGCGTCGCCGGCGTGCCGCAACAGCCGATCGTCCAAGCGGCCGCCATGCAGCACGCGTTCGGCATCGGCCAAGCGCGTGACCTTCTCAGTAGCCGCGCTGACGATGACAATTGGATCGCGGATTGTGCCGTCGTTGAGCGCGAACGATATGGCAATGCCAAGCGCGGGCCAGTCGTCGGCCGAACGTGCGGTGACTTTCACATAGGCGGCTTTGCGGCCCTCGAGCGGCGGCACCGTCACGGCGGTTATGAGCTCATTTCTTTCGAGCACAGTCTCGTAATAGCCGGTGTAAAGATCGATGAGCGGCACTTCGCGCGTTCCTTTCGGCCCGGCGATGGTCACGCGCGCGGTTAGCGCTGCGAGCACCGGCGGCAGATCCATATGCGGGTCGCCATGCGCGAGCGCGCCGCCGACGCGCGCAACATTGCGCACCCGGGGATTCGACAGCGTCCGTAACGCGTGTCTGAGCACCGGCAGGCGCGCGGCCAAATTGCGATCGTGCTCGAGCTGGCTCAGGGTCGCCATGGCGCCGATGCGCAGTTCTCCGCTGCCGCTCACGGCAATGCGTGCATGCTCCGGCTCGAGGCGATGCAAACTGACGAGGCGGGTCGGCCGGAACACGCCGGCTTTCATCATCAACATCAGCGCCGTGCCACCGGCAACGGGCCGGATCGTCGCCTCCTGCGGATCGAGCATCGCGATCGCGGCTTGCAGCGAAGTCGGCTCGGCCATTTCGAAGGCAATCATGCAAGAATTTCCATCGTTTCCGCCGTCTAATCCGCCGCCATGACTAACACGTGATCGGCAATTTCGGCGCGCGTGGCGACCCAGATGTCAGGTGACGACATCGCTTGCTCGACGATCTTCTCGTAGAAATAGGCGCCGCGATGATGGCCAAAAATATGCGCATGGCTGGTCACATCGATGATGCGAAGTTCGTCGCTTGCGCGCGCGATCTCGATCACCTCATTGTAGGACTCGAGCATCAGGCGCGGCGGATGGCCGTACTTCATGGCGGGCATGTCGTTGACGTCGTACGACAGTGGAATGGCCACGATCCGATTGTTCCCATAATTGATGACATACGGAAGATCGACATTGAACACATCGCCATACCAGCGGTAACCGGCCTCGGCGAGGAGCTTGGCCGTAGACGGTTTCGACGTGCCGCGCGGCGATAGCCAGCCGCGCACCGGTTTTCCGGAGGCCTCGGCAAGAAGCTTGGTGCATCGTGCGATGTTTCGCCGCTCCTCATCCTCAGACAAAAGCGCCGGGATCACATCCATGGCGTAGGAATGCGACAACACCTCGTGGCCGTCCTCCGCGACGGCGCGCACCGTCGTGGGCGAGCGTTCCGCGATGATTGCATTCACCATCACGCTGGCTTTGGCGCCATGTCGCCCAAGTCCATCCATCAAACGGTGAATGCCGACCTCGACGCCGTAAGCGGCCCACGAGATCGCCATCGTGTCGAGCACGCCGGCTGGAAGCGGATTGCCCATCGGACTGATGCCCGGCGCCTTGCCGTCCGACCAAGCTTCGAGACAGACGTTGAACACAACGGCGATGCGTTTGCCGGCCGGCCATACCCAGTCCGGCCTTTTTTGCATTTGCGGCCTCCGCCGGTCGGGAAAGATCGTGTCCTAAGCGCTGACATTGAACGCGGCGATCGCCGCCATGTTGACGAGCTGCGCATCGTTCGCGGAAAGCGGCACGATCTGCACGGAGCGGTCGAGACCGACCAGCATGGGGCCGATAACGGTGGCGCCGCCAAGCTCCATCAGCATCTTGGTCGAGATCGAAGCGGAATGAAGCGTCGGCATAATCAGCACGTTAGCGGGGCCGGAAAGGCGGCAGAACGGATATGTCTCGCGCAGTTCCATGTTCAGGGCGACATCGGCGGCCATTTCGCCGTCATATTCGAAATCGACGCGTTGCTCGTCCAATAGCCGCACCGCTTCCTGCACCCGCTCCGAACGTTCGCCGGCCGGATGGCCGAAAGTCGAGAAAGCGAGCAGCGCGACGCGCGCATCATAGCCAAGGTTGCGCGCCACCCGCGCCGCTTCGATCGTGATTTCGGCAAGATCGCCTGAGCCGGGCATTTCGGTGACCGCGGTGTCGGCGACCAGCACGGTGCGGCCGCGCGCCAGAACCATCGAGATGCCCATTACCCGGTGACCGGGCTTTGCGTCGATGCAGCGCCGGACATCTTCCAACGCCACCGAGAAATTGCGCGTGACGCCGGTGACCATCGCATCGGCGTCGCCGAGCGCGACCATGCAGGCGGCGAAGTGATTACGGTCCTGGTTGACGAGCCGCTGGCAATCCCGCTGCAGAAAGCCGCGGCGCTGCAGCCGTTCATAAAGGTAGGCAGTATAGGCGGAATTGCGCGAGGAAATGGCGGCGTTGATGATTTCGATATTGCCGCCAAGCTCGACCCCAAGCGCCGCCGCAGTTTCGCGCACGCGTGGTTCGCGTCCAACCAAAAAAGCCGTTCCAAGGCCTTGTTGAACAAAAATGGCGGCGGCGCGGATTACCTGCTCCTCTTCGCCCTCAGCGAAAACGACACGTCGCGGTCGCCGGCGCAGTCGTTCGAAAACGCCCTGCAGCACGCCGGCGATCGGATCGCGCCGGCTACGCAGTTGCTGCCGATATGCCTCCATATCCGGGATCGGCCGTCGCGCGACCTTCGTATCCATGGCCGCTTGCGCGATCGCCGGCGGTATGTCGGAAATGAGCCGCGGATCGAACGGCACCGGGATGATGTAGTCGGGACCGTATTTCGGGCGCGCGCCATAGGCCACGGCAACTTCGTCGGGAACGTCCTCGCGCGCGAGCGCTGCCAACGCTTGCGCGGCGGCGATCTTCATTTCCATATTGATCGCGCGTGCTCGTACGTCGAGCGCGCCGCGGAAGATGTAGGGAAAGCCGAGCACGTTATTGATCTGATTCGGATAATCGGAGCGGCCCGTCGCCATAATGGCGTCAGAGCGTACCGCGGCAACCTCTTCGACCGTAATTTCCGGATCGGGATTGGCCATGGCGAAGATGATCGGCTTCGGCGCCATCAACTTCACCATCGTCTGCGTAACCGCGCCCTTTGCCGATAGGCCGAAAAACACGTCGGCGCCGACCAGCGCCTCGGTCAACGTGCGCGCCTTGGTCTTGACGGCAAAGCCCGACTTCCACTGATTCATGCCCTCAGTGCGGCCTTCATAGATGACGCCCTTGGTGTCGCAGAGAATTAGATTTTCCGGGCGAAAGCCGATTGCGCGAAGAAGTTCGAGACAGGCTATGCCGGCCGCCCCGGCGCCGTTGCAAACGAGCTTGGTCGTCGCAACCTCGCGTCCCGTAAGCTCCAAGGCATTGATCAGCCCGGCCGCGGCGATAATCGCGGTGCCGTGCTGATCATCGTGGAAAACCGGCACGTCGAGCAGCTCGCGCAGCTTCTGCTCGATGATGAAACATTCCGGCGCCTTGATGTCTTCCAGATTGATCCCGCCCCAGCCCTTGCCGAGCAGTTTGACGCAATTGATGAACTCGTCGGGGTCCTCGGTGGAGACTTCGAGATCGATGGAATCGATGTCGGCAAAACGTTTGAACAGAACCGCCTTGCCTTCCATCACCGGCTTGGCGGCCAAGGCGCCGCGATTGCCCAGGCCGAGGATGGCGGTGCCGTTAGTGATCACCGCGACGAAATTGCCCTTGGTTGTGTAGTCGTAGGCTTTACTCTCATCTTCAGCGATGGCGAGGACCGGAACCGCGACGCCTGGCGAATAGGCCAGCGAAAGATCGCGCTGCGTGGCCATCGGCTTGGTGGCGACGACTTCGAGTTTTCCCGGCCGGCCTTGGCTGTGAAATAGCAGAGCTTCCTGATCGGTGAAGGTCGGACGCTGCGTGCCGCCGTTTTTGGCCGCCATCTCGATCGCCTGCCGGTGAATGAACGCGCTAAAGCAAAGCCCCAATGCAAAGCCCGAAAGCAAAGCCTCAAAGCAAAGCCCCAAAGTGAAGCCAGATGGAACTTTAGCGAAAGCCGCGCCCCATACTCAAGGACCTCCGCCGTTGCCCTTCATGCAACCGCCGCGTCCAAGCGTCGCCGCTGGCAATCACCGTTGCGGAGGACCAGCCGCAGCCGCGGCGACGCCATGCCTCGCCGCGCAGGCAAATGCATTGAACTCGCGGGCGCGTAGGGGTAATGGCTCATTCTCACCGAGCCAGCCGCCTGCCCTGCAGTCAGCGTCATGATCAGATTTTTGTTTCGATTTATCGGCCTCTGCCTGCTTGCCACGGCGTTCGTGCTCTTCGTCTATGACGGCACGAAATCCATCGCCAATCATGACCTCCTCTACACCAGGCTGGACGATATATGGGCGATCGTCGATCAGAACAGTCTCAACACCGTGCAGAATTGGCTGAAGCAGAGACTTTCATGGGCATGGGACCCCTATCTGCAGGGCGGCTTTGACTTGCCGGCTTGGGTCGTCGTCGGCATCGCGGCCACCCTTCTCATCCTGCTGGGACGCAAGAGGAAGCCGCTGATCGGCTACGCGCGCGACTAGTGTCCCGATTCCGAAGTTCGCACGCTTTGTCGGCGCGCGCTCATGCGAACTTCGGAATCAAAAGGGACACTAGCAAATGTGTAGTTCTAGTGCGGTTTTTGGATTTGAAGTTCCTATGAGAGCTTCCAACTGAACTGTAGGAGCTTCAAATCCACCGCACTTAGAGCGGGATAAGGTTTCGTCAAATCATAATCCTGCTCTAGCTTTTTGTTTGAGCATGATCTTTTCCGAAAACCGGTTACCACCCACGGATCAAGTCCGAGGGCAAGCTTTTTTCGGAATCATTCTTTTTCTTTTTTGTTTGAGCATGATCTTCTCCAAAAACCGGATACCACTTTTCGGGATCGTGCTTTAGGATTCGCGATAAACCTGGACGCTTGCGTCTTCGATCGCAGCGCAGAGGGGCTTTTTGGTGCGACGGCTTGTCAGGGGCTTGATTATTCTCGCCGTTGCCGTTCTGCTCATTCCCTATGCGCTCGCGCCGCTTTATCGGTTTATCGATCCGGTTTCGACGCCTATGCTGTGGCGCTGGGCCAGCGGCAAGCACGTCCAGCACATCGTTGTTCCTCTTAATCGCATTGCACCGGCGCTGCGACTCGCGGTGATCGTCGCTGAGGACGGCAGCTTTTGCCGCAATCGTGGCGTTGATCTTGGCGCAATTCGCGAGGCGATGCAGCAATCCGATGAGATCGGCGAGGCACGCGGCGCTTCGACGATTACGCAGCAAACGGCCAAAAACTTGTTCCTATGGGAAGGCCGCAGCTTCATCCGCAAGGCACTCGAATTCCCGCTGGCGCTCTGGCTCAATCTGGTCTTGCCGAAGCGGCGCGTTCTCGAAATCTATTTAAATATCGCCCAATGGGGACCCAACGGTGAATTCGGGGCCGAAGCCGGCGCACGCTGGGCGTTTGGCAAATCTGCCCGCGATATTACTCCATACGAGGCGGCGGAACTGGCGGCGATCCTGCCCAATCCGATTGCACGCAGCGCCAGGATTCCCAGCGTCCTGGTGCGGCGCCTCGCCGCGCTCTATCAGCGGCGGTCGATCGAATTCAGCGGGTTGGAGGCCTGCGTGCGTGGGTCTAAAGCTCTAGCCTAGCGGCCGCCATTCTTCTATAAGCCGCCATCCGAGCCGCAAGACCGCCTAGAGGAGGACGACCATGGCCGTGCCGAAAAGAAAAACATCGCCTTCCAGGCGCGGCATGCGGCGGTCTGCCGACGCGTTGAAGGCCCCGACCTATATCGAGGACAAGGACTCGGGCGAGCTGCGCCGACCGCACCACATCGATCTGAAAACCGGGATGTATCGCGGTCGGCAAGTACTGACCAAAAAGTCGAAAACCTGAGTTCTATCCGTTGCGCAGCCTTGTCTGCGCACGCTCGGAGCCTATACGATCCGAATTCTCCAGCGCAGGATGTCCTCTGCGCTGCCGCGCGTTCCACAAATACGACTGCGCTTGAGAGAGATGGATCATGTTTGCGCTCGGTTTCCCGCTGCTGCTCATTCCATTCGCCATCTACAACATGATCGCGTTTCTCACGCCCGGCGTGAGCTGGACATCAACCGTCACCACCGTGCACATGATGTCGGGCCAGGATTGGGTGCTGACCTGGGAGGATATTCTCCTCGCCTTCGCCATTTTCCTGCTCTGGGTCGAGCTGATCAAATCGACCCGCGCCGGCATGCGCAGCGCCATGGATCACGTTCTGGTGATGGCGCTGTTCATCGTCATGCTGGTCGAGTTTCTTCTGGTGCAACGGGCGGCGACATCGACTTTCTTCCTGCTGATGGCGATCGCCCTGGTCGACGTGTTGGCTGGTTTTATTGTCGGCATGCGCAGCGCGACGCGGCAGATCGAAGTCGAAGGCGCGGATCGCGCCTGAAACGAATTGCGCTATTCCCGGACGGGACCTTTCTCGGTGAGCCGGTCGACCTTCCGCTTCATCTCGTCGAGTTGACGCTTGAGGTCGTCGATATCGCCGGACTTGCCCAAACCTTTTTCGGCTTCCGAAGCCGCCTCGCCGTCTGCGCTCTCCCGCCGCGCAAAAGGCGCGAACATGGCGAAGGCGCGCTCGAACATTTCCATGTTCCGCCGGACCTGATCTTCCAGTGAAGTGAACGCCCCGACACCAAAGGCTTGCGCCATTTGCTGCCGGAATTTTTCCTGTTCACGCGTCAGCGAGTCGATCGAAACTTCGAGATAGCGCGGCACCAGCATTTGCATGCTGTCGCCGTAGAACCGGATCAACTGGCGCAGGAATGCAATCGGCAGGAGATTTTGGCCCTCCTTGTTTTCTTGTTCGAAGATGATCTGGGTCAAAACGGAACGCGTTATCTCCTCGCCGGTCTTGGCGTCGTAGACGACAAAGTCCTCGCCATTCTTGACCATCGCAGCAAGATCTTCGAGCGTGACATAGGTGCTTGTGCCGGTGTTATAGAGCCGCCGGTTGGCGTATTTCTTGATCGTGACAGGCTCGGCGGTCTTGGTCGCTGTTTCGGACATGAATTTTTCAAGTTTTCCAGGAAGAGCCGTTAGTTTGGGCGAGCACGTAACTATGCTGTCAAAATAGGCGGTTTCGCCCGGCGCTGCTACCCTTTTATCGGGTCACGAGGCGCCCCCGGGCCGGAAACGGCGAGGCATGCGAAGGATGCGGCAGAGCTGGCGCACCTTTGCGGCTTGTGGAGGTTAGGCGGCGTCCCTATGACATATATCAAGAGCTTGCGGCCAATCCGCGTCCTTAATAGCCCCAAATACCCCGGAAGGAACATGCCATGAAAGACGATGTCGTCATTGTCAGTGCGACGCGAACGCCGGTCGGCGCATTCAATGGCGCATTCGCGTCGTTGCCGGCCCATGAACTCGGCAAGGTCGCCATCAAGGCGGCGCTGGACCGCGCCGGCGTCGAAGCGCCGCGGGTATCGGAAGTCATCATGGGTCAGATTTTGACCGCGGGCCAAGGTCAGAACCCCGCACGCCAAGCCTCTGTCGCGGCTGGCGTGCCGGTCGAGACGCCGGCTTGGGGGGTCAATCAGCTTTGCGGCTCGGGCCTGCGCTCTGTCGCGCTTGGCTACCAGGCAATCGTCAACGGCGATTCCGACATCGTCGTCGCCGGCGGCCAGGAATCGATGAGCGTCGCGCCACACTGCGCCCACCTGCGCGGCGGCGTCAAAATGGGCAACTTCGAAATGATCGATACGATGATCAAGGATGGCTTATGGGACGCCTTTAACGGCTATCACATGGGCAACACCGCCGAGAACGTCGCGCGGCAATGGCAGATTACCCGCCAACAGCAGGATGCTTTCGCCGTCGCGTCGCAGAACAAGGCCGAAGCGGCGCAGAAGTCCGGCAGGTTCAAGGACGAGATCACGCCGGTAACCGTCAAGAGCCGCAAGGGCGACATCGTCGTCGATGCCGACGAATATCCCAAGCATGGCACCACGCTGGAAGCGATCAGCAAATTGCGGCCTGCCTTCGACAAGGAAGGCACCGTGACCGCCGCCAATGCCTCCGGCATTAATGACGGCGCCGCCGCCGTGGTCCTGATGAAAGCCAGTGAAGCGGCCAAGCTCGGCAAGACACCGCTTGCGCGCATCGTGTCGTGGGCCCAGGCCGGCGTTGATCCGAAAATCATGGGCACTGGCCCGATTCCGGCTTCACGCGCAGCGCTTAAGAAAGCCGGCTGGAACGTCGGTGACCTCGACCTCGTCGAGGCCAACGAGGCGTTTGCGGCGCAGGCGTGCGCCGTCAACAAAGATCTCGGCTGGGACACCAACAAAGTGAATGTCAACGGCGGCGCAATCGCGCTCGGCCATCCGATCGGGGCGTCTGGAACGCGCGTGCTGGTGACGCTGCTCTATGAGATGCAGAAGCGAAACGCGAAAAAAGGCCTCGCCACATTGTGCATCGGCGGCGGTATGGGCATCGCCATGTGCGTGGAAAGATAGATGGCAGATCCGTCATTGCGAGCGTCAGCGAAGCAATCCAGTCTAAAATGCTGACCTGGATTGCTTTGTCGCGGAGCTTGTCATCGGGCCGGCCACTTCGGGCCGGACCCGTTGGCTCCTCGCAATGACGATAACACCAGATTCGAACTCCGATATCTGACGTCGGGGATCTGACATCCGCCAGCCAAGAGGGGAGGAAATCATGGCCCGCGTTGCACTCGTCACCGGCGGTACGCGCGGCATTGGCGCTGCGATCAGCAAGGGTTTGAAGGCGGCCGGCTTCAACGTCGCTGCGAATTACGGCAGCAGCGACGAGGCGGCGCAGAAATTCAAGGCCGAAACCGGCATCGGTGTCTTCAAGTGGGACGTTTCCTCCTTCGAGGCGTGCGCGGCCGGCGTCAAACAGGTCGAGGCCGCACTCGGACCGGTCGACATTCTGGTCAATAATGCCGGCATCACGCGCGACGCGCAGCTTCACCGCATGAAGCCCGAGCAATGGACCGAGGTGATCAACACCAATCTCGGATCATTGTTCAACATGTGCCGCAATGTGATCGAGGGTATGCGCGAACGTAAGTTCGGCCGCATCATCAATATTTCCTCGATCAATGGACAGAAAGGACAATTCGGGCAGACCAATTATTCTGCCGCCAAGGCCGGCGAAATCGGCTTCACCAAGGCCTTGGCGCAGGAAGGCGCCCGCGCCGGCATAACCGTCAATGCGATCTGTCCGGGCTATATCGCGACCGACATGGTCAAGGCGATGCCGCAGGAGGTGTTGCAGAAAAACATCCTGCCGCAGATCCCGATCGGGCGGCTGGGCGAGCCGGAAGAGATCGCGCGCTGCGTGGTGTTCCTGGCCTCAGACGATGCCGGCCTGTTCACCGGTTCGACTCTGAGCGCGAATGGCGGGCAATATTTCGCCTGACACGGCAACCACCGCCCTAGCCGCTTAGATCATTCCGGCGACCATCCCTGCGGCGCCACTTCGTGCTTTGCAAAATCAAACCCGGGCGCGACGGTGCAGCCAAGCAGCGTCCAGTCGCCTAACGTTTGCGCCGCCTGCCAGGCCTGCGGCGGGACCACCGCCTGAGGACGCAGCCCGGCTGAAATATCGCCGCCAAGCGTCACGCGCTCGACCCGACCGGCCGCCGCAGCGATTTCAAGCTGCAGCGGCGCGCCAGCATACCAGTGCCAGATTTCCACGGCGTCGATGCGATGCCAGTGCGCACGTTCCCCGCGCGCGAGCAAAAAATAAATCGCGGTCGAGATCGAGCGGCCATTCGCGATCTGCTTTGGGTCGCGGAAAGTCTCGCGGAAATGGCCGCCCTCCGGGTGAGGCTTGAGTGCGAGCATCCTGATAATGTCTTGTGCACTCAGCACGGCCATTAGAAGCGATTCTTCCGCTCGCGAATTTCGGCGAACACTTTCCAGGCCGGCTGACCGCCGAGGCCGAGCGATTTGGCAAGCTCGGAATTATCGGCGCGAAGAAACGGATTGGCCGCCTTCTCGGCCCCGATCGTTGCCGGGATGGTGGGCTTACCCGCTGCGCGGAGCTTTGCCACCTCTTCGGCACGCGCCGCGAGCACCTTGTTGTTCGGCTCGATGCTCTTGGCGAATCGGATATTGGCCTCGGTATATTCGTGGCCGCAATAAAAGCGTGTATCGTCAGGAAGGCCGCGAAGCTTCAGGAGCGAATTCCACATCATTTGCGGATCGCCTTCGATGACGCGTCCGCAACCGATGGAAAACAGCGTGTCGCCGACAAAGGCGAGCCTGTCCGCCGGGAAAACAAAGGAAATATGACCGGCGGTATGTCCTGGCGTGTCGAGCACGCGTCCTTGCAACGAGCCGACCTTCACCATCTCGCCTTCCGCGACTGTCTCGTCGACATGGGCGATGCGCTGCGCCTCACGGCGGGGCGCAGTCACCCGGCAGTGGTGATGCGCCTTGAGCTCGCCGATGCCGGCTGTGTGATCGCCATGGTGATGGGTGACGAGAATATCGGTGAGCCGCCAACCGGTTTTCTTAAGCGCCGCCTCGACCGGCCCGGCTTCCGGGGCATCGATTGAGGCAGTGGCGCCAGTTTCCGGATCGTGCAGCAACACCCCGAAATTATCGCTCAAACAACCGAACAAATAAGTTTGCGCCGGCATGACTATCTCATTTTGTGCGCTTGAAAAGCGAGCGGTAACGATAAATCACGATGGCCTAAAGGTAGGCATTTGGCGTCATTATCCGCAAGGGCGCAACATGCAGTGACATGCTATTTTGCTGCCATGGATGTCGTTGACCTCCGCAATTTCTATGCCCAGCACCTCGGCGTGGTGGCGCGCCGTTTCGTTGGCCGCGGCATCCGCGCGCGGTGGAAGGACGCCCGCGCATTGCGGGTCCTCGGTATCGGCTACACGACGCCCTACCTCGGCCTATTCCGCGGCGAGGCGGAACGCTGCCTCGCTTTGATGCCGGCGCCGCAAGGCGTGGTGCGCTGGCCCTCGACGCGCCCGGCCTTGGCCGCACTGGTCGAGGAAGATGAGTTGCCGCTAACCGATTCGGCGGTCGATCGCGTGCTGTTGGTGCACGCGCTGGAAATGTCGCCCGATCCGATTGAGCTGTTGCGCGAAACCTGGCGCGTGCTGGCCGCCGGTGGGCGGCTTTTGGCGGTCGTGCCGAACCGGCGCGGGGTCTGGGCGCGTGTGGACACGACGCCGTTCGGCCACGGACGGCCCTATTCGCGAACGCAGATCATGCATTTGTTGCGCGACAGTTGGTTTACGCCGACCGGCTGGGGGGAAGCGCTTTACGTGCCGCCGATCCCGCGGCGCTGGTTTTTACGCTCGGCCGGCGCCTGGGAGCGCACCGGTGCCACTTTGTCGGCGCCGTTCGCCGGGGTACATATCGTCGAAGCAACCAAGCAGGTCTATCGCACCATTCCGGCGCGGCGTGAGCGGCGAAGACTGGTTCCGTCGCTCAAGCCGGTACTCGTGCCATCGTCCGGCGCGACGGCGATGCGCTGAACGGGTTCATGACAATGGCCATGACAATGGCAATGCCAATGGCAATGACGATCAATTGCGATATGGGCGAAGGTTTTGGCCTTTATCGGCTTGGCAATGATGCGGCGCTCATGCCGCACATCGACCTCGCTAATGTGGCGTGCGGCTTCCACGCATCCGATCCTGCGATCATGCACGCAACAGTGCGGCTGGCGAAACAGCATGGCGTGAAGGTCGGCGCGCATCCCTCACTGCCGGACATGCAGGGCTTTGGCCGGCGCGCGATGGTCATCTCGCCTGAGGAGGTGGAGGACCTGGTGATCTATCAGACCGGAGCGTTGAAGGCCTTTCTCGATGCCGAGGGCATGCCGCTCCACCACATAAAACCGCATGGTGCGCTCTACGGCATGGCTGCCCGCGATGAAGCCTTTGCCGGCGCGATTGCCGATGCCGCGCGCGTGTTCGGCGTCCCGGTACTCGGCATGGCATTCACCGCGCACGAGACCGCCTATAGGAAAAAGGGGGTCGCCATGATTGCCGAGTTTTACGCCGATCTCGAATATGACGGCGATGGCAATCTGATTCTCAGCCGCGTTCATGATGCCGTCGATCCGGCGCATGCAGCCGCCCGCGTGGTTCGCGTGATGCGCGACCACGTTGTCGCGACGACAAGCGGCCGCGATATTCCAATACGAGCTGAGACCGTATGCGTACATTCCGATACGCCTGCGGCAGTCAGTATTGCTGCAGAACTGGCTAAAATGCTTCGCCAACCAGCTTTGTGATCGAAGCTCTATGATCGTCTGCGGACGAAATCATGCCGGCCACGGTTCGGCGGTGACCGCGGCGGCTTCCGACCCGACGTAGTCCGCCAGGCGTTGGGCATGGTCGCGTTCGAGTGCGGCGACGATGGCGCGCTTGATCTCGGCAACAAGGCCAAGCCCGCGAAACACCAATCCGGAATAGACCTGAACCAGGCTTGCGCCGGCGCGAATTTTCCCAAGTGCGCTGGCGCCGGAATCGATGCCGCCGGCCCCGACCAGCGGGAATACGTCCTCCACGCGCACGTAAGTTTCCGCCAGCATGCGATCCGCGAGAGCTAACAGCGGACGGCCGGACAATCCGCCGGCTTGCTGGGCCTTTGCTTTGTCGCGCAGACCGGCAGGCCGGGTCACGGTGGTGTTGCCGACGATCATGCCGTCGACCCGGCGCGCGCGGGCGATACCGACCACATCGTCGAGATCGGCAAGCGCCAGGTCAGGGGCGATCTTGAGCAGCACTGGCGTCGGTCCAGCATTTGGCGCCACGCGGTCGCGCGCCTCGATGACCCGCGCCAGCAAATCGTCCAGCACTGTTGCCTGCTGCATATCGCGCAAGCCCGGCGTGTTGGGCGAGGAAATATTGACGGTGACATAGCTCGCCACTGCGGCAAAACGCTCGATCAGCCGCACATAGTCGGCGACGCGATCGGCCGCATCTTTGTTAGCGCCGACATTGACGCCGACGATGCCGCCCGCCGGCGCCCGCGCCGCCAGGCGTCGCAGCACGGTATCGCCACCCTCGGAATTAAAGCCGAGCCGGTTGACGACAGCCCGATCGGCGTCGAGGCGAAATAATCGCGGGCGGGAATTACCGAGCTGCGGCAGTGGCGTGATAGTGCCGACTTCGACAAAGCCGAAGCCGGCGCGAAGCAGCACATCCGGAATCTCGGCATTTTTGTCAAAGCCGGCGGCGATTCCGATCGGGTTGGAGAAATTGAGCCCGAACACGCGCATTGCCAGCCGCGTGTCGTCTTTGGCCGGCGGCGGCATGGGTACGACTTGCAGCATCCTGATCGCAAGCCGATGAGCGTCTTCGGGATCGAGAGCGTAGAGAAGCGGCCGGGCGAGCCGATCGAGTAAGCCGATCATGGCGCGAGCTCCGGCAAGGCGCGCTGACCATTAACTTCGTCGGGCAGAGGTTGCGTCCAGCGCACCGCGGCGAGTGGCAATGCGGCGTACAAATGCGGAAACAGATCACCGCCGCGCGAGATTTCCCATTTGAGCGCCGCACCCAACGCATCGGCGTTAACTGCGACGAGTAACAGATCGCGCTGCCGCGCAAAGTGTTTCACCGCCGTTCCAGTAAGCTGCGCAGCGGTAGAAAAATGAATGAAGCCGTCATGGGCATCGGCGTCCGAGCCGGAATAAATTCCATCTTGTTCGGCCAGACGCCAGGATGCCCGCTCGCAAATTTTGTAGATCGTCGTCACGATCAAACGTTGGGATGCGCTGCAAGTCGCGTGGTAAGTCGCTTGGTAAGTCGCGTGGTAAACCGCGTGACAAAGTCGCCTAACAAGTCGCGGACCCTATCGGGCCTTGAGCGCCAAGGCAATAATTCCTATCATCGCAGGCAGGTTGATCGGCTGGCGAGGCGATGGTTAGCGAGATCGTGCTTGGCTTGGAACACCGGGATTTTGGCTTTCAAGTCGCTTGAATTGTTCTGAAGCTGCCGCGTTTCGCAACCGCCGCGTTCAGGGGTGTCGATGCTGACGCATGCGCAGGTCTGGTCAGCCATTGATCGTCTCGCTGCGCGCGCCGGATTGACCGCTTCGGGGCTTGCCCGCCGCGCCGGCCTCGATCCCACCACGTTTAACAAGTCAAAGCGCGCTACCCCAGAAGGTCGCGTTAATCGAGCGTGACGCCGGTGTTGCGGCACGCGCCGTACCGCTCCTCGGCTTCGCCGATGCCGGCGCGGACGGCTATTTCGACGACCGTGGCTTCCCGACCGGCGAGCGCTGGCAGGCAATAGCATTCCCGGCGGTCAATGACGGGCACGCTTATGCCCTGAAAATTTCCGGCGACTCGATGGCGCCGGCCTATCGGGATGGCGCCGTCATCATCGTCTCGCCTTCGGCTTCAATCCGCCGCGGTGACCGCGTGGTGGTGCGCACGAAGTCCGGCGAGATGACAGCTAATGAGCTCAAGCGCAAAACGGCAAAATCAATCGAGCTTAAATCACTCAATGCACAACATGGCGACCGCGTGCTGGCGATGGCCGACGTTGCTTGGATCGCCCGCATTCTCTGGGCGAGCCAATAAGATCGCAGCGGCGCTTTTGCCAAGCTAATGTGCGATCAGGCTGATCGCGCCAAGGCGCCGTCGATCATCGCAACCGTATCGGTGATGCCATAGGCGGCGACAAATGAGCCGAACCGCGGACCTTTTCCCTGACCGAGCAGCACCTGATAAAGCATATTGAACCATTCGAGCGAGACGCCGGGTTTGCCATCTTTGGTTTTGATTTTGCCAGTCTTGTCGAGAAACGGTTCGCGGCGGCCGACCTCATAGACCACCTCTTGGATCGCCTCAGCCGTCGCCTGCGCCGGCAGTTGCGCAAGCGCATCGCGCAAATCCAACAGCGCGGCACGTTCCGCCGCGCTCGGCGAGCGGAACTTTTTCGCCGGCGCCACGAAGTCGCGATAGTAATTGATGGCATAATCGACCAGCGCGGCAAGTCGCGGGTGCGTAGTTGACGTCACGCCCGGTCGGTAGCGGGTGATAAAGCCCCACAGCGTTTCGGCATTAGCCGCATTCGAGGCGGTGACCAGCGACAGCAGCATCGCGAACGGCAC